>Ga0116215_1002705_pt1 | contig 10730 bp, 5 predicted proteins | sample Sb_taG_7_FD_89698 | JGI IMG/M metagenome (GOLD analysis project Ga0116215, IMG submission 89698) | Peat soil microbial communities from Weissenstadt, Germany - Sb_50d_2_FS metaG | ecosystem: Environmental > Terrestrial > Soil > Wetlands > Peat | place: Germany: Weissenstadt | collected 2010-09-21 | reverse complement strand
GCATATACGTTGATCTGGCTGAAGCCGAAGAAGGTGCCCTCGGGCGGGTCCCACTTGCTGTTCAGTTTGCTGCCGGCATTGCCAGCGATCACTTGCCAGACCTGCGCAGCTTTCTTGAGCCGTGAACATTGCCAAAGGTGTTCATGAGCGCAAAGATAGGCACGGATTTTGTCATTGGCTTGAAACAAAGCCTGGAGTTGGTCGCCAAGCGGGTGCTTTCTGGTGTTCAAGATCGCTTTTTCCTCCGCCTGAGGGTGGTCCATGATCGGCTTGTGGCCGATCAGGAAGATCGCGCTGAGTTTGGGGTCCGCCTGCGCCGCGCGGATATCCTGCTCGATCCAGTGGTAGGGGACCCACCCGATGTGGGGGGCTTTGGTGTCGTTGTCGATGTCGGTGGTGAGCGTGTCGGTGTTAATGACGGTGAAATGGACGTCCCCGATATTGAACGAGTACGTCATCTCGCTCTGGTCATCGGCAATCTTGTCCGGGTTCGGGGGGGTGTTGATCGGTCCGTTGGCCATCTTGGCGAAGGTGTCGAAGCCGCTGTCGCGTAGCCATTTCAACCAACGTGCATTCGTCGCGGGGTTCGGCACCTCGATCTCTTCGTCTCTATCTTTGTCGTCGCCGACCTTCTTGAGCATCTCGTGGTTGCCAGGGAGTGGGACAAGAGTCATCTTTCCCGCCAAGGGGGATGCCTTGTAAAGAACGGTCCAAGCGTCGAGCTGCTTCTTCAGTGCCTTCCCGTCGTCGTCCTCAAGGTTAACCACGAGGTCCCCCATGAAGAACAGGTAGGGCGGGCACCGGGTCGAGATGGGCGATGTCTTGAAACGTCTGGTGGAGTTGAGCGAGATTGGCTGAACTCGGGTCGTCAGTCTTGATCTTCTTCCAGTCTTTGTGCTGGATGCGATTGCACCCCATAAACACGAACGAAAGCTTGACCGAATCTCGGGCCGGGTCCATAGGGTTGGTCGGAGCTTGGCCGAAGCTCGGGATTCCCGCTATGCACAGCAACACGAGGCAGAGAACTCTCATGGGAAATCGAAGTATATATCTAACACTCATTAAGAGACCTCGCAGGGAAACGACGACCGGAGGACGGGACGATGGAGCAGCGTCCCACGATACCACAGAAGGGCACGTAACAGCATTGCAAAGACGCGTTTTACGAAGTCTTTGGGATTGCCGAGGATCCCGAGACTGGCAACAAGTGGGTCGTCTACGAGTCGATCGGAATTACCGAGGCCCTCCTTGCTGGCAAGGAGGGCGAGTCGTAGTCATTAATGTCGTAGAGGAAGTAACCCTCGTCGGTCCGGTAGGCGCCGTAATTCTCCAGGTGTAAGTCGCCGCAGATGAGGACCGAGGGGCGCCACGTCGGGCGGGGCCAGGCGGGTCCAGTGGGTCGCGAACAATTGATCGGTGCCTCGGAAGAAGGCGAACGGGTCCTTCGTCATCCGGCGGACCTTGCGCCGTACCAGCTTCGGTTCGCGATCGCGGTTGAACTCGAGGATCCCATCGACGACAGATGCCTTCGCGGTGGAATCTTTCATCGGTTTTCACCTCCAGATGGCGGCCAACGGGGCGGCGACGGCAACTCTACCGCGGTCCAGAGGATTTCCCACGCGAAATCGGCCAAGCCTGGTTTGCAGGTGTATTCTCCCACCCGATGGGAGAGAATAACGGGTGGTCCGCCGTTATTCGCACGCCGGGAATGTGCCCGACACCGGCATCCACCAAGGTTCCGAGTCCACTACAAGCGAGCGAGGACTTCCCCATGCCGATTCAGCGCACGTCATCCCATCGTCTGATGGTCGAGGTTGCCGAGGGGCCCGCCCTGGAGAGCATAGCCAGGGCCACGGACGGTTTCGACGGCTTGGAGTCCGTCATACCGGCTGGAAGTTCGGGGCCGCCGAGGGCCTGGGGGGCCTTGGAGCTACCGACCGGGCGTCCCGACCTCCATCCCTGGGACGAGGCGCACTCCGCCCTGACTCGCCACGAGTCGCTCGGGCTGGAGTCGGCGCCGGTCTACGCCGAGCCGGATTTCGTCCAGGCGTTCCCCTACCAGGGGCCCGACGACATGGGCCTCGAGTCGTTCGGCTCCGCCGGGGCTTGCGTGCTGAGCGGGCCGGACGACTTCTGGCCGCCGGCCTTACCGCGGCCATCGTTTCCATTCGCCTGGCACTTGGGCGACAACTTTTCGGGACTTCAGGCTGCCCGTAATCGGGTAGGTGACCCGACCGGCAAGCGTGTGCGGATCGCGATCCTCGACACCGGCTATGACCCTGAGCACATCTCGCTGCCGGAACACTTGATGACCGCCCTACAGTGGAACTTCGTCGACGACAACAATGACGCGCGCGACCCGAACCGCCACTTCCCGACCAACAACCCAGGCCACGGGACGGCGACGCTGGCCCTCCTCGCCGGCGCCAAGGTGCATCAGGCGGCGTTCCCGGGGTTCGACGCATACCTGGGCGGAGCACCTCACGCCGAGGTTGTGCCAGTGCGGATCGCCGACTCGGTGATCCACTTCGGCACTCGTGCTATGGCGCAGGGGATCGAATACGCGATCGCGAAGGGGTGCGACGTCGTTTCGATCAGCATGGGGGGCGTCCCCGCGCGGTCCTGGGCGGCGGCCGTGAACCGGGCCTATGAGGCGGGGGTGGCAATCTTCGCGGCCGCCGGCAATCGCATCGGCGCGTCGCCACCCAGCACGATCGTTTACCCCGCGCGGTTCAACCGCGTGGTCGCCGTTTGCGGGGTGACGGCCGACCGAACTCCTTACTTCAAGGAGGGCCTGCACCGCAAGATGCAAGGCTGTTTCGGCCCCCCGGCGAAGATGAGCACGGCGATCGCGGCGTACACGCCCAACACGCCGTGGTCGATCCTCGGCTGCCACGAGCTCATCACGATCGATGGCGCGGGGACCTCGTCGGCGACGCCGCAGGCCGCAGCCGCAGCAGCACTTTGGTTTCAGAAGAACCTCACCGTGCCGGGCTTGCAGGGCTGGCAGAAGGTTGAGGCGGTCCGGCATGCCCTGTTCACGACGGCCGACGACAATGTCCCCGACGTCTCGACCTATTACGGCAATGGCCTGCTCCGGGCCAACGCCGCCCTCGATGTCGCGTTCCGCGCCGACCTCCCGAAGACGGCCGAGGACGAGGTCTCGTTCCCCTGGCTGCGCCTGCTCGGCGTCCTCGAAGCGGCCCCACCCACGGGTCGGGCGCTCATGTTCGAGGTCGAGGCCTTGCAGATTTACGAGCAGTCCCTCGATCTCCAGCGGATCACCGGCGGCGCCGACTACCAGAAGGACCCGCTCGACCGCTTCACCCTCAAGCATCTCGCCGCGGGTCTGGCCGCCTCACCCTACGCCTCGCGGTCGCTTCGAGAGCACCTCGCGGAGGTGTCGAGAAAGCTCTAACGCCGGTTTGGGAGCCGCCACCGGTAGATATTGGCTGGCTCCGTGCTTTGAAGTCAGTGATTGATCAGGCTCGTGGCCTCACGCCGCAGAAGCTCGAATTCGAGGCGCCCCCAGACTCGGTCGAGGCTCTGCTCAGGGGTTTCGGACTGCTCGGCGGGTTTGACGCTTTCGACCGTCTGGATAGCCAGATTCAAGGTCTGCCGAGCCTGCTCAGGCTGCTCAGGCGTGTACTGGGCCATGGCGATGAACAACTTGTCCAGCGCGTCGCCGTAAGCACGCTGGTCCGGGGAAAGGTTAGAAACCAGGGCCCGCCTATTCGTCGCCTCCTCAAGTGTCTTGATAGCTTCCTCCCGTTTGCCTGCCCGGTACAACACGGCCCCGTAAGTGTTCAAAGAGTTGAAGTTCTGCTGGAGGAAGGAAGCCGCGCTCTTGGCCAGGGGGATCGCGCGTTCGGCCATCGCGGGCGCGTCCTTGAAGAGCGCGGCAACCCATGCCACGTTGTTCGCATCATTCCCTATCGGGGTTTTGAACAGCTCAAACATGCGATCGCGGGTGGCCTGGTATTCAGCGATTTTTCCCGCTGCCACCTCGATCACCGCAAGCTGAGACCACAGGAACGACTGTTTCGCCAGGAACTCGTCATTGACGGCCTCGGCGACGCAGAGCCGCGCCGCTTCCAACCGCCCGGCACGCACCTCTTTCTCGGGCGGGATGGGCTGAAGGTAGATTTCGGCCAAACGGAGACGGTGCGAGAGTACCTTGGGCTGACTCTGGATAATCTTCAAATACGCCTCGGCTGCCTTTTCCCAATCCTTGAGCTTGACCAGTGTGCCGGCCCAGGAAGCGGTCAGAATGGGATCGCCGGGATTCAGCTTCAGCGCCTTCTCAAACGCCTGGCGGGCCTCTTTCCATTCCTCCAGCCGTTCGTGACAACGCGCAAGCCCGCTCCAGTACGTCCAATTCGTGCCGTCGAGAACGGTCGCCTCCGAGAAGTGCTTGATCGCAGCCGCGTAGAGGTCGCGATTCCGCGCAGTGTTGGCCGGCAGGGATGCACGCCTTTCCTGAATTTCAGCCAGTTCGGCGTGAACCTTGGCTTGCTGCACTCGTGAAATCTCGATCGCCGCGTTGAACAGGCCGACCGCTCCGGAGTAGGCCTTCTCCGCGTCGTCCAGGCGTTGTAGGTCTCTGAACAAATGGCCGGCGGCCAGGAAGTCCGTGTAAGCCCGTTCGAGACCGCGATCGCCCGAGTTCATATGAGCTTGTGCGCGCTTAAGCAATTGAGCTTGTGCGCGCTTAAGCAATAGGTCTGGGTTCTTCGTGTCACGCTCTATAGCCCAATCGTATTCTGCGAGAGCCTCCTTGAATTGAACCGACTCTACATAAGCGGCGGCGAGTTGGGCTCGGGCGAGGCCGTTATCCTTGTCCGTTTTTAGTACTTGCAGGTAATCGCTGATCGCCTCGCTGAGCTTGTTCTGGTCGAGCTTGTTCCGGTCGTTCTTCGGGCGGCTTAGATGAATCCGGGCATTGGCGCGAGCCTGCAAGAGCTCGCTGTCCCCTGAGATTTTGCTCAGAGCTTCGTTGAGATCCCCTTCCGCATGATCCCAGTCCGACAGTTCGCCGTATGCGCGCGCTCGGCGGCCCAAGAGTATTGAACGGCGATCGACGGAGGGATTCACAAGGGCGAGTGTCCAGTGCTCAATCGCGGGCCGCCACCGTCTGTCCAGTTCGCATAGAGCGGCTTCCCGCTCGTGCCACGCGCCTAGCTGATCGTTCGGCAACGGACCAGTGTGTTCGGGGCGCGCACCGGTACTCTTCCACAAGTCAAGGACGACGTCTTGGGTCAAGGAAGTGAGCTCTGTGCGAAAAGGCGCGTCGTCCAATTTGCGGCTTGCAGTCCATTTTGCAAGGGGCCCGTAGTCTTCGGTTGGCGGCACATCTCCGGTCAAGCGCCATTTCGTGACCATCGGACAGGCGAGCGCGCCTGGGGCGTTAGCCACGGGGAAGTTCGGCCTCTGGCCCGCTCGATTTGCGAAAGTCGGGCCTCCTCTGCTCTGGTTCCCTATCAGGTACACGCTGGTATGCCGATTCTTGCCCTCCTTTTCCTCGCGGAAGACGAACTGGAGAATGGTCTGTCCGGGGTGGGAGTTCGTGACTAGCGGCCGCCAGTCCTTGATATTAAAGAGGCGGGTGGTACCATCGGTGTCGGCGGTCAGAACGTACTGTTTGTTAGTGCCGAAAACCGCCTGGGTCAACGCCTGGTCATTTTTCAACTTTTGGATCAGATGGAATTGGCGTTGGCCGGGCACCCGCTCCCAGATGATCGCCCAACCATCCGCCCCCGCGGTCACAACCCGGTTCCCTGCCGGGTCGAACGTTGCGAACTCGACGTCTGCGATGTGACCGATCTCTTCGTCCTTCCTGGCTAACAGCTCCTCTTTCGACCCATCGCTCAGATCCCAGACGAACGCCCTACCATCCCGACCGGTCGTTACCAAGTAGGCCCCGTCGTTGGTATATGCCACGTGCGTGATCGGCTTGTCGTGAGCGCTCCCGGACTTCCCACTTCCCTTGAGGATCGTTTGCTTTCCTGACGGAAGGTCCCAGACGACCGCCTCTCCGTGGCTGTTGCCACCACCGCCTGTGTACGCGGTCACATGTTTGCAGTCGGGGCTGAAGGCGGCGCCCGTGAAAGTGCCCGGGTACGTAAAAGTCCGGACCCCGTCCGTACGCTCTCCAGAGGAGTTGAGAGGGTAGATGCGGAGAAATGAGGTGCTGGGAAGACTTCGCGGGTCACTGTGGATGAGGGCCAGCAGGTGGTCTTGGCCATCGGCACGGCCGAAGGCAGTGTACACCGCTATTCCCTTCGCCGGCTTCTCGACCCAAAGCTCCTGACGGCTGCTCGCCTTCCACAATCGAACTTCCCCTTCGCTGGTGACGGTGCTGACGAGCTCTCGATCGGTGCCGCTGATGGCGGCTTGGAGCACCGGGGCCGGATGGCGGAGCTCAGGGGACCGAGGATCTCCAGTCACAGTGTCCCACACACGAGCCCATCCCGCGGACCCCAACTGTTCAGCCCCGGGCTCGCGCCCGCCCGCGGTCACAACCAGGTTGCCTTCCGGATCGGCGGAGGTCGTTGGTGCTCCTCTCAGGGTTCCCACCGGCAGGGGTCGGCTTTCTCCTCGGGTCAGGTCCCAACGCTGGATCATCTCACCGCTCGAGGTGATAAGGGACCGCCCACTCTCGGTGAAACTGGCATCGGTCACTGGTGCACTGTGATAGAACGAAGGGTGGGCCAGTCGGCCGGAGTCGGCATGCCAGACCAGTGCCTTGTAGTCGCGGCTCGTGGTCACGACATACTGCCCATCGGAGCTGAACTCGGCCTTGAAGATTTGTGGCTTGCGCTCAAGGGTACGGATCCGGGTGTACTGCTTATTTCCCTGTCCGATCGAGCCAGGCCCCCACAACTCAGCCTGTCCGTTGCCGTTTACAATCACCAACCGATCATCCCATCGGCTAAACGCCCCATGCAAGACGGGTGCGGCCGGGGGAGGGTTCAGAAATTGGGGCCTGGGGACCGTCACGCTTTCCGTAGTCGAGTCTTTTTTGGACGAGTCGAAGAGCCAGACGTATGCGAAAGGAAGGTTCTGGAAGCTGCTGGATACCAGCAGCTCACTGCCATCCGGCTTGTAGCTCACGAATGTTTGAACGTCACCTTGTAGCGAATTCACACGGAACCACTCTGGCAAGGTGTACGGCCGAGCGGAGGGTGGTTCCTCACGGGATTCATTGAGGGACCATTCCAGGCAAATCAAACGGTCGGTTCCACCTCGAGCAACGACCGATTGATCCGCGCCCAAAGTGAGCGGGTCCGGTGCGACTGCCACAGCCATCCGATTACTGGAGGGTGTCGGGCGAAACGCAAGCTGACCGAGCCGGCCAGCCCCGTCTGGGACTGACAACTCATTTGGAGTATCCCAATCGCTGGATCGCCAGTACCTCACACTGTACTTGCCCTTCAGTTGACTCACGACCGCGAAAAACTGACCATCGTGGCTGAACCCCGCAGACGTCAGTTTTCCCTCGTAGCCTTTCAACTCCCTGACAAACTCTCCCGGTCCCGCCTCTGGCAATTTCCATACACAAATCGCCAGGGCCGCGTCGGTGCGGCCGCCGCTCACGACCGCGAACCGGCCATTGGGGCTAAGATACGCCGTTGCCTGCGTAAAGGCATGTTCAGGCGGGGCCTGCCCCCAACGCAGTTCTATCGGCTCCCACTCCGGATGTTCGTGCTTGTCAGTCCATCGCCAGAACTGAACAACTGGAGAGGTCGTCCGTCCCGCGCCGTCAGCGCCGACTGTCAACAGGAATCTTCCATCCGGAGTGTGGGCAGACGCGAGCCTGTTCTTGTGGTAGGCCAGGCCGGAAAGAAACGGAAGTCGATCCCGGGCGGTCGCGAGCTGAACACGGTAGCTTGTGCGCAGACGGTCTCTTTCCTCGGGTTTGAAGTCGAGGACTTGGGACGAAGCATCGAATATGGACCAACCCGCGGCATACCAAAGGAATGCGCCGGAGGCATCCCAGTCGTCGGCCTCGCGCTGGGCACTCTTTTCGTGGTACAAGTCGGCGACGTGGAGGTTGGCCAACTTTCTAGCTGCTTCTTCCCGCTGCTTGGCGTCAAGGGCCTCTGCTTCAGCCGTTTGGGCTTGTTTTTTCGCCTCACCTTCAGCCAACCACCCTTTAGTTGCATCGGCTTCAGCCGTTTGGGCTTGTATTTTCGCTTCACCTTCAGCTACGCATCCCCTAATCGCCACGACGGATAGCGCGAGAAGCGCGACAGCAGCAGCAGCGGATACGGTTCCAAGGGCTTTCCACCTTTCTTGTAGCTCCTTGTCGTGCAGCCGCTTCTGGTAAACGAGTCTGAGCTCCGCTGCGTTCTTGTCTCGGTAGGTTTCTGCTTCCTCGTATTCTTCTTCGGAGAGAAATGCTCCGGCGGCGACACCAATTCTCAAGGACCAGAGCAGTGCCTTCCATCGAGGCTCGATCCAGGCATTGACCTGGTAGAAGGCTGCTCCAAACGCCTTTTTAGCGCGTCTTATGAACAACCACTTGGAGGGCTCTGCGTCTTTCTCGGCGCTTTGTCGCGCCCATCGCGTCGCCTTTTCGCGAAACCGCTTCCGCTCGTCCATCCAGCCCTGGAGGCGGGGCCAACGTTTCAGCAGTTCCGCTGATCCAAGGGCGAATTCCTCGTATCCCGAAGGGTTGTGCGTGATTCGCACCACTCCCAACCTGACCAACTCCGCCAGGACTTTTTCGGCCCGATCCTGGGGCGCGAGGTCTTCACACACCCCGCTGGCACTTGAAACCACCTCGAAACTTCCGTCTTCCCGAAGAGTCACCAGGCGGAGCACGAGGCGTCGCGCGAGCGTTTGGTCCCCTGGGGATTGCCGATCCAACCATTCATCGGTCGGAGTGATCACGGCAGCGACCAGGGCATCGGAGTTGAACTCCGCCAGCAACGTGTCTTCAAATTTAGGGACCTGGGCCGGACTACTGTCCTCGCCCAAGTCCCGTGAAATGGTCATCTGGGATTGGTTTGCGGATGCCAGGCGAGCGATCCAGAAGTTGATGAGCCCCTGGGCCGCGGCTCGGTCCTCCTTGGCATCGAGGACCGTACCTGTCGCCAGGCCCCGATGGACGAACTCGGCGACCCGCTCCGAGTGGCCTGGCATCAGGACGTCTTTGCCCACTTTTTTCGCCAGCGTCGCGTGGGTTTGCTGCATCTCGAGGAGCGACGAAAAGGGAGCCGCCGTCTGTGTGGGGGTGGACGTGACCATTTACTGGAACCTCCTGAGGGTGGCGTCGAGCGTCTGGGCCGAGGCGAGGAGCTCTTGCGTGATTCTGAGCAGGGCAGTGTCGGTGTTCAGGAACAGGTCGCCGAACCGCTCTTTGAGCCGTTGGAACCGGTTCTTGGCTCGCGCCTTGTCGACGGCGGCGCACGCCTCCTCGAACTCGCGGGCCGACTCGAACGGGCGTTTGGCGCGGATGTCATCTGGAAGGCTTCCGGGATGGTGCTTGGCGATCTCCTGGAGCCATCCCTTGATCTCGGCCCACTGCGATAGCCGGTCGGCCGCGACCTCGGGCAGTCCGTCGGCCTCGCGCAATGCCCCGTCCACTTCCTGACAGAGGTTATGCTCGTCGATCAGGTCGGTCAGGGCCCGGCACGAGATGCGGAAGGACCCGACCCCGGCGCGGAGATCATGCGTCTCCGCACCCACCACCCCGGCCTTCCCCAGCTCGATCAAGATTCGGTCTATCAGGCCGACGAGCTCGTCCGTTTTCAACCTCGTCGCGCACTTGACGAGCTCAGTGTTGAGGCTCCTCTGCTCCTGGGCCGGGAGGTTGGCGAGGATCTCGATGGCGCGGTCGAGCTTGGGGACTTCGATGGTGGCCGTGTCGGACTTGGAGAGCTCGGCCCTCAGGTCGTTGACCGCCTTGCTGAAGTCGGTGATCCAGAGCTTGTGTTCTTTCGGAAACTCGGTCTTCTTGACGCTCTCTTGCCCCTGGACGACCCACACCGTGAGCGGGTCGATGATTCCATCCATGTCCGGGGGCTCACCCGAGGGTCGGTGAATCGCCGCGACGGTCGATTTGATCAGGCCCTGCAAGTCCTGGAGGTGGTGCAGGAGGTCGTGGAGATCCTTGTTGGCGTTGAGGTAGCCGATCTGCTCCTGCCGTTGCTGGAACTTCTCGTTGAAGCGGATGACTGCGTCGTGGACGACGTCCGGGATCTTGGATGACCTTGCGGCTCTGGTCGCCGGCAATCCGAACGCCGACACGAGGGCGATGACCTGGGGGAGCTTAGGCCGCTCCTCCTGAAGTTTGAGGACGAGTTCCGCCTCGTGCCCGCGCTGCTCGACAGACTGGACGAGTTCGAAGGCGATGCTGGTGGTGCTCTGGTTGAAGTTCAGCACGTCGGCGAACTTCACATCGTCGAAAGCCAGGTGCACGGTCGCGAACTGGAGCAACTCCTTGGGATTGAACGCCGACGTCAAGGCTTCCTGGAGATTCTGGCGGAGTTCCGGGGTCATCACGGCTCGAACCTCAAATGGAGTCCGGATCACTCAGCCCCAAGAGCATCACCCTTGCCCCCGGCTTCGATCCTCTTGCGTATCACGTTGATCACAACCCCCTGATTGTACGAGGCCGGGTGGTCGTACGCCGGGTCGCCGAGGTGGTGCAGCGCGACGAGCTTCCAGTCCAGGTCGAATACCGGGGAACCCGACGACCCCGCCTCGGTATTCGTCGCGTACCG
>Ga0116215_1002698_pt1 | contig 10750 bp, 9 predicted proteins | sample Sb_taG_7_FD_89698 | JGI IMG/M metagenome (GOLD analysis project Ga0116215, IMG submission 89698) | Peat soil microbial communities from Weissenstadt, Germany - Sb_50d_2_FS metaG | ecosystem: Environmental > Terrestrial > Soil > Wetlands > Peat | place: Germany: Weissenstadt | collected 2010-09-21 | reverse complement strand
CGCATGCGTACGAGTGGACGTACACGGGCAAACCGTTGGTCGCCGAGGCGAAATCGAAGAGTCGCTCCCGTGATGATCATTGGCTCACGTTAAACCGATGAACTTGCGAAACCCTCGCCTAGCTCCCTCCAAGCACAGATTCCACAGCATTCCTCTGGGTTCGGGGTGACGGTGAGTAGCAGTGTATCGACCGTAGCGGCTGGCGGCAGAATTCATTCGCGGCAGCTGCTCCTGCTCCTCCGCCAGCGCCGCCAGCGGGTCGATGCTCAGCAGCCGTGTCCGCGCCTCCTCGTCATTCGCGTCGAGCACCTCAACATCCACCTCCATGTCGGGATCGATGTCGCGGCGCACGTGGCCGTCGATCAATTTCAGCCGGGCGTCGGGCAGCTCGTAGGCCAGCAGGCTGCGGGCGAACCCCACCTGCCGGTACAACGCTTCCAGTGCCTCGCGCTGTATCTCCGGATGCGTGCGGTAGTTGAACTCGTGTGGCACCAGGTCGCCAGCCCGCACCCGGCGGTGCCCCTTGATGCGTTTTTCCAAGAAATCCGATTGCAATGACGTGGCGGCTGAGTTAGCCTCGTTCTCTTCGGCGCCGCGCCCACGTCCCCTTCCCGGAGGATGGTCTTCATGCTTCTCCTGTCCTACCTCCCACCAGTCGCGGCGACCCTGCGGACGATGCCGCCCCGAAATGAGCCGCGGCCAGTGCGCAGGGAACAGCCCCGCGCCTGGGCGATGGCGCGGGGCCGGGGAGTATAAGGCCCACCTCAGTGGATCGTGATGCTGTGGTTTGCCGTCTTCGCGGTCCCGCTCATCTCCTTCGGCCGGTGAGTGTTTCCCAGTCGTCGCCCACTCGATCAGCGGACAAGTCGTGTCTCGTTCCGATTCCGACTTGTCTCCTCACCAAGAGAAACGGGAAGGGCGTCGCGGGCCGGACAAGGCGGGACACTTTTTTCACCCCGGCGAATGAGGGCCGGCGTAATCGGGGCCGGGGGCTGGACGCGACCGCCGCGGCGTGGTATAACCGAATCTCGTTTGTGGGCAAAATGTGAAGGCCGGCGCGCCCCGGGCGTTCCTTCCCGAACGCCGCCCGACCGAGTGAGCGCCGAGCCGGGCCCGGAGGAATTCGCCCGTGAGTGACTCTCACCTCATCACCACGTCCGACACGGGGCTGCCGCGCCCCGCCTTGCCGCTCACCGTCGGCCCCCAGGGTACGACGCCGGCCCGTCCGTCTGTGGCCGCCGTGCCGTCCCTTCCCGCCGTCCCGGGTTACGAGTCGCTCGACGTGCTGGGACAGGGCGGCATGGGCGTCGTCTACAAGGCGCGCGACCGGCGCTTGCCGCGCCTGGTGGCGCTGAAGATGATCCGGGCCGGCCGCTACGCGGGCGCCGAAGAGTTGGACCGCTTCCGGCGCGAGGCCAACGCGGTGGCGCGCTTGCAGCATCCGAACATCATTCAGATCTACGAGGTGGGCGAGCACGACGGCCTCCCCTACTGCGCCCTGGAGTTCGCGGGGGGCGGCTCCCTCGCCCACAAGTCGGCCGGGGCGCCGCAGCCGTGCCGCGCCGCCGCGGAACTGGTCGCGGTGCTGGCGCGGGCGGTTCACGCTGCCCACGGCAAAGGGGTCATCCACCGCGACCTGAAACCGAGCAACGTCCTGCTGACCGAGGACGGCACGCCGAAGCTCGCCGACTTTGGGCTGGCGAAGTTGCTGGGCGATGCCGGCGGGACTTGTGCGGGGCAGCTGACGCAAACCGGCGCGGGGCTGGGCACGCCGAGCTACATGGCCCCCGAGCAGGCCAACGGCGCGAAGGACGTGGGGCCCCCCGCCGACGTCTACGCCCTGGGCGCCATCCTCTACGAGCTGCTGACCGGCCGCCCGCCCTTCCTGGGCGCCACGAGGCGGGACACGCTGAAACTGGTCCTCACCCGGGAGCCGGCGCCGCCGCGGAAGACTCGGCCCGACGTGCCGCGCGACCTGGATACCATCTGCCTGAAGTGCCTGGAAAAAGACCCGGCGCGGCGCTACGCCACCGCCGACGACCTCGCGGAAGAGCTGCGCCGCTTCCTCGACGACCGGACGATCCTGGCGCGCCGGCCCTCCCTGACGGCGCGAGCCGTCCGTCGCCTGCGCCGCCACCCGGCGCGGGCCCTCGTGGCGGTCCTGTCTGTGCTGCTGCTCGCCGTGGCCTTCGCCGGCGGCCAGCGCACCTCGCCCGTGCCGCCACCAACCGTTGACCCTGGCCCGCCATCCCAGCCTGACACCGAGGGGCCGTTTCGGGAGTTGAACCAGGAATTGGCGGCGGGTCAATCGGTTTGCTTGCTCGGCGACAAGGGGCGGCCTCGGTGGTCCTCCCCGTGGATGGGACGGCCGGACGACCTGATGCCCGTCGGCGCCGAGGAGCCCTTGAGGCTCCGGGCCTGGCCCTCCGCCAGGCTCGAGTTGTTGCCTTCCGTCCCGCTGCGGGGCTACCGCCTGCGGGCCGAGGTGCAACACCGGGATGGACAGAGCATCTCTTCGGCGGTCGGTCTCTACTTCGCGCACTCCACACGGCAGGACGGCGAGGCCCGCGAGCACTCCTACTGCTGCGTCTGTTTTGCGGACCTCGGCGAACGGGCCGTCAGCTGCAGCCGCCCCCCCCATCCGGAGTGTGGAACGGTCGAGTTGACGCTCGACTACTACCGCGAGAAGGGCCAATTGAAGTCGTGGTGGCATACCCTGGGGCCCAAGGTGGAGGCGCCGTTCCTGACGGCCGAATACTGCAAAAAGGTCCGGCCCGAACTGGTCGCCGAACTGGTCGCCGCGCCGGCCGTCAACCCGCAGGGCGCCTTTCGCGGGCAACTTCCCCTGGCTGGCCTTCTGCTCGCCACGCCGCCGTGGCGAACCCTGGAAGTGGTCGTCACCCCCACGGGGGTGCGCCTCTTCTGGGAAGGGGCCGACGTGGGAGGATTGTCCGCCGCCCAACTGAGCGCCCCGCACCCCGTCTTCCTGGAAAGCGACCCGGCGGCTCGGCCCGAGTTCCACTTTACCCCCTCGGGCGGAGTTGGATTACTCGTGTGCCGTGGCTCGGGGGCGTTTCGTAACGTGACGATCCGCCCCATCGACTGAATACTTCTGATGTTTAAGGAGAGCTGGTATGAACAAAGTGACCCCATTTGACCCCCTGTCCCCGACCATCACGACCCCCACGAATGGGGCAACCCTCCCTTGCAACGGCGGCGCTTTCTCCGCGTACGGTAGATCCAACAACGCCGCAGACACGACGGCCTGCGTCACGTACTATGGCAGCGGGGGCCTGCAGGGGCCCATCGCCGGCACCGCCATCCCCAGCGCCTCCCTGCCCGCCGGGGCCACCTGGGGCTTCAGCTTCAGCGGCCTCCCGTGCCCGCAACTGTTCACTCTCACGGTCACCTACACCGACAGTGACGGTGATCACGGCACCTCCATCCAGTTCGGCTTGCAAGGGTCGTAAGGCGCGAGGGCGTTCTCTCCGGGAACCCCGTGGGCGGAAAGGCGAGTCCCCGGGAGGTGCCGGTCCTTGTCCTGGCGAAGTTCGGGAAGTAGGTTGGCAGGGCGCGGCGGCGGTGGCCCCGCGCCCCGACCGGTCGCCGCCACCCCGGAGCTTCACCCGAGGAAAGAATGAGTTTGCGCACCCTCCGCCGCGCCCTTCTCAGCGTCAGCGACAAGTCCGGCCTGATCGACCTGGCCCGCGGCCTGCAAGCCTTTGGCGTCGAACTGATCTCCACCGGCGGCACCCGCCAAGCCTTGGCCGGCGCCGGCCTGGCCGTCCGCGACGTCGCCGACGTGACCGGCTTCCCGGAGGTCCTCGACGGCCGCGTCAAGACGCTGCACCCCAAGATTCACGGCGGCCTGCTCGCGGTGCGCGACAACCCGCAGCACGTCCAGACCCTCGCCGCCCAGGCCATCGAGCCCATCGACATGGTCGTCTGCAACCTGTACCCGTTCGAGCAGACCGTCGCGGAGCCCGGCAGTACGCACGAGGAGATCGTCGAGACCATCGACATCGGCGGGCCGTCGATGTTGCGCTCGGCGGCGAAGAACTACCACGACGTGGCGGTCGTCACGTCGCCGGAGCAGTACCCCGCCGTGCTCGAGGAATTGCGGGCCAACGGCGGCGCCCTGACGCTGGCGACGCGCTGGCGCCTGGCCGCGGCCGCCTTCGCCCGCACCGCCGCCTACGACCGGGCCATCAGCGCGTACTTCGCCAGGCAGACCGACGTCAGCGACTTCCCCGGGCTCCTCGAGCTGCGCTTCGAGAAGAAGATGCCGCTGCGCTACGGCGAGAACCCCCACCAGCGGGCGGCGTTCTACGTCGAGCCGGGCGTGGCCCACCCGTGTGTCGCCACCGCGGAGCCGCTGCACGGCAAGGAGCTGTCCTACAACAACATTCTCGATCTCGATAGCGCGTTCAACCTCGTCCGCGAGTTCGCCGAGCCGGCCGCGGTCGTCATCAAGCACAACAACCCCTGCGGCGCCGCCGTCGCTACGACGCCGGAAGAGGCGTTCCGCAAGGCTTACGAGGGCGACCCGCTGAGCGCCTACGGCGGCGTGCTGGCCTTCAACCGCGAGGTGGACGAGGCGACGGCGACGCAGATCACCGAGCCGAAGCGCTTCATCGAATGCGTCATCGCGCCGGGGTTCAGCGACGGCGCCTTCCGGGTGCTGACGACGCGGCCGACGTGGAAGAACAGCGTGCGCCTGCTGCGCACCGGGCCGCCGAAGCCCGACGACGTGAAGGCGCGCGGGCTCGACTTCCGGCGCGTGGACGGCGGCCTGCTGGCGCAGGGGCGCGACCTGTCGGGGGCCGACGACTTCGGGAACCTCAAGGTGGTGACCAAGCGGCCACCGACGGCGGCGGAATTGGCCGACCTGCGCTTCGCCTGGCTGGTGTGCAAGCACGTCAAGAGCAACGCCATCGTGCTGGCCAGGGGCGGCATGCTGGTCGGCGTGGGCGCCGGGCAGATGAGCCGTGTCGATTCGGTCCACCTGGCGGTACGGAAATCGGGCGAGCGACACAAGGGATCGGTCATGGCGTCGGACGCCTTCTTCCCCTTCCGCGACAACGTCGATGAGTCGGCCAAGGCCGGCGTGACCGCGATCGCCCAGCCGGGCGGCTCGATGCGCGACGCCGACTCGATCGCCGCCTGCGACGAGCACGGGCTGGCGATGGTGTTCACCGGGGTGCGGCACTTCCGGCATTGAGAGTCAGTTGCGAAAGCCGCTTGCGGCTTGGCAATCTGTCCCGCTAAGCCGCAAGCGGCTGTCGCAACAGACTCTGAGCACGAGAGCAGAAGTGGCGAACCCGCTCATCCGGCAACCGGGCCGGAGGACACCGCCTGTTCCCGCACGACCGCCGCCAGGGGCAACCGGCCGGTACGCCCGCTCACGGCCGAAGCATACCCGAAGCGCCTCCGGTAGGCCAATCGTCCGTCGCCGACCTCGGGGGCAAGCCGCCGCGTCTCGTCGAGCAGCCCCTGCACCTTCTCCCGACCAAGCGCTCCGATCAGCTCCGGCGTGCCGTTGTCAAGCGCGTTCTCCAGCACCGGCAGCGACATCATCGGCTGCACCGCTAGCCCCTCCCCGGCCATCGCCAGCCAGGCCCGCTGCATCGCCCGGCCCACGGCCAGGTCGGTCGGCGGCAACCGGTCCGGCCCCGTCACCAGGCACAGGCCCGCCGCGCTCTCGACCAGGCGCCGGGCCGTGGCGGCGAAGACCTTCAGCCCGCCGGCCGCATGCAGCAGCCAGTTCGGCATCCAGCGCATCATCTTCAGCGCCACCCGGTCGCTCCCCGAGACTTCCAGCGACGCCAGCGACAGCCCCTGCTCAACTTCCGCGGTCGGCGGGGCATCGAAGCGGACATTCTTCAGAAAGGCCCGGCGCATGGACGGCTCACCGAACATCGTCGCATCGGCCCGGCCGATCACTTCGGCCAGCGGAGCGAGGCGCTCCCGGCCGACGACCCACTGGGTCAGCACGCCGTCCAGGGCCGGCGTCTGCTCCTTCAGCCGTGCGAGGACATCTTCGTGTACGGGGTGGCCGTCGTAGGTGCGCCGGTTGGTGACGCGCTCGCCGATGGTCCGGTCTGCCTGCGGGCTGCCGCCGGCGACGGTCTGCACGCGAAGCACCGCCACCGCAGGAGGTTGCGCCGCTTCAAATTGCGCCTCCCATCCGTTGGCCCGAGCCGTCCGCAGGAGGTTCTCCAGGGCGGCGCCAACGCCGATGCGCGCCATGCGCTGGCCGGAATTCATCGGCGACGGGTCGCGCGTCTCGTCCACGAAGAAGCGGAGGCGCCCCGCGGCCGAATCGACCTCGAAGCGCCAGGGCTGCGTGTTGTCGCCCGAGGGGGCGCGGATGGCCGCGGTCAGGAGCCATTCCAGTGCGGGGTTCATGGTGAGTTCCTCATGCCGCGTCCGCCGATGGGATGGGGCGTGCAAAGGTCGTTTAAATCTTCTTGCGCCGCGGGCGGATACCGAGTAGGTTGCGGGCCACCGTCCGCGCCATCTCGGCCCAGCGCCAGGCCGCCACGGCCTGGCGCTTGCTCGCGGAGTCACCCGGATACCGCGTGTCAACCGCATAGCGCGTCAGGTAATCGAGGCCACGGCGAAGGGACCGGAGTGAAGGATGATGAGGGGTCAACAAGGGCAGCAGGGAAACGAGGTTGTGCGTCTTTGGAATCGTGAGGCTGAGTTCTTCCAGGAGCGCCTTGAGGTACTTCTCCGCACACTGTTGGCAGTGGAAGCAGACGACGTCATGCAGGGGATCCCTTCCGCGACGCAAACGGCGGGCAGCGAGGTAGTCGGCCTCGGCCTTGCGCACCCATTCCTTCGTCGTCTTTTTCATACAACACCTTGCCCCGGGACACGACCTCCGTAAGAAACGACTCCCCTTCCTCCAAGCGCCACTTCATGTTCTTCGGCGTGCGGACGATGATGTCCAACGGGAACGCCGGATCAATGGTGAGGCTGATACGCACGGCCTGGTCGAGCTGGTTGCGGGTGGGCATGACGACGAGGATGTCCACGTCGCTATCGTCGTGGGGCGTGCCATAGGCGTAGGAGCCGAACAGGATGATCTTCTCCGGACGAAATTTCTCCGCGACATCGCGGACAAACTTCCGGATGACGCGCATGGGAATGTCGGCCCCGCGATACCAGCGCTGGGGCTCGACCTTCTTCGTGCGGCGGGGTGTTGTCGCCATGCCCGCATTGTACCCCAAAGCCAAGCGACGCAAAGTCGTTATTTCGCCCGCGGCAGCCGCGTCGCCCGTCTTGCCTCACGATGACTTCAGCTGGGCATCCCACCCGATCCGCACCAGGTGCCGGCGCACCAGCCAGCGTTTGAGGCGCTGCAACGGGTTGCGATTGCCGCCGAGCAGCCGGCCACGGCGCAGCAGGCAACGGTAGGCATCGAACTGGGCGTAGCACGGCGCCGGGCGCAACGGCCCACGGCCGAGCAGGACCTTAAGCGTCTCAGCGGCCGCCACCCCACTGCACAGCTGACAGGCGAGGCCGGCCGAGGGGCCGCGCCGCTCCCCGGGGTCGGCCCGCCGCAGGTCCATGTACGTTCGCTGCGTCGCCCGCGGCGCCAGGCCAACGAGAAAGGCGATGAGCTGATCGAGTCGGCTCATCCCGTCGCGGATGTCGAAGTAGTCGTCGAAGCTCATCCCGGTGGGAGAGAAGGTGAGCCAGGCGGTGCTGAAGCCGAGTGGGGCGGCGGTGACGGCCCACATCCCGCGCTGCCGCGCCTCGCGGAAGAGCAGCCGCCGCACGTCCAGTTCAAAAAAGTCGATGCCGTCGATCAGTACCCGGGCGCCGTCGAGGAAGTCGCCGACGTTCTCGGACGAGATGGCCCGGAAGGTCCGCAGGTCCACCTCGGGGTTAATCGCGCGGGCCTCCTCGGCCATGACCTCGACCTTGCTGCGGCCGAGGCTGCGCGTGGTCGCACCAGTCTGGCGATTGAAGTTGGCGACCTCGAACGTATCCGGGTCGGCAATGGAGAATTTCCCGACGCCGAGCCGAGCCAGCGTCGTCAGGTGGACGCCGCCCACGCCGCCCATGCCGACGATGGCAACGCGGCTGACGCGCAACTCCTGCTGCTCCTGGGCCTCGACCAGTCCCAGGTTGCGGGCGAAGGCCCCGTCGTAGGACCAGCCCGGACCGGCGGGGCGCGCGTCCTCCTGATGGCTTTCCGGCATCGCGATCCTCCTGAGAAGCGACGAACGCCGTCAGCCCACCGTGCAGGGGGGACGGCGCAGGGGGCGCGCGAGTTCGCCCCACCACAACTCTACAGACCGGGCGACGACGGGCCAGAGTCCTCGCCGGCCAGGGAAGGGAGGTCCGCCGCGGCAGAAAAAGAAAGAGCCGGGGTGCCGCACGGCACCCCGGCCAGACCACTCCGGATTCGGCCCCGACCGCTCGATTCAGGCGTAATGGCTCAGCTCCTCGGCCGGCACCGGCTCGCCCTGGAACGAGCACCCCGTCAGCCACATCTCGTGGGCGCTCGGCAGCAAGAGCGTGTACTCCACCTTGCCGAACGTGACCAGACCGCGCCTCTGGTCGCGATCCCGCAACTCGATCGTCAGCCGCGTGCCGCGGTCGTACTCCGGTCCCACCAGGACACAAATGCCCCCCCGGCTCACATTCCAGGGCGACGCCTCCGCCGTCCTCTGGTCGAGGACGTCGGTCACCTGGCACGCCGCGTCCGGTTTGCAAGAGTGCCGCTCCGTCGCCCGTCGTTCGCCGCCACCGGACAGGTCAGACGTTGTCGCAACCATGGATGCATCTGCCTTTGTGCTCGCGCCTTCCGAACCGTGTCTTCCCGCCCCTCCGCTCCGCCCAAGGACCATCGCCGCCAGTGCGCCCTCCGTCAGCGCTTCTCCTGGGGCCGGGCCTGGATCCGCACCTGAACCCGCAAGTTCGTCGGCAACTCGTCGCCGCCGTCGAGGTCGATCAGGACCTCGCGGAAGTACATGTCCTTCATCTCGTTGGGGGAATCGCTTTCCGGGCCACCCTTGCCCATGCGCCAGAGGACGACGGCCACCTTGCCCGTGAGGACCTTGCCCGGCAGGCCGTCCGCCGTGACTGTGGCGGGCTGGCCGACCTCGACCCGGGCCACGTCCAGCTCTTCGACCGAGGCCCGCACGCGCCGCTTCGACAGGTCGGCGATGACCATGACCGGATCCTTGGTCGCCGAGGAGACCATCGCCCCGGGGTGGCCGTACACCCGCAGGATCTTGCCGTCGCTGGGCGCCGTCAACCGCGTCTTGGCCAACTCCGCCTCCCTGTCCTGGAGCTTCGCCTCGGCCGCGTCCACCTCCCGGCGGGCAATTTCCAGATCTTCCGCCCGCGTCCCCTCTTCGATCAGGGCGAGGTCGGCCCTGGCGTGGTCCAGTTCCGCCTTGGCCAGGTGCATCCGCGAGCGCGCCCCGTCCAGGTCGCCGGCGCTCGAGGCGCCCCCGCCCACTCGGAGCGTCCGCTCGTGGTCGCGGTAGGCGTTCTCGTAGGCCACTTCCTTGGCCTTCACGTCGGCCTTGGTCCGGACGCGAACCTGCGGGCGCTCGCCGTTTTCCAGCTTCTTCAGCTGCTGGCGGGCCCGGGCCAACTCGGCGGCGGCCAGCTTCACCTGGGCCTTTTGCCCCTGGTTGGACAGTTCGGCCAGGACCTGACCCTTTTTCACCTCGTCGTTCTCATGAACGCTCACCGTGGTCAGGATGCCGGCCGCTTCCGGCCAGAGGCGGACCTCGGGCTCGCGGCCCTCGACCAGCCCGTTGGCGGCGACCTGTTCGAGCAGGGCGGGCGGCGGCGTTTGCTCGGCGGACCCCGGCCCGGGGTTACCCCGCAGGACCATCCGCCCGGCGAAGGCAGCCGCGATGGCAAGAACGACTGTGATGAGGAGGGTCTTCTTCATGCCACGTGCTCCTTGAGGAAGCGCCGTCGTTGGGGGACCAGGGCCGTCGGCGGCTCCGAGGCGTTACGGGTTTCCGTCGGCACCCATTCGTGGGCCATGCAACCGTCCTCCAGGCGGAGGACACGGTCGGCGTACGAGAAGATACGGTTATCGTGCGTGACCACGATCAGGGTCACGCCGCGCTCGCGGACCAGGCGGGTCAGCAACTGCATCACGGCCTGGCCGTTCTCCGCGTCGAGCGAGGCGGTCGGCTCGTCGGCAAAGACGAGGGCAGGGTCGGCGGCCAGGGCGCGGGCCACCGCGACGCGCTGACATTCGCCGCCGCTCATCTGCGCCGGCCGCGCCTTGCGCCGAGGCCCCAGGCCGACCAGGTTGAGCAGCTCCTCGGCCTGCCGCCCGGCCGTCCGCCCCGGCACGCCCCGCATCGCCAGCGACAGGGCGACGTTGTCCTGGGCGGACAGCGTCGGGAACAGGTTGAAGGTCTGGAAGATGAAGCCCAGGTTGTCGCGGCGGAAGGCGGTGAGCTGCTTCGCCGTCATCCCCGCCACTTCCTGCCCCAGCACCTGCACGCTGCCGTGATCCGGGGTCAGGATGCAGCCCAGGATCGAGAGCAAGGTCGTCTTGCCGCTGCCGGACGGCCCGACCAGGAAGACCGTCTCACCCCGGGAGGCTTCCATGCTCACCCCCCGGAGCACCGGGGCGCGCTGGCTGCCGCTGCCGAAGCTCTTGTGAACGTCGCGGGCTACCAGGGTGGGGTGAAGTTTGCTCATGACGGTGGCCGGTGGCTGGCTGCCTTTCCGTTGCGTGTTGAACTCTCGTGGTTGG
>Ga0116215_1002687_pt1 | contig 10772 bp, 13 predicted proteins | sample Sb_taG_7_FD_89698 | JGI IMG/M metagenome (GOLD analysis project Ga0116215, IMG submission 89698) | Peat soil microbial communities from Weissenstadt, Germany - Sb_50d_2_FS metaG | ecosystem: Environmental > Terrestrial > Soil > Wetlands > Peat | place: Germany: Weissenstadt | collected 2010-09-21 | reverse complement strand
GAGAAACTGCTCCAGGTGAGAACTGTCCGAGCCGAGCGAGACATGGCTAATACTCCCTTGCCTTGAACAAGACCACCCCGCTATCAGACGTAACATCTTCGAAATGGATTGCGAAGGTGAAGGGCGGCGGTGGGTGCCGTGACCCGGTTCGGCGCGGACTTTGCGAAAAGGCCCAAGAGATTGGTAGTCGTCCAGCGCCGAGGATTATGCACGGCTGGGTGCCCGGCCACTGCGATTGAATATCGAATGGCTGGCTGGGATCGTGAGTTCCTGATACTTCGCTGCCGGTTGCATGCCCACGCAAAAGCCTTGGGCATATCACCCGGCGAACAGTGGTGAACGCAGACAAGAATTGGCTTATGCGACCTCATTGGAGTTCATCCTTGGCGCCTTCTTCCCACTTCCCGGCAAATTGCTTTTTATCCACAGTCCCTACCCATTTTTCCGATGATTAGGTTAAGAGAACGCCCGTTTTCATCAAGCAATGGTTGTCGAATGAAAAACCAAATCGTCCTCGCCAGCATGTTAATCTGCCTTGGTGGGCGGCTTGCCGTGGCCCAGTCGCCGGACCAGCCTGCGAATCCACGCCCAATTCCCCCAACTTCCCCCGGCAACGCCAACGAGTTAACTACCGACTTGAGTACTCCGTTTTTTGCTTCTCCGCCTCAAGTAGCGGTTGAGGAGCCGTCCCCCAGCACCTATCGGCTGTGGGCAAAGGTCGATTACCTCATGTGGTGGCTAAAGCCTGTTTGCCTGAAACCGCCTACCCTCACGATGGGCAGCCCTGACGATGCCGTTCCAGGCGCGCTGGGCCCGCTGCATACGGAATTGGTGATGGGCGAGCACAAATTCGAGTTTGGCGGCGCCCCCGGCATTCGGCCGTCTGTCGGCATCTGGCTTACGGATGACCAATTCCTTTCCTGGGAGACGGATGGGTTTTTGCTCGAGCAGGATGCAGCCAGCCAATCGTTTCAATCGCATAACGGCAGTCCTGCGGCCTACATACCTTTCCAAGATTCGGCCAATGTGAACCAGGCCCTGCCGTTCACCATTCCGGGCGTGGTCGATGGCCATTCGATTGCAGTGGGCCGAAGCCGGCTTTGGGGAGTGGAATCCGACCTCGCCGCCCACTTCTGCACCACGAGAAGCGGCTATCTCCTCAGCGCCGCCCTCGTTGGCGGCTTCCGCTATCTAAACCTGGAAGACCAGGTCACGGCCACGAACGAGCAGAACCTGGTGAGCAATCCGTCGGTTTTTGCGATTGGCTCTGACCACTTCGAGACGCGGAACCAGTTCTACGGTGCGCAGCTTGGATCAACCCTGGGCCTGTCCCGCGACAAATGGTCGCTGGAAATGGATACGAAGCTGGCCCTGGGCGATACGCATCAGGTGAGCGAGGTCTCTGGTCAACCGTTGTCCGCCGGGGCGCCCGTGTTGCCCCAACTTCTGCCGGGGCCGGTTCTGGTTCTGCCGAGCAACACCGGCAAGCAATCGGCCGACCGGCTCACTTTGGTGCCGGAAATGGCGTTCACCCTTCATTACGCGCTCACGCAGAAGGTCGGTCTCTCGCTGGGATACAGTTGCCTTTATTGGAATAAGGTGCTCTGCCCGGGAGATCAGATGGATAACCATCTCAACGTCACGCAACTCCCGCTGCATGGTCCGCTCGTCGGACCTGGATTGCCGGCGCCGCTGTTCGTGCACACCGACGCGTTTGCTCAGGGTCTGAATGTGGGGCTGGAGGTTCGGTATTGAGATGAGTTGGCTGTGGCTCTGCTAACCTCGTAACGCCATGCCGAAAATCTGCCGAGCATCCTTGATCGAGAGTAGAAGTGGTCCGTCTAATACCTCTTCAAGGCTAACTCTTGGGACCCGAGCACGAGGCCACGGAGAAATGCACAGCAACTGGCGGAAACGTGCAATGTCATGTTATGTCATGTAAAAGGGGGGTAGGCAGACGACTTGTCTGAGAAGAGAGATCATTCTGCAAGTGCTTATTATACAAAGGATTACATCGTGACTCGGAGCTTGGCCCAATGGCAGTGCCACCTGAAATATGTCATGTGTACGCATGTTCACAATCCCAATCATTCTGAATCCATGCCCTTTCCCCAAAATCAAGACTTGAGGACGCACTAGGCTGAAGGCGCTGTGGCGGCCAGCACGTCGGCCGGCGCTGCAACTCCTTGGGAGTAGGCGCCTATCGGCATCGCCTTTATCCCAGGGTGCGCTACCGCGACCCTGGAGTTTGTGCTTGAACGCCTACGGCGTTCTGGCGGCAAACCTCCAGGCGTATTCGCGGGGCACCCTGGCCCCGAAGGCAAAGTCGTCCCCAGCAAAGAAAGGCAAAGCCGACCCCGCCGCCATCGAGCAGGCCTGCAAAGACATTCTGGATGTGTATGCCAAGGCGATCGACCCCACCGTCACCTTGGAACAGATCGACTCCACCGTCCGCACGCTGGAGGAATCGAACGCCTCGAAGCCACGGCTCGACGAACTGGCCCGGCAGATGGGCTACTCGCAGAAGTTCCGATCCAAACCGGACGTGCTCAAAGCGATCCGCCAGAAAATCAGCAGCCGCAAGGGGGCATATGAGCGGCCGAATGCGTGAGGGGGCTCACGAGGGGGCAGTTCAACAGCGAGCCCACAGCCAAGGTTTCACAGTTCCTTGCACAACGATATAATGCAACCGACGCCCCACGCCACCCTGGAAGGAGGGCCTTGGAGTGACTCCATCACTTCAGCTCAGTAGAGGGGATCTGCGTGCGCTACCTCGATTCGCGCGTGTCGCTTTTGCGGCAAAGTGCGGACGCCGAGTGCAGAACCTCCTTCGCATTTTCATGCCTACACTCGAACAACAGGTCTTTGATGTCTTCGAACGGGCTCTGGTGCTTGCCGAGCGGGTGGGCGCAAAGGATCTACCAACAGACAGTCTTGCGGACGCAGCCAATGAAGCCCATAGATACGCTTCGGCGCTGATCGGCCTAGCTCAGATGTGCCCACCCGGTTCTTCTCCCAAGCCGGTTCCCGCAGCCAACATCGTCGCTTATAACGTCGGCAACGCTGTTGCGGCGTGTGCTAGAGCCGCTGACGCAGCGACTCGTCAGGATGATGAGACCGCCAGCGATTTCGCCTTCGATGCGTATTCATTTGCAGACAGCGCCGCTCGCTGCGCCAATGCGGCCGGCATTGAAAACGTAATGCATTACGACTTCCAGATCCTCCGCCAAGCCGCCGAACGCGGCGAACTCAACGACGAGAGCCCCGTTAGCCAGGGATTTTCGGGATATGACCGAGAGCTGCAGACTTACAGCAAAGAACTTCCCAAGTTGCTCGCCTATGAGGGAAGGTTTGTCGCGATCCGCGGTCAGGAAATCGTCGGGCCTGTGCAAACCTACGAGGACGCCTTGGAGATTGGCTACGAGCGCTTTGGCTTGCAACCGTTCCTTGTGAAGAGGATTGAAGAAACCGAGACAGTTTACCCGCTTCCCAGCAGGCTTGGTTCCGAATGCCCCATATAACCCTCGCCATTCAACCAGGCGGGCCGATTGCAGGTTTCTCCGTAGGTATCAGCGCCACCCGCGAGCGGGCCCTTCGTGCTGCCCACCAACCCGTGCCTGCGTTGATTCCCTTGCACGCCTTGGTCGATACAGGGGCAGACGGCACGTTCATCGACGTTCGTCATCTACAGCCGCTAGATCTTCCCTATCCAACCTTCGCACTCGTTGGCACCGCCGCAGGCACTGCTCACACGTTTGCACCTCAGTATGAGGTGAGTTTGACCATTAGCCACCCATCAGGCAATCGCCGAGCTAATCTCGTGATCCCGGCCATCCCTGTCATCGACATGCAGCTCGCGCCGCACTTGGGTTATGAAGCGCTAATCGGTCGGGATGTGCTGGAACGCTGTCTGTTGCTGTATGACGGTGAGGCCGGTGCCTTTACTCTGGGATACTGACAACGAGATTGCGAGGGCGACGCCATCGCTCTGCGTGGGCATGTCCCCAGGCCGAGGTTGCCAGGTGACTGTTGCCGAACTGCAGTTGCTCCTGTTGGACCTGGGTAGATTGCTCCGCGCCTCCGCGGCCGCTGTCTGCGTAGGACAGATTTCCAATCTGTCCGGTCAGGTTGGAAACCTGACCTACAAGGCGTTCGCTGATTTTCTGGTCCAGGCCGAGGCGTATTCGCGGGGCGCCCTCGCCCCAAAGGCAAAGTCGTCCCCAGCAAAGAAAGGCAAAGCCGACCCCGCCGCCATCGAGCAGACCTGCCAGGACATCCTCGACGTGTACGCCAACGCGATCGACCCCACCGTCACCCTGGAACAGATCGAAGCCACCGTCCGCACGCTGGAGGAATCGAACGCCTCGAAGCCCCGGCTCGACGAGCTGGCCCGCCAAATGGGCTACTCGCAGAAGTTCAAATCCAAGCCAGACGTGCTCAAAGCGATCCGCCAGAAAATCATCAGCCGCAAGGGCGCGTTCGAGCGGCCGAACGCGTGAAGGGGTTGAGGAGGGAGCAGTTCAAGCGCGAACGCCGTGTGCCGTGGATTCTTGCAGCCGCCAAGCCAGACCAATATTTGCGCGCGAGTTCATTCTTCTCGATACGGCTTGCGCTGCTCGTAGAGCTTGAGACGCTCGCGGCTCTCTTTGCCTCTTTGCTTCTCGTACTCTCGGTCTTCAAGTGCTTTTTTCTGCCATTTTACCGCTTCATCAAACCTACCGCTCTCGGCATATGCTGCCGCGAGTGTATCTAGCGCATTGGCTTCGTTCCATTTTGCAAGTTCGCATGCCTTTTTTGCACACTCCATGGCCTTCTTGCCATTTCGGTACTCTGCCCTCGGGCAAGTAGCCAGGAGCCAGGCGAGAGCGTTGTGCCCATCGGCGAATTTGGGATCCATTTGGACGGCTTGGTCGAAGTCGGCAAGGGCCTTGGCATAGTCTTTCTTGCCTACGTATGCATTGCCCCGGCTAAAGAAGGCATAGCCGAATTTGGGCTCGAGCCGGATCGCCTCGGTGAAATCGGCAACAGCCTTGTCATGGTTTTTGTTGGCAGAGTAGGCAACGCCCCGGCTGAGGTAGACGAGCACCCCTTTCGGATCGAGCCGAATGGATTCGGCGTAGTCGGCGATGGCATTGTCGTAATTCTTCTTCGCGTAGTAGCAATGGCCTCGGCTCGTATAGGCCGTTATAAATTTTGGTTCGAGGCGGAGGACTTCCGTGTAGTCGGCGATGGCATTGTCGAATTCGCGTTTGGCAGCGTAAGAATTCCCACGGTCGTTATAGGCTTGTACCATCTTCGGGTCGAGGTGGGTCGCCTCCGTAAAATCGGCGATTGCCTTGTCGTATTCGCCTTTCTGGGCGTGGGACCAACCTCTGTGGTAATTGGCGATCGCGTCCTTTGGGTTGAGCCGAATGGCCTGGCTGTAGTCGGCGATGGCCTTGTCCTGGTCACCCCTCGCGGCGTAGAACCAAGCGCGACTGTCGTAGAACCTTGCGTCCTTCGAATCGAGGCGAATAGCCTCTGTGTAGTCGGCGATAGCCTTAGCCTGGTCGCCCTTGCGGCCATAGCAGTTGCCCCTGTCGCCGTAGGCTATTGCCAATTTCGGGTTGAGGCGGATGGCTTTCGTGTAATTGGCGATGGCCTTGTCGTAGTCGGCTTTCAAAGCGTACGACCAACCTAGGCCATGATAGTTGTTTGCGTCCTTGGGCTCGAGGCGTAGCGCCTCCGTGAAATCGGCGATGGCCTTGTCCGACTTGCCAATCCTGCCATAGGAATTGCCCCGGCCGTAGTAGGCCAATGCCAATTTTGGGTCGAGCCGGATGGCCTCCGAGTAGTCGCCGATCGCTTTGTAGTGGTTACCCATCTTCGCGTAGGAACTGCCCCGACCACCGTATGCCAGCGCCGATTTCGGTTCGCGGCGGATCGCCTCCGTGTAATCCGCGATGGCCTTATCCTGGTCGCCCTTCGCGGCGTAGGAGAAACCCCGATTGTAGTAGGCTAATGAGTCCTTTGGATCGAGCCGGATAGCGTCCGTGAAGTCGGCGATGGCTTTATCCTGGTCGCCTTTCCGGGCATGAGACACGCCTCGGCTATCGTAAGCCAATGCGTCATCCGGTTCCAGGTCGATGGCCTCGTTGTAGTCGGCGATGGCCTTGTCGTGGTCACCCTTCGCCGCGTGGGACGCTCCCCTGCTGTAGTAGGCTTTTGCGGAGTTCGAGTCGAGGCGTATAACGTCCGTGAAATCGGCGATGGCCTTATCCTGCTCGCCCTTTTCGGCGTAGGCGGCGCCTCGGCTTCCGTAGGCCGCTGCAAGTTTCGGTTCCAGGCGGATGGCTTCCGTGGCGTCGGCGATGACCTTGTCGTATTCGCCCTTCGCGCCATGGGACACGCCTCGGTTATGAAAGGCCAATGCGTCGTTGGGGTCGATCCGGATGGCTTCGGTGAAGTCGGCGATGGCCTTGTCCTGGTCACGCTTAAAGGCGTAGCAACACCCTCGCGCGTGATAAGCCTTTGCAAAATCCGCATCACGCCGAATCGCTTCTGTAAAGTCGGCGATGGCCTCGTCGTATTCCCCTTTCGCTGCATGGGACGCACCCCGCATGTAACAAGCATTGGCATCGTCGTCAGCGACCGCGATGGAGTTCGCATCGCGGCCAAACACCGCTTCCGGCGTCAGCAGGATTGTGAGCGCGACGAAGGAGAGATAGCGTCGACTATATTTGAGCTGCATTGGACACCGCCCTTATCGCGATGCGCATTGGTGTCGATCTGGATAAGCAAATGCAATTGTATCTCGTCCATTAGGCAGCGACCAATGTAACAAACCACAGTACAAGCCCGTGGCATTGCCGTTGCATCACTCCGCACCGAGATCCTCGACGAAGCTGGCCTCCTCACGGACTCGCTCGAGGGGCACTCCGAGATTATCCGAGATGATGAATCGGATCTTGTCCGCGATTTCCTCGTCGCTAAGTCTCGCCGGCGTTTCTCCGTTCTTAGGTGTCGCTGGGGCAAGATACAAGATTACATCTCGGAGCGTGCGATAGGGACCTGTGTGAACGGCAAACGGCTTCGTAATCAAACGAGTCAGCAAGCCGAGCGGAAGCACCAATGCCAGAGGGATAACAGAATGGAACATCCAAACCATGGCCGCAGCGACCGCTAGGACGAGGATCGTGCTGAGCCAGAAAACCGTCGTCGAAATCCGCAGATGCGGAAGCTCCACTCCTCGGTCATGCAATTGGCTCCAAACTCTGCGCCGTTCGTTTGCCGGGATCAGGACCGCAAGCTGCCCGCTCGGGTGAATCTGCATGCGGGATAGCGACAGCACGCGCATCAATTCGCTTCGGAACCGGTAAAACGTTCGGCTCGTCATGCAAACTTCACCTGATCGCAAGCGTATGTTCGATCGTACATATTCAATCAGGTCTCCAACGGTGAACATTTTCTGGACCGCCCCATCCGGGATTCTCAATCCGAAGCCCTGCTCGATCTCCAGAACCAGCTCGATTGCATCGAGTCCCATGACGTGCCTCCTGATCGTTCGTCGTGTGCCATGCCCGTGGCTTTGCACGGGCATGCGAGAGATAGTATATGTGATTATGATTTGGGCTTCGAGCGAGAGGAGTGCCCCTGACTAAAATCATGATCCAGCGTCGATAGGAAGTGCGTCACTGCAAGTAGTCGTAGGTTCCCGAAGGGTCCTCGTCGTCCACATGCCCGTGCAAAGGCACGGGCATGGCACTCCGTGGGACATGCACCAGCATCTCCCGGTGCCGCGCCTGACCAGCATCTACCATTTCCATCAGACCGCTGAGTATGGCGACAACGAATCTCCAGCTACTTACTTCGCCGGTACGATCTTCAGATTGCTGAACGCGCCCTCGTTGCTGTCCACCCACAATCCGACCTTGCCCTTTTCGCGGTTGCTCAGGCGATCGACAACCAAGCAGGGCTCCTTCGCGTCGTCGACCCACACGCTCACCTTTTGCTTCGTCACCTCGATGCGGGCGTGGAACCAGCCGCTTGGGTCGGGGACGGGCTTGACTGCGGACTCATAGGTGCCTGGTTTCCCCGCTCGGAGCTTCTCCCAGGTGTGCTCCGGCCAAGCGACGTATTGGACCGCACGTGCACGAAACTCGTCGCCTCTCATAAAGTTGAACGGGCGGAAGTAAATGGCCTCAAAGGTCTTGCCGTCTTCGACGTTGAATGCCACGCCCAGGAAGGTCCGCTCGAACTTGCCCTTGCCCTTCAGGTCGATCTCGAGGGTGCCTTCGGCGAACTCCAAGCCCTCGACCAACGCGAGCCCGATGTTGCTTGGCGTATTCACCCTGCCCTTGGGCTTCAAACGGACCACGCGTTTGCCGTCCTCCATGGCCGGGTCGCACTCGGCGTTGAGCAGAGTCCAAGTCTTCCCGTCGTTGATCTGGGAAAGGTCGGGCGCAATCACCTTCTCCCGAGCAAGGCAGAGCGGAGCGTAGGCCAGCAGGACGCCGAGCACCCATCCCCAAGACAAGCAGTTCATGGCAACCTCCAGAAGAAATGCGTTTCCGAGGAACATGTTGAAAAAGGGGTCAGACCCCGTGTGGAACCGGAATTGTTTGGCCATTTCTGAGCCACCAGGCTCTGCACGCTTGAGGGGGTCAGACCCCTTTTTCAACACGCTCTCGAAGGAGAATGGTCGAGGGTGATGGTCTTAGACCTTTGAAAGTTCGCTGAGCCCCCTCACCCCAACCCCTCTCCCCGAGTACGGGGGCGAGGGGCTAGAGGGAACGCATTTTGCATTGGCTGTGCAGCAGTCACCAGTAATGGGTGACCAGTGACCGATTTTGCAATCTGGTCAGTCTTCGCTTCATTTTCAGACGCATGTTGTGGCCAGCTTATTCAAAATCTTGGCGTCGCCCCTGCCATTGCTCGAGACCGGTAACGGTGCCGTGGATGACGCGGATGCCTGGAACTGACGGTCCGGAAGCCCTAGGGGTGCCTGTCCCCAATAGTGGTTGTAGTCGAACGCTGCGGCGTCGAAGACTCCGCCCCAGGCACGCTCCATGTCATCCAGGCAGGCGCCGCCTACCGTGGCCTCGAATGGCACGTTACAATCAGCGAAAGGAAGGAGAGATTCATAACCACGACCATCACGGGCGTCGTGACCAACGGCGTCGTCGTTCCACCCGGCCAACCCGTACCGCACGCGCGACGAACTTCATGAACGCCCTTGGTCAGAGGCTGCGTTGCCGTCAGAAGCCCAGTTGAGCTAAACTGTATTTATGGCCATCCACATTCAGTTGCCGACAGAAATCGAAATGCTCCTCAAAGCAAAAGCTGCTCAGCGCAGGCAGACGCTCGAAGAGTATCTGCAAGAAATCGCTTCCCGAGAAGCCCGGACCGGCAATGGGAGTACGGGCCTGACGCAAGCCGAATTGGCTCCGCAGGACCGTGCCACTCTATGGCGTACATGGGCCTCGAGCCACCGCTCTCTTCCCACCGTTGCCGACGATAGCCGAGAGACCATCTACGCCGGACGTGGGGAATGAGCACCCTGGTTGATACGAATATCGTGACGCGCAGTGCCCAACCCAGCCATCCCATGTACCAACCGGCAGTCGACGCCGTGGACCTCCTCACCCGCCAAGGCGAAGTGCTCTGTCTTGTTCCCCAGAACATCTATGAGTTTTGGGTGGTGGCCACACGGCCGGTGGCTCTGAATGGGCTTGGCCTTAGCGTAGCCGAAGCCCAAGCCGAGCTAGCAACTCTCAAGCAGATTTTCACTCTGGTTCACGACACGCCCTTCGTCTTGACGGAATGGGAGCAGCTCATCAACCAATATCAGGTCGTTGGCAAGAATGCCCACGACGCTCGGCTCATAGCTGCCATGAAGGTCCATGGCATCAAGCAATTTTTGACTTTCAACACGCAGGATTTCGTGCGTTATCAAGGGATCACGATCTTGTCACCGTTCGACGTACTGCGAGCGCCACCAGCGCCGCCACAGTCCCAAAGCCAAGCTCCTTGACCGCAAGGCCTTTGAAAGGCCCTGCAGAATGACTTCTCATTCCGACCGCCAGTCCGACCCCTTCAACAACTCCGCTAAAATGGCCTGCTGGGACGGCAACCTCCGCCACCTGACACTGCGGCCGCCGGCACCTTTGCCGGGTTTTTGGGTCCAGGTTAGGATCAGTTCCCCGGTGCGCGTCGCCTCCCTTGGAATGGCGGAATTGTGGCCGGGGCTGGAGGTACCCCGGAAGCCCGGGTCGAGCAGCCGGCGACAATGTTCTCCAGACTGTGCGAAGCAAACATCGTGAGGTCGGCTGATTTTTCGTTGGATAAAGCGACAACAGGGTTTGAGCCGGGGCTTCCGGAGTACCTCCAGCCCCGGCCACACTTTTGGAAGCTGGATCCACGTCCAAACGGCCGCTTATCGAGGGTCGCGTACTCAATGCATCGAGCCTGCTTTCTCCCCTCGCCCGTGTACTCACGGGAGAGGGGTCGGGGGTGAGGGTTTTAGACGCGTGAAGCTTCACTAACCCCCTCACCCCAACCCCTCTCCCCCGAGTACGGGGGCGAGGGGCATACGAATGTCGTCCCCCAATGGACAAGACTAGGTCGCTGGCTGTTCGGCATGCTTTCGCGGCCCCAGGTTTCCGTCTGGCTACTGTAGCGACTGAATGGCCGCGAAAGCATGGCATCTATGAAGGATCCGTTGTCAAGCCGGTTGGTGCAGATTTTGTTGAGCAGAAGTTCTTCCGCAACATCCTCGTCACCGTCGGCGTCGG
>Ga0116215_1002681_pt1 | contig 10785 bp, 11 predicted proteins | sample Sb_taG_7_FD_89698 | JGI IMG/M metagenome (GOLD analysis project Ga0116215, IMG submission 89698) | Peat soil microbial communities from Weissenstadt, Germany - Sb_50d_2_FS metaG | ecosystem: Environmental > Terrestrial > Soil > Wetlands > Peat | place: Germany: Weissenstadt | collected 2010-09-21 | reverse complement strand
GCTCGGGCCACCGCCGTGCGCTCCGCTCCCCGGTGCACGCTTGAGGGGCCCGCCGTCGTTGCCGAGCTCCTTCAGGTCGAGCCCGGCACAGAAGGCGGGATCGGTGCCGGTGAGGATGAGCACGTGCACGTCGTCGCGCCCGTCGGCCTCGCCCACCAGGCGCTTCAGCGTGCGAATGAGCTCGCTCGACAGGGCGTTGCGCGCCTCGGGCCGGTTCAGCGTGACGAGGGCGACCCCCTCGGCCACCTCGAGGAGCGCGACCTCTGGCACGACGGCTGGCACGACGGATGGTGCGCGGGGTTCGGGTCCGTCAGCGGGTGACGACGACGCTCGATCCGTGGCCGAACAGGCCCTGGTTGGCTGTGACGCCCACCCGGGCCCCCTCGACCTGGCGTCCGGCGGCCTGGCCTCGCAATTGCCATACGAGCTCGCACACCTGGGCGATGGCCTGAGCGGGGATGGCCTCCCCGAAGCTCGAAAGCCCACCGCTCGGGTTGACAGGGATTCGCCCGCCCAGGGCGGTGTCGCCGTCGCGCAGGAGTCGCTCCGCCTCCCCCTCCTTGCACAGGCCCACGTCCTCGTACCAGTCGAGCTCCAAGGCCGACGACAGGTCGTACACCTCGGCGACGTCCACGTCCTCGGGACCGATCCCGGCCTCTTCGTAGGCGGCGAAGGCGATGGACCGGCGGAACGCCGGCCCGTCCACCGCGCCGGCCGCGGCGGCCGCCACGGCGGAGTCGGTGGCGAAGTTGGGCATCTCGATGACGGTCTGGGGAAAGCGCGGGGTGACGGTGGAAACAGCGGGGATCGACACCGCGGTGTCGCCCCGGCCGTGGCGCCTCGCGAAGTCCGTGCTCGACAGCACCAGGGCCGCACCTCCGTCGGAGGTGGCGCAGATCTCGAGCAGGCGCAGCGGGTCGGCCACCATGGGCGACGCCAGCACCTCCTCGGCGCTCACCTCTTGGCGGTAGCGGGCATTCGGGTTGGCAGCCCCGGCGCGCGCGTTCTTGACCTTGACGGCGGCGAAGTCGTCCTCGGTGGCCCCGAAGAGCTCCATGCGCCGGCGTGCGTAGAGGGCGAAGTACGTGGGATTGGTGGCGCCCAGCAGATGGAACCGCAGCCAGTCCGGGTCGTCTCTCCGTTCGCCCCCGACCGGGGCGAAGAACCCCTTGGGGGTGGTGTCGGCCCCGACCACGAGGGCGACGTCGCACAGACCGGCCAGGATCTGGGCGCGCGCCGCGGCGATGGCGGTCGCGCCGGACGCGCATGCTGCGTAGGCACTCGACACGCGGGCGCCCGACCAACCCAGCGCCTGGGCGAAGGTGGCTCCGGAGATGAAGCCGGGGTAGCCGTTGCGGATCGTGTCGGCACCCGACACGAACTGGACGTCGGTCCACGACAACCCGGCGTCGGCCAGCGCGTGGCGCGCCGCGGCCAGCCCGTACTCCACGAAGTTGCGGCCCCACTTCCCCCAGGGGTGCATACCCACCCCGAGGACGGCCACGGCGCGGTCGTCAGGCACCCGAGCCCCCCGATCCGACCGTCACCGGGCGCCACTTCCACACCAGGTACTGGTGGTCGTCGTCCTCGTAGAGCACGTCCACGACCAGCTCGACCTCGGTGCCCACGGCCAGGTCGTCCACCGTGACCTCGGGCACCATCTGACCCATCACCACCATCTTCTCCTCGGCGAGCTCCACCGCGGCGATGCAGAAGGGCACGTACGGGTCGGCGGCTACGTAGGGCGCCGGGGGGGTGTAGCGGGCGTCGGTGTACGACCACACCCTGCCCCGCCTGCTGAGGGGCACGTCGTCGAATTCGGTGCCCTCGCACCTGGGGTTGCGGCAGAAGAAGGTCTCGCGGGGAAAGGCGTAGGTGCCACAGCTCCGGCACCTGCTCCCGAGCAGTGCCGGGGCCCCTGCGTCGGTGGTGAACCATCCCTCCACCGCGGGGACACGGGTCTTGGTGGCGGCCATCGGGGCAGTCTAACGCCCCGTCAGATCCGGCCCCGGGGGGGCGTATCGTGATCCATGGACCTCACCGTCGTCGACTCCTTCACCGACCGACCCTTCGCCGGCAACCCCGCTGCCGTCGCCCTGGTCGACGCCTTTCCCGACGAGGACCGCATGCAGGCCGTGGCGCGGGAGATGAACCTGTCGGAGACCGCGTTCGTGGTGCCCCGCCCCGACGGCGCTCATGACCTGCGGTGGTTCACGCCCCTGGTGGAGGTCGACCTGTGCGGCCACGCCACCCTGGCCGCCGCCCACGTGCTGGGGGGATCGGGGACGTTCCACACCCGCAGCGGTGCGCTGGTGTGCACCCCCGCGGCCCGGGGCTGGATCGAGATGGACCTCCCCGCCGACTCCCCCGCCCCCGAGGCGGTTCCTCCGTCGATCGCCCCTGCGCTGCGAGTCGAAGACCCGACGGTGCGGGCCTTCGCCCGGGCGCGTAGCGATCTCCTGGTGGAGTTGTCCGGCGCCGACGCGGTGCGCACGGTACGCCCCGACCAGGCTTCGGTCGCCGCGCTGGGGTCGCGTTGTGTCATCGTCACCGCCGCCGGCGACCGCCCGGGGGTGGACTGCGTCAGCCGGGTGTTCGCGCCCAACGCGGGCATCCCCGAGGATCCCGTCACCGGCTCCGCCCACTGCGCGTTGGCGGAGTACTGGGGGGACCGCCTGGGTCGCGATCAGTTGGTGGGGGAGCAGGCCTCGGCGCGTGGCGGGATGGTGCGTATGGGGCGCCACGGGGACCGCGTCGTGCTCGGTGGCCAGGCGGTCACCGTGTCACAGGTGCGGCTGGTCGTGTGAGCACGGACCCGCGGTGGCGTCGTCCTCGACCACGCCACCGCTTCTCCGCCGCCTGCCTTGACGGCGGATAAAACTGGGGGTTACAGTCAGAATACAGTAACTTGTATTTTGAGGTGACTGCCATGGAAGCAATCGGAACTCGCAGGTGGTGGGCGTTGGGCGGGCTCACCCTGGCGGTGATGGCGGTCGGCCTCGACGGCACGGTGCTCAGCGTGGCCCTGCCGACGCTCGCCAAGGCCCTGCACGCCTCGGAATCCGATCTCCAATGGTTCTCCTCGGGGTACTTCCTCGTGCTCGCGGCGGGAATGCTCCCCCTGGGCCTGTTGGGCGACCGGTACGGCCGCAAGAAGGTCATGCTCGCCTCGCTGGCGCTGTTCGGCGTGGGCTCGGCGGCCTGTGCGTACTCGACGTCGGTGGGCGAATTCATCGCGGCGCGGGTGGTGCTGGGCGTGGCCGGTGCCGGTGATCGTGATGGCGCTGTCGGCTCTCACGGTCCTGTTCTCCGAGGACGAGCGGCCCAAGGCGGTGGGGGTCTGGGCCGCCGCCAACTTCGTGGCCCTCCCCCTGGGCCCGATCCTCGGCGGATGGTTGCTCACGCATTACTGGTGGGGCTGGGTCTTCCTGTTGAACGTGCCGGTGGCACTGGTGGGCCTGGTGGCGACGATGCTCCTCGTGCCCGAGTCACGCGCGTCGCGACCTCCGGGCCTCGATCCCGTCGGCGTCACGTTGTCGGTCGCCGGGTTGGTGGGGCTCACCTATGGACTGATCCAGGCCGGCGAGTACGGCTGGGGCGACCTCGGCGCCTGGCTCCTCATCGCGGCGGGGCTCGTGGTCCTGGTCGGGTTCTTCTCGTGGGAGCGCCGGGTCAACCACCGGCCCGGTGGGCAACCCCTCCTCGATCTCGATCTCTTCCGGTCGACGTCGTACCTGTGGGGCGTGATCCTGGCCGCGGTCGTCATCCTCGCCATGATCGGGGTGCTGTTCACCATGCCTCAGTACTTCCAGGGCGTGCTCGGAGCCAACGCCATGGGGTCGGGACTGCGGCTGCTTCCCCTGATCGGAGGACTGCTGTTGGGAGCGGTGCCGGCGAGCCTGGTGGCGCGTCTGTTGGGGGCGAAGTTGACCGTCGCGCTCGGGTTCGCGGTGATCGGCGCGGGGCTGGTCGTCGGAACGACCACGAGCCTGGCGTCGGGCACCGGCTTCGTGGCTGCCTGGATGGCGATCACCGGCTTCGGTATGGGGATCGCCATGGCCACCACCGCCTCGACGGCACTGTCGGAGCTGTCCGAGGATCGCGCCGGCGTGGGATCGGCGGTGCTCCAAGCACTGAACAAGGTCGGTGGGCCCCTCGGCACGGCGGTCCTCGGCAGTGTGCTCAGCTCGGCCTACCTCAGCCGACTCCACCTCGGCGGTGTTCCGGTCCCGGCCGCGACAGCGGTCCGCCAGAGCGTCTTCGGGGGCGTCGCCGTCGCCCGTCAGCTCGGCTCGGCCGCGCTGCTGCACTCGGTGCGCGCCGCGTTCGTCCACGGCATGGACGTCGCCCTGACGGTCTCAGCCGGCGTCGCAGTTTGCGGCGTCGTGCTCGCCCTCGCCTTCTTGCCCCGGGTCGCCGCCGCGCATGAGAGTCCCGAGACGCACACCGACGAGGACGAGGAGCTCCCCGTTGGCGTCCGGTAGCGGGCCGACGATGGGATTGCGGGAGCGCAAGAAGGCGAAGACCCGCGCCGCCATCCAGTCCCATGCGCTCCGCCTCTTCACCGAGCAGGGCTACGACGCCACCACGGTGCAGCAGATCATCGAAGAGGTCGAGGTCTCCGAGAGCACCTTCTTCCGCTACTTCCCGACCAAGGCCGACGTCGTGCTGGCCGATGAGTTCGATCCGGTGATCGTCGATGCCTTCCGTGCCCAACCGCCCGGGTCGACCGTCATCCAGGCGTTGCGCGCCGCCTTTCGTGCCGCTTTCACCCAGCTCACATCGGAGGAGCACGCCACCCAGCAGAGTCGGATGATCCTCGTGCTCTCGGTTCCCGAATTACGCGCCGCCATGGTCGATCAGTTCGCCTCGGCCATGGGCCTGCTCGCCGAAGTCGTGGCGGAGCGGACGGGGCGCCCGGCCGGCGACATCGCCGTCCACACGCTGGCGGGAGCTGTGGTGGGTGCGGCGATGGCGGCGATGTTCGCCGTCGCCGACGATCCGTCGGTGGACCTCGCCGTCAGGCTCGACGAGTCGATGGCCTGCCTCGAGAACGGGCTCGGACTGTGACCGGCTGCTTCAGCCGCTCGCCTTGATCAGCGCCTTGCGGTAGGTGCTCGGGAAAAGGGCGCGGCCCACCGGGGCCAGACGGGCGATCGGCGCGGCGTCGATGTCGAGCTTGGGCCCGCCCATGCGGGCCAGCACGAGCTGCGACACCTGGCGCGCCGATCTCCGGACCATGCGCGGCGGCATGGGCATGCCGGCGTCGACGGCCTCGTTGCCCATGACGGTGGGGACCCACCCCGGGTACAGGACGTGAAGGTGCACGCCCCGCCCCGCAGTGTCGAACGAGAGGCTCTCGGTGAAGGCGCTCAGCGCGGCCTTCGAGGCGCTGTAGGCGGCCTCGTGGGGTCCGGGTGCCCGCCCGCTGTCCGACGACACGTTGACGATCACCCCGTGGTGACGTTCGAGCATTCCCGGGAGGACGGCCAAGGTGCCCGCCACGGTGGCGAAGTAATTGGTGGCCATGACGGCTCGGTGCACCTCCATCTCGGGCCCGGGGTCACCACGGGGCGGCCCCATGCCGGCGTTGTTGACGAGCACGTCGACACGGCCCTGTTCGTTCTCGATCCGGGCCAGGACCGAGGTGAAGCGATCGGTGTCGCTCACGTCGCAGGTGACCGTGGTCGAACCCGGCGACAGTCGCCGCATCTCCTCGGCCAGGCTCGCCAGCAGGTCCTGGCGCGCGCCACGCCGACCACGGTGGCGCCGCCCGCCGCCATGTCCAAGGCGAATCGACGCCCGAGACCCGACGACGCGCCCGTCACCACCGCCACCGCCTTCCGGAGATCGAACATGGACATCCTCCCCTCTCTGTCGTGCTGTTCCTGCCGGTGGCAACATTGCCCCATGGACGCCCCTCGCACCGCCCGTGCCATGTGGAAGCTCTTCGAGCCCCTGCACGCCCTGACCTATTTCGCCCCGGAGTGCATCGAGGAATTCGGCACGGCGGGGCTCAAGGGCTTCTGGATGGGCTACTTCGCAGGGCGCGCCGCCCCCATGGGCGAGGTAGGACCGGCCGTGGTCGATGCCACCTTCTTCAGCTTCAACCCGGACCGGGTGAGACGGGCGCTTCCCGACGCGTGGTCCTTCGCCCCGCCCGACCGTGTCCTCGACGCCCGGCTGGCCGGGGTGGCGCGGGCGCTGGAGCGGATCCTCGGCGCCGGCTCCGGTGCCGACGGGGACGTCGCCGGAATCGGCGCCCGCGGGATCGGCGCCCCCGAGATCGCCCGCGCCGCCGCACTGGCGCGATCGGCGGTCGAGGGACTGACCATCGACGGCCGTCCCTTGGCGGCCGCCAACGTCGCACTGGCCTGGCCCGAGGAGCCGCGTCTGGCGCTGTGGCACGCGGCCACCGTTCTCCGTGAGCACCGCGGCGACGGACACGTGGCGGCCCTCGTGGCGGCGGGGCTCGACGGCCGGCAGGCGCTCGTCACCATGACCGCCACGGGCGCGGTGCCCAAGGAGATGCTCCAGGCGGCACGCGGTTGGGACGACGATGCGTGGGAGGCCTCGGCCGGCACGCTCGTGGAGCGCGGCTGGATCAACGAGGACGGCACCCAGACCGCCTCGGGGGCAAAGGCGCGCGAAGACATCGAGGACCTCACCGACCTCCTCGCCGCCGAGCCCTGGGAGCGCCTCGGCGAGGACGGAACCGACGCGTTGCGCGCCGTGCTGGCACCGATTGTGAGTGCCATCGGCGCCAGCGGTTCGGTCCCGGTGCCCAACCCCATCGGCCTGCCGCTCCCCCGGTAGCCCCGACGGTACGGCGACGCTTCCTCCGGCCCGCTCAGTCCCAGAGGTCGGCGGGCGCCTTGCCGAGGGGGTAGTGCCCGGGGAGCAGCTCGCCCGACGCGGCGCGCTCCATGCGGCGGCGCATGCCATCGGACAGCGCGTCGGCCTTGATCATCTCGGTGAAGAGGGCCGTCGCGTTCCCGACGTCGAAGAAGTCCCGCTGCCACGACCACTTCCAGTTCCCCCCGTACCGGAACCAGCTCCCGCCCAGGCCCGCGATCACGTAGGGCGAGCCGTCGGGTCGAGACGCGTCGGCGATCTGCTTCCACAGGCCGATCACCTCGCCCTGGTTGGGGTCGATGAGCACCTTCTGGTACGGGTAGGTCCACCCGTCGAGCCCTCCCATCTCGAGGCCGAGCGCGACGTCGCGGATCTCGTCGCGGCCGACGGCCATGAACTCCTCGTTCGGCCCGATGTTCCAGCCGTAGGTGGCGTCCTCGGTGTACATCTCCGCCATCGGCCGCCAGTCCCCGGCCTCCTGGGCGCGCCGGTTGGCGTCCAACCACCGCTGCACCATCTCCTCGAGCTCGTCGTATGCGAACGCGGCCACGTCAGTCCTCCTCGATGATCGTCAGTGCATGGGTGGGGCAGAACTTCACGGCCGCCTCGACCTGGGCGCGCAGTTCCTCGGGCGGCGACTCGTCGAGGATGACGAGCACGCTCTGCTTCGACACCTCGAACACGGCCGGCGCCTCGGATTCGCACACCCCATGACCCTGGCACAGGTCGCGGTCGACGACGACTTTCACGGTGCGGACGTTGCAGGTGCAGACGGTGCGGGTGCGGACGGTGCGGCACGCGGCCGGAACCGGGCCACGCAGGGCTGGGCCAGCTGCACGACCATCTTGGAGTGGTCGTTGCGGTACGTGTCGGAGGGTTGCGCCAGCTCGAAGTCCCAGTGCCGGAGCAGGACCGAGAAGATGGCCTTCAGCTGCATCATGGCGAAGGGCGCCCCCACGCAGCGGTGGCGACCGGCCCCGAAGGGGATCCAGGTCCACGGGTTGGCCCGGTCCTCGTTGCGGGGCTCGAGATAGCGCGCCGGCACGAAGGCGTCGGGGTCGGGGAAGTCCGGCGCGATGCGGTTCGACACGGCCGGGCTCGCCCCCACGAGCTTTCCGGGCGCCACGGTGAACCCCTCGACCTCGAGCTCCTCCTTGGCGACGCGCAGCACCAGGATGAGCGGGGGATGGAGGCGCAGGGCCTCCTTGATGGCCGACTCGAGACGCGGCATGTCGCGCAGCGCCTGGTAGCTCACCTCTTCGCCGTGCGCGTACAGCTCGTCGAGCTCGGCCCGCACCGCGTCGAGCTCCTGGGGGTGTCGCAGCAGCTCGATGAGGGTCCAGGCCGCCGTGCCCGACGTGGTGTGGTGGCCGGCGAACATCATCGAGATGAACATCCCCGTGACCATGTCCGTCGAGAAGCGCGGGGTGCCGTCCTCGTCGCGGATCGACATCAGGACGTCGAGCAGGTCGCGGTCCTCGTCGGTGGCGGGGGGACCGGCACGGCGCCGGTCCATGATCCCCTGGACGAGCTCCACGAGCCCGAGCCGGGCCTCGTCGCGACGGCGGAAGCTGTCGATGGGCGCATAGGGGTCGACATAGGCGATGGCGTCGGTGCCCTGTTCGAGGTCGTGGTAGAGCTCGGCGAAGCGGCGGTCGAGCTCGTGACGGAACTTGCGCCCGATGAGGCACGCCGAGGATGTGTAGATGGTGAGCTCGGCGAACCAGTCGAGGAGGTCGATCGTCCCCTCCCGCGACGCCGACGCCGACCACGGCCTCACCATGGCCTCCACCTCGTCCGCGATCGTCGACGCGTGGCCCCGCATGAACTTGTCGCGCAGCGCCTGGTTGTGCAGCATCTCGCGGCGGCGCTCGGGGGGCGCGTCGAACACCACGCCCTCTCCGAAGATCGGCGTCATGAAGGGATACGCCTCGGCCTGGTCGAGCACCTCCTCGGGGGCGCGGAAGAACAGCTCGTTGGCCTCGGCTCCCGTGAGGAGCACCACGTCACGGCCGGCGAGGCGAAACTGGCCCACGTCGCCGCATTCCTCCCGGACGCGCCGCATGAGCCCGATGGGGTCGACGCGCAGCTCGTCGAGGTGCCCGTGCTCACCCCCTCCCCCCGACACCCGCGGCGGTTCGCGAAGTCCGACGTCGACGGTCATGGTGTGCCTCCTGCATTTCGGGTGTCGTGGATATCGGGCGGGATGTCGGGCGGGGTGTCGGGGGGGGTGTCGGGCGGGGTGTCGGGGGTGACGGGAGCCTCGGGCTGGACCTCGATCAACGGCAGATGGCTGCCCGGGGGTGTCGTGACCGCTGCCATCACCGCGGCGGCGACGGCGGGAGGTCGGAGGAAGTGGCTGTGGCGCGCCGCGCCGAAGCGGACCCACTCGCCGAGGACCTCGGTGGTGGTGTCGGGGCCCCAGTCGGTCCCCATGTCGGTCAGGGTCTGGCCGGGCTGGATGATGGTGGCCCGCACCCCGGTGCCCTCGAGCTCGAGCTGCAAGGCCCGCACCAACCCGTCGAGCCCCCACTTCGACGCCATGTACGCCGCCATGAGGGGCCGGGGGATGCGGAGGATGTCGGAGCTCACGAACACGAGGTCACCGTGGTGCCGTCGGACCATGGCCGGTGCCAGCGCGACCACGAGCCGGTGGGCGCCCAGCAGGTTCACCTCCACGGTGTGGGCGAAGTCCTTGGGGGAGGTGCCCAGCGCCGTGCCGGGGACGGCGTGCCCCGCGCTCGACACCATGATGTCGATCGGGCCCAGCGCGTCCTGCGCGGCGTGCGCGAATTCCTCCACCGAGGCCGCCTCGGCGAGATCGAGCCGGCGCACATGGGCCTCCCCGCCCGCGGCCCGGATGGCGCGGGCCACCTCCTCGCACCGGTCCAGACGGCGCGCCCCGAGCACCACGGGGTGGCCGGCGGCGGCGAGGGCGGCCGCGGTGGCGGCGCCGATCCCCGACGACGCGCCGGCGACGACCGCGGGCCGGCGTGGGGGGTGGGGGACGAACCGGGATCGTGGCATGGTGGCGCAGACCCCCGCTGCTCAGCGCGCCGTGACGGTGGTGGGGAGCGTGGCGAACCCCCGCACGTTGATGGAGTGGACACGGTGCGCGCCGGCCGCGTCGATGTCGTAGTCGCGCACCCGGGCCACGAGCTCCTCGAGCATCACCCGCGCCTCGAGGCGCGCCAGGGGGGCGCCCAGGCAGAAGTGGCGGCCGCCGCCGAAGCTGATGAGCCCGGTCGTGTCCCGGTCGAGGTCGTAGCGGTCGGGGTCGGGGAAGGCGTCGGGGTCACGGTTGGCCGATCCCACGAGCAGCAGGACGCGCGCCGCGTCGGGGAGGACGGTGCCGAGGATCTCCACCTCCCCCGTGGTGACGCGCAGCAGCATCTGCGAGGAGGTGTCGTAGCGCAGGGTCTCCTCCACCCACTGCGGGGCGCGGCGGGCGTCGGAGAGGGCCTTGGCCTTCTGGTCGGGGAAGCGCCACGCCCAGTACCAGGCGTTGGCCAGCAGCTTGGTGGTCGTCTCGTTCCCGGCCACCACCATGAGGAAGAGGAACGAGATGATCTCGTCGTCGCTCAGCCGGTCGCCCTCGAGCTCGGCGTCGAGCAGTCCCGAGGTGAGGTCGTCACGCCGGGCCCGGCGACGGTCGGTCACCATGTCGGCGAAGTACCCGGCCAGCACGAGAGCGGCCTCCATCCCCACCTGGGGCACGTCGAAGACACCCTCTTCGCGGTGCACGAGCAGGTCCGCCAGGCGCCGCACCTCGGCCCGGTCGTGCTCGGGGACGCCGATCATCTGCGAGATCACGTCCATGGGGAGCTTCCCGGCCACGTCGCCGATCATGTCGAAGGACCCCGACTCCACCGCGGCGTCGAGATACCGCACCGCCAGGGCGCGGATCTGGGGCTCGAGCTCCGCCACGCG
>Ga0116215_1002676_pt1 | contig 10795 bp, 10 predicted proteins | sample Sb_taG_7_FD_89698 | JGI IMG/M metagenome (GOLD analysis project Ga0116215, IMG submission 89698) | Peat soil microbial communities from Weissenstadt, Germany - Sb_50d_2_FS metaG | ecosystem: Environmental > Terrestrial > Soil > Wetlands > Peat | place: Germany: Weissenstadt | collected 2010-09-21 | reverse complement strand
TCGTCATGACTCCATCATGGCGGAATACCACCATCCGCTGCGACGGCGCTCGCCGGGCGCTCAGATCGCGTCCCGCCGAGAGGTGTAAGTCGAGCACCGAGCTGAACCTCGACGTCGAACAGTGTTTCATGCAGTGATCGCCAGTGGCACCCCCGTGTTCTCCTCGAGCTCGTCGACCGTGGCGTCGAGCAAAGCCATAGACTCCTCTGAGAGGTAGCGGCGCTCCGCGACAGCCCACTCGTCGTGCTGCTCGACCAAGACTGCGCTGACCAGACGGAGGATCGAGGCGTCGTTTGGGAAGATCCCGACCACATTGGTCCGTCGCTTGATCTCGGCGTTCACCCGCTCCAGAGGGTTCGTCGACCAGAGCTTGGTCCAGTGCGGCGAGGGGAAGGCCGAGAACGCGATCAGGTCCTCGCCGGCGTCCAAGAGCTTGTCGGCAACCTCTCCGAACTGGCCCCGAAGGGTGCCGGCCACCTCGTGGAGCTGGCTGCGCACATGGGCCCGGTCGGGCTGGGCGAAGACCGTCCGGATGGCGGCCGCCACCATCTGGGCCTGGGCCCGGGGGACCTTGCTGAGCGCGTTCCTCATGAAGTGGACCCGGCAGCGCTGCCAGGACGCCCCGATGAACACCTTCGAAATGGCCTCCTTCAGCCCCAGGTGGTGGTCCGAGATGACCAGCTTCACCTCGGAGAGCCCCCGGGAGCGCAGGCCCTTTAAGAACGCCGTCCAGAAGGCCCCGTCCTCCGAATCGCCCACGTCGATGCCCAGCACTTCGCGCTCGCCGGTGGCTGCGACCCCAGTCACCACGACCACGGCCCGGGAGACCACGCGGCCCTTCACCCGCCCCTTCACATAGGTGGCGTCGCAGAACAGATAAGGGAAGCCCACATGGCCGAGGGGCCGGGTCCGGAACGCCTCGAGGTCCTTGTCGAGCTCGCTGCAGATCCGGGACACCTCGGACTTGGACATCCCAGAGGCCGCTCCCAATGCCTGGACCAGGTCGTCGACCTTGCGGGTCGAGACCCCGTGGACATAGGCCTCCATCACCACCGCGAACAGCGCCCGGTCGATGCGCCGGCGGCGCTCCAGGATCGAGGGGAAGAAGCTGCCCCGGCGGAGCTTGGGGATGGCCAGCTCCACGTCGCCGGCCTTGGTCGACAGCACCCGGGGCCGGTGCCCGTTGCGCTGGTTGGTGCGATCCTCGCTGCGCTCATAGGGGGCGGCCCCGATGGCCTCGGTGGCTTCCGCCTCGATCAGGGCTTGGAGGACGAACTCGACTGAACGACGGATCTTGTCGACGTCGCCGCCGGCTCTCAGCGCGTCGAGCAGCTCATAGGGGTCAAAATCGGACTGGGCCACCGGTGTGATCTCCTTTGCGTGCCTTGCTATGGACACGTCGAGAATCACTCCGGTGGTCCACTACATGGTGGACCCGCCCGATTTACACCACCTCAGGGGACGCCAACGACGACGCCAGGTGCTGGACACATGCACACTGCCGACGGGCGAACACGAGCGTTGCACCATTGCGCCAAATCCATTCGTTCGGTCTTTTGGCGACCATTTGTCTATGCATGTCCGCGGTAGAAGGTCGACCGGCACAACGACCGCCAACCTCAATGCTCCTGGGTCTAAGCGTTGAACGCTTGAAACAACACGGCGAACTCACAGCCGACCGCCATGCCACCGAATCCGGCCATGTTCCTCAAGAAGGTATCCGGGTCAAAATCCGTGCCTAGCCCTTCGATATATGCGCGGTGCTCACGTAGCGAGGCGATCCCCGAGTCGATGGTGTCGGTGACATCCACATAGTGGGTTGCGTTCTCCGTACCACCGATGTAGATCGCGTTGATCCCGCTCCAGGGAGCACCCAAGTCCGGGAAGACCCATTCGTTGGCGGCATCTCGACATGCGTCAAGGACCGCCAGTCCGACCGCTCGATGGTCTGCGTGGTTCACGTTGCCGCCCTCGCCCCATGTGAGGTCGAAGTTCATCCCGATGACCACCTCCGGGAGCAGCCGCCGGAGTGCTCCGGCCAAGTCTCGACGTAGCTTGAGCCCGTACTCGACAGCTCCATCGGGATACCCGAGAAACTCGACGTGGTGGACTCCGACGACAGCCGCACTCCGACGTTGCTCCTCCTCCCGGAGCGGTTTTGTCTTGTCCGGTGGTAGGCCAGCGATGCCCGCCTCGCCGCTGGTGGCCAGGACGTAAGACACGTCCTTACCCTCGGAGGTCCACCGTGCGACTGCACTGGCCGCTCCGTATTCCAGGTCATCGGGGTGGGCGACGATGGCAAGGGCACGTTCCCAGTCCTCGTTGACGGGCTTCATGGAACGATCACGCTCTATGGATGCGCTGAGTCAATCGTGCCGGACACTCGCCTCACGAACGTCCACTGAGCGTCCCTCCAGGACAGCATAGGCCCACACACCAGGTGACACGTCCGCTTCAATATCTCTCTACTTAGCTGGAAGTGGCCCCCCGAACAGAGGCAAGGGCGAGGCGACCAGCCCACAGACCTGCGAAAACGCACTCACCGAGCAGATGGTGCCCCCATCGACCCCCTTACGCGGTGAATGGCCTTGCCGGCCATGCCGGCGTTCTCGATGGCAGCGCGCAGCTGTGCCTTTGCCACCTCGGGGAGAATGCCCTGCGGCGGTCGGGAGTATGGGAAGTCCCCGATCGGAAGGCCGATAATCAACGCCGCGTACTTGAAGGCTTCACCCCAGTGGGTGAAGTACCCTGCTCGTCCAGAGTACTCAACGAACCACTTTCCAAGAGAAGCTTGGTATGAGTCGAGCCCGGACTCCTTCGCGTATGCCACAGCCTCGGCGAGCTGCCCGTCCCATATCAGCCGCCAATACTGCATGTACCAAGGCTTGTCGGGCGTGTCGTAGAGGTATCCCGCGGTGCCGAGCTGTGCGGGCCCCACGGTCCCGTCCTGCAGCCAACCCGCTCGGTACACGATGAGATCACACTCCCAGATCACGAGCTCTGGCGCGAGCGAGTGCAAAGCCGCGGACCGCGAGATGCTGTCTTGGACGCCTTCTTTCACCGCGACGACCGCGGGGATCCGGTTGTGAATCTCCGCCATCTCCTGTGCCGTGAGCACATAGCCCGACGAGGGGGAATTGAACATGCCGAGGGCGATGTCCGTGCGATCGGCGATGTATTTGAAGAACCTCAGCACGCCCTCACCAGCGTGCACTTCCATCGGCGGCGTCTGCAGGTAGCAGATATCCGCGCCGTGCGCCTGGGCGTGGAGGGTGAGATCGACGGCTTCTTTCGCGGACGCGGCCGACGTGCACGCCTGGATCACGGTGGCAGGCGCAACTGCACGAGCCTCTGTAACCGCGACCTCGAGGAGCTTCTTGCGCTCGTCCATAGTTAGCGACCACCACTCGCCGATGCCGCTGGTCAGCCAGAGCATGGCGTGACCGAGGTCGCTTAGGCAGTAGCGCACGAGTTGTCGATAAGCGTCCCAGTCGATGTCGTCCCCGTCCGTTCCGCTGAATGGTGTGTAGAGCGAATCGCCGATCCCGTGCAACCCCCCACTGGCCGCCCAATCGCGTGCGTCACGTGCAGAAGGCAAGGTCCCCTCCTGAAACTTCGTTACCAATTGGTCAGAGGCAAGCGTATCGGGGAGCCTTCAGTCGTGGTGGGGTGCGAGGGATTCGAACCGCTCGACGGCATTTGATGTCAAATCGGACTTACAATGGCCTCGTTAGAAGTGCTCGCGACCTTGGAGAGACGGCACCGCGCGGCTCCTGACGATCTCCCATTCCGAGCGAAATCCCCGCCACGGCCGGTCGACCGCCCGTGGCGGGCGGGTGACGAGTTCATTATGTTGCTGCCGTGAGTATCTCGTTCGGGGTGCATATCGGCCAGCAGAACCTGCCCATGTCCGAACTTCGGGCGCTGTGGCGAAGACTCGACGATGCTGGCGTGGACTGGATCTCTGTCTGGGACCACTTCTACGAAGCACCTCCAGCGGGTGGAACCATCGACCACTTTGAGGCGGTGGCCACGCTCGGTGCCCTAGCAGCGGACACACGCCACGCCCGGCTGGGGTGCCTCGTCTTCTGCACCGCGTACCGCAATCCCGGGCTGCTAGCCAAGGCGGCGACGACGATCGACCACATCAGCGGAGGCCGCTTCGAGCTGGGGCTGGGCGCCGGATGGCACCAGTGGGAGGCCGAGGCCTATGGGTACGACTTTCCATCAGCCGGAGCGCGACTCGACATGCTCGAGGAGGCAGTGCCGCTGATCCGCAGCCTGCTCACCGAGGCGAGGACGACCCATACGGGACGCCATTTCCGCACCCAGAATGCTTCCTGCCTGCCCGCACCTCTCCAACCGCGGCTGCCGATCTGGGTGGGCGGGACCGGCGAGCGCCGGACGCTTCGTATCGCGGCCGAGCACGCCGACGGCTGGAACGCAGCTTACGTATCAGCCGAGCGCTACGGACGGTTGATCGGAGTGCTCGACGATCATTGCCGATCGGCCAGCCGCGATCCAGCCGCGATCCGGCGATCGGTCAACTTGATCTTCGCCCTTTCCAATGACGGGACCTCCACCGAGGAGGTGATCGCCCGACAGGGTTGGGGGCCGATGGCGGCTGCAGTTCGCGACGGCGCGATCGTGGGATCACCGGACTCGGCACCCGAGCAGATCCAGCGATACATCGGATCGGGTGCGCAGGGAGTCAATGTGGCCCTTCGGGCTCCATGGGACGACAACGTCCTCGACGATTACCTGGAGCAACTGCCCGCCCTTCGCAAGCTGTCCTGACTCGCTCCCCATCCAAGTTCTCTTTCGAAGAAGACAGTGGATGGACCAGCGGCTTAGCCAGGCGATGACTATCCAACATCCGCGTCCGATCGTGGCGTGCGAGAGCAGTGGACGTCGGTTAGCCAGAACGTGAGGGCGACATCGGCCTGTGCCACCTAGCCCGGGAGTCGTTCAGCGGCCGCGGGCGAACATCTCTGAGGAAAGGTCGATCCCGACGACGTTTGCCTCCACTGCGTCGGCCACGAGAACGGTGCCGGATGATGGCGAGTTGACCGAAGGCTCAGCAACGGCTTGACTCACCACGAATTCTCCTGAGGAGGGATGATGGGTGCTGATGGGACTTGGAATACGACAATCGACTCGCCTATGGGCTCGCAAGATGGGACCCTCGAGCTGAAGACCGATGCCGAGTCCCTCTCGGGATCCATAACCGGTCCGCAGGGATCGATGGAGTTCAGTGGCGGTTCGGTCAAGGGGAACGAACTGGCATGGAACGTGGAGATGACCCAACCGATGCCAATGAACCTGGAGTTCACAGCCACGGTCGATGGTGACAACTTGACTGGCCAGGTAAAGCTCGGCTCGTTCGGCACCGCCCAGCTGAAGGGCACACGCGCCTAAGGACGAAACCCGCAGTTACGAGGCCAGATTGGCACCGGCCACGTGGTTGCGTCTCGACGCCAGTCCGCGCGAGTACGCGCATCCCCGAGGGCTCGGGGCGTGGTCGAGGCAATCAGAGGACCCCATCGTGAGGGTAGGTGCGACTGACAGAACAGCGGCCTCACTGCGACTCGGCCGAGAGGCTTGCTTACCGTCTCTCGAACCGCTCCTTGGGGCGCTAGGAATCCCCAGACAACATTCTTGTGATCTGGGCCATGTCGAAGTAGTCACGCCACGCGCTGATCTTGTCGTCACGGACCTCGAACACGCCCATGACGGGCAGTGGTGCCACCTTTTGCCCAATGGTGAACGAGTCAATCCGCTCCGTGAGCACCACGTTGTCGCGCACGGCTAGGTGGATCGTTTCGATCTTCATGCTCTCGCACATGGCAAAGAAGCCGTTAATGAAGGCGACCGCGGCATCGATGCCGACTGCAGGGTCCATGGGGATGTTGTGATACACCACATCTTCGGTGAAGAATGGACGCAGCGCTTCGGCATCGTGCTTCTCGAACGTGGCACAGAAGTCGCGTACGACTCTCTCGGCATCCTCTGCCATCCCCATGAGTGCACCTCCTTGGGTAGGGCGGACCTGAGAGGTTCACCCTAGTGGCCCGTCAAGGACAATCCAATGTTCGTCCAACAGCTCCGGAGTTGACCCGCTCTCGCCGACCGGGTGTCGCAGAAGACCCGGGGAACAGCGGCCGCAGGGTCGCCCAGTTCGTCGGGACGGTGGGGCAGTTCAATAATCTGGAGTGCTGCGGCGCAACCTATCCAGTGTCGTCCGGACGCGTCGAGCGTCCACTGATGACGTCTGAATCTCCAGCAGCTTCCTGCGACTTTTCGGGCCCCTCAAGAGCGTCACTGACCGACGGGGCATATCAATCGCCGCCGCCACCGCCTTCAAGGCAGCCTCGGTCGCTCGCCCCATATCTGCCGGCTCGACCACGCGAACAATCAACGCGCCGTCGAAGTCCCCGCCGACAATGGGTTTCGATGCATTCGGTCGCACGTGGATCTCCACTCGCATTTGGCCCATTCTGCATGTGGTGGACGGTCAACCGCCCCCGTACATGGCCTGGATACGCCACTAGCTTGGCTGGTTCTTGGGTGAGAAATGGACGCGACCATTACGTAAGTCGGCATGTGATGTGGTGTGAAGATGAAGAAGTACTAACGGTCGAGGTTCTCCTCGGGGCTTGACCAAAGGAGGCTCATGATGGCCGAGCTGGACGGGGGTGCCCTTGTAAGTCGCGTGCTTGCCGAGCAGGGAGTCACCCATCTTTTCGCCATCAACGGCGGTCACACGTTCCCGATCCTCGCCCACTTGAGGGACAACGGCGTCAAGCTCATCCACATGCGTCACGAGCAGGCAACGGCCTATGCGGCGGACGGGTGGGCGCGCAGCACGGCAAGGCCGGGGGTGTGCTGCGTGACGGCCGGCTGCGGGCTCACCAATGCGATCACCGGCCTGGCGCTGGCGGCAATGACCAACAGCTCAGTCGTGTGTCTGGCTGGCCAGCATCCCTCGACCGAGGACGGTCTTGGATCGTTCCAGGAAGCGTACGGCTCGGAGATCTGCGGGAGCTTCGCCAAGTACACCAAGCGGGTCCTCGACTGGAGCACGATCGAGGTCCACCTCCGCCAGGCGTTCCGGGCTGCTGGCAGCGCGCCCCAAGGGGTGGCGCTGGTCGAGATCCCCCAGAACATCCTCTACCAGCGCCTCGACGAAGAGCTCCAGCGCCCGGGCGCCAAGGTGTACGACCCCGGTGAGCTCGCCGGCCAGGGCGCCCCCCACTCGGTCGAGCAAGCCGTGGAGCTGTTGCTCGGTGCCGAGCGACCGCTTCTTGTGGGTGGAGACGGGGTCTTCTGGTCGGGCGCGGCAGCCGAGCTGCGCGAGCTCGCTGAGATCACCTCGACGCCGGTGTACTGCCGACGGGCAGCCCAGGGCGCGGTCCCAGAGGACCATCCCCTGGCGGTGCGAGGCGCATGGAAGAAGCCCTTCACCGGGCGGGCCGACGTGGTCGTGAGCTTCGGATTTCGCTTCTGGAGCGGCGAACACTTCGGGCAGCCGCCGACGTGGAATGGGGAGGCGACCCACGTGCAGGTCGACTCGGACCCGCTCCGGATCGGGGCCCACGTGGACGCCGATGTCCCGATCGTCGGCGACCCCAAGCTCGTGCTGCGCCAGATGATCGACCTCATACGCGGGCGTGAGCCGGTCGACCGAACGGGGTCAAGGTGGCTCGAGGAGCTCGTCCGGGCACGTTCGACTTTTGAGCAGATGGCCGAAGATCGGGAGCAGGAGCATCACGGTGACGTCCCCGTTCATCCCGATCGGCTGCTCAAAGACCTTGTGACGGTGCTCGACCATACGGCCACGGTCATCGTCGACAGCTTCACGTTGTCGGGATACGTCAGCCACTGGTTCATGGCCCGCTTCCCGGGCCAGTTGATCGACGCGGGTCCCCTTGCGCCAGTTGGTCACGGTATCGGGATGGCCATCGGAGCAGGTCTCGCGCGGCCCTCGGCGCCGGTTGTGGCGATCATCGGCGACGGGGGGATGGGAATCGGCGGATTCGACATCGAGACCGCCGCTCGATATCACGTGCCAATCGTGGCCGTCCTGTGGAACAACAGTTCGTGGGGCCCGAGCTTCGAGCAGATGCCAATCCTCCGCGGTCGGACCGACCCCTTCGAGATGCTGCCCGGCATCCGCTACGACCGAATCGCCGAAGAGCTTGGATGCCACGGCGAGCGCGTCGAGGACCCCGAGGAGCTTCTTCCTGCTCTCGAGCGGGCCTTCTCGGCGGGCAAACCGGCGCTCGTCGATGTGATCGCCGACAAGCGCATCGGCCATCCGACGCTCGGCGGCAACCTCCTCGGCTCGACTGTCGCATGAGGTACCCAGTCGGGTCTTCCTGAGAAGGCCACCCATCGCTACGGCCTGGTGTGGATGATCGATTATCAGCCAGCCGCAGAGCGGCCGTTATGCCCGACCGTCCCTTGCCAGCCCTCGGGGGTAGGAACAGCAGTGTGGTTGATCGACGGTGAGCTGTCTCAGGTAGCCGTTTCGTTCAACAGATTCGGCCCCCTGGCCGTGAGGCTCAGGACGCAGTTCGGACCAATGAGTCGAGGTGCTTCGCCTCCACACTCCAAGTGCCGGACTTGAACGAGCCACACGGGTTCTCAGTTAGGTTCCGACGAGCGGTCTCGTTTCCCGAGAGCACGAGATCGAACCAGTTGATGCCGATCTCGGCGACGTCGGCAAGAATGCCGGGGTCGGTGGAGACAGTGAGATGGTCACCGGCAGCCCGTCGGGCCAGATATGCGGGGATTCCCACGGCAAGAAGGTCGTAGTCCTGGCTCGCTTGGGCACTGGCGACATCCTCGGCGCCGCCGACGACGAAGCCCACTGGCTGGGTCACCTTGTCAATCACCTCCGCGGCCTGGTCGCGGGTGGCGGTCGGACCCACACTCGAGCCCGACAGGACGAAGGCGCCGCGGACACGCGGATCTGTTCCGGCAAGCACAAGTGAGGTGATACCCCCGCACGAATTTCCGGCAACCGCAATCTGGTCAACATCGAAACGTCCCTGGTACGGACCGCCAATCCGGGCGTCTTGCGCGAGCGCCCAGTCGATCGCCTTGGCCTGGTCAGCAGCGGTGGTGCGATCCTCAAGTGTCACTTCGCGGCCGGGGAGTTGTGTGATGGCCACGACGACAAAGCCAGCGGCCGCCCACCGCTCGAGCAACGGTCGCCATGTCGCGTCATGTCGGACACAGCCGCCGTTGGCCCAGACCACGACGGAGTGACGGCCGATGGCACTCAGGTCGGTCGGGCGATAGACGTTGTAGCCCGGCAAATCCTGCGCGGCTTCAACAACGATCGGCAGCGAGCGTTCAATCGCGGACGGCTGCAAAGCCATGTCGCCTCCTGATCAAGCGGTTGTCGGGGCACTACGTCGAGAAGACATCGCCTATCATCATCCACTCGATCCAGCTGACGCTAGGCAGAAGCAGTCAGCAGCACGACACGGCGAGCGAATCTTGCTCCAGCGGGCCCAGTGGATTGCCTGGGCGAGAAGTCGCCAAACTCAACGCACAGCGATCAGCCATCCCACAACGGAACTGCCAGCTCCGGGCGGCCTTCGCTCCGCCCTCAGGTCCGAGCGGACGGCCTCGCGTACCTTGTCGCGTCCGACCAATCGAAGCCAGCCTCCTCCACCAGCGCGACCAGTTCAGGCGCCGCCGCGCCGATCCGCTCCCCTCGATCCCGGTCGAGGTCGTTGGTGAAAGTCATGAACTCTTCGAAAAGCGCCCTGTCGAACTCGTCACCGACGAGGCGGAGCTCGTGAAGGTAGCTCTTGACGGACTCAACGTTCTCCGGTCGACACTCGTGGGCGAGGTAGGCGCTTAGGCGATCGATCGCCAGCTCCCTGATCATCGGAGGCAGATTGGCAGGACGAAGGAAGGCCGGTTCGATCACAACGTTGTACGCAATCGAGAGGTGACGCTCGTCCGCGAATCTGAGCAACTCCACGATGTCGAGCACGTTGTAGTTCTGCACACTCGGGACCACGCTCACTTGGATACGCGCGATATCCCTGAACCAGTCGAGGTTCTCGACCAATGTCGCCCATCGGGCGCCGTGGCGAAGATACTCGTACAGGGCTCCGACGCCATCAATGCTCACCGAAAGCCCGATCCCGCGGAAGTGCGGTGCGAGATCGGTCAGCTCGTTGCTCCGCTGTTGACCATTTGTGGCCAAACCCACAAGGAACCGCGAAGAGGCATTGCGGTCCACCAACGCCCGCAGCAGGCGCCACGTATCTTTGATCAAGAACGGCTCGCCACCCATGAGCGAGAGGATCGCGTTGTCACTCCCCGATCCGGCGATCATGTCGGCTAACGCGTCGATGTCGTGAAACCAAGGCCGGGTGTTCGGCGGGGCCAGCCGGATCCTCGTTCGCGCCCCTCCCTCTCTCGGGACCTCGTTGCCCGCCCAAGCGGAGTGGACCGGATCGGCAGCGATGCGCGAACTGTTCATCGGGTCGCAGTGCCGGCACCTGAGCGTGCAGACGTTGCCGAGCTTCAACAAGAACCAGTCGGGCCGGCCGGCAAGCCGGAACTCGGTGGTGGCGCCCCTCTCGCCGAGGGCCTTTACGTCGAGGGGCCCTCCCATCGTCGGATACACCTGGTTGAAGCTCATCCTGCGACTCTCGCCTCCGGCCTGCTCACGCCGCCAGCAGCGGGCACAGGCATCTGGGCGTTGACCAACTGCCATTTCTGAACGGACCGCCACGAGCTCGTCGGCGTTCCAGATCTCCTCGATCGT
>Ga0116215_1002673_pt1 | contig 10800 bp, 10 predicted proteins | sample Sb_taG_7_FD_89698 | JGI IMG/M metagenome (GOLD analysis project Ga0116215, IMG submission 89698) | Peat soil microbial communities from Weissenstadt, Germany - Sb_50d_2_FS metaG | ecosystem: Environmental > Terrestrial > Soil > Wetlands > Peat | place: Germany: Weissenstadt | collected 2010-09-21 | reverse complement strand
GAAGATCCTGGCCGACGCGAACAGCCGCCGGATGTGGTCGCCCAGCCGGAACACGGCGACACCGCGGCTGGTCGGGTAGGCCCGGATGCCCTCGAACACGCCAGAGCCGTAGTGCATGGTGTGCGTCAGCACGTGGACCGTGGCGTCCGCCCAGTCGACGAGCTCGCCATCCATCCAGATCTTCTCGGTCGGGGTGATGGGCATTGCGGCTACAGCCTTTCTGCGATGGCGTCGCCCACGGCGGTCGTGGACAGCTGCTCGGTGGAGGTGGGGATGTCGGGGTTGGACATGGCGTCGGTCTGCTCGGCGACCGCCTTCACGATGCGGTCGGCGGCGTCGCTCTCGCCAAGGTGCTCGAGCATGAGCGCGGCCGAGTGGATGGCGGCCAGTGGGTTGGCGATGCCCCGGCCCGCGATGTCGTGTGCGGCGCCGTGCACGGGCTCGAAGAGCGACGGCCCGGTCCGGGCGGGGTTCAGGTTGGCCGAGGCCGCGAAGCCGATCCCACCGCTGACCGCGCCGGCCAGGTCGGTCAGGATGTCGCCGAACAGGTTGTCGGTGACGATGACGTCGTAGCGCTTCGGGTTCTCCACCAGGTAGATGCAGGCGGCATCGACGTGGTTGTAGTCCCAGTCGATGTCGGGGTACTGAGCTGAGACCTCGCTGACGGTGCGGTGCCACAGGTCGCCGGCGAAGGTGAGCACGTTGGTCTTGTGCACGAGGGTGAGATGGCGGCCCGGCCGGCGCGCCGCCAGGTCGAACGCGAAGCGCACGCAGCGCTCGGCGCCGTGACGGGTGTTGACGGAGCCCTGGGTGGCCACCTCGTGCGGGGTCCCCTTGCGCAGGAAGCCGCCCTCGCCCGCGTAGGTGCCCTCGGTGTTCTCCCGGATAACCACGAAGTCGGCCCCCGCGGCGACCGATCCGGGAATGCCGGCGAAGGGGCGCAGGTTGACGAAGAGGTCGAGGTCGAAGCGGAGTCGGAGCAGCATGCCGCGCTCAAGGGTCCCGGGCGGGACGGCAGTGTCATCGACCGGCGGGCCTATGGCGCCCAGGAGGATGGCGTCGAAGCCCCGCAACTCGGTAAGGGTCTCGTCGGGAAGGACGACGCCGTCGCGCAAGTAGCGCGCCGCCCCGAGATCGAAGTCGGTGGTGTCGAGGTCGACGCCCGCCGCTGCCACCACCTTGAGGGCCTCGGCGCAGACCTCCGGCCCGATGCCGTCTCCGCCGATGACGGCCACCCGATGCCTGGTGCTGCCGCTGCTCACAGTCCTCATTCTCCCTTGTCTTGTGTTCGTCCCGGTGCGCCCGGACCTTGAACCGGGCCGGAAATTGAAAAACCGCCCACTCGGTGGACGGTTCGAAGGCGCGCGGGGGGTGGGCGCGCCTAGTGAATAATGCCTACGAAGAGCTCGGAACGGTGCATAGTCGTCCTAGTCTCCCGCAGCCGGGCCGCCCCGTCAACATCGGGTGCGGCGGCGACCGGCGGCCCCTGCGAGGCCGATTAGCCTTGTCGCTGCCGGCGCGGTGCACCGCTCCGCCGCCCGCACACACGCCTCCCGGAGGACACGCCGTGACGAACGCATCCGCCAACCAGACCCAGACGACCAAACTGACGCAGGCCACCTACGACCGGCTGGTGGCCGAGCTCGAGGACCTGACCACCCGCGGCCGGCTGGAGATCGCCCAGCACATCGAAGCGGCCCGGGCACTCGGCGACCTGAGCGAGAACGGCGACTACCACGCGGCCAAGGACGCCCAGGGGAAGATGGAATCGCGCATCCGTCAGCTCCAGGCCATGCTCAAGGAGGTCGAGATCGTCGACGAGGCCGGTGCCGACGACGGGTCCGTCTCCCTGGGCAGCACGGTGGAGCTGCGCTACGAGGGTGACGACGAGGACGACACCCAGAAGTTCTTCGTGGGTTCCATCGAGGAGCGCCAGGGAGACCTGCCCGTGGTCTCGCCCAGCTCACCGCTGGGCCAGGTGCTGGTGGGGCGCGGCGCCGGGGACACAGTCGAGTACAAGGCGCCCGGCGGCATGCTGAAGGTCCACATCGTCGCCGTCACACGTTGATGGCACCCCGCACGCTCAGCGAGAAGATCTGGGACGCGCACGTCGTCCACGCGACTGAGGGCGAGCCCGACCTGCTGTTCATCGACCTGCACCTCGTGCACGAGGTCACCTCGCCGCAGGCCTTCGACGGGTTGCGGCTGGCCGGGCGCAGCGTGCGGCGGCCCGACCTGACCGTGGCGACGGCGGACCACAACGTCCCCACCACCGACATCGACAAGCCAGTCGCCGATCCGGTCTCCGCCCAGCAGCTCAAGGTGCTCAACGACAACACGGCCGAGTTCGGCATCACCTGCTACCCGATGGGCGACGCCAACCAGGGCATCGTCCACATCATCGGGCCCGAGCAGGGCTGGACGCAGCCCGGCATGACGATCGTCTGCGGCGACAGCCACACCTCCACGCACGGAGCCTTCGGTGCGCTCGCCTTCGGCATCGGCACCAGCGAGGTGGAGCACGTGCTCGCCACCCAGACGCTGCCCCAGGTGCGGCCGGAGACGATGGCGGTGACGGTCGAGGGCGAGCTCCCTCCCGGCGTGACGGCCAAGGACGTCGCGTTGGCGGTGATCGGCACCATCGGCACCGGTGGCGGCATGGGTCACGTGATCGAGTACCGCGGCTCGGCTATCCGGGGCCTCTCCATGGAGGGCCGGATGACGCTGTGCAACATGTCGATCGAAGGCGGGGCGCGGGCCGGCCTGGTGGCGCCGGACGAGACGACGTTCGAGTACGTCAAGGGCCGCGACCGCGCGCCGGTGGGTGAAGCCTGGGAGGCCGCAGTGGCCTACTGGCGCACCCTGCCCACCGACGAGGGGGCGACGTTCGACAAGGAGGTCGTGCTCGACGCGGCGGCCATCACGCCGCACGTCACCTGGGGCACGAACCCGGCCCAGGTGACCCCCGTCGCGGGGTCGGTGCCCGACCCGGCCTCCATGGCCGACGCGGGCGACCGGGAGGCGGCCGAGCGGGCGCTCGCCTACATGGGGCTCCGGGCCGGGACGCCGATGCGGGAGATCAAGGTCGACACCGTGTTCTTGGGTAGCTGCACGAACTCACGGATTGAGGACTTCCGGGCGGCCGCCGCCGTGCTCGAGAGCCGGACTGTGCGCCAGGGCCTGCGCGCCCTCGCCGTGCCCGGCTCGCACCGGGTGAAGGCGCAGGCGGAAGCCGAAGGCTTGGACAAGGTCTTCACGGCAGCGGGCTTCGAGTGGCGCGAGCCGGGCTGCTCCATGTGCCTGGCCATGAACCCCGACAAGCTCGCCGTGGGTGAGCGTTGCGCGTCGACCTCGAACCGCAATTTCGAAGGGCGCCAGGGGCGCGGCGGACGCACCCACCTCGTGTCCCCCGCCGTCGCCGCGGCCACCGCCGTGGCCGGGACATTCGCCCTACCGGAGGACCTGTACTGATGGAAGCCGTCGTCGTCGTGACCGGACGTGCCGTGCCCCTCGACCGCACGGACGTCGACACGGACCAGATCATCCCCTCGGACTGGCTGAAGCGAGTCGAGCGGACCGGGTTCGGGGCCGGGCTCTTCTCCGAATGGCGGGACGACCGTGACTTCGTGCTCAACAACCCCGAGTTCGTGGGAGCCACGATCCTGGTGGCCGGGCACAACTTCGGCACCGGCTCCTCCCGCGAGCACGCCGTGTGGGCGCTCATGGACTTCGGCTTCCAGGCCGTGGTGTCCTCGCGCTTCGCCGACATCTTCCGCAACAACTGCACCAAGCAGGGACTGCTCCCGGTGCAGGTCTCCGAGGAACTCGACCGCGCCCTGCTCGACGCCGTGGAGAAGGACCCCTCGCTCGAGATCACGATCGACGTGACGCGGGGGACGATCGAGGCGCCGGCGGCCGGGCTGGCCGGCACCTTCCCGCTCGACGAGTTCACCCGCCAGCGGTTGCTGAACGGGTGGGACGACATCGGCCTCTCGCTGCGCTACGCCGACGACATCACGGCCTACGAACGCCGGCGCCCCGCCTTCCTGCCCTCGGCCTGACCGGTCCATGGTGACGTTCCGCCCCATGTCGGAGGCCGACGTGCCGGGCGCGGTGGCGGCCTTCGACAGTGGCCTGCTCGCCATGATGGTCCGCCACCAGCTCCCGGTAACCGGCAACTCCATTCAGGACGAGCGGCGGCGCCAGGACCGCACGCGTCACTTCCTGGGGACGGACCCGGCCGGGTCCTGGGTGGCGGAGGACGACGGCACGGTCATCGGCATGTCGCAGTCCTTCGTGCGGGAGGGCTACTGGATGCTCTCGCAGCTGGGCACCGTGCCAGGCCGCCAGGGCCACGGCGTCGGGCGCGAGCTGCTCCGCCTGGCTCTCTCGCACGGCGACCCGCAGAGCCCTGGGACGATCCAGTGCTCGCGCGACCCCAAGGCGATGGCGCTGTACGCCAGCTTCGGCTTCGTCCTCCACCCGGTGGTGGCGGCCTGGGGTGCCATGCGCCCGGGCACGATGGAGCGGCCCGCCGAGGTCCGGCGCTACGAGCCGGACGAGGTGACCACGCAGGAGCTCGACGTGGTCACCGCCATCGACCGCGAGGTGCGCGGCTCGGCGCGCACGGTCGATGTCATCTTCATGCTCGCCCAGCCCGGGAACCGGCTCCTCCTCCAGGCGGACCGGGGCTACGCCGTGGCCAGGGACGAGCGGATCGTGACCCTCGGTGCCCGCGACGAGGAGTCGGCCTCGCTGGTCCTGCGGACCATGCTGGCCGAGGCGCCGGCAGGTGAGACGATCGAGATCAACTGGCTCACCTCCGCGCAGCAGTGGGCCATCCGGGTGGTGGTCGAGGCCGGAATAGAGCTCCAGCCCTACGGGCCGGTCATGGTGCGCGGCATGGACGGGCCGCCGAGCCCCTACATCCCGAGTGGCGGGTACGGGTAGCGGCTCGGGCGCAGCGGCTGGCGACTCATAGGGCCCGCATCCGGTTGTTCCGCGCGTCGTGGGTCACCTCGGCCAGGCCGAGCTCCTCCAAGAGGGGCGGGAGGTACATCCCGAACCTTCCCCGGTAGCCCTTGCGTAGGCCGTACCAACCCCCCAGCGGATTCTCCGGCGAACGAGCCCACGCTTCGACCGTGCCCTCGGCGGCGGGCTTCTTCTCGTCGGCCGCCCCGAGCGGCACCCAGTCGCCCTGCTCGGACAGCCAGGCGTGCAGGTCCTCTATAGCGCGCAGGTCATAGGTGAGCTTGGTGGCGCCGACCTGGCAGACCAAGACTGCCGGCTTCGCCTGCTCGTCCTTGTGCATCGTGTACCCCGAGCTCCCCGGTGGGGTCTTCAGCACCCACGGGTCATCCATGGTCCCTCTCGCCATTTTGCGGCTCCTTTCGCGACGGCCGCCGCATGGTGACCGACGGGCAAACGCCCGGCCCGGTGCGCCCGTCCTACCCGTCGAACCAGCGGTAACGCGTCCAGCCCGCCATGGGCCGGGCACCCAGGCGCTGGTAGAGGTCCATAGCGGGTTCGTTCCACTCGAGCACGTCCCACTCCAGGCGCCCGTCGGTCAGGCCGCGCAGGTGCGCCAGGAGCTGCCTCCCGTAGCCCTTGCGGCGGTGCTCGGGCCGGACGTACAGGTCCTCGAGCCAGATGCCGGTCCGGCCCAGAAAGGTGGAGAACGTCCAGTACCAGAGAGCATGCCCGATCAGGCCTCCGTTGCCATCGTCGATGACGAAGTCATGCGTGATCGCCTCGGGCCCGAACAGCGCGGAGAAGAGGTCGTCCTCGGTGATCTTCACCTGGTCGGAGAGGTTCTCGAACTCGGCCAGCTCGCGGATCATCGCCACGAGCACGGGGACGTCCGCCTCGATCGCCGGGCGGATCACCCCGAACGGGCCCGGTTCGCCGCGGAGACCACCGCGCTGAGCGAGGCGTCGAGGATGGACGAGTCACGCCCCACGCCCCACCAGGTCGTACCGTCGGGGGATGCGCACTCCACGTACGCCACCGCCGAGGCGCCCGAGCCCTCGGTGAGCGCGTGCTCGGAGTAGTCCTTCACCTCCAGCACAATACCGAGGTCGGCCTTGAGGGCGGCGACGAGCGCGTCGATCGGCCCGTTGCCCTCCCCCGCCACCGTCTGGTGCTGGCCGTCGACGAGCAGCTGGGCCGTGATGCTCGTGTGTCCCTTGCCGGTGGACACCTCGCTGGTGATCAGCCGCAGCCCGGCGTCCTCGGGCAGGTAGACCTCCTCGAAGACGTCCCGCATCTGGCCCGAGCCGATGACCGTGCCGCTCGCCTCGGTGATGGCCTGGACGCGCTTGGAGAACTCGATCTGCAACCGCCGCGGCAGGTCCAGCCCGTGGTCCGTGTCCATCAGATACGCCACGCCGCCCTTGCCGGACTGGCTGTTGACCTGGATGATCGCCTCGTACGTGCGCCCCGTGTGCTTGGGGTCGATGGGCAGGTACGGCACCTCCCACTCGTCGTAGTCGTCGCCGATGGCGGCCATGCCCTTCTTGATGGCGTCCTGGTGCGAGCCCGAAAAGGCCGTGTACACCAGGTCCCCGGCGTAGGGGTGCCGGGGATGGACCGGCAGCCGGGTGGCGTACTCGGCCACGCGGCGGACCTTCTCAATATCGCCGAAGTCGAGCGCCGGGTCGATCCCCTGAGAGAACAGGTTCATGGCCAGGGTCACGATGTCGACGTTCCCGGTGCGCTCGCCGTTCCCGAACAGCGTGCCTTCCACGCGGTCCGCGCCGGCGAGCACCGCCAGCTCGGCCGCCGCCACGGCGGTGCCGCGGTCGTTGTGCGGGTGCAGGCTGAGCACGATCGACTCGCGGTTCTTGATAGTGCGGCCGAACCACTCGATCACGTCGGCGTACACGTTGGGGCTGTACATCTCGACCGTGGCGGGCAGGTTGAGGATCATCGGCTGCTCGGGAGTCGGCTGAATGATGTCCATGACCGCCTCGCAGATCTCGACGGCGAACTCAGGCTCGGTACCGGTGAAGCTCTCGGGGGAGTACTCGTAGCGGACGTCGGTGCCGGGGACCTGCGCCTCGTACTTCTTGCACATCTCCGCCGCCTTGACCGCGATGTCGACGATGCCGGCCTTGTCGAGCCCGAACACGACACGACGTTGCAGCTCCGACACGGAGTTGTAGAAGTGCACGACAGCCTTCGACGCGCCCGCCAGCGACTCAAAGGTGCGCTCGATCAGCTCCTGGCGGCATTGCACCAGCACCTGGATCTCGACGTCGTCGGGGATCAGACCTTCGTCGATGATCAGCCGCTGGAAGTCGAAGTCCGTCTGCGATGCGGACGGGAAGCCCACCTCGATCTCCTTGAAGCCGACGTCGGCCAGCGTCTGGAACAGCGCCAGCTTGCGCTCGGAGTCCATGGGGTCGATGAGCGCCTGGTTCCCGTCCCGCAGGTCGACACTGGCCCAGCGCGGGGCCCGCGTGAACTGGTGGTCGGGCCACGTGCGGTCGCCCAGGACGAGCGGCACGTGCGACCGGTACTTCCCGAAGGGCATGGGTGAGGGGTCACAGGGCAGGCCCAGGTGACCCCGCTCCATGTCGTCACCACTCCCTTTCTGTCCCTCAGCCATGTGTTCCTTCCCTTCTCATCATCGGCCCCAACCGGTACCGGCCCAACAAAAAACCCCCTGGCCATCCGGCGCAGGAGGTTGCGAGCGAACGCGATGTGGCGTCCGCCGTCAGGTAAGCAGCAGGTGGGTCGTCGTGGTCTTCACCATGATGTCGGCAATTCTCCCATCCGAGGGGGCCAGCGTCAAGGCGCGACGGGCGAGCCGAACCGCAGCAGGTTGCCGTCGCCGTCGGTGTGCGCGGCCTCCCACACACCGAAGCCCGGATCGAACAGGTCGGACGTCTCCCCGACGCCCGCCGCCGTCCACTCCGCGTGCAGCGCGTCCGCGTCGTCCACGGCGATGTAGGCGGCGCCCCGCTCGCTCGCCGGGCCCAGGTCCGGATCCAGCCGGAAGTGCAACCGGACGCCGTCACGCGAGGCGGTGCCGTATCCGCCCTCGTGCACGTGCACGTCGAAGCCCAGCACCTCGTAGTGCACCCGCATCGCGTCCATGTCCGCCGTGGGGAAGATAGGGGCGATGCTCTGGAAGGTGGCCATGCCGGCTCACGCTACCGTGGTCGGATGCGTCGTCTCTTTTCGACATTGGTCCGGGCCGCCGTGGTCGTCGCCGTGCTGGCGGTGGTGCGTGCCGTGCTGCTCGACCGTGCGCCCCAACGCGCACTCCACGGGAGCGAGCCCGTCATCGGCAGCCTCGATACGTGGCCCGCGGTGCCCCGCAAACCCGCGTCCTGATCAGAGCGTGACGCGGTGGATGTCGAGGATCCCCTCGTCACCCCGCAGCTGCTCCACGACGAGGTCGGGCGCCGGCGTGGACGTGGAGATCACCATCATCGCCGTCGATGACTCGGGGGAAGGCCCCACGGCCATGGACGAGATGGAGACGCCCGCCGTGCCGAGGGCGGTGCCCACGATCCCGATCACGCCGGGGCGGTCGTCGTTGCGGACCACGAGCATGTGGGTGGACGGCGGCACCTCGACGACGTGGTCGTCGACGATGACGATGCGCGGTTCGGTGCGCAGGCCGACCGTGATCAACGTGCCGGCGACCGAGTGGGAGCCTGAGCGCAGGGTGACGAGCGACTTGTAGTCGTGCGACGTCGCGGTGGTGGACTCGCGCACGGCCAGGCCGCGCCGCTCCGCCAGCTGCGGCGCGTTGACATAGGAGACCGGCTCCTCGGTCGACCCGCCGAAGATCCCCTTGAGGACCGAGAGCGTGAGGATGCCGGTGCTCTCCCCCGCCAGCTCGCCCTGGCACTCAATCTCGATGCTGTCGGGCAGCCCGTCGTGCAGGCCGACGAAGAAGCGACCCAGCTGCTCGGCCAGGCCCATGAAGCCCTTGACCACGTCGGAGACGCCACTCGCCGCCACGTTGACCGCGTAGGGGACGAAGTCGCCGGCGAGGGCGAGCAGCACCTGCTCGGCGATGGTCACGCCGGCCTTGTCCTGCGCCTCCTCGGTCGACGCGCCGAGATGCGGCGAGACGACGACCCCGGGCAGCCCGAAGAGCGGCGACTCGGTGCACGGCTCCTTGGCGAACACGTCGAGGCCGGCCCCCGCCACGATGCCGTCGCGGATGGCCTCGGCGAGCGCCTCCTCGTCGACGATGCCACCTCGGGCCGTGTTCACGATGCGGATGCCGGGCTTGGCCTTGGCCAGCAGGTCGCGCCCGAACAGCCCGACGGTCTCCGGCGTCTTCGGCGTGTGGATGGAGACGAAGTCCGCCTCGGCCACCAGCTCCTCGATCCCCACCAGCCGCACCCCCATGGCCCGAGCCCGCTCCTGGGAGACGAAGGGGTCGTAGCCGATGAGCTCCATCCCGAACGCGTGGGCGCGCTGGGCGACCAGCGAGCCGGCCCGGCCGAGCCCCACGACGCCGAGCACCTTGCCGTGCAGCTCGACGCCTTCCCACTTCGAGCGCTCCCAGCGGCCGGCCACAAGGGCCGAGTGCGCCTGGGGGATGTTGCGGGCCTGGGCCAGCAGGAGCGCCATGGCCTGCTCGGCGACCGACAGGATGTTCGACGTCGGCGCGTTGACCACCATGACGCCGCGATCGGTGGCCGCGGTGACGTCGACGTTGTCGAGACCGACCCCGGCCCTCCCGACCACCTGGAGCGAGGTTCCGGCCGTCAGCACGTCGCCCGTGACCTGGGTGGCCGAGCGGATGATCAGCGCGTGGGCGCCGACCATCGCCTCGAGCAATTCGGCGGGGCTCAGCCCCTCGCGCACGTCGACCTCGTGCCCGGCGTCGGCGAGCAGGTCGAGCCCGCTCCGCGCGATCTTCTCCGTTACCAGAACCCGTGCCACCGCGGTGGCCTCCTTGCTCCCCCCGCCCGATTGTCGGTCAGTCTTGCGCCTCGGCGAAGAGGGTGGCCAGCCGGGACACACCCTCGACGAGGTCGTCGTCCCCCAGCGCGTACGACATGCGGAAGTAGCCCGGCGAGCCGAACGCCTCTCCTGGGACCACCGCCACCTTGGCCTCGTTGATGCAGATCTCGGCTAGCTCCGCGCTCGTCGCCGGACGTTGTCCCCGGAGTGACCGCCCGAGCAGCCCCTTGACCGACGGGTAGGCGTAGAACGCCCCCTCCGGCTCGATGCAGACGACCCCGTCGATGTCGTTGAGCATCTTGACGATCGTCTGGCGCCGGCGGTCGAAGGCCGTCCGCATCATGGCGACATCCTCGAGCCCACCCGACACGGCGGCCAGCGCCGCCCGCTGCGCCACGTTGGACACGTTGGACGTCTCATGGCTCTGGATGTTGGTCGCCGCGCCGATGGCGTCGGTCGGCCCGATGAGCCACCCGACCCGCCACCCGGTCATGGCGTAGGTCTTGGCCACGCCGTTGGCCACGAGGCAGCGGTCCGCCAGCTCGGGCACCAGCACCGGCATGGAGTGGTGCTCGGCCCCGCCGTAGACCAGGTGCTCGTAGATCTCGTCGGTGAGCACCCAGATGCCCTTGGCCAGCGCCCAGCGGCCGAAGGCCTCGATCTCGTGGCGCGGGTACACCGCCCCGGTCGGGTTCGACGGGGACACGAAGAGCAGCGCCTTGGTGTTGGGCGTTCACGCCGCCTCGAGGTCGTCGACCGAGGAGCGGAAGCCGGTGGTCTCGTCGGAGGTGACGAACACCGGGGTGCCCCCCGCGAGGGCGATCGCCTCGGGGTAGGTCGTCCAGAAGGGGGCGAGCACGATGATCT
>Ga0116215_1002666_pt1 | contig 10814 bp, 10 predicted proteins | sample Sb_taG_7_FD_89698 | JGI IMG/M metagenome (GOLD analysis project Ga0116215, IMG submission 89698) | Peat soil microbial communities from Weissenstadt, Germany - Sb_50d_2_FS metaG | ecosystem: Environmental > Terrestrial > Soil > Wetlands > Peat | place: Germany: Weissenstadt | collected 2010-09-21 | reverse complement strand
AGTGATACCTCGACCGACATCCGCGAGCTGTGGTAGCTGCCGGTAATCACATCGGTCGTGCGCGGCACGCTGTTGCTGAGCGCGACGAATCGCGGCCCGCCGGACGCCGGTGCCGCCAGGGCACCAGATGAAGCAAAGGCACCGGTGAGTGCGGTGATCGCCAGTCCCAGGACGGCGATTCCGCTAGCGCGCACCGGACGGTGGATCAAACCCATGCAGCCCCTCCTCAGGCATCGTTGACTGTGGCAGGCCGAAATCGCGCGAACGGCCCGGCTAGCGCCAGGCCACTCGGAGGCGCGACGTAGTCCCGCCATGGCGGCATATCTCACGACGATCTGTCGTAGATATATGCGCCAGGTTCAGCCTGGTTGTCATAACTCGCCCTGTCAAGATGGGACAACTAATTCTTTAAGACGCAGTTGTGCGTGAATTCGATGATCCGGCCACCCGCTGTTCCGCTTTCCCGACGTGCCGATGGCGCTCGCGCCTGGCCGCGGCTTAACCTGGCGGGGGAGGTCATATGACGGCGGTCGATGCGCGGGCGGGCGGGGCCGGCCCGGTGGATTTCGAGGCGTTCGGGGACTACGGCGACTTCCGGCGGAGCGGAGATCGCGACCGGGCAGAGCCCAGGGCGGAGTTCGTGCGGGCACCCTACCCGTTCCGGGGGCGGATCACGGCCGACGGCTCAAGTGGCTACCCGGCCGAGCCTGGCCGCTATCACCTGTACATCGCGTGGGCTTGCCCCTGGGCGCAGCGGACCGCGATCGTCAGGAAGCTGCTCGGGCTTGACGAGGTCATCTCACTGTCGGTCGTGGACCCGATCAGGGATGGCCGCGGCTGGGCCTTCCGGCCGGGAGCCGGGCACGGCCTCGACCCGGTGAACGGCTTCTCCTTCCTGCGCGAAGCGTACGAGGCGACGGAGCCCGGCTATGCCGGGCATATCTCCGTACCGGTGCTCTGGGACAGGGTGACCGGCCGCATCGTCAGCAACAATTTCCCTGACATCACCATCGATCTGGACACCGCGTTCGGCGAGTGGGCCGATCCATCGGTCCAGCTGTACCCGGTGCCGCTGCGACCGAAGATCGACGCTATCAACGAGGTCGTCTACGCGACCGTCAATAACGGGGTCTACCGGTCAGGCTTCGCTAGGTCTCAGGCGGAGTACCACAAGGCGGTCACCGAGTTGTTCGCGACACTCGATCAGCTTGAGGACCGGCTGGCGACCAGGCGGTACCTGGTTGGCGACCAGCTGACCGAGGCCGACGTGCGGCTGTGGGTGACCCTGGCCAGGTTCGACTCGGTCTATTACTCGCACTTCAAGACCAGCATCCGGCGGCTGTCCGACTACCCGAACCTGTGGGGGTACGCGCGCGACCTCTACGCCAGGCCGGCGTTCCGGGAGACGACCAACTTCGACCACATCAAGCGGCACTACTTCATGACGCATCCGCATCTCAACCCGACCAGGATCGTGCCCGAAGGTCCGCTGCTTGACTGGGATCGCCCGCATGGCAGGGAGGCCCTGCCGTCTGGCGAGGAGGCTGGGTAGCGGCGGTCGTCGAGCGTTCCCGGCCAGCGCAGGGAGTGCGCTGAAGTCAATCGGCCGGGAACTCGATCAGCCCGCGCACGTTCCGGCCGCTGGCCAGATCGGCGTAGCCGGCCGATATCTCGTCGAGCTGGTAATGCCTGCTGATCAGCTGGTCGAGCTGCAACTGACCCCGCTGGTACTCCCCGAGCAGCAGCGGCACGTCCCTGACCGGGTTGCATGAGCCGAAGAAGCAGCCGACCAGCCGGCGTTCGGTCGCGGCCAGGACCGTGCCAGGGATCTGGACGTTGAGCTCAAGCGGATCATGCGAGAGGCCGGCGATCACCACGGTGCCGCCCCGGCCGGCCGCACGGAACGCCTCGGTGACGGTTGCCGAGGTCAGGTTGCCGACGGCCACGATCACGGTGTCGGCACCGCGAACTGCCGGGTTATGCGCCGCGGCGATAGCCGCTGACTCGCGCGCCGTGTCGACCGCATGGGTAGCGCCCAGAGTCAGGGCTAGCTCTTGTTTCGCCAATACCGGATCGACCGCGATAATGACTGCCGCGCCGGCCTGCCTGGCCCCCTGCACGGCGTTGAGGCCGATGCCGCCCGCGCCGATCACCACCACCGTGTCGCCAACCCGGGTTCCGGCCGTGCGCACCGCCGCACCCCAGCCGGTCAGTACACCACAGCTCACCAGCGCCACGGCGCGCAGCGGGACGGCCGGGTCTACCTTGACACACGAGTTCTGCGACACGACGGCGTACTGCGAGAAGGTGCCAAGCCCGCAGAAGCCGCCGATACCCTCGGCCGGAATGGCCGGAGCCGCACCATGGAAACGGAAGGTGCCGTCGGCCATCACGCCGCCGCTGCCCGCGCTCTGACAGAGGTTGGCCCGCCCGCTCGCGCACCAGTAGCAGCGGCCGCAGACCGCCACGAAGGTGAGCGCCACGTGGTCACCCTCGGCGAGGCCGGTCACTCCGGGCCCGGTCGCCACGACGACGCCCGATCCCTCGTGCCCGCCCACGACCGGAAGCTGTGCGACCTTTCCGAACCGCAGGTGCTCGTCGGAATAGCACAGGCCGGCGTAGGCCATCCGGACGAGCACCTCGCCCGCACGCGGGCGGTGCACGGTCAGGTCATGAATCTCCCAGTCGGCGCCGAGCGCGGTCAGGACCGCGGCCCTTGACGCGATCATGCTGTCAGGCACAGTCACCATCCCCGGTCTGCGAGCGGTCGCACGTGGTCAGCACTTCGGCGCCCTCAGCTAAGTGTTCGGTGCGCCCAGTCCGTGCCGAAGGTTACGGCACGTGCGGTAGCGGTTAGTTCAGCTTGCGCTGCCAGTCCGGCGGCACCCGTCCCGCTGGTCCGGGCGTGGGCTGATCGAGCGGATGATGCTGCGGCGCGGCCAGCGGCGGCCCGTCACGGAATTCATTCGTGGCATAACTCCAGAACCAGTCCTCACCCGGCTCATAGCTGCGGACGACCGGGTGCCCGCTGGCCGCCGCGTGCACGCTGGCGTGCTGTGACGGCGAGGAGTCACAGCAGCCGATGTGCCCGCACCGGGCGCAGCGGCGCAGGTGGAGCCACCAGCCGCCGCCTTCCAGGCACTCCGCGCAGCCAGGCCCGCTCGGCGGTACCGTCGGGTCGATATCGGTCTCGGTCGTCATCGCACACCTCCCGTTGTGGCGCCACATAGATTCTCATGCTTGGGTCAGGCAACCGACGGCGTTCCCCTGGCGAAGCCGCGCCGACCTATCCAGGCCCGCGGGACTGCGGCACGACCAATCCTGACTCATAGGCGGTGACCACCGCCTGGGTGCGGTCGCGCAGGCCCAGCTTGCTCAGCATCCGGCTGACATGCGTCTTGATCGTCTCCTCGGTGACCACCAGCCGGGCAGCTATCTCCGGATTGGACAGGCCCTCGGCGACCAGCCGGAGCACTTGCGTCTCGCGCGGCGTCAGCGTCGCGAGCGCGGTCGCCGCCGGGGCATCCGGCTTGCGGCGGAGCAGCGCGAACTCGCTGATCAGACGCCGCGTGACGGTCGGCGCGAGCAGCGCCTCGCCGGCCGCGATGACCCGCACCGCGTCGAAGAGCCGTTCCGCGGTCACGTCCTTGAGCAGGAAGCCGCTGGCACCGGCGCGCAGCGCGTCGTAAACGTAGTCGTCCAGGTCGAAGGTCGTGAGGATGAGAATGCGCGGGCTTGCATGCAGCGAGCCGGCCAGCTGCCTGGTGGCCTCGATGCCGTCCAGGTTAGGCATCCGGACGTCCATCAGGACGACGTCGGGGCGCAGTTCCCGGCAGAGCCGCACGGCTTCGGCTCCGTCCCAGGCCGTGCCGATCACCGTGAAGTCCGGCTGGGTGTCGAGCAACGCCGCGAACCCGGTGCGGACCACCTGATGGTCATCGGCGACGACGATCCGGATCGGCGGTGGCTGGGTGGTCATCCGGCGGCCTTCGAACCTGCGGGCCGCGTGGCGCCGGCCGCCCGGGCCAGGGCGTCTGCTGGCGGGACCGTGGCGTCTGCGGCCGGGGCCGGGGTGGGGCCCGCCTGGGCGGTGGCGGCAGCGCTCGCTGGGACAGCGGGTTCGACCGCTGGCAGGATTGCCTCGACCAGAAAGCCGCCGCCGTTCGCGGTGCCGGTGCGCAGGTCGCCGCCGACGGCGGCGGCACGTTCGCGCATGCCGAGCAACCCGTGGCCGTCGGACTGCGGTGCCTGGGGCGGACCAGGTCCGTTGTCGCGGATGCGGACCAGCAGATCGCCTGCGCTGTAATGCAGCTCCACATCGACGGCGGCACCTGGCGCGTGCCGCCGGGCGTTGGTGAGTGCCTCCTGGATGATGCGGTAGGCGGCGAGCTCGACCCCGGGGTCGAGCGGAGCGAGCGGCCCGCGGACGATCAGGCGAGCGCCCGCCTCAGAGGCGTCTCTCGCCTCGTCGAGCAACGTGTTGAGCTGCCGCAGACCGGGCTGGGGCCGCCGGTCCTCGGCGCTGGTGCTGGTGTCCTCGCGCAGCACACCCAGCAGCCGCCGCATCTCGGTCAGCGCGGCCCGCGCGGTGTCGCCGATCGCCGACAGCCGCTGCGTCCCGGCGGCTGGCATCCCTGGGGTGGTCAGCCGAGCCGTCTCCGCCTGCACGGCGATCATGGAGATGTGGTGGGCGACGACATCGTGCAGTTCGCGGGAGATGCGAGCCCGTTCCTCCCGCGCCGAGTGCTCCATCAGCGTTCCGGCGATGACCTGCCGGGCGGCGCTGTGTTCCAGGGCCTCGCTGCGAGCCCGCTGCGCGATCCCGGCCCAGGCCGCGACCGGGGCCAGCGCAGCCAGCAGCGCAATCAGGATCCTCGTCTCGCCGCGCCCGGGATCGGCAAGCGCCAGCACGAGATATGGCATCGCCAGACCGGCGGCCAGCCCACCAGGTCCGCGGCGGCCGAGCCGGTATAGGACGATCAGCTGCGCGACCAGGCCGGCGCCGGTCAGCGTGTTCAGCAGCGCGAGCGACAGCACGCTTGCCGCGGAGACGGCCAGGGCCGCTGCGGTTGGCTGCGCCCAGAGCAGACCAAGCGGCAGCGTGGTCAACAAGCTGAGTAGCACCAGTGCGACCTGGGCGTCCCCGCTGTAGATCCCGCTATTGGTCGCGGTGTTGTTCACGGCCCGGGCGAGTGCCTCGGCCGCGGCGAGCACTCCGAGCAGGGCGCCGGCCACGGCAGGCGCGTGCGGGACCGCGGCGATCCGCCGTCCCGTCTGGGTGCACGCGCTGCGCCAGTCATTTACTCGGCCCACGTACGTCATTGTCGTCGCTGCCTGGACTCCAGGCGTCACCCCAGGCAGGAATCCGGCCATCCCCCATGCGAGGGACGCGCGGCCTCGGAGTCCCCTAGGCCAGCGACTGCGAAGACGGCTCCCCGGCGTGACGACCGCGGCGGCCTTGGCTCCGTAGCCTGCCTGGTATGGAAGCGACTATCGAGATCAGAGAGCTACGCAAACACTTCGGGCCGACCGTGGCCCTGGACGGCATGTCGTTCACGGTGCTGCCAGGGCAGGTAACCGGCTTCGTCGGCCCGAACGGGGCCGGCAAGTCGACCACGATGCGGGTGATCCTTGGCCTGGACGCAGCCGATGCGGGCAGTGCGCTGATCGGCGGCCGGCCGTACCGGAGCCTGCGGCACCCGCTGAGCCAGGTCGGATCGCTGCTGGACGCCGCCGCGCTGCAGCCGAGCCGGACCGGCCGCAATCACCTGCTGTGGCTGGCCCATTCGCAGGGTCTGGGCGCCAAGCGGGTCGATCAGGTGATCAGCCAGGCCGGCCTGGAGAAGGCGGTGCATCGGAGGGCGGGCGGCTACTCGCTGGGGATGCGGCAGCGGCTCGGGATCGCAGCGGCACTGCTCGGCGACCCGCCGGTGCTGATGCTGGACGAGCCGTTCAACGGCCTGGACCCGGAGGGGATCGTGTGGATGCGCGGCTTCCTGGCGGAACTGGCTGTCGAAGGCCGCGCCGTGCTGGTGTCCAGCCATCTGATGGCGGAGCTGCAGGACACCGCCGATCATCTGGTGGTGATCGGCCGAGGCAAGGTCATCGCCGACACCAGCGTCGCCGATCTGCTCGCCGCCGCGTCGGGTGACCGGGTCGCGCTGCGTACTACCGCGCGGGACGAGGCCACCAGGGTGCTGGTGCACGCAGGTGCCACCGTGGCTGCCAGCGACCGGGAGACGCTGACGGTCGCCGGGCTGACCGCAGCTCGGATCGTGGCGCTGCTCGGCGAGAACGCGGTGCCGTTCTCCGAGGTGTCGGCGCACCACGCCACGCTGGAGGAGGCCTACATGGAGCTGACCAGGGACGCGGTCGAATTCCGCGCCGAATCGGCCGGAGAGGTTGCGAGATGATAACCACCACCCGCACGAACACGCCGTACCGCTCTGCCCAACAGGCCGGCCGCGGCGGCTTCGGCCAGCTGCTGTGGGCCGAGTGGACCAAGTTCAGGACGGTGCGCGGCTGGGTCATCGGCATGCTCGCGGTGGTGCTGCTGACCGCACTGGCCATCGTGGCCCTGGCCGGCACCGCCAAGGCGGGGACCAACTCGCTCCCGACGGCTGCCATCGGACCTGGCGGCCAGGCGGTGACCGACACGTTCTACTTCGTGCACCAGCCGCTGGACGGAAACGGCAGCATCACCGTCCGGGTGACGTCGCTGACGGGCATCGAGCAGCCGCCGCCAACAGGACCGCAGGGGTCGCCAGGGTCGTCACGGGGCCTGCTGCACGTTGTCCAGCCCTGGGCGAAGGCCGGGATCATCATCAAGGCCAGCACCAGGGCTGGATCGGCCTACGCGGCGATGCTGGTCACCGGCGGCCACGGGGTCCGGATGCAGTACGACTTCACCCACGACACCGCCGGGCTCCCGGGTGCCGTTTCGGCCGCTTCGCCGCGCTGGCTGCGGCTGACCCGCTCCGGCGACATCATCACCGGCTATGACTCCGCCGACGGCACCCACTGGACGCAGGTCGGCACCGCGAGCCTGGCCGGGCTGCCGTCGACCGTACAAGTCGGCCTGTTCGTGACCTCGCCACCGGACCAGAAGGCGAGTCCACAGCGCGGCGGCGACAGTAGCATTGTCAGCCCCACCCAGGCGACGGCCGTCTTCAACCAGGTCGGGCTGCAGGGCGGTCGGCCAGGCACGTCGTGGGCTGGTGACCAGGTTCAGCCCGTGCTCGGCCCGAGTCCCGCGGGCCCCAGCCCGCGCTGCAAGTCATCGTGCATCAGCCCGGGCCTGCGGGAGTCTGCGGGGACGTTCACCGTGACCGGCTCCGGCGACATCGCGCCGTACGTGCCCATCGTCGACCCCATCGGCGTCACCTTCAAGGGCTCGCTGATCGGGCTGCTCGCGGTGATCGCCCTCGGAGCGATCTTCATCACCGCTGAGTACCGGCGGAGCATGATCCGCACGACGCTCGCCGCGAGTCCGCGGCGAAGCCGGGTTCTGGTGGCGAAGGCCATCGTGATCGGCGCAGTGGCCTTCATCGCCGGCCTGGTCGGCGCGGCCATCGCGTACCCGATCGCCGAGGACAAGCTGCGTTCCCAGGGCTGGCTGACGTCGCTGTACCCGGTCAGGTCGCTGTTCAGCGGACCCGGGCTGCAGATCGTGGTGGGGACCGGGCGCTGTTCGCCGTCGCCGCCATCCTCGCCCTGGCCGTCGGCACCATGGTCCGGCGCAGTGCCGGGGCTATCGCCGCCGTGATCGGGGTGCTGATCGTCCCGCTAATTCTGGCCACCTTGCTGCCGCTCGGAATCGGGCAGTGGCTGCAGCGGCTCACCCCGGCCGCCGCGTTCGCGCTCCAGCAAGGCAATCAGCGGTACGCACAAGTCAGCAACGTCTGCACGCCATACCACGGCTGCTATCCGCTGTCGCCGTGGACCGGTTTCGCTGTGCTGTGCGCCTGGGCGGTAGTCGCGCTGGGCCTCGCCGCATATCTGCTGCGCAGGAGGGACGCATGAGGCATGCCCTGCCCGCGGAGTCGACCGGCATCCGGCCCACATCGCATCGGGAACAAACCCGCACGTCGGAATCACCGCACCTGGCGTGGACCGGCATCAGCGACGCACTGCACGCCGAGTGGACGAAGCTGAGCACAGTGTCAAGCACCGGCTGGCTGCTGCTTGCCTGCATCGCGCTGACCGTGGGCGGCAGCGCGACGGCGGCCGACGTGGTGAAATGTCCGGCCTCCTGCGGCGCGGACGTTGTCAGGGTCAGCCTGACTGGGATCGAGCTCGGCCAGGCTATCGTCGCCGTCCTGGCCGTGCTGATGATCAGCAGCGAGTACAGCACCGGCATGATCCGGATCACCCTGGCGGCGGTGCCGCGGCGATCCACCATGCTGGCCGCCAAGGCAGTCGTCGTCACCGGCGTGGTGCTGGTGACCGGGATCATCGCTGTGCTCGGCTCACTGCTGGCCGCCTGGTTCATCCTGCCGGGCAACGGCTTCACCTTCCCGGCCGGGCACGGTCTGGCGTGGTGGCTGGGCCTGCACGGCGGTTCCCCGCTGCGTGCAGGAGCAGGCTCAGTGCTGTACCTCGTCCTGATCGCCCTGTTCAGCCTCGGCGTGGCCACCGCGGTCCGGGATTCCGCGGTGGCCATCACGGTCGTGCTCGGCATGCTCTACGTCGTCCCGATCATCGGCAACCTGATCCTGGACCCGCACTGGGAGCGCCGCATCCAGCGGTACGCGCCGGCCAACGCCGGGCTCGCCATCCAGTTCACCAAGGATCTGGCCAAGCTACCGATCGGCCCATGGGCGGGGCTCGGCGTCCTCGCCGCGTGGGCCGCGGCCGCGCTGCTCGCGGGCGGCTTGCTGCTCCGGCTGCGCGACGCCTGACCGGCGGCTCGATGACATGCTGGTCAGATGGGACGTCCTGATGTCAGCCCCAGTGCCCGCTCAGCCGTGTACGCCCGGCGGCCGCACCGGTGACCAATCCCGCGGCTGATGTCCCCGCCTGGGCGTGGGACGAGCAGCAGATCCGGCGGGTCGGGATGGCTGTCGCGGACATTCTGGCCGACTATCTCGGCGGGCTGGCTGGTCGTCCGGTGCATCGGCCGGTGCCCGAGCACCTGAAACGGGAGTGGGCTGCCGAGGCGCCACCTCGGTCGGGCACGGCACCGGATGAGATCCTGGCCCGATTCACGGAGCAGATCGCTCCGTATCCGCTCGGAAACGGCCATCCCCGCTTCTACGGCTGGGTGAACTCGCCGCCGGCCGTGCTCGCGGTGTATGCGCAGGTGCTTGCGGCCGCGATGAATCCGTCAGTGGCCGGTGGTGACCACGCCGCTTATTACCTGGAGCGCCAGGTGGTGCGCTGGTTCGCTGAGCTTGCCTGCATGCCGGACGGTGCCGGGGGACTGCTGGTCAGCGGCGCATCGATGGCCACCCTGACGGCGCTGGCGACGGCCCGCCACCATGCCATGTCCCGGGTCGGCATCGACGTCCGCGCCCGCGGCCTGCAGGCGCCAGGTCCGCGGCTGCTGCTCTACGCCAGTGCCGAAGCTCATGGCTGCGTGCGCAAGGCCGCGGAGCTGCTCGGCATCGGCAGCGACAACATCCGCGATATCGAGACCGACAGCCTGCTGCAAATCCGCCCCGACCACCTCGCCGCCACGCTGGCCGCCGACCGTGGCCGTGGCGACCTGCCGGTCGCAGTGATCGCCTCAGCGGGCACCGTCAACACCGGTGCGATCGACCCGATGGCCGAGATCTGCGCGATCTGCGACGAGCACGAGGTGTGGCTGCACGTCGACGCTGCCTACGGCGGGCCGCCGCTGCTGCTGCTGCCGGAGTACCACGACAGCAGGGAGGCGCTCGGCCGCGCCGACAGCATCGCGATCGACCCGCACAAATGGCTCTACATCCCGGTGGATGCCGGCCTGATCCTGCTCCGCGACCCAGAGCGCGCGCGACACGCCTTCAGCCTGGTGCCGCCCTACCTGCGCACCGACGACCAGACTGCGGACACGGCCTGGTTCAGCGAATACGGCTTCGAGCAGACCCGTCCCTTCCGGGCGCTCAAGATCTGGATGGCCATGCAGCAGCTTGGCCTGGATGGCTACCGCGATCTCATCAGGCGCGATCTTGAGCTGGCCGAGTATCTCCGCGCCAGGGTCCGGTCGGCGCCGGATCTCGAGCTCATCGCCGGCGGGCTCAGCATTACCTGCCTTCGCTACCGGCCAGTCGGCTGGATGGGAACGCCGGAGCAACTCGACCAGCTGAACCATCGCCTGGCCGGCGCCGTTCAGCAAGCCGGCCGTGCCTTCCTGGCCGGCACCACCGTCCGGGGCCAGGCCGTGCTGCGGGCATGCCTCGTCAACCCCGGCGCCCGCCGGTCCGACATCGACGTCCTGCTGGCGGAGATCCTCCGGCACGGTGCGCAGCTCGCCAGCCGCACCGGGAGCTGACCTGACGCTTGAGAGCGTTCAGGTAATCTGAGGCCGGCGCCGGGCAGCTCCCTTGCCGGGGCGGGACACAGGCCGGGCCGGAGGAGCGGGACATGGCGCCAGTTGGCAGGCAGTCGGCCAGCGGGGTGGGCCGGGGTTCCGCCCGCAGGCGCCGCGCGCCGGTCATCGCCGGGCTCGGGATGACCGAGCTCGGCCGGGTCTACGGTCGCAGCGCGGCCGACTTCGCCGCCGATGCCGTCCGGCGGGCGGTCGCCGACGCCGGCCTGAATCTGGCTGACCTGGACGGGCTGCTGACCTCCGCCGGAGTCAGCCGGGGCGTCGGCCTGGGACTCGCGCGGGACCT
>Ga0116215_1002659_pt1 | contig 10845 bp, 8 predicted proteins | sample Sb_taG_7_FD_89698 | JGI IMG/M metagenome (GOLD analysis project Ga0116215, IMG submission 89698) | Peat soil microbial communities from Weissenstadt, Germany - Sb_50d_2_FS metaG | ecosystem: Environmental > Terrestrial > Soil > Wetlands > Peat | place: Germany: Weissenstadt | collected 2010-09-21 | reverse complement strand
TTGTCAGCCGCCGCTCCCTTGAAGAATCCCCGCCCCCAGCATCAAGCCGGCGCATACCGGGTGAGTCCCGGGACGCGGTCGAAGTCGGCGTCGCCGCTGGCCAGGTGCGTAATTGCCTGGTCCTGCATGCAGGCCACGACGAAAGCGTCATTGGTGAGCAAGCCGTGGAGCTGGCTGATGGCAGCCGCGAGGGGCGGCAAATGTCGATCAACTGGCAAGACCTCGATCCCCAGCCTGGGAACCTCGTCAATCGCTTGCCGGAAGCGAGTCAGTTTCTGGATCTCAGCCTGCTGCCGTTGAAGGCGCTTGGTGATGCCGGCGAGCGGCCAGCCGAGGACGTGGACGGCCTCCAGGATCATCAGCTGGTGGGCCACCTCGCTCAGGACATGCGTGGAGGTGTAAGCGCTGAAGTCCTGCTACTTGCTGAGCCGTTCCAGCAACGTCCGGCAGGCCGGGCCGAACTGCGGGTCCGGCGTGAAGTAATAGACGAGAATGTTGGCGTCGAAAAACAGGGAGACGTTCGTCGGAATGTTGCTGAAGGTCATGGGCCCTCCAGGACGTCAAATTCCGGATCGAGGGCCACGCGCCGCACCGTTTCCGCGTCGCCAGCCCAGCCGATGAGACCGTACGCTTTTCGGGCCCGGTCTTCTTCAGCCGCGACGTGAAGCGTGACCCAAACGCGTGTCCCTTCCGGGATGTGCGGGAGTCGTCGCACCGGCTTGAGGGCGCCGTTTTCGTGGACGACTTCGATGGTCAGGGACATGGCTTCGACTCCCAGGGAAGATGAGCGAACACCATTTGCAGTATACCGCCCGGCGGCCGCCGAGGAACCTCGATTACGGCCCGGCACCGGGTCACTCGCAGAACCGCCGTACCGGCACGCGGCACAGGTTGGTCCTTTGCTGACGGTTCCAGCCCCGTTGGGGGCGGTCGTGGCGGAATACGAGCGCTGTGACCTACGATGCCGCTTGCGGCTTCGCAGGACCGATTGCGAAGCCGCAAGCCGCCAAGTCATTCTTGTTCCGGTTTCTAAGCAGATGAGGGTTCGGCAGGCGTCGTCCGACTCCCGCCAATTCTCCCAACGCGCGCTCCGCCATTGGAGAGTTGCCGGACCAGTCCGAGGTTCACGCGCCGAGTTCTCCACGACCGCCTGGCGGTAGCGGGCCTCCAGCCTGTCAAAGATCGGCCCCCAACCGTGGCCCTCCGCAGTCCGCCGCGCCGCCACTCCCATCCGGCGGCGTTCCTCCCCGTCCCGGCACAGCCGGCCCACAGCAGCTGCGAAGTCGTCGCCCACCGCCACCAGCAACCCGTCGTGTCCCGGCGTCACTCGCTCGCGCAACGCCGGGCAGTCGAAGCCGACCACGGGCAGGCCGCTCGCCTGGGCTTCCAGAATGACGTTGCCGAACGTCTCGGTGAGCGAAGGGAAGGCGAAGACGTCGGCGCTGGCGTACCAGCGCGACAACTCGTCGCCGTGTTGGTAGCCCGGCATGACGACGCCCGGCCGCCGCGAGGCCCGCAGCCAGTCGGCCAGGGGCCCCCCGCCGACCAGGGCAAGGCGGGCGGCACCGGCCACGCCGACCCCGAGCGAGAGGCGGGCGAAGGCGTCGAGCAGCGCCGGCAGGTTTTTCTCCGGGGCGAGCCGGCCGACGTACAAGATGAGCGGGTCGTCGGGGCGCAGGCCGAGAGAGGCCCGCAACCGCTCGTCGCGATAGCGGGGGTGGAAGTGCTGGCCGTCAACGCCGCGCGGCCAGATCTCGACGTTGCGGTAGCCGTGCGACATCAGCCGCCGGCGCGTCGCCTCCCCCGGGACCAGGGTCGGCGCCGTGCGGTTGTGGAACCAGCGCAGGTAAGCCCGGCCGGCCGGCCCCAGCCAGGGAAAGCCGTAATGGCCGAGGTACTCGTCGTAGTGGGTATGGAAGCTGCTGACGATGGGGACGCCGAGTTCGGCGCCGGCAAACAGGGCGGCGAGGCCGAGCGGCCCCTCGGTGGCGACGTGGACCAGGTCCGGGGCGAACTCACGCAGGAGCCGCCGCAGCCGGCCGGGTGTGACCAGGCCGAGGCGCACCTCGGGGTAGAAGGGCAGGGGCAGGGCGAAGACGAGACCCGGCGCCCCGCGCTCACCCGGCTGGCGCGGGCGGATCACCTGGACGTCGTGCCCGTATCGGCCAAAGGTGTCGGCCCAGCGCCCCAGCGTCCGCGCCACCCCGTTGACCTCCGGGGGGAACGTCTCGGTCACAAGGGTCAAGCGCATCAGTCCGTCCCACGAGGGTGACGCCGGCCAGCCTGATCTTACGCCAAGAATGTGATGGGACCGTTATCATCCTCAATGGATCGGGTGAGTCGCGGCCGCGCTCGCATTTTCCCCGGCACAATCGGAAGCCTGTGGGGCGAGCGGCTCGGCCAGCGGCAGCGGCTCCCGTCCGACGTGGCGGCGGGCGTCGGCGCACAACTCCATGAGATGGCGCCGGGTGGCAAGGCCGTCCTCCAGCAGCGCGGGGTCGAGCAGCACGGGGGCGCTGACGCCCACGTCGATCCGCCGCCAGAAGTCGGGCCACTTGTTGTGCAGCGGCGGCCCGCCGGCGTGGGACGTGAAGGTGCCCCAGCCGCCCTCGATCCAGCAGCAGACCACCGGAGTCTGCGGCCGGGCGCGCAGGATGCGCCAGACCCCCTGCCCGAAGCGGTGCAGCCGGTCGGGCCGTCGCGCCAGCCACGCCTCGGGGAACATCAGCAGACACTCACCCCGGTCCAGGGCCTTGACCGCGTCGTTCAATTCGGGCGCCTCGTATCGGTAGTTGCTCGAGGCGACGCGGATGACGCCGAAGACGCGCGACAGCAACCAGCGCCATCCGGGCAGGTCGTAGAAGGTGCTCAGCATCATGGGCGTCAGCGGCCGCGGCAGTGCCTTCATCAGCCAGCACGGGTCGAGCCACGCCGCGTGGTTGGCGATCACCACGACCGGACCGGCCTTCGGGAAGCGGCCGGCGCCGGGGCCGCGCGTGCGGACGCGGTACATTGGCCAAAGGATCAGCTCGGCGACCTGCTCGACGCTCTCGCGCAGCAGCAGCCGCCAGGAGGCCAGGGCGAAGGCGGCGGCCAGGACGGCGAGGAGGGCCATCTGCGCCGGGGCGCCGCCGACGAGGCCCGTGGCGGTGAGCAGGAACATCGCCAGCGCCAAGAGCGTGGTGGCCACGAAGATGGCGGTGTTCAGGCCGGCCATGCCGTTGCCTCGGGCGTCGGCGGGGACCGCATCCTGGTAGTAAGCCCGCAGCGGCACGTTGGCCGTGCCCGTCGTCAAGCCGATGAAGAAACACGCCCACGTGACGTCCCCGCCAAGGACGGCCCAGGCCAGGGCCGCCAACAGCATCGTGGCACTGATCGGCACCAGGCCGAGGCCGCGGTGCAGGGCGCTCTGCCGTCCGGCGAGCCACGAGCCGGCCGCGGCGCCGGCGGCGACCAGGACCATCGCCCGCGGCAGCGCCCCCTGGCCGGCAGCGAAGCGGGGGTCGAGCGTGTAGTTGACCAGCGCCCCCGAGCCGCTCGCGACCAGCGCCAGGAACAACGACAGGCCCACCAGGCTGCCCCTGGCGCGGCGGCTGGCCCAGATGCAGCGGGCGTCGCGGAAGAAGCCCGCGACGGCCCGCAGGGGCGCCTCGCGGCGCGTCGGGTCGGCCGCGAAACGCACCGGCAGGGCAGTGAGGAGGGCGAAGGCGCTGGCGAACAGGGCCAGGGCGACCGCGGGGGGGACGGACCACTCGACGCCGCCCGTGCCCAGGCCGGCGAAGACGTCGGCCCAGGAGAGGTCGTGCAGGGACCAGCCGAGGAGGGCGCCGGCGACGATCCCAGCCGCGGCCCCCATCTCGACCCATCCGGTGACGCGGGTCAGCGGCAGCCCCGTGTCGTCCGCCGCGGCGGGCAGCAGGGCGTAGCGCGTCGGGCTGTAGACCGCCATCCCCACCCCGACCAACAGCAAGCCCAACAACCACCAACCGCCGAAGGCGGTGGTGAGGGCAAGGGCCGCAAGGCAGAAGGCGGCCGAGCCGGCGAGCACTCGGCGCCGGCACAGGGCGTTACAGAGGGCGCCGTTGACCGGGGCGAACAGGATGAAGGGGGCGGTGTAAACGGCGGTTGCCAGGTACCAGGAAGAGTTGAGTTGCTTCTCGCCGGCCCGGGCCAATTCGAGGACGACAAAGAGGCGCAGGCACCAGTCGGCCAGGACCCGTGCCGATTGCGACGCCCAGAGGAAGGCCAGCCGAAGGGAGGCGTTCGACACGTATTGTCTCCCGGAAGGGGATCGAGGCCGGTGAGACATCCCGGCTCAGGCGGCGGCCGATCCCTATTCTAATTGTGCCTCTGGCGGGAGAGTGCGGGCAAGGCCGACCTGGCGGCCGTCTGCGAAACTTCACGCCCCCTTCACCGGCCTTTTACGGCTCGACGGTCATTGGGCGGCCGCGGCGGCGACTTTGGGCTGCCGGCAGACGTAGAAACCGCCCGGCGGCAGGTTCCGCAGGACGAACTGGAAGCGCACGCCGGAGAAGTAGCGCGCGTATAGCGGGTAGTAGAGACCCGGCAGGTGGGTCAACTGGCGGAAGGTGCCGTCCGGGGCGAGCCGGCGGGCGACCACGCCAAGCACCCGGTCACGGGCCTCGGCCGGGAACGAAGGCAGCGGCAGGCCGCACACGAAATGGTCCACCCGGTCGATGCCGCGCTCCGCCAGCACCCGATCGAGGTGGATCGCGTCGGCCTCGGCCACGTCGGCCGACGGGAAGCGCTGGCGCAGCCGGCGGCAGAAGTCCGGGTCGCGCTCGACGATGACCAGGCGGCACGCCACGGGAGCGCTGCGCAGCAGCTCGGTCGTGACCGGCCCCGTCCCCGCACCCAGCTCGACGACCACGCGCGCCCGAGCGAAGTCGATCCCCCGGACCAGGTCGCGAGACATCCACGGCGAGCTGGGCGCGAAGGCGGCGATCGCACGGCCGTGCTTAATAAACTTGGTCAGGAAGAGCCACCAGTCCGGGCTTGACCGGGGCGATGCCGAGGGGGATGGCGATTGTTGAGGGGCGGGACACGGGGTGGAATTCATACCGTTCCTGGTGATGTCAGAGGGAGCGGCGACCGAGACGGCCCGACGGGCGTCGTTCAACACGCTGGCCCGACGTCCTCCGCCGCAGCAATCGTGGGATAGTGCGATAGACGTATGATGAGGTGGGGTCTGATTGCGCGTGGATTTCTTGAAGATTCCTCGCTGCCGGGCAGGCTAGCGCTGACTTCTTACATTCTTCAGAACTGTATCAACACCCCTCTTGCCGCTTGCGGCTTCGCAGGAACGATTGCCAGGCCGCAGGCGGCTTTCGGAACAGCCGCTCACTTCTTCGCCAGCTTCAGGAGTCGGACGGCGTTGCCGCGGTAGATCTTCTCCTGCACCTCCTCGGGCAGCTTCATCGAATCGAGCAGCTCGAACTGCGGCACCTGCTGCTCGGCCATGAGGAAGTCGGTGCCGAAGAGCAGCCGCTCGGCCCGGCGGACGAGGAACTCGCGGCCGAACTTCGGGTCGCGGGCGATGGCCGTGTAGCCGCCCGGCTCCGACAGGTCGCCGTACAGGTTGGCGTACTTGTCCATCAGCCGGTCCAGCGCCCCGCCCGCCGCTACGGGTGTCGGCACCTTCGGGTAGCGGCCGAAGTCGGCGTCCTTGGCGTCGCCGGAGATCGACGCCCAGAAGCCCGCCGCGTGGCCGATGAACGGTAGCTTTGGGAACGCCTTCAACGCGTTCTCCAGCCGCGGCAGCCCGGCCGTGTCGAAGCTGCGGATGTCATCGAGATGAAAGAGGATCGGCAATTCCAGATCGGCGCAGGCTTCGTAGAGTGCCATCATCAGTTTATGGTCGAACGGCAGGCCGACCTTGTGCTCGCCAAGACCCTTGCAGCCGGCGTCCTGGTAGCGTTTGAGGATCTCCTTGAGGCCCTTCAAGCCTTCGACGTGGCCGAAGCGCTCTGGCCGGCCGGTGGTGCAGCGCGGATCGAGGCCGCAGAAGGGGATGATGCGCTCCGGGTGGGCCTTGTAAGCGGCGAGGGCCGACTCGGTGGTCTGCAGGTAGGGGGCCGACTCCGGCGACACCAGCGGCAGGACCACGGCCTTCTCGATGGCGTGCTTGTCCATCAGCTTCAGGAGGCCCTCGACGGTCAGCTCCTTGCCCCAGTAGAAGGTGCCGAGGTGAACGTGGATGTCGATGTACTTGTACTTCGGCTTGGGCGGGTTGGCGGCGCGGGCCAGGCCGGCGGCACCAGCGACTGCGGAAGCGAGGAAGGCGCGGCGAGTGATGGTCATGGGAGAACCAAATAGGGTGCGTTTCACGGGCGAGACCTCGTGGTCGAGAATGCGCGACGGCGGCGGGGAAGGAGAAAGACCGTCGATGGCGAGCCGCTCGCGGCTGCGCACTCGTCTGCCACCGCATTCGTTGCATTCGTTGTACGCCTCTGGCATGGCGCAACGAATCCCGCGCCGCGCAACGAATGCAACGAATCGGCGCCCGATCGCGCAACCCATCCTGCTGCAAGCACTTACTTCGTTGCATCATTCTCCCCCTCATCGCGCAACGAATCCCGCGCCGCGCAACGAATGCAACGAATCCGCCTCACCGCCCTTCCCACGGGGCGCCCTTCCCTGGTACACTGACCGTTTGAATAGTCATCGGTGTTTCCTGTTTGGCTGGCGGGTCCTCTTATGCAGCCCTCACGGAAAGAACTGCGGCCGTATCAAGTGCGACTCGTGACGGACGTCTGCCGGGCCAGCGGCGACGTCCTCGTTGAGCAGCCGACCGGCTCGGGCAAGACGTTGGCCATCGTCACCCTGGTGGCCATGCATCTGGGCCGGCGCTTCACGCAGGCCGTCATCGCGGCCCCGCAGGAGCAGATCGAACACGGCTTCGTCCACCGCGACTATCAGACGGTCGCCTTCCCCGACTGCCCCGGCGTGGCCGTACCCGCGGTCGCGGTGCCGGAGGAACTCATCTGGGGCGCCCGGCAGAGCGAACTCGGCTCGGTGAAGCGGCTCCTGGCCTACCTGCGCCAGTCGGCCCCGGACCACGCCCTGGCCTGCACCCACGCGGCCCTGAACTGTCTGGCCCACGACGCACTACCCCCCGACCTGTCCGGCAAAGCGCTCTTCATCGACGAGGCCCATCATGCTTCCGCCGACGGTCTGTCGCAGATTGTCTCGACCTGGCGTGAGCGCGGTGGCCAGTTGTTCTTCTTCACGGCCACGCCGTACCGGGGCGACGGCCGGCCCGTGGCGCTGGAGGGGATGCGGCTGTTGCGGCGGTCGCTGGCCGAGCACATGGCGGAAGGCTTCGCGCCGCGCCACCTCGACAGCGAGATCGTGGCCCTCGGCCGGCCCGGCGACGCCATCACCGCAGGCCAGTTCACCGGCGAGGACGCCCCGCCGCCCTCCTACTTCGACGGCCTGGTGACGGCGATCTGCCGCAAGTGGGTGGACGACGGCAAACCCAAGGCGATCGTGCGCGTACCGCCGATGCGGGGCGGTAGCGAGGGCCTGGTCAACCACCTGCTCCACGCACTCACCGCGGCAGGCGCCCGCACCCTCGATGCCACGGGAACCGCGGCGGAGGACAAGCAGCGCTTCCTTCGCGCGCTGGCGTCCGAGAAGGACCGGACCCACGCCGCATCCCGTTTCGACGTGATGGTGGGCATTCAGCGGGTGATGGAGGGAACGGACTGGCCGGTTTGCAGCGCGGTGTATTGCGTCGGCATGCCCGGCTCGCTGAACACGGTGGTTCAACTCCTGGGGCGGGCGATGCGGCTCAAGGGAGAGGACTACCCCGCGGAACAGCGCGACCGCGCCCGGCTGGTGTTCTTCGTCCCCTGCGGCGGCGGCGCGGCCCTGGCCGACCTGTCGCTGGATCACAGCCGCCACGCCCTGCTGACGTGCTGCTTCCTCGCCGACCACGCAGTGGGCCAGGAATGGATCGTGCTGCGCGAGGTGCGCCGCGGCATTGAGGAAGCCCTCGGCCGCCGCGACGAGAACCCCGCCGCGGCCGATGCCGAGAACGAGGCCGACGAAGCGCTGGACCCGGAGATGCGCGCCGAGGTCGAACTGGCGATGGCCAGCGTGCGCGAGCAGATCATCAGCGACGGCGGCGAACCCACGCTCGGCGAAGTGGTGCGGTTGGCGGTGCAGGCACGGCCCGACCTGCCGGAGGTCGCCTTCCAACGCGTAGCCGCTGAAGTCCTCGCGTCGCAGACGGGCTCCACCGGCGACGCTGCCCGCGAGGCCATTCACCGCGAAGTGGCCCGGCGGTTGCGGATTGAGCCGCTGGTGAAGAAGGCGATGGAAGAGGCGTTCGCGGTCGTGGTGGACGAGTTCCGGGCGGCGACCCTGGAAGGATCGGCCGTACTGGAGAGCATCGGCCGGCAGGTGCATGGCGTGACCGGCGGGCAGATGCGGGAGTTTGCGCAGCGGTTGCGCGAGGCAACACCGCGACCGTTGACGGAGGAGCAGATCCTGGGGTGGGCTGATGAACACCATCAACGTACAGGAGTGTGGCCACAAATGCTCTCTGGTCCGATTATCGCTGCACCAGATGAAAACTGGTGGAACGCGGAAGCATGCTTGAGAAAGGGTCTTCGTGGCCTACAAGGTGGGTCGTCCTTAGCAAAATTGCTGGCTCAGCATCGAGGAGTAAGAAATATAGCAGACCTTCCTCCTCTTACAGAAGAGCAGATTCTCAATTGGGCAGACTCGCACAAGGTGCGAACTGGAAAATGGCCGAAGCAGACATCGGGGCCTGTGAATGATGCTCCTGGTGAGACTTGGTCGGGCATCAACACCGCCCTTCAGAGCGGCGGTCGCGGCTTTCCGGGTGGTTCATCGCTCGCGAGATTCCTGCAAGAAAAGCGAGGGACGCGAAACCACTACAACCTCCCTCGTCTCACCGAAGAACAGATTCTTGCATGGGCGGATGCGCACCACGATAGGACCGGAGAGTGGCCCAAAGTGCAATCGGGTGCGGTGATGGATGTACCGGAAGAGAATTGGGCCAGTGTGAATCAACTTTTGCAGTCAGGGGGTCGCGGGCTCCCCGGTGGTTCCTCCGTGGCCAAGCTACTTGAGAAACATCGGGGAGTGCGGAATAGTAAAGCCCCTCCACCGCTAACCAAGGACCGGATTCTCGCCTGGGCCGATGCACATTACGTACGCACCGGCAAATGGCCGAGAGTCAGTTCTGGCCTACTTCATGGCGTCGCGGATGAAACGTGGAGAGGTCTTGACAGCGCGCTTCGACATGCCCTTCGAGGTCTTCCTGGCGGTTCCTCATTGGCTCAGCTTCTCCTGGAGGAACGCGGGGCACGAAATCAAGCCGAACTCCCGCCGCTCAACAAGGTCCAGATTCTTTCTTGGGCGGATTCGCACGTTGAACGCACCGGGCAGTGGCCGACGTTACATTCTGGCCTGATCGGAGAAGGGGGCGGCGAAAAATGGCGAAACGTGGATAATGCGTTGCGAATGGGCCTTCGCGGCCTTCCCGGAGGGTCCTCCCTGGCACAGCTATTCGCCGAGGAACGCGGAGCGCAAAATCCAGCTGCACGCCCGCCGCTCACCAAGGACCAGATTCTTGCTTGGGCCGATGACTACCACGACTGCACCGGGCAATGGCCAAAGGCAACGCTTGGCTCCATCAGCGATGCCCCCGATGAGACATGGGGGAACATTAACCAGGCCTTAAACAAAGGGTTGCGTGGTCTTCCTGGCGGTTCATCACTGGCTCAATTGCTCGCTGAAGAACGGGGAAGCCGGAATCGTTCCACTCTTCCGCCGCTGACCACGGACCAGATTCTTGCCTGGGCGGATGCGCACCATGACAGGACAGGAGACTGGCCGCGAGTTCATGATGGCCCTATAGAGAATGTTTCGGGAGAAACTTGGAGCGGCGTCGAGAATGCCCTTCGCGCGGGTCTACGCGGGCTTCCCGGCGGTTCTTCACTGGCCGCACTGCTGAGCCAGCAACGCGGCAAGAGTCACCGGAAGAACCGACCGTCTCTAACCCTTGAGCAGATACTGGCATGGGCTGATGAACACCACCAGCGCACGGGAAAGTGGCCAAATGCCCTTTCCGGTTCCGTGTGTGCGGCCGCCGGTGAAACCTGGAGCGCGATCAACGCTGCGTTGAAGGCAGGCATGCGCGGCCTTCCAGGTGGCTCCTCCCTGCCCCGCCTCATCAAAGAAAACGGCAGGGGCGCAAAAGCATGACGGGCTACTTGGCACGCCGCGGCTACGCCTTGGTGGCCGCATCAATGAAACCCTCTTATAGAGGAGGCGAGACTGGAATTTGGCGCTTTCGTGCCAACTCAAGAAACCAAACAGCCGCGGGTTCATTTCGCTGCTGTAGTTGATCCAGGAAGTCGAACCACCTGGCACCAATCTCCGACAAAAGAGAGTTCGACGACCACTCCTTGGCTTGACCTTTGTACTGGAGCCGGTCAAAACTCAGGTGTGCGAGGGTACGATCCATGCGATCCTTGGTCTTGGCCAAATATGGTGAAAGAGTCTTGGAAGTGTATGCCCATGCCGCTGGCGTCGCAAAGTAATCGACCGCCACAATGTCGTCCTTACGAGTATCGCGTTTCCCATTCTCCTTGACCTTCGTGAAGAAAAAATCACGAAGCACCCGCGCGTGGAGAACCAATCCTTCATACCAGAGGTTCCTGAGCACTTTAGGCTCAGGCTTAGTACGGCTTTGTCAATTGCGCATTGGGCGGAAGAAAGTGATGCGCTGCCGATCATTCGAGTCGCACTGCCGATCGTTCCGTTCGCGTCGTGCCTGCTCCAGGAGCC
>Ga0116215_1002654_pt1 | contig 10857 bp, 16 predicted proteins | sample Sb_taG_7_FD_89698 | JGI IMG/M metagenome (GOLD analysis project Ga0116215, IMG submission 89698) | Peat soil microbial communities from Weissenstadt, Germany - Sb_50d_2_FS metaG | ecosystem: Environmental > Terrestrial > Soil > Wetlands > Peat | place: Germany: Weissenstadt | collected 2010-09-21 | reverse complement strand
TACCACCTCAGTTGAGGAGGTCCGCATCACTTCCGGCTCGCGGCCAAACTCTGCAGCACCAATTCGCGAGGTAAATCTTGAAGCGCATCTGCGTCTATTGCGGAAATGCGGGTTCCTCCAAGGAGCACGTCTGGCCGAAATGGGTCCGAGAACATGCTGCCGAGGTGATGGGAGTTACTCCCCCGAACGTCCAGCGGTACGAAGGTAGCCAGGAGCGGCGACGCACGGTCCCAAGGCTTAGGCGAGAAAGACGTGGCCATTCTCGACTTTCGCTCACTATCAAGCACCCATGCCAGGACTGCAACAACGGTTGGATGAGCAGCCTGGAAAGGATCACCCAACCAATCCTGATCCCCATGATTGAGGGGAGACAGCGAGAACTTGGAGCGTTAGATAGCAAGATTGTGCGCACATGGGCTACGAAAACCGCCCTGCAGTTTGCGTACGCAAGTGAGCAGGGTTTCACGCAACCGATACATCCAGACTACGCACATCGTCTATTCGCTCGTCGAGACGATTTCTCTCGAGTCCTTGCAGTACAGGTTTAGGTCGCTGCGTACGATCCGCTCGGGCAGTTCGCCTATAGATACATGACAGCGCAGGGCTATGGTGTACATCCCAAGACAGGGGCCAATATCCAGGTCGTTCGCGTCATCTTCATCGCCGGACACGCCGTCTTTTATGTGCGGTTGCCATCCGGGGGTGCACAGCGACTGGGCTGGCGTAAACCCTCACCTCAGTTCACGCCTCTGCGAAACCTTGAGGCAGAGCGCGCGGTCTTATGGCGCAAGGAGCCCCTCGATGATCTCGGAATCAGCGAGGCGTTCAACCGGCACATCCACGGAGGGATCTACGCTGGACAGGATGCGGATCTCTGGCACGGCCTTGACTGACACCCTGCGAACACTAGAAGCGGAACGCTCCGGTTGTTGCTCCGGACTTGGCGAGCTCAAGTAGATCGACCGTCTCGTTTCTCAAACTGGCCTGTCCGCATCGAGGCTGACGTTCGGCGTGCGAGCTATAGGCGCATACGCATCTGTTCGTGGCGCGATACCCGTCTGTCTGGCGCGGGTCGCATCGAACGAAGTTGAGTCGCCTGAACGCGGAAGGGTGATTCTGGACCACCTCGAGTTGATCGTGTTCTTCTGAATCGGCGCCACTTTCCATTTGAAGCCCCCGTATTCCGATTGTCCGCCTGTCCGGCGCCCGTTTGCTAGAGGAGCTGGCTAATTCGGCTCCTCGGGTCGCGGTGCCGTCAAAGTCTCGATCGCCCGAACGAACACGGAGGTATCGAGGTTTCGTTCGCTCATGGCGACGTTGGCATGGACGGCGGTCAGGACCACCGACCACTGCAACCCCGCCCGCCTGAAGATCGGGGTCCGATCGTGCGACTTCACGAGCGCGATGCCCGTCCTGGTGTCGATGTAGGTATCCAGGAGCCGCCAGGTCGGATGGGCTCCGAGCCGACCGGAGAAGGACCTGTACCCGACCTGATAACTGGCACGGCTACCTCGGAGGAGCTGTAGCTCGTTCCCCAGGCGATCGACCTCGCGTGCTACTTCCTCGTAGTTCCATCGTGCCGGCTCCCAGTCGCTGTTCTCGTCCGGGCCGAACTCGTAGTCCTCGAGGCTTCCTTCGGCCTGGAGCTCTTCGATAGCGTTGCGCTGTGCGTCTTCGGACCGCCGGGTTGCGCCGACGAAGTTCTCCAGGGCCTCGTGGCCGCCAAGGAGCAGGTACATGCCGGTGAGCCAAGTCTCAAGGTGGTGGCGCACGACGAGGCTGATCATCGGGGATGGGTCCGCCTGACGCACTCCTCGGTCGAGCTGTTCAAGGCACACACACTCGTGACTGAGGGCGGCCAGGGAGATCACTCCGCCGCAGTTGTCGTATTCCCACGAGAGCTGACAGCGCGGGTTGACCAGGGCCTCCCGGATGGCACTGACGACGATGCGGGACTCCCGCAGAAGGGTCTCGGCGGGCGCGGCGCTGGGCTCCCCGCGAACGCCAGTACGCGGCTGGTCGGCTGAGGCTTCGCTCAATTCGCCGGCTCCACCGCGATCTCTGTCGTAGTCACGCCGGTATCGCTTACTCCGACGCCGCTGGCGCAAGCTCGAGTGGTGGGGGCGCTAAGGAACTGTGCTCGTCCGGGAAGTCGTCGAAGGCCTCGCGCAGGAGGTTGACGTAGTAGATCATCCCTGGCGCGAACACGGCCGCTAGGTCCTCGATCTCGGCCTGCTTGGCGCCAGTGACCTTGAGGTACCTCAGCAGGTGCGGTGCCCAGGCGGCGAGGCGCTGGGCCATGGAGGCGATCTCCTCGACTGGCACGGTCCGGTAGGCGTTGTCCAAGTCGGGGATGGAGATCCGTAACTTGGAGTTCATGGTGTCCAGCACATCGACCGACATGGTGCCGCTATCAAGGCCGAAGACTGCCTCCATGGCCTCGCCGTTGTAGTAGTCGTCCCCCATCAGGTGGGCTAGGGCGTTGACGACGAACGAGTGGAAGATTGCCTGGGCCGACTCGCCGAGCTGCTCGGCCCGCTGGGCGGCGTTGCGGTAGAGGGCTCGGATGACTTTTACCATGAGAGGCGGCAGGCCGCTGGTGTCGGCCACCATGGCGTGGGCCAGTTGCTCGATGGCGGCGAACGGTGCATTGCCGGAGGGGTCGCTGGATAGGTCCGGCATGGGCGGGAGGACCGCCAGCGCCTCGGGCGAGATACCGAGCTCCCGCAGGATCGCCCTGCGCAGACGCTCGCAGGGAAAGCCTCGGGCGGCCAGGCGCCGGGCGACCACGTCGAAGTCCCGGCCCACCGTGGAGAGGGACGCAACCTCGGCGTAGTGGCGGACCAGGGCCGAGAAATCCGGTGTGCCAGGCGGGCCGAGGCCCTCGTGGGACCAGCGCTCCAGATTGCGAGGCGTCGCGGAGGAGTGGCCCTGCTTCACCAGGGCTTTCGACAGCCGCTTGGTCGCCTCTGCGTTGCGGTTCATGGGTCACAAGCCTACGGAGGGGGTGTGGCGGTCCGGTGGCCCAAAGCGGGTACCTGCCCGGCCCCGAGATACCCGCTTTGGGGGTCAGCGGACAGGGGGCCGGGTGGATCATGCCTGCAGAAAGGAGGTGGATCGCCGTGTTGATCCAAATCGTGCTGTTCATCCTGAGCGCGCTGGGACTGGTCGCGGCCGGAAAAGAGTTCCTCCGGCGCGGTCGTAACCTCGGGCTCTGGGGCGCTTAGGGCGTGCTGTCTCCGGCGGCCCCGTGCCGGGTGCTCGTTCCCCGGTACGGGGCTGTTCGGGTCTTCTGGCCGTTGTTAGATCCACCTGCTCGAACGGTCCAAATAGTCGGATGTGTCGGGCTGCCAGACGGGCACTCCTGCGATCAACTCGGAGAGCCGGCGCGCTACTGGGTACAAGGCGAAGGCGAGTGGGGACCGCTGTCGAAGTCCGGTGGTCGTTCTGCGCACAGGCAGGGAACACCTCACCGTCGATATAAGCGGCCGCTTCGCCACGGCGGCTCCGCATTCGGTTCGCTGTTTCTGTTCGCGAGCGCCCTTCAAGCAGGGCGTTCGGGGATAGCGCTAGGGGCGGTTTCACCTCACCGTTTTTGGGACGACTACGCCACTAATCGTCGGACGGAGCGTTCCAGGGATCATCCCAGCCGCCTGCGTCGGTAACGCCTCTCTCCTGTTCGGCGAGCCACACCTCTAATTGGTCAAGCGCTTCGGTAGCGCGCTGGATTACCAGCTTTCGCGTGTGAACTCGCACAAACTCTTGATTTACCGAATCCGGCATGGTGACGGGCAGGTGACCAGCCAAGGCGCGAGCCACCGCATCTTCGATCGTGGACACAGCGCCAAAGTTGCCTATAACACCCTGTTGGTCTACGACGCCACGCCGATTCCGAGACATCGAATCGCCATCCATCTTGGCGGTGACCCAAAGCCTGGAAGTACGAATCGTGAGGTCTATAGCGCGTCGATGAAGGCCCGCCAGTTCGAGCGCCCACAGCTCCTCCTCGCCATGTTCCCTAAGTGATGCCAGAGTCGTGACGGTTACGTTCGCGCTATGGGCGGCCTCTATCGCACCCGCCTGGAAACCCTTTTCATTGAGGATTAGGCCGCGGTCTGCGCCGACATCGTCAACAATGGTGCGCAGTGCGAGAACCTTCTCCTTGGGTACTCGACTGTTCCAGTCCTTGCACTCGATAACCCAGCGGATGACGACACCCAGTCGGCGTGAAAGCGCCCACACGTCGATCTTGTGCCGAGTGCGCACGCCCTGAACCTGAGCTTCGACCTCGACGGTCCAACCCGCGCGCCGGAAGAACTCTGCCACTTCATTCTGGTAGGCGAGCCAGTCGCTCATAGCGGGGTCAAGTCGCCCAGCACCGCTGTTCCGCGGCGCTTGCCTCCTGACATCCGATCAACATAAACGACGTACGAAACGCGCGCCTTCACGCGAGAGACAAGTCTTCGTTCATGAGCTGAGGGTCGCGGCATCATGCAGGCCAGGGCAGGCGGTATGTCTGAGTGCGTCTCTCGATAATTCCGAGGAAGCGCACAATCGATGCCTCGGCGTCGGGGTGTCCTTCACGGGGGCGACGGCGCCGATGGCCAAGGATGAATGCAACGAGGTCCGCTATCTGGACACCGGGGCTGGCGTGCGAGCTGACGAAGTGCAGCGAATCGATGATCGTCCGCAGTTGCGTTCCTGGTACCTCGCCGACGCTCCAGCTCTGCAGGTCCGAGACCATTTTGATTGCTCTTACCTGATGCTCTTTCGCTTCATCGGCAATGATCACTTTGTTGCCGCGACCCAGGTTGGCATCCACTTTTTCGAGCAAGAACTGGAGGGCCAGTAGGTACGCGTTGTCGTCGAAGGTGCCCTCGTAGCGCCGATGAAGCTTCACCCGGTCGATTGTTGAATGAGCTATGTCAATTTCGTGGAGATCGAGCAGTTCGAGCGCCGCCCCGTATGCGGCGACAAGCTCGGGTGGCTCCTTGTCGGCCCAATGGCCGGTCGCGTTCCAGATCTCATGACCATGGAATTCGAACCCCGCCGGCAACCAACCCAGATGCTCCATCGCGACGCTTTGCAGACCCCGGCTCAGCGGTTGGACCTGGTGTTCATCGACTATCGCAGCGACAAGAGTCAGGTAGGGCTGCTTATGCCTACTGGCGCTGACCGATCCCGTCTCGTCGATGTATACGAAATTCGCCACCATCCCAGCGTGTCATGAGACGGTATGCCTCGATCCTGGAAGGGGAGATTTGTCGCAAGCCGTCTCACGTCGGCGGCCTCTCGGGATTACGTGCCGAGTCGCGTCCGAGTCGCAGTCACCTAGCTCATGCCCTCTACGGGCCAAGCGTAACGGGGCACCGCGGTGCCTTGGACGGTAGAGCGCTACGACGAGGCGGGCGGAAGGCCGAGGTCCGAGCGGACGATGTTGGCTGCAGCGCCTGCCTTTGCAACGTCGCCATCTGCCTGTTGGACCCAGCTCGAGGCGTTCAGGAGATTCACAGTCGCGAGGCTTGTGAGATCGCCCAGGACGGCGGCGTAGGCGTTGACCTCAGCCTTCAGGTCGGTCGCAGCCGGCGGGTAACTGGTCGCTATGGCTAGCAGCTTCGACTGGGCTGCCTGAATTGCAGCGATCACCGGCTCAGCATCCGCCTCTGCCTGGGCGTTGGTCGTTGAGCTGGTCCACGTCTTCACCTTGGCGTTGAATATGTCTGCAGCTGAGTTGGCCGAGGCAACGGCGGCAAGGTAAGCGCTGGCTGCCTGCGACTTGGTGGTAGTCGGCAGAGTGGTGGTGACTGGCGCCTGTGTCGATTGGGTGGTTGCAGGCGCTGACGAACTAGAGCAGGCAGACGCGACACCCAGGACCGCAGCGCTCACGACAGCGCTTATGACTCGAGAGACCACCTTCGCTATCGTCCCCATACAGATCAAGGTTCTTGACCGTAACCCGACGACCCCACGAGAAAGGTGGGGCAACTTCCAGACTTGATGCCGTCCGTGCTGAAGGACGCCGACGCTCCTGGAGCGATTGGGGCATTGCCTGATGTGAACCCGGGCTCTACATCCGAGAGTTGACCCGCACTGTTGAAGCAGTAGACGTCTGCTTCTATGGGCCCGTTCATCGTCTGCGAGGACGGGTTGGACACGCTCCCCACGACTGAATCATCGCCGTATGATCCTGAGGAGTAATTAGCTTGCGTCACCTGAGCATCCACGAAGTAGGTGCTCGTTCCTTGCGAGGCCGACGCCGTGAAGCCAAAAGTCGCTCCCGCTGGTAGCGAAGTCGAAAAGTAGACCATCCCAAAAGCAACTTCTCCGGGGGCGAGGTTCATCGGCTCGATGTCTTGGCTGTCTCCCGAGCCAACGACCGATCCGCCCGACATCGCCGGCCCTGAGACATCGATGTGGTTGACGGCGTGGCTAGTCCCGTTCCAAACAGCTACCGGGACGCTGGTTCCTACTCCCCCGAGGCTGCTCGCGCTTCCCACATAGATCACGTCGAGCTGTCCGGGCTGACCCGGGGATAGGACCGGATGCGCATTACCGCCGAGTGTCGAAGGAATGGTGACCGAGGAGGGGGACGGCGTGCTCGCGGTCGTTGTAGGGCTCGCAGTGCCCGAATTGCCTTGCACAGACGTGGGACTCGTCACTATGGGGCTGCTCGACGTCGAGCACGCGGTGAAGGCCAATGCCGCAATGACGACGGCAGTGACGCCGAGAGTTCTGCCTAGTGTTTTTGGGAGCTCGTCGGAAGGGTTCACCGGTCCTCCCCTGATCATCACAGACCCTCGCCCGAGGACCACGGACCTGGGCCATTCCAAGGGGCCCCCCTGCGAAGTTCTATTTCACGGCTGGTCGGGAGGCAAGGGTCAGGTCTGGTGGAAGCCAACCAGCAGCGACCATCCTCCTCTTGGGCCGATCGTCGCCCAAGGGCGCCGACCGCGTCGGCATTCGGACGGTTCCGGGGTGGTTTCGCGCGGCGTCGACCCCCCTGCTACCCCACGAAGCCCGCGACTTGTCCTCTTCATACAGCCGATCGAAGGTACGAGAGGCAGACTTGGCTCGCTTTTTCGCTTCCCTCGTCCCCCGAACTTGCACGGATGCCACGGTCGAATTTGCAAAGGGTGACAGTGGCACCCGCTTGCACGGCCCAGGCTGATTAAATCACATCGTTGTAAGCTGGCATTCGCATACTTCGAGTGCTAATCGGGTGCTCGACAGGACTAAGGAGGCGAGCATGATGAGCGACGGATGGGCAGACGCAACAGCTCACATGGATCAAGTGAACCCTGGTGAGTGGGAGTGGTATGTCACTTGGAACGATGGGACCAACCACCGCAACGTGAAGTTCCGACCCATTCGAGACGGCGAGATTCGATGCGACCTGACCAACGGAAACGGCGTGTGCTGTCTTCCGCATGGACATCCCGGTCTGCATGCACCCATCAGCGAGGGCCAGGCCGCAATGCCTTTCTTGATCGCTCCTTAGGCCCCGAAGCCGCAGTGTTGGCGTAGTAACCGCTGCGACAATACGGTCGGTGAACTCGTCGACAGTCGTCACTGGCAGCCAAAGTCGACGGATGCCATCGACGGTGGCCGCCATCGCTTCCACCTCCGACGGATGGTCCCTGACGAGGTAGATCCCCTCTCGGTCAAGGACCAGGTGCCCGGAGTGATCTATGAAGCGGTCTTGAAACCGATCTGTGCCAGTGCGGATCCCGTACCTGGTGCGGGGTCCGTATCCCAGACAGCGATGGTTTGGTCGATCCACGCCGAAGCACCGGCCGGGACATTCTGAGCGTCGCTCTGGGCGGCCGCTGTGCTGTTCTCGCTAAAGATGTAAATGAGACCTTGGCCGTTTGCGCAGTCGCCACTCGTGCTCTGCGGAAAGATGTACTCGGTCAGATTGCCCGCCTGACTTAGGTTGCTGCAGAGGGTTATCCCTGTCGACTCAAGTGCGGTCTTAACCTCGGCGACCGTCGGAGGCGCACTACTAGTGGTGCTTGGCGCGGCAGCGTTCGTGGAACTTGGGGAGTTGCTGGACGAGCCACCATTTGAGCAGGCTGCCAAACCGATACCAGCCAACAAGATCACGCCAATCCGTTGCCCAGCCCGCATGATTTCTCCCTCATGGCAACCAGGCAAGGTTTATCCGATGGTCACGGCTGTGCCAAGGGTCCTTTGACACCTCTGATTGACGCCCCCCTCTGAGGGCATTCGAGCACGTTGCGTGGCCTAGCTTCGGCTCTTCGAAGCGATCAGCCCACGTCTACAGTGAATTACGCGGCGTGAAACAAGGGGGCGAAGTGGCGAAACGCACCGTCATACGGCAGTTGCCCGATGGCAGTACGGAAGTGAAGTCGACGGGATGCCTTGGGGGTGCCATTGCATGGCTGGTGGGTATTTCGCTTCTGATCTACGCCTTGGTGAGTCCCGCACAGGACTATCCGTGGTGGGAAGCAATGCTCACCTATCTCGGCATGGCAGTCATTACGGGCTTGGCAATTTGGGGCTACGTAAGACACCAAAGGAAGGTCAAGGCCCAGACACCTGGTGGGGCGACGCTCAAGCAAGCGAACCCGACAACACCCCCCATGCCGCCAGCAGCCTCCCCAAAGGGGGTGGCCCTTTCCACCGAACTGACAAGACTTGCTGCCTTGCATCGCAACGGGGCCCTCAGCGACGCTGAGTTCCAAACCGCTAAGAACCGGCTCCTCGATCATTAGTCGAGCATCAGCCTCGGCGAGTGGCGATTTTGTCATCGCACACAACCTCGCTTTGAGCGCGGGCGCTTCACTCGATGGCTCGCCGTTTGGCAACGTCATTGACGTGCTCGTCGCATGCCTCCACCTCATGCGGCTTGCCTCTTGGGTCTCTCCAGGTGCCGCGCCAGCGCGGCGGTGTCGGACACGGCACGGGGTATCCGCCGGTCAACTCGTTCGGGACGTACCGGAAGCACCGACCGGCTTGTGGATGGGCAACGTTTCCAACGTGGACCACGGGCGCGAGCTTGCCGCGGTGGTCTGACAACTACTAAGGCTGTGCCGGGGTCGAGGTTCCCCGCACCTGCGGGGCGGGTGCGCGGAGGTGTGAACAGAAGGTGGAATCGCAAGTCATGCGACCTGTACGTCGTCGTGCGGGGCCGAGCCGGCGCTCTTGGACGAAGCACGGCGTTCGTCGACACCTTCGAATCCTTCATGCACGCCTCGGGCGCTGGCCTTCTTTGCAGGACTACCAAGGACTCATGGCACTCGACAGATCACTCCCGCCTCCAGCCGACGTCCGCCGCATCTACGGCTCGTGGTCGGCGGCAAGAGCCGACATCGTGGCCTCCCAGAGGGTGCCGAACCTAAGGGCGGTCCACCGCTCGTACATGGCCGGCGCCTCGCCGCGGTCGCTCGGAGAGCACCTCGGAATCTCCCACGACACAATCCTGATCGCTTTCAAAGAGGCCGGTCTGCCCGCTCGGACAACGGCAGAGGCGGGCGTTACTCGGAAAGAGCGTCTCGACGCTGAGCTCGCGCCCCGCATCGTGAAGACGTTCAAACGGACGCGGAGCATCAGGGACACGGCGCACGCCACGGGCACCAGCTATGAACGCGTGAGGCGACTCCTCGCCGAGGCCGCGATCCGGCCAGATGCATACCGGCCGTGGCGAGTGGGCAAACTGGGCGGGCCCGAGCGGCTCAGCGCGGAGGACGCCCTCGCCATCCTCCGGCGGGCCGCGCGCTCCGCAGGAGGGGGTCTCACCGTCAAGCGGTACCGGGAGCTTGCCACGGTTCGAAGGAGCTCATCGGGCTCGAAGTGGCCGCTGTCGCCCGACACCCTGCTGAAGGCACTCGGTGCCAGCAGGTGGAACGACGCCCTCTCCCTGGCTGGCCTGTCGACCCAGCCATCGAGCGGAACCAGGGGACGCAAGCGTGACCGAGAATGGAAGTCACTCCGCCAGCTCACGAAGAAGCTCGGTCGGGCACCGACGATGCCGGAATACGACGCCACGAGGGGACCGGGGATGCTCAGCGCACAAGCCTTGACGAAGCGCTCGGGCCGATGGCGGGACGCTCTCGAGGCCGCAGGAATCAAGGCGCCTTGGTAGGAAGCCCGCGAGCTCAGGCGCCGTCGACGACGATCCCCTCTCGAACGAACCCCGCCCGAGTCGAGATGAACGACACCTGTGGCTCGTGGAGAAGGTGCTGCTCGCGCTCTCTCAAGAATCGCTGTGTATACCCGCTCTGCTCGTGGACCTCAAACGCGGATTCACTCTCGTAGAGCTCTACGAAGACTCGTGACGACGGAGCGTCGCTCACAAGGTTCACCAGGTATGCGAACGTGTGCGGCTCTTCGGCCCTGATATGACCGAGCGTGTCGTCCACGAGGCGGTCGAAGGCCGTTTCGTGGCCCTCGAGTAGATCAAAGCGAACCGTCAAAGCGAACATGAGCCCCCTTTCTCGAAGGGACCGTACCTCTCGCTCCGCCGCTGTCTCGTCCGGTGCGCCTCCTTCCGTCACCCAAGCTGAGCTTCTTCATCTGCTCTCAACCCAGGTGACCAACGACAGCACACAACCCGAGTGGGGCTCGATGTCCCGTACCCCGAGACGAAGAAGGTTCCGACACCCGTTGCGGTGCTCGGGGTCGCCGGCCGATGCACATGGACCCGGGATGCCGGAGCGGTCGGTGATGTCGCCCGACTGCTTGGCGACTTGCCTCATGTCCTCCCCGGAAATTTGTTCACCACTCGAAACCGACGAGCGCCGCCCGGCCGGCGCCAATGCCCCTGTGCCGGCACCGCGAGATCTCCCGCCCAGCCGTCGCTCTTGGGTCCTCGGGCTTCGGGGGCTCACGACGCTT
>Ga0116215_1002652_pt1 | contig 10859 bp, 10 predicted proteins | sample Sb_taG_7_FD_89698 | JGI IMG/M metagenome (GOLD analysis project Ga0116215, IMG submission 89698) | Peat soil microbial communities from Weissenstadt, Germany - Sb_50d_2_FS metaG | ecosystem: Environmental > Terrestrial > Soil > Wetlands > Peat | place: Germany: Weissenstadt | collected 2010-09-21 | reverse complement strand
GTTTACTAAGGAACTTCAGTAGTTGCACCGATTCCCCTACGGGTTTTTGCCACTCGTCCCAATCTTTTTCCGGCTCGCAATAGTCCAGCAGATCCGCCAGCATGGTGGCCGTGACAAGTTGGCGTCTAGGCAGGTTGCGATATAGAATTATAGGTGTGTACATGTTGCGGATCGTTTTGTTTAACACACGTGTACCGTTGCGGGCATTGCGCAAACCGATAACTTGCCACTCCTTCACTAAGCCGGCGCTCTTGAGGGCGTCGTTCCATTGATCTTCATTATAGCTTCCAGTGTAGACACAGGCGAGGCCGTTGGGTCGTAGTATACGGCAGAGTTCCCGCCCGAGCGGGCGACCCAGTGCTTTCCACTCAGCCCACGGTGGATCTACGATAGCGACATCTACAGAGTGGCTTTTGATCCTCTCGCCAACGGCCCTGAAATCGCAGTTGATGATGTGAAAGTCTTCGATACTGACGGGCTCTGCTGACGCCATTTTCGCTGCCCGTTCTTGATCCCTCCGCAGGTGTTGCAACTTGTGGAGATTGAGATAGGCATCTTGCGGTGTTTGGTGCAGGGATTGGAGGATCTCCTGTGCTTGCCGTGATTGTCTATCGAGCGAGGTGTATACTACTGCTGGGCGTCTGTAATTGCCATCGGCACCCAAGCGTGCATTCGACTGTCCAGATTGGACAGTTGCACGTACCTTACCGACCGTCGTAGGACTTACACCGATTCTTCCCGCAACCATCCTGTCGGAGTGGTGCGGGTGACGGACTAACTCCCAAGCAATCCATTGCCTGACCTGCTCACGAGTGAGGTGCCGACGACAGACATTCAAGACAACACGGAGATCCTGCTTTTCCTCTTCCGAGAGACCGGGAACGATGACTCGGGGGATGTCTCGGATTCCGAGTTCTTGGGCGATCTCCCATCGGAGTTTGCCGTCGATTATTCTGTCATGCTCATCCACTACGATGGGCACGAGCACCCGACCCCATCGGCGGATTTCCGCTTTGAGGCGCTCTCGAAGATCGGGGTCAATCTCCGGGAGTTCCCATTGCTGATCCGCCTGCTCGTAGGGTTGACCCACGGTTCCTCCCGTGTTGTATCAATGATGAGAGTCATAGGGGACGGACGACGATCACCGGTCGGGAGACCCAAGAAAAAAGTGGGCTTCCATGCCCACGTGTAGATCAGTTGTTGCCTGCGGGGTCGTCATATAAGTCATGGGCATCCATTACGGTCCAGGACTTCTCCCTCTGCGGATTGCTCTTGCTCTCAGACATAAGTCATCTCCTCGAATAAAAGCTCGGGCTTCCATGCCCGAGATTGGTAAATATTCGCCCAACTCGTAAGTACACGTAGCTTGGGCAGAGTCCTAGAACGGGTCGGGCGAATATTTACCGAGATTGGTTCACGCAGTCCGCTTGCGGGGTGACTTCGGCTTGGCCTTTGGCACAAGCAACGGATGGATGGCTTCAAGCACTGCCTGGTGGGTATGGGCAGTGTCCTTGTAGATGCCCAACTCCAGCACGCATGGCATGATGAGGTCAACCAGGATCGCCTCCAGTTTGGAGGGATCGGTCAATGGCTTAACCTCGCCAGCATCCACATCAATGTCGATGAGATTGGCTTCATACATCGGAGACAGGATATCCTCCTCGATTGGCCTCTCATGCTTGGAGTTCCATTCAGTCAGGAGTTCCTCTTCTGACTTGATGTGATCGCCAGTCTTCTTGATGTCCTCCTCGCTGGCTTCGAGATCACCGAACTCTTTGATGGGTGCATCCTCCTTCGTGTCACGCATGCCGCCAGCCTGGATCAACTCCAGGGCTTCGGTTTCATCAATGCGTGGGCTTGCTGGCGGGGTCGCCTGCGTCATACGGACGATATCATCCGCCTCCTCCACATCGGGGTCAGCCTCCAACACCCTCGGCGCATCCCGATCCTTGTAGGTGTTCTCGGCCACCTTCCAGTTACCGTCCTCACTCTGGTAGTGATCACGGAAGGGCAGTGAACCGCTCCTGATTGCACGCCTGCGAACCTCAATCACCCACGAAGGAGTGCATCCCAAAATGCGTGATACCCATCGGGCTGATTGGTACACGTCTCTCCGAGAGCACACAACCAAGGATGCCAGGATGGCATCTTGCTTGCGCTCCTTTGTGAGTTCCACCGAGGTCGCCAACAACTTCCTGCGGATGGCAACAGCCATGCATTCAATCGCTGCACCATCGGGGTCAGCAGCCTGCGGGGTGTAGACCTCGTAGGAAAGATGGATAGGGTTGCCCTGGGACTGGAGGTAGGCAACTACACGCACGGTGTCGTGCCCATCAATGATAATGAAGCAGTCGCCACGATCCACGAGCAGGACTGGATGCGACTGCCCATGCTTAACAATTGCATCCACCAGCACACGCAGTTGCTGTCCGTCACGCCTCGGGAACAATCCATGAATCCGTGGGTGGCTGAGGACTGGTTTGCCCCCAGCGATCACGGTCCCCTCTTTGGACGGTGCAATCGCATCGTCCTTTTCATCCTCATCAGCAACGTCTTCCGCTACCGCTGCTGCCGCCATGGCTGCGACCACAGCCCTTGTCTTGGGCACAATGGTCCTGTTTGACATAAATCACCTCCACACAGATATGCACGCATGCCAATGTTCACTGCGAACTATTAATTGCATGTGTGTACCCATGCGTCCATGCCACCTATCGTCCTCCTTGATCTACATGCATCATACAGAGTTTCGGAATAGATATCTACCCTAATTTCAAAATAATCTAAATCCATGCACGTGTGTGTGAAATTATTGAAAATCCAGAAGAAAGTGGAAAAATTGGACGATGTGGTATTCCACTTTCGGTAGGGTAGTTCTACAATGATGTATAGACAACTCGCCCAGAAAGGAAAAGACGATGACGATGTTCGAGCAGGCAGTGAGGGCTGCCATCCAGGCAAGTGGAATTACATATTCTCAACTAGCCAAAGAAGCAAATATCGATCCCAGTCAGGTCGGGAAGTTCATGGCGGGCAAGAGGGGACTGACCACTGAGACAGTGGGGAGGATTCTCGATACACTGGGCTGCACCTTGACAGCACCGATCAATCGGTATGCGCCCAAGCCGGTTGGGCGACCACGGAAGTACGTCAGCCGTGGAAAAGTGTGGGATGATGAGGGGGTGAATCGGGAAGGCAATATCTACATTACCAAAGACGGGGAAGTTCTAGAAATCAAAGAAGATGAGGCTGCGGAAGAGTCACCCAAAGCCATCGAGATCGTAAACCGGCCAGACCCTTCTTCAGAGTCGGCTTCCACTGCGGAGAAGCCTGAGTGACCAGCTCACTCAGTCCACGAGGCAGATGAGCCTTCGACCAGCCCGCCTGGGTCGTCCTTGACAACCTGCCAGAGTGCGATCAATGGCTCGCAGATGTCGCTGCACTCAAACCGACCTAACTCGTAGAGGACGGAGCCGCCCCCGAGGAACGGCTCGTAGCACGTGGCGATCCTTGCGGGGAAGAGGGCGACGATCTGCTTGGCCTGTCGCCGCTTGCTGCCCGTCCAGTTGATGAGGAACCCCCGCCAAGCAGCGAGCGGGTGAACGAAGGATTCTCACGAAGCAGGTTTGGTTCCAATCGAATTGAACCTGCGTCGTGAGATGGGTGCTATGGAGGGGGGATTTTGGGTGCTATACCGCTCGATCCCGCAAAATCTCGATCGCCACAAGCAAATGGTATATAAGGAATTGCGAAAATAGAGTGATTGGTGTTTTGGATTCCCGCCGCCTCCACTCTTTAGCCCGCTTGCGAGAAATCGCAAGTGGGCTTTTTTATTGGCTTTACGTCGAAGTGACTGAGAGAAAACCAGCCCGAAAAGTGGTCCGGATGCCCTTTTTCTGTCTAGTTTCAGGGGGTAATTTGTCTAGTTTCATACTTTACACCTTCTCATGACGCAGGTATCATCTCCGAAAATAGACGTGCTGTCCCACGTCTTCGAGGAGGCGTCATGTACGACAAGAAACTCAAGCGTGGCAAGGACGGTCTGTTCGTCCGCTACATCGGGCAAAACGACAAGGGTACGCCCGAGAAGTTCCGGTTGGGCTACGACCCTCTCGTCGCCGAGGAGAGAGTGCGGCTCATCGCCGCTCTCTGGCAAGAGATCGAGGAGCGAACCAGCGCCAGGCCCTTCTGGGATCGGAAAACCCTTGAAGCCGCAAAGGGAATCGCCAAGGGGAAGTCTCCGTCTCTGCCCAAGGGTGACTATGAAGACCCGATCAAGTATGTCCGGCGTCTTTCGGAGATCAGCAAAGCGACCGGAACTCGGTTCGAGCCGATGGACCCCGAGGGCTACCAGTCCGGCCTCAGGGATCTCCAGATCCAGATGGATAAGGCAAAGCGGAGTCTCTCTGCCTCCCTCCAGGTCGAACAAGCGACCGGTGTCACCGCCCGGCAGGCGATTGAGGCTTATGCGTCATCCATCGTGCGATCATCCACTCTGCCCAACGGTTACCTCAAGCCCTGGGGGCGCACACGGCTCGACCAGCTTGACTCGATCAGGAACTACCTCTCCGACGAGAGATTCGGCGGCAGAGACTTCCTGGCACTCGACCTCGCCGACCTGACGTATAGTCGGTGCGACGAGATCTATGGTGTCTTCAGGTGGCGGCCCCTGACGCTCCGCAGCAATCTCCAAAAACGGATGGCACCAAGCTCGGCGAAGAACCTTATCAAAGAGCTTGGCAACTTCTTCGATTGGCTCGATGGAGCTGAGCAGTTCGACTGGACCCTGCCCCGTCGCTTCCACGCCATCAAAAAGACCCCGGACGACCTGTCTGCTGCCGAGCAGTACGATCGCCGCATCGCCAGGGAGAAACTCGTCATCCCTGACGATCGTCTCAGGACGCTCTTCGAGTGCGCCCTGCCGAACGAACGCATGCTCTTGCTCCTCGGGCTCAACTGTGCCTTCGCCGCCTCGGAGATCGGTCAGCTTCGCACCGGCTTCTTGAAGTTGGATCAAGGGACGATCGAGGGCATCCGGTTCAAGTCTGGCAACGAAACTCGACACTGGCTCTGGAAGCAAACCAGGGACGGTCTGGTGTGGGTGCTCAGCCAACGGAAGACCGCCAAGACAAAGCGATCGGACGAGCAAGACATCGTGTTCCTCACGAAGCGTGGCAAACCGATCTGGCACGGGACAGAGAAAGGACATGTCTCCGATGGGGTCAGCAATGTCTGGTATCGCCTGGTGAGGCGGGTTCGCAAGGACGACCCGGAGTTCCCCTCCTACAGCTTCAACAAGCTCCGCAAGACTTCAGCTACCCGTATTCTGGAGATCGCTGACGCCGAGACAGCCTCGATGATTCTGGCTCACAAGACGATCAGCGAGGACGACCTTCTGCATCACTACGCACTCCTTCCCTGGAATAAGCTGTATGCAGCCCAGAAGGAGTTGGAAGAACAGCTTGCCTCCGTATTGGAGGCGGGTGGTCCCGATCCCTGGGCGATGAAGCCCAAGACGTACATCGGCTTGGCAAAGACGAAAAAGCTGGCCGAGTTGCGCACTGCCGGGGTGTCTGCTTCGGCCATCGCCGAGCAGTTGGACATCAGCGTGGCAACGGTCTATCGCCTGCTGCAAGCGAAGAAGGAGGAAGTGGCAGAAGCAGAATAGATCATTATGATCAATTATGCTTTACTTTCACTTCCGGCAGCGTCACTCGGCTTCAGGACCACCCCGAGACGAGGTATCGTGGTCTCAAATAGAAAGTGACGGGTATCGACCTCACGCATGCTGCGAGATCAGTGACGCAGATCTCCTACGTCGAGCCGCTACTCGAAGGACTCCAGATCCCAGGCGATCACTGGCTTAGGGAAGAGTTGTTCTTGAAGGACTGACGATGGCCGGTGTTACGCCCAATAGCGTCTTGGCTCCAAACCTCGATCGCATGCTGGCTCTGAAGGGGCTCGGTCGCAAAGAAGCTGCCCAGGCGATCGGCGTCCCCCATAGTCGGCATCTCGACCTCCTGGGGCAACTCTGACCAGCGTGGCATGGCGGGATAACAATGATGTGCTATTCGTCGCCCTGATCAACTCCGTAGCAATCGAGAAGCTCCTGAAGTCCCTGAGTGTAAGTTCTTTTTCTTTTGCTGATACAGCAGTATTCGTAAATGCTGATTCCAGCATCTACATTTACATCGCTCTGCTCAGCTACAATACATCGCTCTGCGCTCGTATGCACAATGATGTACTCGGGGGCAGCGCTCTGCTTTGGCCAACCGAGAGACCGAGCAAGTCTATCGACGGATTCCAACGTGAGCGAACGCTCCTCCCGCACGAAGTAACTCAACTGAGCCACACTTACTCCTGACCTCCTGGCGAGTTCGGCAAGACTCAACCCCGAACGACGGATTGCCAATCTTAGAGACTGAGAGGCGCTCATGATAATCCCTCCTCTATTAACGATCTTCCAGAACAGATTCTAAACGGTCTTTCGCAGTTGAGAAAGGCGAAAATTTAACAAATCTCTTAACCGATTTACCCATAGAGACTTAGAGCGTGCGTGCAGGATTTTTTCTTGTAACCACTACACACGTTGATATGATTGGACTTTACATCTCTCAACCTCGTCGTAGAATAAGTTGAAGCTGGACCAAGACGGCGAGATTAGTCGAGCCGTTGGTCGTGCAACAGAGCTTCATCGGGAGGCCACAGTGGTCCTCCTGACACGCTGGCCCAATCGACAACGATTCTGCGAAGGAGACTCAGAGATGGCAAGTACAATCGATGCAGCAAGCACTCAGGAACTGGAACTCACGGCCGGCGGCAAGCCAGCGAGGAAGTACACAGACCCGTCAGCAGGTAAGGACTGCGGACCCGTCTGTTGCCTCTGGTTCTGGGAGACCGGAGTCATCAATTGGCTCGTCTACGGGAATGGCGAGCGGTCGATCCGAACGTACTCCCCAGGAAGGGTCGATGGGCGGTTCCTCTGCTCCCGTCCACGCTTCTGTGACGACGTGACGGAACTTGCCGCCCATTGCGACGAGGGGAAGGGCTACTTCGTGGTGCCGGTGGCGGCGGCGAAGCGACTGGCAACCCCGGATCAGGTGTTTGCGACGCCCGACGAGTACCCGGATTACACCTGAAACAGCCGTCTCCCCGAACGCCCGAGGTCGGATGGCGGTTACGTACTCGACCTCCCAAGTCGCAGACGTATACGGACGGTGACCACCGCTCCGGGCAATCGCCGTCCGCCCATTGCGATCCCGAGCCTGATGCAGCAAGCGAGAGGACAGCAGGCACATGCAAGCATGAAATCTGCACCATTTGTACCGTACGTGCAGAAGGGAGGTTGTGATGACGGAAGCGATGCGCTGCACCATGTTGCAACACGACAAGCAGGAGTTCGGTTTCGAGAGGACGGTTTGCGCTTGCCGCAAGTGCCGGCTCTGGTGCGAGCACCAGCCGGGCTATCTCGTACCTAGCGACCTCACCCGACTGATCCCACCCGACGTCGATCCCTTCGTCTGGGCGGAGGAACACTTGAGGGCGAGCCGAGGGTATGTCGTACTTTCGACCGCCTCTGGAACCGTAGTGTCAATCCCGTCCCTGGTGCCCGCCAAGGGGGACTCCGGGCACTGCCACTGGTACGAGCAAGGTCGCTGCGTCGTCCATGACCGCTCACCGTACGGATGCTCCTACATCGATCAACACATGACGGCTCGGGAAGCTGACCGGAGGAATTAGGCCGGGAGGTCGGCACGCAAGCGAGCGTTCGAGCAGCAGTCCCTCTACGCCAGGCTTTGGTCGCACCTCTGGGAAATGGGGCTGATCTATTCCACCGGAGCTGAAGATCAGAAGAGGGCGTTGACGGCGATCCGGGCTGTCCATCAGCGTGAGCAGAGCAAGGAACGTCGCAAGCAGCGGAAAGCCAGAAAGAAGATGAGGAGATGAAGAATGTTCATAGATTTTGAACTACGTACGTCGTTCATCCTGCGCTGGCTGGCAACCCGCCGAGCCTTCTCTGCGGGGCAGAGATTTCGTGCGCCCTCAGAAATCCAGCAGGGACCGTGGTGGGTGTGGTGGGTGTGACTGGAGGTAACAGCACGTGAGCACGATATCGAGAAACGGACTGGCAAAGCGTCAGCCTGCCGGACCACCGGTCAAGGACGTGATCCCCCTCCAGGTAAAACCCTCCGAGGAGGAGAGCCACCCCGATGAGACCAAAGAAGGGCACGCCTTTCTTATATGGGACGAGGACGAACAAGCCGCAGACAACTATAAAGCACTCGGCGATCGTCTCGCCAAGAGCAATGACCTTTTCCGGCGACCAGGATACGCCAGCGGATTACTGCTTCTGCTGGACGACGGGAAGCACGCCGTGATCTCCAAGGGGGCGGAACTCGCCCCCGTGATCGTGGACCGGGTGCGGGTCGAAGTCTGGAAAGGCGGCAAGAAAAAGGGCAGCAAGATCGCCGCCGCCCACCTCAACACCATGCTTGGCACCGAGACCTTCCTCGGGCAGTTCCGCAAGGTCGATCTGGTCACGACGACGCCCGCCTACCTCCCCGACTTCACTCTCACTCGACCCGGATTGAACGAAGGTGACGGGCAGCGAATCCTCTACGTCGGACCCGAGGCGGTCGTCTCGGACTCCCTCGACGCCATCGATGCCTTCCTGGATGTGATGGCGTTCGAGACCGAGGCAGACCGGACCAACGCCGTGGCGGGTGCCCTCACTGTGCTGCTGCGCAACCACTTGCCAGGCGGTAAACCGGTTCTGGTCGTCACCGCCAACAAGTCACAGGCGGGCAAGGACACCTTGGTCTCCTTCGCCGCTGGGACTGCTGGTTCAATCTCCATCTCGTACCAGGGAACCAACTGGGCACTTGAGCGGAGCTTCGTCGGTGCGGTGAAGAGCAGCCCCGATGTCGGGGTCGTGGCCATCGAGAATGCACGGCTGGATCGACGAGATCGGCTAATTGCCTCGGCGTTCCTAGAACGCTTCGCCACAGACCCGGAGCCGCTGCTTTTCTCCACAGGGACCGGTCCCCCGGTTCGACGCCGGAACGACATCGTGCTGGCGATCTCGACCAATTACGGAAGTGTCAGCGAAGACTTGATGAACCGGGGCTTGCCGATCCACCTGAACCCGGTCGGCAACGTGGCGGAACGGGTCTCGCCGATCGGCAACCCTCGGATGGAGTACTTGCCTGCGAACAAGGAACGGATCGCCGCTGAGTTGAGGGGGATGGTCGAACGATGGAAGGCGGCTGGGCAGCCTCTTGACGAGGATGTTCGCCACCCCTTCTCGGTCTGGGCGAAGCGGGTGGGCGGAATCCTGCGGGTCAACGGCTTCCAAGACTTCCTCGGGAACTACGGCGTGCGAAAGACGGTCGATGACCCGCTTCGGCAGGGTCTCGGCATCCTTGGCTCGTACGCCCCCGACAGGTGGCTTCCCGCTGCCGATTGGGCGAGGCTGGTCTCCGACTTGGGGCTGATCAAGACGGTGATCCCTCCCGCTGACCAGGACAGCGAGGCGGGTCGGCGACGGGGGATTGGGGTCGTGCTGACAGCCCACCTGGAGGAGACCTTCCAGGCTGAGACGGAGGACGAGCGACTGACCTTGAAGCTTGAGAAGCGAAGGGGACGCTTCTCGGGCAGCGAGGTCCAGGTTCGTTACCGCTTCGTGAAGGTTGAGGAGCAGGATCTCCCCCTCGACGCCGAGCACTGAGATCGTGAGCGATCGATCTGAGAAGACGAAAGTTGGACGGCACCAGTATCGGGTGCCGGATTGCGTTTGCTGTCCGTAACTGCGACCGTAAGGAGTTCCCATGACGAACAACATGAAGCACGACACCCGTTTGCTGCCGATCTCCCAGATCAAGATCGGTGACCGCCATCGCAAGGATCTGGGCGACCTGTGCGACCTCGCTGCCAGTATCGAGAAAGGGCTTCTACAGCCAATCGGGGTCTCGCCCGAGATGGAGCTAATCTGGGGATTGCGCCGCCTCGTGGCAACCCAAGATGTCCTTGGGAGCGATGAGATCCTCTGTCGAATTGTCTCGGTCGATTCGATCGTCCAAGGGGAGTTCGACGAGAACATGCTCCGCAAGGACTTCACTCCATCCGAACGGGTTGCCATCGTGGACACCCTTCGGGGCTATGCTCACGGGGGTGACAGGAAGTCGGATCAAGGTCGCAAATGCGACGTTGATCGGCTTACGACGAAGGATGCGGCGGGACGAGTCGGGTTTTGCAGAGACGACTACTTTCGGGCGAAGAAGGTTGTCTCGCAGGGGATTCCCGAACTGGTCGAGGCGATGGACTCGGGCAAACTCTCTATCTCGGCGGCGTCCGAGTTAGCTGGATCACATCCCGACACACAGCGGAGAGTCCTTGCCACCGTGAAAGACGAGAATGGCTGGGCGGTTCGAGGAATGAGGAAGAGCCTTAACAGAGCGAAGAGACGGATGGCGATCGAACTGACTGAGGGACGTAAGGTCCAGCCCCCCGGCGAAGGCGACATAAAGATCTACCACTGCCCCTTTCAGCGGCTCGAAGAGGTCGCTGGGATCAAGCCGAATTCGGTCAACCTTGTGCTGACCGACATTCCCTACGGACAAGAATTCTTGCCCCAAGTCGGCGAGCTTGCGGCGTTCGCCGCCAGGGTTCTGGTAGAGGGTGGGCTGCTCGTCACATACACAGGGCAGTTCTGGCTGCACAAGGTAATCGCATCCTTTGAGCCGCATCTCAACTATCGTTGGTGTAACGCAAGTGTCTGGGAGGGTACCGGGAATGTGGCGCACCTCGGAGGGTGGAAGCAACGGAATGGGCGGGTTGTTTCCAAGTGGAAGCCAATCCTG
>Ga0116215_1002650_pt1 | contig 10864 bp, 10 predicted proteins | sample Sb_taG_7_FD_89698 | JGI IMG/M metagenome (GOLD analysis project Ga0116215, IMG submission 89698) | Peat soil microbial communities from Weissenstadt, Germany - Sb_50d_2_FS metaG | ecosystem: Environmental > Terrestrial > Soil > Wetlands > Peat | place: Germany: Weissenstadt | collected 2010-09-21 | reverse complement strand
GCGCGTCGCGATCGCACGTGCGCTGGTCGGCCGTCCCGCGATCGTGCTCGCCGATGAGCCCACGGGGAACCTCGACAGCGCGTCCGGTGAAGCGATCCTCGTGCTGCTGGAAGAGCTGAATGCCGACGGCGCGACGATCCTCGTGATCACGCACGACCACGGCCTTGCCGGCCGCCTGCCACGACGGGTGCAGATGCTCGACGGGCGCATCGTGGACGACACGCTCGGGGGCGGCTTGGGACCGGCCGAAGCAGGAGAAGAGCACCGATGACTGGGATTGCGTGGCTTGGGCGCGGTGGTCGCCGGGTGCTGCTCGGGCTGATGCTGACCGCTGGCTTGGGCGCCTTTAGCGGCATGTTGGATGGCCCGCTTGCGGCCTCGGGGGCCACCGGGGGCTCGCCCAGCGAAGCTGGGGCATCGTCGAATTGCCCGTCGTCCGATCCGCCGAACCAGATGACGCTCGTCGCGGGCACACCGCAGACGGCGATACTCGGGAGCGCCTTTGCGAGCGACTTGCAGGTGGCGCTCACGAACAGCGATGGCTGCCCCGTCACGAGCGCCGCCGCGGGGATCCCCGTCACGTTCAGCGCACCCGCCAGTGGCGCGAGCGGGGTGTTCTCCACCAGCGGGTCTAACACCGTCATCGTCGGCGCCGACGCCTCGGGCACGGTCGCCGCGCCGCCGTTCACCGCCAACACCGCCGCGGGCAGCTACACCGTCACCGCCAGCTCGCAGTACGGCTCGGTCTCGTTCTCTTTGACGAACACCGCCGCGGGCATAGCGACGAGGATCGTCGCTATCCCGCTGAAGAGCAGATCGGCGAGCGTCACGGGCCGCTACCCGGAGCCGCTGCAGGTCACGGTGCTGGACTCAGACGGCAACCCGGTCGCGGGCACTACGGTCTCGTTCACGCTCGGCTCCGGCGCCGGCGCCTCCGGCACGTGCGGCACGAGCAGCTCCTCGAGCGCCGGCGCGACCTTCACGGGCGGCGGCACCCAGGCGACCGCGACGACCGGCGCGAACGGCGTGGCGAGCTCGCCGCTCCTCACCGCGAACAACACGGCCGGGTCGTTCACCGCGACGGCCGCCGTCTCGGGCAAAGAACCCACAGGAGGATCCGGTAAGGAAAACTCTGGGGCATCTCCTAGCGACGCGGCGACACCGGTGAGCTTCTCCCTTGCAAACCTCGCCGGGCAGCCCGCCAAGCTAGCCACAGGGGTCGGCTCGACGCAGTCCACCCCGGCGGGAACCCCCTTCGCGATCCGGCTCGCCGTGACCGTCACCGACGCGCAGAAGAACCCCGTCCCGGGTGCGCTCATCACGTTCTCAGCGCCGCTCGCCGGCGCGAGCGGACGCTTCGCTGGCCGATCTTCGATCGGTCATGCTCGCGGCCCCCACCACCATCGCTCGCGTGCCGCCCACACCCGTACGGTCAAGGTCAAGACCAACGCCTGCGGGATCGCCGTCGCGCCCGCCTTCACCGCCAACGACACACAGGGCGGCTACATCGTCAAGGCGACCGTCAAGCACGCCAAACCGGCAGCGTTCGCGCTCGTAAACGAAGCACCCGGACAGTCGTCGTGACCGCGGCCGGGAACCTCGCCCCCAATCCTGTAAACCTCGCTCCCAGGAAATTGCACCCCTCCGATCTCGCGCGCGTCGCGAGCGTCGGGCTTCGCACCAGGCGCATGCGTGCCGGGCTCTCCGCGCTCGGGATCGCGATCGGCGTCGCCGCGATCGTGGCGGTGCTCGGCCTGTCCTCCTCGAGCCAAGCCGGGCTGCTCGAAGAGATCGAACGCCTCGGGACGAACCTGCTGACCGTCACCAACGGCCAGAGCTTCGCCGGCAAGACAGCCGAGCTGCCGCTCGTCGCGCCCGCGATGATCGCCCGCATCGACCCCGTCGAAAGCGTCGCCGAGACGGGGAAGGTCAAAGGCAGCGTCTACCGCTCTCCACTGATCCCCACCGTCGAAACCAACGCCCTCGAAATCCACGCGGCGAGCCTCGGCCTGCTGCACACGCTGGGCATCGAAGTCGTGCGGGGCCGCTACCTGAACGCGGCCACCGCCCAAGAGCCGGTTGCGGTGCTCGGCTCCGCGGCCGCGCAACGACTCGGGATCGACCACATATACCCGGGCGAGCGGATCTGGGTCGCAAACCAGTGGCTCTACCTCGTCGGAATCCTCGGACCATCGGTGCTCACGCCCGAAATCGAAAGCTCGGTGCTCGTCGGCTTCAAGGCCGCGGAACGCTACCTGCAGTTCAACGGGCACCCCAACACGGTCTACCTGCGCGCCCAGAACAGCCAGGTCGCGGCCGTCCAGTCGGTGCTCGCCGCGACCGCGAACCCAGAAGCGCCCAACGAAGTCAACGTCAGCCAGCCCTCCGCCACGCTCACAGCCCGCGCCGACGCCCAAGGCGCGTTCAACGGCCTGTTCCTCGGGCTCGGCGCGGTGGCGCTGCTGGTAGGCGCCGTCGGGGTCGCGAACATCATGGTCATCTCCGTGCTGGAACGCCGCTCGGAGATCGGGCTCAGGCGCGCGCTGGGCGCGACCAAGGGGCAGATCCGCACCCAGTTCCTCTCCGAGGCGATCCTGCTCGCGCTCGGCGGCGGCGTGGCGGGCGTTGCGACCGGGGTGCTCGCGACCGCGATCTACGCTCAGACGAAGGGCTGGACCGTGGTCATCCCCACCCTCGCCTGGGCGGGCGGGTTCGGCGCGGCGCTCCTGATCGGCGCGGTCGCCGGCCTCGTCCCCGCGCTGCGCGCCGCGCGCCTCTCACCCACCGAAGCGCTACGGACCGTGTGAACGCCTTACCGCGAAGCCCTACCCACAACCAGCTCCGACGCAACACACCCACCGCCTCGAGGAGATCGACTTATGCCAAGCGCCAGGAAACCCGCCGTACTCACCGCCGCAACCCTCCTGAGCGTCGCGCTGGCCCTCGCCGGCTGCGGTGGGGGCTCGTCGAGCCCCGCCGTCGCGCACCTCTCCTCCAAAAAAGGGGCCTCATCGACGAGCTCTGGAAGCGGCAGCTCCTCGCCCGAAAGCCCCGCGAGCCTCCAGCAGGCGATGATCGCCTTCGCCAAGTGCATGCGCTCCCACGGCGTGCCCAACTTCCCAGACCCGAACGCCAGCGGTGGTTTCCCCGTGCGTGCTGGATTTGATCCTCGATCGCCCGCGGTCAGTGCGGCGCAGGCGAAGTGTCGACAGTTCATGCCCCCTGGCCCCGGCTCGGGGCCCCCACCCTCCCCGCAGACGCTGGCGAGGTTTCTGAAAATCGCGCGATGCATGCGCCAGCACGGCGTCTCCGACTTCCCAGACCCTCGGACCACCGCCCCGCCCAACCCCTTCGGCTCCGGCATCAGCGAGATCAGCGACATCGAAGGGGTGATCCTCCTGTTCGGAAGCACGATCGACCAGCAGTCGCCGGTATTCACACGGGCGGCAGCCGCGTGCGCGTTCCCGCTGCACAACCACTGATGGAAACTCCTGAGCTGCTTCCTACCGCGTGTCCAACGCGCGCTCGCGCTGGTAGCGGAGCCACATCCGTCGAGCAGTCGCGAGCGCGGCAAGTAGCAGCGCCAACGGCACGAGTATCGCGGCGGCGATCAGCAGGATGACGAGCGTCACAACGAGCACTCGGACCGCGTCGTGGAGCCCTCGGTGGAGGGTCAGCCCTTCGCTTGCTGTGTGCGCATCGCCGGTGACGGTCACTTCGACTTCGGCGGTGCTCGCATGTTGTGAGACCGTTTGCAGCGCCGAGCGTGCCTGGGCGATCGCGCCGCGGTTCTGTGAAATTCGTTCGCGCAGGCTGTCGATCTGACCTTCGCTGGTTGCTCTCGAGAGCGCACGGAGCAGCGCCTGCCGTTCGGCGGTTACGTCGCTGAGTCGCTGACGAGCCGCGTCGTATGTGTTAGTGATGTCCTGCAGCGACTGACTCTCGGCACGAACCGGAGCCAGCTGTCCGAGCGATGCCAGAGCGCCACTGAGCTTTGCGCTCGGGAGGCTCAGATCGAGGTTGGCTTCGCTCGCGCCTGGCTGCTGCACCTGTACGTGAGAGCTCTGCACGAAGCCGCCATCGCTCACCGCCAGCCGAGACACGCGGTCGGCGGTTTCCTGTACGGCGCTGGGAGTCGCGGCCAGGGTGATGGAAGCCGCCAGCTGCTGCACGCGTCCGGGCGCGGCAGCCGGGCCACCAGAAGCCGGCGCGTTCGAGGCCGCCCCGGCAGATGCCGAAGCACTGCCTTCCGCTGTGGCGTTTTTAGCCGCGCGGGCCACACCCATCTCGGTTCTGGGCGGTTCGGGACCAGCTCGGCCGGCGTTGCTGACTGCCGGAGCAGGAACAGCTTCCCTGGGTGGACCGTTCGGCGAGGAATCGGCGATTGCGATGGCCACCGCGAGCGCGGTCAGCCCCGCGGCGATCGCCGCGGCGGGGCGGCCGGGTGAACGCAGCCAACCCACTCGGCGGTGTGGCTGCTTGGGGGTAGAACGCACCTCGCGCTCGGCGATCCGCTCCCCAAGCTGGCGCTCGAACTCAGGATCCATCGGCGGCGCAAGCGCCCGAACATCGTGGCGCAGCTCGCGCCACGAGTCAGCGATCGCGCCCTCGCCGTCTCCAGTCAGTGCCGCCTCGAGCTCCGCCAGCCAGACATCGTCGGGGCTCGAGGAGCCACCGCCTGGAAAGGGAATGACCTTCACGCGATCTCCTCCTGTCGTTCCGCCTGCAGGCACCCCTCGCGCAAGCGCGTGAGCGCCCGGTGCAGACGGGTGCCGGCGTTGGACTCGCTGATTCCAAGCGCGCGCGCAAGCTCACTATTGGAGAGCTGGCCGTGGAACTTGAGCAGCACCACCTCCCGCTCGCGCAGCGGCAACGCCGCAAGCGCAGCGCGCACGGTCGCACGACGCTCGACGTGCTCGAGCGCCTCCAGGCAATCACGATCAGCGGCGAGCTCATCCTCCAGCTCGTACCGGGGCTGGCGTCGCCGTCGGCGCAGTTCATCCAGCGCGGCGTTGCGCGCGATCGCAAACAGCCAGGCCCGAGGGGTGCCACGACGGTGGTCCAAACGCGAGCGCGAGCGGTAGAGGCGCTCGAACGCAAGCGCCGTCACATCCTCCGCCGCCGAGCGATCGCCAAGGAGCGAGATGGCATATCCGTGCACGTCGGCCCCGCACTCCCGGAAGAGCGCGGCGAAGACCTCCGCACTGAGCGCGCCGGGTGCCGCTGCAGCCGCGACAGCTCGCGGAGCGTGCTCATCGGAGGAGGGCCCGGGCCTGCTCATCACCCTAACTACGTTCAGGGTCGCAGATCCGTCACATATCGTCGCGCCCGCGTGGCCGCCGGGGCGGAGCTGCTCGCCGGCACCAACCAGCCGTAACGCACCAGCGAGCCCGGTCGAGCCCGGAGATGAGCGGGGCTAACGCGCGGGACTGACCGCGTACCAGTCCAGCTCGAGCTCGGGAGCCCGTTCGCAGACTTCGCCGACGATCTCGAGCACGGCCCGGCGGCCGATGTCCGTGCGTTCGTCGTGCGTCATCGCGATCGGATCATCGCGATCGAGGTTTGCTCTGATCTCGGCACCGACGTGCACGAAGGACACGTCTTCTTGCCTGTTGCCCATCCGCTCAGTCAGCAGATCCAAGGCGTGCTCGGGAGGTGACGCGGTGGCGTGTTGAGTGATCCTGAACTTCATCGGAGAAAGCGTAGCGCGGCAATTTCGGATGCGCAAGGGATTGCTCTGGGATCTCGATGCCGAGCCAGCGAGGCGAGCGAAAGCACCCAAACGCCGACCGGGTGAAGCGGGGCTCTGCAGTGAGTGGCCGTCCTCGTCGCCCGTGAGCTCAGAACCAGTCGCGACACGCTACCGGTCCCAGGACGCGAGCTCGCGCTGCAGCGTGAGCGCCGCCCAATACGCGCGCTGCGCGTGATTCTCATGCGCGAGCGGAGCGCCGAACAGCGCCATGATCCCATCGCCGGTGAACTTATCGACAGTGCCCTCGAAGCGATGAACACCATCGCAGAGGATCGTGAAGAAGCGATCCATGATCGACCGCCAAAGCTCCGGGTCGGTCCGCTCAGCGAGATCCATCGAGCCCATCACATCAGCGAACAGCACCGTGACCTGCTTGCGCTCCCCATCTAGATCGGCCCTCGTGCCACGAATCTTCTCCGCCAAGTGCTCCGGGGTATAGGTACGCGCGGATCACGCTCGGTCGCCAAACCGGACGCCGCGTGCGTCCCCTCCCCGACCCGGCCGCCGAACCCGCGCCGCTCAGCGCATGCCCACAGGCATCGGATAACTCGCGGAGGCTTTTGATGTCTGCGCCCACAAGCGCCCGCGATAGGAGTAGAGTCGAACATGAGCTGGTCCTGCGGCCAGAATCCTCAGCCCAGAACACGAATGCCACCGACGGCGCGAGATGCGCCACGAGGCGAGAGGCCGGGGCTACTGGTTTTGACTGCGGGGCCAGTGCCGTATCTCTACGGGCGTCACCCCACCAGCCGTGCGCTACCTGACCTATGCCGACGGGACGATCCGTCGTCCGTACCGGTGCCGGTCGTGGGCGATCAGGCGCTTGTGCCGGGCGCGGGGTGCGCCGGAGGCGAGCCTGCTGATTGGCGTCGCGGCCGTCGCTTTCGCGCAATCTGGCTGGTCGGCTGAGCCGCCGCGACCGCCCTACCCGCCCGTAGGCGCGACGTTCTCGAAGCTCGCGTTGAGCGCGCCCGCCCGCAGCCAGCTCTCAGCGGTGCCCGCTCGCGGCGCGTCGCTTGGCTCCGTTGCGAGCTGGCGGGCTGGGCGTCTCCGTGCGCCCCTCACGCTTCGCCGCCGTCACGAGCTCGCGCATGGACTGCTCAATTCCATGACACAGCACATCGATGTCCTTGGCTCTGTCGTAGTCACCGGTGACGCCGAACCTCAGCCCGCCGTCGTAGGAGAAGATGGCCACTCCGATCCGGACGTGCCCCCCGAGCGGAACGTAGGGGAAGCACTCGAGCATCCGGCATCCAGCCGCGTACAGCGGGCGCTGAGGGCCGGGAACGTTGGTCGTCACTGTGTTGACGCTGCGCTGCGGCATGCGGGTGGCGGCTCGTAGCCCGAGCGCGAGCAGCATCGCTGGCGCAAACCCACTGAGACCCACCAGGACGTCGCCCGCGACAGCTTCGCCCGAGTGCTTGAGGTGCTCCATCTGCGCCCGCATCGCCGCGAGCCGCGCCACAGGATCCTCGATCCCCGCCGGCAGGTTGGCGAAGATCGCAGAGACGCGGTTGTTGTACTCGCCCTGCTCCCCGTCCGAGCGCACGGACACCGGTACAAGCGTTCGCACGCCGCGCTGCGTGGACTCTCCGCGCCCGGCTAGCAGCGCGCGAAAACCACCCGCGATGACGGTCAGAACGACGTCATTGACGGTGCCGCCGAACGCATCGCGGACGCGCTTGACGTCCGAGAGCTGTGACCGCGCCCACGCCCAGCGGCGATGGGGGCCGATCGGTCCGTTCAGCGACGAGCGCGGCGGTGGCGGGACCACACCAGTCATCGCCCACAGCCCGCGAGCAGTCGCGGCGGCGGTCCTGGCCGCACGGCCCGGCGAGCGCACCGCGAACCGCACCGAGCGCAGCTGCTCATACGGACTGACCGCGCGCCCGGCAAGCGCGTGGATCGCCAGCTCCGCCCCGGACGGCTGGCGCTCCGGATGCCAATCCTCGGGTGCAGGGAGCTTGGGATCGCGCTCGGAGTCAAGGATCACCGCCAGGAGCTCCGCGCCAGAGACGCCGTCGACCATGCAGTGATGCACCTTCGTGATGAGCCCCCACCGTCCCTCGCTGAGCCCCTCGACGACCCACATCTCCCACAACGGCTTGCCACGGTCGAGCTGCTGAGACATGACGCGCCCGACCAGGTTGCGCAGCTCCTCATCGCTGCCCGGCGGCGGGAGCGCGGTGCGGCGCAAGTGGTAACCCAGGTTGAAGTGCGGATCGTCCACCCACACCGGCCGGCCGAGCGCAACCGGCACGAAATGGACCTTCTGTCGGTAGCGCGGGACGCTCGGCAGCTGCGCCCAAACCATCCGCGAGAGCGCCTCGTACCCCGGCGACGGTCCCTCGAAGATCGCCACCGCACCGATATGCATGTGGCTCACCGCATCCTCGAGATGCAGAAACGAGGCGTCCTGGGGGCTGAGGCGCTGCATGACCTCCTCCACCGGTCGGCGTTGCGAGGACCGCCTAACCGTACCACCGCCACGCGTATGCCAGGCATTGTCGGCGTCGGCCAGCTCTGCGGACCACGCGATCACCGGTCAGGTGTACCCTGGCGCTGATGCAGCGACCGGCCAGCGAGTTGCGCAAGTGCGTTTCCGGTGCGGTGTCGCTTCGCCTCGGCCGGGCGATCCCAGCGTGCGTGTGGCCGTTGAAGCTCGCGCGGCTCGCCGAGGGGGCGTCGGTATGAACGCGATGGAGCCCAAGACGGTGACGCTTCACGGCCGCGCGGTGAGATACGCCGAGGCGGGCAGCGGTCCCGTGCTGCTGCTGATCCACGGGATGGCGGGCACGTATGAGAACTGGCAGGCGGTGATCGAGCCGCTCGCGCGAGGCCACACCGTGCTCGCACCCGACCTTCCCGGGCACGGCACGTCGGCGCCCGGTGGCGGCGACTACTCCCTCGGGGCTCTCGCCGCCGGCCTGCGCGACCTGCTGATCGCGCTCGGCCATGAGCGCGCCACGCTCGTCGGGCACTCGCTCGGCGGCGGAATCGCGATGCAGTTCGCCTACCAGTTCCCCGAGATCACGGAGCGCCTGGTACTAGTCTCCAGCGGCGGGCTCGGTCCGGAGGTCAGCCCGGTCCTGCGCGCCGCGGCACTCCCGGGCGCGGACCTGTTCATCGCCGCAACAGCCGGGCCAGGACGTATCGCCGGGTCTGCGGTGGCGCGCGGCCTGGCGACCGTCGGGCTGCGCCCAAACGCTGATGTCGCCGAGGTCGCGCGCGGATACGCGTCGCTCGCCGACCCAGACCGTCGCGCCGCGTTCCTGGCCACGTTGCGCGCCGTCGTCAGCACTGACGGCCAGCGCGTCGATGCCGGCGACCGGCTGTACCTCGCCGAGGGCGTGCCCGTTCTCATCATCTGGGGGGAGCGCGATCCGATGATCCCCGTCCACCACGGTGAACAAGCCCACCAGACCATCCCGGGCAGCCGCCTCGAGGTCTTCGACGGAGTCGGCCATCTGCCACAGCTCGAGGCGCCCGGGCGCTTCGTCGCGGTGCTCGAGCGATTCCTCGAGGAGACCGAGCCAGCGCAGTGGGACACCAAGCAGTGGCGCGCCCGGTTGACCACCGCCAGCGAGGGATAGGAGCGCCGCGAAGCAGCAGCGACGGGACGACGACGGGCAAGGCTGCATCCCCAAGATGGGCTGCGGCGACTAGACCTGGTCCACGCCCAGCGTGCGGCGCAGGAAGTCGTGCTCGGCGGACAGCGCCACATCGGCAACGCTCATCGGCAGCGAGATGAACCCGTGCGGCGCCTCGGGCCAGATGCGCAGCTCGGTCGCATGCCCCGCCGCGCGCCAGCGCGCCTCCATGAACAGCGTGTCGTCGAGCAGCGGATCCTGCGTGCCGACCGTGAAGATCGCCGGGGGCATGCCGGACAGCTCAGCGAACAGGGGCGAGATGTCGGGGCCACGGCGCTGCTCGCGGTCGTACATAGGCAGAAACTGGTCCGCGAACCAATGCATGATGGGCTCTGAGAGCACGAGGTTGCGCTCGCCCCACAGCCGCTGGCTCGGGGTCATCGACACGTCAAAGCAGCCATACTGCAGCACAGCAGCACCGAACGCGCCCGTGACCCCGTGGCGGTCGCGCAGCCGCAGGAGCGTCACCGCAGCAAGGTGCCCGCCAGCCGAATCGCCGCCTATAGCCAGCGCGCTCGCCCCGCCGACTGTGGCCTTCCCCTCTCTCCCCAGCAGCCACAATGCGGCTGCCTCGCAGTCCTCGAGCGCCGCCGGGTAGGGATTCTCGGGGGCGAGGCGGTAGCCCACGCTCACGACCGTGAGACCGGTCTCGACGGCCAGTCGGTCCAAGCGCAGGTCCTGCAGGTCGTTCTCGCCCAACGTCCACCCCCCGCCGTGGAGGTGCAAGAACGCTCCCGTGGACTCCCGCTCCGGTGCGATGATGCGCAGCGGGACGGGGCCCCCGGGCCCGTCGATCTCAAGCGTACGAGCCTTGGACAGGAACACCGGCGCGGGAAAGATGCCGCGACCCTCGCGGCGCGCGCGGCGCGTCTGCTCAGGCGGGAGCGTCTGGACCGAGGGCACCGTCGCCAACAGACGCTCGAGCTCGGCGTTGAAGGCTCGCGTCTCGGCAAGCAGCGTTGCGGGGTCATGCTTGATCATGGGCATTCGGCAACCCCTGCCGGTCGGAATCCTCGCCGGTTCACTCACCCGCCATCGCTGGGCGACGGAAAGTGAGAGCGAGACATCCTCTTCCCACCAGCTCTCATTTGCGCAATCTTCCCACGCCGATCGTCTAATCACCCCTCCCGTTACTGGGCGGCCGCTACCACTCCCCCGTGGATGCAAGCGCGTCGGCAGACGCCGCTCACGCTCCTGTATTGGGCCGTGGCTGTTGCACATCGTCGAGGCGCTTCGGGAGGACCAAGCCGAGTTGGGTGACCTGCATCGGCGGCTCATGCAAGGTACCTATTACGCCGTTCCCGAGCGAGCACAGCAGCTCGCCGTCTGACCGCGCCTGCCGTCGTTTTCAGATCGCGAGCTTGATCTAACCGAGGGCAGCAGCCAGCTCGCCCGCCTCGACGCGCACCGAGTGCGGCACCGTGATCGTGAGATGTCCGTCGCGCTCAAGCAGCCATCTGGC
>Ga0116215_1002645_pt1 | contig 10880 bp, 9 predicted proteins | sample Sb_taG_7_FD_89698 | JGI IMG/M metagenome (GOLD analysis project Ga0116215, IMG submission 89698) | Peat soil microbial communities from Weissenstadt, Germany - Sb_50d_2_FS metaG | ecosystem: Environmental > Terrestrial > Soil > Wetlands > Peat | place: Germany: Weissenstadt | collected 2010-09-21 | reverse complement strand
TATCCCCCGATCAGCGGCTGCGAGGCAGGCCGAGTCCGAACATGGCGATGAGATCCCGCTGGACCTCGTTGGTGCCGCCCCCAAAGGTGAGGATGAGCAGGCTGCGGTAGCTCATCTCCAGGCGACCCCTGATCAGTGCGTCGGCCGAGGTCCCCGCCAGGTAGGCCTGTTCGCCGAGGATCTCCATCAGCAGCCGGAAGGCCTCGAGGTAGAACTCGGTGCCGAACACTTTGATCGTGGAAGCGTCGGCGACGTCGAGGCGGTCCTGCGTCGCCGTCCACGCCACTTTCCAGTTGATCAGCCTGAGGAACTCCAGCTTGGCTCGCACCCGGGCCAGGTTGAGCTGCACCCACTCCTGGTCGATGACCCGCCGGCCGTCGGCGAGCTTGGTGGACTGGGCCCACGAGCGAACCTCGTCGAGGCAGCGGTCGATGATTCCCGGCGAGCACAACGTGACGCGCTCGTGGTTCAGCTGGTTGGTGATCAGGTTCCAGCCGTTGTTGAGGCCACCCACGACATTCGACAGCGGGACGCGCACGTCCTCCCAGAACGTGTAGTTGATGTTGTGGTCACCGAGCAGCTGCATCGGCACGACACGCACCCCAGGTGTGTTCATGGGGACGATCACCATGGAGATGCCCTTGTGCTTGGACGCATCGGGGTCCGTGCGCACGGCCAGCCAGCAGTAGTCGGCATCGCCGGCCAGCGACGTGAAGATCTTGGTCCCGTTGATCACGAGCTCCTCACCGTCGACGACCCCCCGGGTCTGCAGGGCGGCGAGGTCGGTGCCGGCCTGGGGCTCGGAGTAGCCGATGCAGAAATGGATCTCACCCGCCAGGATCTTGGGCAGGAAGAACGCCTTCTGCTCGTCGGTGCCGAAATTCATGATGGTGGGACCGACCGTGTTGATGGTGAGCATGGGCACGGGCGCGCCGCTTCGCATCGACTCGTCGAAGAAGATGAACTGCTCGATGGCGGAACGGCCCTGGCCCCCGTACTGCTTGGGCCAACCGATCCCGAGCCATCCGTCGCTCGCCATCTGCTTCGTGATCCGGCGGACCGTGGGTCCGATGCCGTGGCTCTGGGACAGCTCCGCCTCGACTTCGGGGGTGAGGAGGTTGGCGTAGTAGTCGCGCAGCTCCTGGCGAAGTTTCTGCTGTTCCTCGGTGTAACCGATCTCCATGCCCGCCCTGCCCTTCTTCCGGGTCGAACTTGGAACAGGTTACAGTTCCGTCCCCGAACAGGGCCAGCTGTCGGAGGCTTCCGCGATACGAACGGCGAAACCCGGCCGCCAGCGGTCATCGGCCACCGTGGCTAGCGTGCTCGGGAGCTTGGACCCCGCCGTGGGATTCCAAATCCGTCTCGGAGGTTCCCCGGTGGGTGTCCGAGCGCGCTGAAGCCCCGGGTCTCGATTCGGGTCCGCCTATCGTCGCCACCGGTGAACGAGTGCCCCGCGGCCGTCGAGTTCGTGGATGCCCAGGTGGTCCGCCCCCTTCGTCGGGCCGTCCTGCGACCGGACCAGTCCGCCGAGCATGCTGAGTACCCCGCCGACGACCACCCCCTCAGCGCCCACGCCGCGGTCCGGCACCCAGAGCCTCGGGACCCAGAGCCCCGTCGCCCCGAGCCCCGTCGCCCCGAACCCCTGGGGCGCGCACACGACGCCGACGTGGTGGCGGTGGGCTCGGTGCTCCCCGAAGCGCCGCCGTGGGAGCCCGGGCGCGGTGACGGCTGGCGCGTGCGGGGCATGGCGACACGCCCCGATTCCCGCCGCCACGGCTTCGGCAGCCTCGTCCTCGAGGCGCTCGTGCACCATGTCGCCGCGCACGGCGGCGGCCTGGTGTGGTGCAACGCCCGGGTGCCGGCGCAATGTCTGTATGCGCGCGCCGGCTTCGTCATCCGGGGCGAGGTCTTCGACATCCCCGGCATCGGCCCCCACGTCCACATGTGGAGGACCGTCGCCGGTGACGATGGGTCTTCGGCTCCCCCTCTGTGACCCACTGACTCGCACACGCACCGACGGGCGCGCCACCGGCGAGCCCGCCGCCGATGCACCGGGGAAAGTCACCGCTTGGGTCGTCCTCGGCCTGCTGTGCCAACCTAGGGACTTCCTCGAGCACGTAGCCAAGGAGCCAACGCAATGCCCGACGCTGTCATCGTCGCCACCGGAAGAACGCCCATCGGCCGCGCCAACAAGGGTTCGCTGGTGAGCTGCCGCCCCGACGACCTGGCCGCCCTGGTCATCAAGGAAGTCCTGGCCAAGGTGCCCCAGCTCGATCCGGCACACATCGAAGACGTCTTGCTCGGATGCGGCCAGCCCGCCGGTGAGGCTGGCTACAACGTGGCCCGCGTGGCGGCCCTGTTGGCCGGGGTGGACGTGCCGGGCGTCACCGTCAACCGCTACTGCTCGTCGTCGCTCCAGACCATCCGCATGGCGGCCCACGCCATCAAGGCGGGCGAGGGCGACGTGTTCCTGGCCGGCGGCGTCGAGACCGTGAGCCGCTTCCAGTTCGGGGCGTCGGACATCGGTCCCCACAACCCGCTGTTCGCCGAGGCCGAGGCCCGCACCGCGGCCCGGAACCCGGCGGTGACCGAACCGTGGACGCCGCCCAAGGGCCTGAGTGATGTGTACATCGCCATGGGCCAGACCGCCGAGAACGTCGCCGAGTGCGAGAAGGTGACACGCGGGGAGATGGACGAGTTCGCGGCGCGCAGCCAGAACCGGGCCGTGGAGTCCCAGAAGAACGGGTTCTTCGAGCGCGAGATCATCCCCGTCAAGCTCGAGGACGGCACCGTGGTGACCAAGGACGACGGGCCCCGGGACGGCACCACCATCGAGGGGCTCGCCGCGCTCAAGCCAGTGTTCCGTGAAGGCGGGACCATCACGGCCGGCAACGCCTGTCCGCTCAACGACGGCGCCGCCGCGGTCATCGTGATGTCGGCGACCAAGGCGAGCGAGCTCGGTATCACGCCGCTGGCGCGCATCGTCTCGAGCGGCGTCTCCGCCCTCGATCCCGAGATCATGGGCCTCGGTCCCATCGAGGCCTGTCGCCAGGCCCTCAAGCGGGCCGGCAAGACCATCGACGACATCGATCTGGTCGAGATCAACGAGGCCTTCGCGGCCCAGGTCATCCCGTCGGCCAAGCATCTCGGCATCGACTGGGACAAGCTCAACGTCAAGGGCGGATCGATCGCGCTCGGCCACCCCTTCGGCATGACTGGGGCCCGCATCATGACCACGCTGCTCAACGCCCTCGACGACGAAGACAAGACGTGGGGCCTCGAGTCGATGTGCGTCGGTGGTGGCCAGGGCATGGCCATGGTCGTCGAACGCCTGTCGTAGCCGCCACCGCGCCCAGGACAAGAGGGGACCTCCGGTGACCGACGCCATCTACGACGTGGGATCGATGTGGGAGCTCGTCGAGACACGAGCGGCCGCCTCTCCGGGTCGTGTCATGCTCATCGACGAGTCGGGACGCCGGGTCACCTTCGGCGAGTTCCGCGACCGGTGCGAGGTGGTGGCGGCGGGACTGCACGCCATGGGCATCGGGCCGTCCACGCCGGTGTCGTGGCAACTGCCCACCCGCATCGAGACGATCGTGCTGTCGATGGCGCTGGCTCGCCTCGGGGTGGTGCAGAACCCCATCATCCACATCTACCGCGAGCGCGAGGTCGCCTTCGCCCTGGCGCAGACCCGAGCCGGGTTCTTCTTCGTCCCCGGTGTGTGGAAGGGCTTCGACTTCGTCGCCATGGCGGAGAAGATCGGCGCCGGTCTGGACGTGGCGCCCGCCGTGGTGGTCGCGTTCGACTCGCTCCCCGAGGGCGACCCCGCCACGCTGCCCCCTCCCCCGCCTCCCGGCGACGACCAGGTCCGATGGGTCTATTACACGTCAGGCACCACCTCTGACCCCAAGGGCGTGCGCCATACCGACACCACCCTGATCACCGGTGGCCGCGGGCTCGCCATGGCCGTACAATTGGGTGAGGAGGACGTGGGGTCGATCGCCTTCCCCTTCGCCCACATCGCGGGCCCGGACTATCTGGTCATGGTGCTGGCCATCGGTTTCACCACGGTGCTCCTCGAGGCGTTCGCGCCTGATGTCGCCGTCGAGGTGTTCTCCCGCAACGGCGTGACCATGGCGGGCGGCAGCACCGCCTTCTACATGGCGTACCTCAACGAGCAGCGCAAGCAGCCGGGGAAGAAGATCATCCCGTCCCTGCGAATCCTGTCGGGGGGCGGCGCTCCCATGCCACCGGAGATCTTCTACGAGGTGCGACGCGAGATCGGCGTGACCGTCGCGCACGGGTACGGCATGACCGAGATCCCCATGATCTGCATGGGATCGCCGAGCGACACCGACGACCAGCTGGCCCACACCGTGGGCAAGCCCGTCTTCGGCGCCGAGATCCGCATCGTGACACTCGACGAAGACGACGCCCCGACCGGAGTCGACGGCGAGGTCCGCGTGCGGGGGGCCATGGTGTGCAAGGGCTACACCGATCCCGTGCTCAGCATCGAGGCATTCGACGAGGAGGGCTTCTTCCGTACCGGCGACGTCGGGCATCTCCGGCCCGATGGTCATGTGGTGCTCACCGGGCGGCTCAAGGACATCATCATCCGCAAAGGCGAGAACATCTCGGCCAAGGAGATCGAAGATCTCCTCTATACCCATCCCAAGGTCAAAGACGTGGCGGTGATCGGCCTCCCCGATCGCGAGCGCGGCGAGCGAGTGTGTGCGGTCATCGAGACCGTCGACGGCGCACCGCCGCTCACCTTCGACGAGATGGTGGAGCACCTGGCGGCCTCGGGCCTCATGAAGCAGAAGGTCCCCGAGCAGCTCGAGGTGGTCGACGCCCTCCCCCGCAACGAGACCCTGAACAAGGTGCTCAAGTACAAGCTGCGCGACGAGCTGGCGGACAGGCCCTTCCCAGGCTGATCGGCCCCACGCTTGCCAAGCCCGTTCGTACGCCGGGACGTGGCGATTCGCCCGGAAGAACCAGAGCCAGGGACCGGGGCGCTCACGATGCCGCCGCCCCGACGGCGGCCATGGCGGCGTCCACCGCCGCGGTCGACGCCGGGACCAGGGGCAGCCGCACACCGGCTGAGGCGATCAGGCCCTGTCGGTGGAGGACGCCCTTGATGACGGTCGGGCTGGGCTCGGCGAAGGCGGCCGCGATGACCGGGAGCAGTGCCTCGTGGTGGGCCCGGCCCTCCTCGACGCGACCGTCGAGACCGGCATCGACCATGGCGACGATCCGTCTGGTGCACAGGTGTGCCGAGGCAGCGATGGCCCCGGCGCCGCCGAGCAAAGCCGTCGGGAACAGGTAAGGGTCCTCCCCGCACAGCACGGCGAAGTCCGGCGGGGACTCGGCCAGGATCCGCAGCGCGGCGATCTCCAGGCCGACCGACTGCTTCACACCGACGATGTTGGCGTGGCCCGCGAGTCGCAACAGGCTGTCGGGCTCGAGTGCCTCTCCGGTGCGATAGGGGATGTTGTACAGGATGATAGGGACGGGGCTGGCGTCGGCCACGGCCGTGAAGTGGGCCACGATCCCGGCTTGTCCAGGTCGGGTGTAATAGGGCACGACACAGAGCGCGGCGGTCACCCCGTCCACGTCGGCCAACAGCTCGACATCGGCGATCGTCGCCGCCGTGTTGTTGGTCCCGGGGCCCACGATCAGTTGCGCACCGCGTGCGACACACACCTTCGAGCACACTTCGACCACACGCTGACGTTCCGCGGCCGTGAGGGTAGCGGGCTCACCCGTCGTGCCGAGGGCAACGATGCCGGCGAGCCCGGCGTCGAGGAAGTGGTGGGCGATCCGCTCCAGCGAGTCGAGGTCGACGTCTCCCGAGGCCGCGAAGGGAGTCACCAGGGGCAGGTAGACGCCCCGAAGCCGAGGGACCACGTCCATCGTCGTCTACGTCGAGGTGGGCGGCGAGCCGGCCGCATCACGCGAGGAACGGGCCGCGGCGCGCTGTGCTCGTCGGACCGATGCACCGAGCATGGCGATCACCAGCACCGGCAGGCTCGCCACGGTGACGGCGCGTGCCACCCCGTGGTGGGCGAACAACGCCACGACGACCACGGCCAGTACCGCGCCAACCAGCAACTCCGGCGTGTCCCCGACCAGGAACTCCCACCAGAAGTGCCCGAAGGCGACGACATACCGTCGGACACGAGGCGACACGGGCACGACCGGCCCCTCCGGCGACCCCGGTGATGCGGGCGACCTGGCCCACACCGGGCCTTCGGCGGGGGGGCCGCTGTCAGGCAACTTCGACTCCTGCCCGACGCTCGCGCCCGACGACCGACACCGTCACCCACGCCACGGCGCCGTACACGGCCACGAGCACGGGAAGGGCGAGGTCCGAACCGGGCCAATGCACCCCGACCCCTTCTCCCGACCAGAAGGTGCCGAAGCTCACCAGCATGAGGCCGACGGCCATCTTCATGGCGTTCTCCGGTACCCCGGCCAGCTGGCGCGACACGACCACACCCACCGCCGCCACCACGACGACAGCGGCACCAGCGGCGGCGGCGGCGAGCCCCAATCGGTGGTCGGCCACCCCCAGGGTGAGCACGATGACCACCACCTCGAGGCCCTCGAGGAACACGCCTTTGAACGCGACCGCGAACGCCGTCGGGTCGCGGCCGCTGGACGGGCGCTTCTCGGCCGACAGCTCGGCGACATGCTCGGTGAAGATGGCGTCCTCGTCGTGCTTGGCCTTGAGGCCCACGGCCCGCAACACCGCCTTGCGCAACCACTGCATCCCGAAGACGAGCAACAGCCCCCCGACCGCGATCCGCAACCCGCTCAGAGGGACGTAGTGCACCAGGGCCGGGCCGATGGCCGCCACCAGCGCGACCAGCGTCGCCAGGGCGGCGGCCACCCCTTCGAGCGCGGAGCGCCATCCCCGGGTGACGCCGACGGCCACGACGATGGTGAGCGCCTCGACCATCTCGACCGAACTGGCGAGAAAGACCGAGGCCAGCAGCACGAAGGTGGCGCTGTGCACGTCAGCCTGGGTGAAGATGCTCGGGCGGTCCCGAGGGCGAGGTCCCCATCACTTCCAGGGTACGCGCCGGGCGGGCCCGGGGTCAGAAGCAGCCTTGCCCGCCCGCCTGACTCGCCGGTGCGATGGTTCAGGGCGCCAGCGCAGCCTCGACCACGGCCGTGTCCTCGGTGCCGCGGTAATAGAAGACCTTCCCGTCCCGGAACCGGAAGTAGTGGTGCAGGTTCATGTCGATCGCCTTGCCGGTGCTGCGAGCACGGGTCCGGCAACGCACCACGGACAACACGGTGTCCTCGTTGGCGGCGAAGGTGAGCGGGGTGAATTCGTCGACGTCCATGGACGACCCGAAAGCCTGGAAGAACGACGTGACGCCCTCCTTGCCGTGCCTGGCCCCGTACCACGGCGCAACGGTGGAGCTCGTGTCCGTGGCCCAGTCCACATCGTCGGTCACGGCGTCGAGGATGGCCCCGACGTCTCCCCGCCCGAACGCCTCGTACATCGCCTGGATCGACTTGATGTTGTCGTCTGAACCCATGGGATCCCTTTCCCCTGCAGGTATGTTCCGGAGAGTTCTTCGCCGCCCGGGCCCGTCTCGGTTCACTCGAAGGCGTCCTCCGTGCGTGGGCGTCGCCTCGTCCTCATTCGGCCCGGAGCACGTGAGCCGTCGCCGTCCGGGCCGCGACCTGTCCCGGGACGGCGGCCACCAGATTGGCGAGCACGAGGGCGCCCACGCCCACCACCACGACGGCCAGGACCGGAACCGAGGGCTCGGGGACGGCGTAGATGGCCCGGGCGAAGAGGTCCCACAGCCACCGGCCCAGTGCGATCCCGACGGGCACGCCCACCACGACCCCGACGACCGCCGACACGGTCGCCTGCCAGGCGACGGTGGCGGCCAGCTGGCCCGGGGTGAACCCGAGGGTCTTCAACAACGCCAGGTCCCGACGACGGCGCCGCACCGACGCGATGAGGGTGAAGCCGAGGGCCGCGACGGCACCGGCGGCGAGCCCCGTCGCCAGGATGACGGGGGTGGCCCCGGTCGCCTGGTAGTTCACGATCTCGGCGGGTCGCTGCACCGAGAGCACCACGTACGATTCCCCACCCCCGCTGTTGGGATCGGCATTGACCACCTGAGCCGCGGTTACGGCGATGCGGTGCAACGACGACAGCGCCGCGGCCGGGGTCACGCCGCTGCGGTCTCGCACCACCGCGATGGTGGGACCGTTGAGGTTGGGATCCGGTGACGCCAGGGCTCGACGAAATGACGCGGACCCGATTCCCTTCGGGATCAGGGCGCCGGTCCCCATCGAAGGGTGCAGCGCCCCGCTCACCCCGATGGCCGGCATGGTGGCGGTGCCCACGATCTTGAGGGTTGTCGGGGGGAGGTAGATCGGCGCGTCGCGGGGGCTCCCGTAGCTGACCGAGATGGTGCCACCCAGGTGCTCGTGCAGCGAGGCCATGGTCGCCGCGCCCAGGACCACCTCGTTGTCGGCGCGGAGCCCGTGTCCGGAGAGGATCGGCGGAGCGAGTTTGGCGCCCACTGTCGTCAACAGGACGGGGACGGTCTGCCCGTCGAGCTGGGCATTGGCGTAGCCGAACCCGGTCCAGGCGGCCACGTCCGGATCCTGGTCGAGGAGGCGACCGGCCGAGACCGGGAGGTCGCCGCCGTCTGGGGACGAGATGGCGTACGTCCAGTTCCACCCGTACAGGGCGGGGTGGGAATCGAGGGTGGCGAGCCCGCTGCCGAAGGTGAGGGTCGACACCACAACGACGACGGCCACCACCGCACCGACGAGGGCAGAGCGCACCGGCACGGCGGTGCGACCCCGACCACGCTCCAGCGAGAAACGCAGACCGGCCACCGCCGATACCGGGAGCCCGGTCCTCCCGGCCAGGTTCACGAGGGCGGATCCCCGGTCGCGCTCCTCGGCCCCCTCTTCATGGCGTCGCGTGGCGCGCAGGCGGGCCAGGACCACCGTGAGGAGCCCGAGTCCGACCACCAGCACACCGATCCCCGTGCCGAGCACGGTCCAATCGACGGCGAATCCCGGCGAGGGGTCGACCTGGCGGGCCGGGCCGATCGGCGCCAACGGTGACAGCGCCACGGCGACCCCCACAGCCAACAATGCGCCGACGATCACCGCGCCCAGCAGACCGAGGATGGCGTCGACCGTCCTCGTCGTCGGATCGGCCCCGAGCGCCCGCAAAACATCGAGGTCCTCGCCGTTCGCCCACAGGGATCGGCTGATGGCCAGACCGGCGATGATGAGCGCCGCCAGCGCGGCGATGGCCCCGAACACCCCCAGGGCGATCGCCTCGGGCTTGCTGGCCCGTTCGACCTGCCCCTCGACCACCGACGTCACGTGGAAGGTGTAGACGGTGCCGGGCGGGAGCAGGTTGATGATGTCTCGCTCCACCTTGGCCACGTCCCTGGTGCCGTGCTCGAGTTTGAGCCCGTAGTAGGGAAAGGCGTCGCTGGCGGCGATACGGCTGGTGAGGGCCGGGGTCATGAGCACGTCGGTCGGGAACCGGTCGACATCGTCGTTGACGACCTCGCTCGGGAACACGACGATGCCGACGAGCTTCTCCGAGAATTGCCGCGCCGGCGTCGCATTGGCGAAGTTGAAGCCCGGCGAGCTGGCCTGCTGCACCGTGAAGGCGCCGAAGCGCACCGTCTCCCCGACGTGCCAGTGCGAGAGCTTCGCGGCCTCGGCCGACGCGACCATCTCGTCGGTGCGGTGCGGATCTGCCATCCGGCCCTGGGCCACGGTGACCCGGTCCTGATGGAAGTACATGCCGCCCACACTGCCGACGGCCGAGATCTCGTTGTCGTTGACCGCTTGAGCCTTCTCGTTCGGCCCGAGGGGGGTGATGAGCAGGTTGGGAGCGTCGGCGACGTGTTCGACGGTCGGGAGGTGGGCGAGTGCCTCGGTCAGCGTCGGACCCGAGCCGATCTGGTTGGTCACGAGGTAGGTCTGGACCTGGAGATCGGAGTCGTCGGTGGCGGCGAGATAGGCCGGGAAGGCGAACTGGGTGCGACGGGCTCCGGCCACCGCGCCCATCGCTACGCCGCCGAGCAGTCCCACGAGCAGGGCCACCGTCAAGTAGCCGCCGCGCCGGCGCGGGAGGGTGGCGCGGAACCGGTACCAGGCGGCTCCGAGGATTCGCTTGTTCACGGCGTGATCCCCGCGCCCGCCTGCGACGCCTCCTGATCGGTTTCCGGCCGCCCCATCGAACCCCTTTTCCCCGATTGTGGCTCTCTTGGCGTCCGCTGCGAAGGTGGGTAGCCGGTGCATGGGGCGTGTGCCAGCACCACCGGACCCCGACCACCCCCATGGGAGCACGACCGTTCACGACCGAGGTGGTCGGTCTTGGCTCCGTCGGGCGATGAACACCAGCTCGCGGCCCGGTCGGTCGGGTGCGCCTCGTACCTCGTGCACGCCGAATCCCGCCCCGCGCAGGGAGTCGCTGATCTCCGTTCGACCACGGAAGCGCAACGTCGAGTCCGAGACGAGGACGGCGCCGTCGGTCTCGAAGACGAACGTCTGACGGAACGACACGAGCGGTGGGCTGATGTCGGTGAGGTCCACCCAGGTCTCGACGACACCGGCGTGGGGAAGCTCGACGCGCCGAAAGGACTCTTCTCGGTTCCACTCCCTCCACCCTTGGCGGGCCGGGTCACGGACCTCGAACACGAGCAACCCGTTTGGGCTCAGGGCGGCATGGGCCGCCGTGAGCGTCGACACCCAGTCACGGTCGGTCAGGAATACCTGCGCGACGTTGCCGGTCATGGTCACCATGTCGACCTGAAGAGGGGGAAGCGTCGCCGCGTCTCCCTCGAGCCATCGCACCCGGTGGGCGCCGG
>Ga0116215_1002644_pt1 | contig 10886 bp, 11 predicted proteins | sample Sb_taG_7_FD_89698 | JGI IMG/M metagenome (GOLD analysis project Ga0116215, IMG submission 89698) | Peat soil microbial communities from Weissenstadt, Germany - Sb_50d_2_FS metaG | ecosystem: Environmental > Terrestrial > Soil > Wetlands > Peat | place: Germany: Weissenstadt | collected 2010-09-21 | reverse complement strand
CGTAACTGTTCAGGTCGTGGCGGGTCCGGGGTTTGGTCAGGGGGAGGCGGGTAGCCAGGGTGTTCCGGCGGTGAGCGCGTCGAGGGCGTGGAGCGCGTCGATTCCGTTCTTGCGGGCGGTGGAGAGGTAGCTGCGGATGGTGAGGAAGCGTTGCGCGCCGCTGGTGGTGCGCCAGCATCCGGAGATCTTTTGCTGGAGCTTGACCATGCGGATGTCTTGCTCGGCTTGGTTGTTACCGAATGGGACCTTGAAGTCGTTGGCGAAGCGCAGCACATCGGGCTGATGGCGCTCGAGGCGCAACAGCAGGTTGTGCGGCTTGGTCTTTCTGGCGGTCGTGACGGGATGCTCTTCGTGGCCCATGTCGATCACGGTCTGATAGCTTGCGGTGAGTTCCCGTGAGGCGCGGGCGCTGAGGCGCTGCCCGCCGGTGGCGATGGTCTTGGCGACGAGATCCTTGGTGTCCAAAAGCAGGCAGCTCATCGCCAGCGGCCAGTTGTGCCCGGCCTCGATCGCGGCTTGCAACTCGCGGAGGTGGTGGATATTGCACAGGCCGTGCTCGCAATCGGTGTAGTTGCGATACGGCGCCCAGCCGTCGTGGATCGCGATGCCGTTAAAGGCGGGGAGCACGCCAGCGTCGTCGATCGCGTCGCTGCCGCGCCGCTCGTGCGAGGTGTACCGGGTGAGCGTCTCGGTGCTGGCGCTGTGCACCCATCCCAGCCGGCCGGCGATCCTGGCACCCGTCTCATCGAAATGGCAGACCGGCGCGTCCGCCAGTAACGCCCGCAGCCGCTCGTCGAAGTCGCACAGTCCCTCAGCTGCGACCGTTACCCAACCGGTCAGCGTCCCGGTTGACACCTTCGCAGCGACCAGATCGCTCAGCGCCTGGCAGGCACGGTCATACGGCAGATGCTGGAAGACGTGCAGATATACGCCGAGCGCGCGGACCCCGGGCCCGTACTGCGTCGGCGCTGTGACCGCGTTCGGGAACTCACCACAGCTGACATGCCCGCAATCACACCGCCGTAGCGTCGCGACATGCTCGATCACCGACAACGCGCGCTGCTGGGGAACATCGAACACTTGACGCGATTCGCCGCCCACAACGCTCTCAGCATCGCCGAGATCTTTGCCGCACTCCTCACAGCACTCCGGCGGGTACTCAACGCTCCCATCCGGGATCGCGACGCGGTCAAGCCGCGCGCCTTTATGCCCCTCCTGCCCACCTTGCTTACGCCCCGACGAGCGGCGCAAGCTCCGCTTCTTCGGATCGACCGCCGGCTTCGCCAGCCCATCCGAAGAGGACGGCCGCGACGAGTTCCGCGAGTTGGCCGCCAACTGCACCTTCAACTCAACGATCTCCGCTCTCAAATCGAACACCAACGCCGCGAGCTCCTCATAGCTCGGCCGCCCCGCGACATCCTCCGCATCCACCACACACGCAAACTTCCCTGCACACGCACCGAATCCTGCCCAACCCTACACGACGTGAACAGTTACGGTATTGCACGGTGCCATTGGTGCTGTTGATTTGCTCGACGGGGAGCCCGCCTGGGCCGTAGATGTAGGCATTTACACCGTCGGCCAAGAGTAGCGGCATGCTGGGACTTACATCCCAGCTGAGGTAGTTCGTTGTTCCAGACGTTGTCTGGGATGCACGAAGTCCGTCGCCGTTGTAGGCGTAGCTGCCTTCGATCTTTGGCGTGGAGCCTTCTTCTGGGCGGCTGACGGATGCGAGGTTACCGGTCTGGTCGTAGCCGTAGCTCGTGGCCGGGCCGGAGGCGGGTGTGGTTTTGGTGCGCGCGCCCACGTCATCATAGGTATAGCTTGTGCCGCCTGAGTGTTCAAGCTGATCGGCCTGGTCGTAGGCGTTTGTACTAGACCCGATCTTGGTCACGTTGCTGGCGGCGTCGTATTCGTAGCCGGTGCTGCCGTCTTTCATGAGCCGGTTGTTCTGGTCGTAGGCGTATTCGGTCGCTTCTTCGCCAGGGAGCCCATAGCTCGTGGTCTGCGCGACCTGGCCCTGCCCGTCGCGGGCGTAGGACAGCGAGGCGAGCGTTTCTGAGCCCTTGTCGAAGCCTGCTTCGCTCATTTCGCCGGCGTTGTCGTAGGCGTAGTGGTCGGTGTTGCCGCTGCTTTCGGGGAACGTGATCGTGGTGAGGTTGGAGTCGAGGTCGTAGGCGAAGCTCGTGAGGTTGCCGAGCCAGTCCTTGAGGGAGGCGAGGCGTCCGTCTTGGTCGTAGCCGCGTTCGACTGCTTTCCCGCCGGGGTAGGTGATCTTGGTCTGCTGGCCGGCGAGGTCGTATTCGTAGCCGACGGTGTCGCCATGACCGTTGGTGGTTTCGGTGAGCCGGTCGAGCTGGTCGTAGCCGTACGTGGTGGTGCCGGTGCCGTCGGTCATCTTGGTGCGGTTGCCGTCAGCGTCGTATTCGTATTTGACGTTCGGCGTTTTGTCGTCGGAGTAGCTGACTTCGGTCAGGCGGTTGGCGGTGTCATAGCCGTAGCTGGTGGTGCGCCCGGCGGCGTCTTTGACGCTCGTGAGGTTCCCGGCGGGGTCGTATTCCTTGGTCGTTTTGCGGCCGAGCGGGTCGGTGACTTCGGTGACCTCGCCGAGCACGTTGCGCGTGTAGCTGGTGGTGTGTTTGTTGCCGTCGGCCTGGCTCGTGACCTGGCCGGCGGCGTCATAGCCGGTTTCGGTAACAGCTCCGTCGGGTTCTGTGACCTTCGTCGGTTCGTTGCCGGGGCCATATTCGTAGCTGGTCGTGTGGTCGTTCCCGTCGGTGCGGCTTGCGAGGTTGCCGTTCGCGTCATAGGAGTATTCGGTCACACGCACCGCCTTCGGGATCAAGCGGACCGGCGATGTGCTCGACGCGGACGCCTGGTAGATGTTCGTCGCGGTCACGATCACCCGCACGTAGCTGTCGGGAGGGTCGGCGGAGCCGAGCGTGTAGGTAGCGCTCGTGGCGCCTGAGATGTTGGCGCAGGTTTCCCCGTTCGCTCCAGTGCAGCGCTGCCACTGATAGGTGTAGGTCAGCGGGAACGGCGTTTCCCACGATCCGGTGCCGGCCGTGAGGGCACGCCCGTCCTTCGGCGCGCCGGAGATCGTCGGAGCTTCCTCGGGCACCGGCGGCGACGCCTGTGTGACTTCTTCGCTGGGTTCCGAGGTCGCGCTCGCCGAGCCTGCACGGTTTGAGGCTGTGACCGTGACGCGCAGGGTGTTGGCGAGATCAGGGATGCCCGGGATGTAGGCTGCTTGGGTGGCGCCTTCGATGTTCGTGCATTCTTTGCCGGTTGCGTCACAGCGCTGCCACTGGTAGGCGTAGGTGATCTTCCCAGGCGACTGCCAACTGCCTTCGCCCGCTTCGAGCGTCTGTCCCTCCTGGGCGCTGCCTTGGATCGAGGGGAGCCCGGTGTTTTCAGGCGCCGTCGCGGGGATCACTGATGCTCATCTTGGGGTCGAGACTCTGAATCGACATCGAGAGCGGGCAAACGAGGCGGCGAGGGTGCAGGGACTTACCGAGACCGACTTTGCCTATGGAGGCTTCGCGTAGCCGACCACATCGGTGGAAGTCTCGAAGAGGCCTACCGCGCCAACGCGGCTCGCGCCAGTGCGAGTCTGACCGGGCCGGGGATATGCCCCCAGCGCCGTGGGGCAAGCACGTATGGTGTGGCGAGCACTCGATCGAGAAGGGATGGATGGAGAGAATGAGTACGGCAGAGGACAGGTGGGGCACCGGGGCGAACGCGGAGGCGATCGAGGCATGGGACGGACCGCTGTTCGACACGTTTGTTCGTTTTCGCGGCATCGTGACGATGGGGCTTGGAGAACACGGTGAGGAGGCGCTTCGCGTCGCTCCTCCGCGGCCTGGTCAGCGAGTGTTGGACATCGGCTGTGGCTTCGGCGACACGACCCAGCGCATCGCCGGCCTCGTCGGGTCTGCCGGGGAGGCGGTCGGCGTGGACGCGGCGGTGCGCTTCATCGAGGCCGCGCGCGGCGAGGCGGAGCGGGCGGGCGTGTCGAACACGCGGTTCCTCGTCGCTGACGTGCAGGTGACGCCGTTCGACGAGCGCTTCGATCTCGCCTTCTCGCGCTTCGGGACGATGTTCTTCGCCAATCCCATGGCCGCGCTGTCAAACGTCCGCAATGCGCTCGAGCCCGGGGGGAAGCTCGTGATGGTCGTATGGCGACGGCGCGTCGACAACGACTGGCTCTATCGGGCGCAGACGATCGTCGAGCAGATCGTGAGCCGTCCCGAGGAGTACGACGAGCCGACGTGCGGTCCAGGTCCGTTCTCGATGGCTGACGCTGACACGACCAGCGAGATCCTCGCCCACGCGGGCTTCCTCGATATCTCGCTGCGCCGCTGCGACATTCCGATCCTCATCGGCCGCGACCTGGACGAGGCGATCGACTTTGTCATGGCGCTGGGGCCAGCCGGCGAGATCCTGCGCCTCGCGGGCGACCGCGCGACCCATCTCCACGACGACGTTCACGCCGCGCTGCGTGAAGGCCTCGCCGAATTTGCCGGGCCGGACGGGGTTCGCGCGCCGGCGTCCACATGGATCGTCACAGCCTCCGTGCCGAACGGCGAAACCATCACGACATAGCGGCTTCAAGCCCAGTCCCACTCTTTGCGAGCGAGCCGGGTCTGTAATTGCGTGTGATGTTCGCCATCCGCTGCCCAGCCATCTCAGTCCACCCTCTATTCTGGCGCGAGCCCTAATGACGCCAGAGGGCATCGCACTGCCCGGCTTTGAGCTCATCCCCCGGGAGAGCGAGGATCGATCGGATCGCCCGCCTCGCGGTGATCGCCGGCGACGCGACCGGGCCGGTGCGAGCGGTTGACATCGTCATCTCGGACTACATTCAACATGCAGCATCTCTCCTCGTGGTCCCGATCAATGGTGCCCGGCGGATCGCCTCAACCGATTCGCCGGGCACCGCGCGCGCATGGATTGACCGTTATGGCATCGAGCCCGCGCGCGGCGCCATACGCCCTGATGACCCTGCTGCTCCACGTACGTGACGCGCCATGCCCATATGGGGCGTCGTCTTGCCGGCCATCCTGCCCATCCTCAGCCTTCACATCCGCACTCCGTGAGAACATACGTTCGTGCCTTCGAACACGCCTGGTCACCGGACGCGCAGCCTCGTCGTTCATCAAGCGGACGACGCGGTGGTCGCGTTCCGCATCGTAAAGGGCGTGAATCGCGGCGACCCCGCCACGCTGGACTCGCTGCGCTCCAACTACGAGCTTGGCGCCCGACCGCGTGGCTTGGAGATTGAGTCGGCCCTCATCCATCTCGGCCTTTCGATGTATTTGTCCCTCGAGATGGTGACCGCGAGCGCGCAACGCTGGCCACAGATCGGACGGCGAATCGCCGAGGTGCATCTGCTGCCCGAGAACGGCTTCTGCTATGCCGACACCGCCCAGCCGGGGCATGTCACGGTGTGGGGACGCCCCCTGCAGTTACTCGCCTGTGTGGTCGATATCCTTTCGGTAGGCGATTAGCGATGCACTACGTTCTACTGAGCAGCACCGGAAACCTGATCGAGTCCTATGACGAGGAGTCAGAGGCTCGCGCTGCTCTGCAACGGATCGTGTCCTCGGAGCCCGAAGCCGCGGACGATATCGCGTTGATGACCTACGGAGACGACGGGATGCCAGTGGGCGATCCAGTCTTCGCCAAGGCTCCGATCGCCGTCCGCTGAGTTTCGTTCGGCGGCAAAGAGGTCGTCATCGTGCCCGCCAAGCGGGTGGAGCTTCTCCCCGAGGCCAGCGCAGCGAAAGCTAAAATGTCAAGCGTCGATCGAGCGGCTACGGGCGTCGATTACGTGACGCTCCCTGGCGAGCTCGGCGCTGGCTCCTCCGCTTGCGTTGGCGCCCGCGAGCTTCTCGCGCGCGCGCTCGGGCGTGACCGTCACGACGTCCCACGCCAGCCCAACGCGCTTCAGCGCGAAGATCAGCCAGCCTGAGGGGTCGAGCTCATACCAGCGCAGGCCGTGGAAGGCGGACTGGGGGAAGGCGTGGTGGTTGTGGTGCCACGCCTCGCCGAGCGAGGGCAGCGCCAGCCAGAAGACGTTCGTCGACTGATCGTCGGTGTCGAAGCGGCGGCTGCCGAAGAAGTGGCAGATGGAGTTGATCGACCAGGTGATGTGGTGCACGAGGAAGATCCGCACGAGGCCGGCCCACAGCAGCGCGGACAGGCCGCCGTCGACGAGCGAGCCGCCGCTGAGCGCGAAGCCCAACAGGAACGGCAGCGCGAGGCTGCCCAGGGCGATCAGGGGAAAGCTCTTGTTGATGCGCCGCATCGTTGGATCTTCGACGAGGTCGCGGGCGAAGCGCCTGGAGGACGCCTGGCCGTGCACGGAGAACAGCCAGCCGACGTGCGCGTGCCACAGACCCGCGACCATCCCGCGCAGGCCGGCGCCGTGCCCGGCGTGCGGGCTGTGCGGGTCGCCGTCTTCGTCGGTGAACGTGTGGTGCTTGCGGTGGTCGGCGACCCAGTCGATCACGGGTCCCTGCAGTGACATCGAACCGAGGATCGCGAGCGTGTAGCAGAGCCACGGGCGCGTCTTGAACGCGCGGTGCGTGAGCAGCCGGTGGAAGCCGACCGTGATGCCGATCGCGGTCAGCAGGTACATGACGGCGAAGATCGCCAGGTCGCGCGGCCCGAGGAAGTGGTTCCACAGCACCGCCGCCGCCGCGATCACCCCGAGGAACGGCACGACGACCGCGGCGATGTTGACGTTGCGCTCCAGGCGGGTCACTCAAGGGAGATACCGCGGCCGTCGATCCCGGTTACAGCAGTCCCACGATAAGCGCGTCCCGGACTCGATCCTCGAGCGATCCTGAGACTTGCACGAGCGACGGCTCGCCCGGGACCGAGCGGTGTGATCCGGCCAGCATTTAGAGATCGGCGCTGGTTGCCGATGAGTGCAGGATGGCAGCTTCTCGGCAACCGACCACGCAGGTCGACGCTGCGTCCAGGACGCGCGCGCGGGCGTCCTCGCGGGCGCGTAAGGCGCGCGAAGCGCAGCCCGATGATGATGATGACGATCTTCGTCGTCTGGGTGAGGTGCTGAACGCCCGCACCGAGGATGTGGTGGCTGGAATGGTCTCACGGACGGGTGAGTCGAGCTGCGTCCTTGACCCGATCGTCGAGGAGAGCTTTGAGCGAGTGGGCGCGGTCTCGACGGTCGCGGTCGCCCGCTGGATGGCCGGCGAGGGCGCCGACGTCGCGCGCGACGTCGGCCAGGAGTCCTGGCAGATCTTCGGGCAGCTCGCGGCCCAGCGCGCGGCGCCGTTGAACGAGGTCACCAAGCGCTGCCTGCGCTGGTGCGATGCGGCGGAGGACGTGGTGGGCGAGATCGCCGCGCAGCTGGCCCTCTCGCCGGAGGTGCTCGCACAGGCCGTGAGCATGTTGCAGCGCAGCCTCAAGGTGACGCTCGTGCGGATGTGTGAGGCCTTTGAGTCCGAGCGCCAGGGCGCGGATGAGCAGCTCGCGTTCCTCGCAACCCACGACCCGTTGACCGGGCTTCCCAACCGGACTTTGATCCTCGATCGCATCGAGCAGATGTTCGCCCGCTCACGGCGCGATCACACGCCGGTCGCCGCGCTGTTCATCGATCTCGACAACTTCAAGAGCATCAACGACACCCTCGGACACGGCTCCGGCGACGAATTGCTGAAGGCGGTCGCCGCGAGACTGGATGCCGTCGTGCGGGCCACCGACACCCTCGGGCGCCTGGGCGGCGATGAGTTCGTCGTCATCGCCGAGGACCTGTCGCTCGCGGCCGGCCCCGACCTGGTCGCCGAGCGCCTGCTCGCCGCCCTCAAAGAGCCGTTCAAGCTCGACGGCGCAAAGGACACTCCCTTCACGGTGACGGCGAGCGTGGGTATCGCCGTCGGGGACCGCGTATCGCCCGCGGATCTGCTGCGCGACGCCGACATCGCGATGTACCGCGCGAAGTGGGACGGCAAGAACCGCTACATCGTCTTCGAGTCCGGGATGCAGGATGCCGTCCAAGGCCGGATGAAGCTGGAGATCGACCTGCGCCAGGCGATCGAGAACGACGAGTTCCTGCTCGTCTATCAGCCCACGTTCGACCTGCGCGACATGAGCCCCACCGGCATGGAGGCCCTGATCCGCTGGCACAGCCCCACACGCGGCGTCGTACAGCCCGACGACTTCATCCCGCTGCTCGAGGAGACGGGCCTGATCGTGGAAATCGGCAGATGGGTCCTGAACGAGGCAGCTCGGCAGGGCGCCACGTGGCGCGACGCTGGCTATCCGATCGGCATGGCCGTCAACGTATCCGGCCGGCAGCTCGACACCGACGACTTCATAACCGACGTGCAATCGGCGCTCGCACAGAGCAGTCTCGAGCCATCCGCGCTGACGATCGAGATCACCGAGACGACGCTTATGCGCAACGTCGAGGAGACCGCCCGCCGGCTCACGGCCGTCAAGGAGCTCGGCGTGCGGATCGCGATCGACGACTTCGGAACCGGCTACTCCTCGCTCGCTCACCTGCAGAAGTTCCCCGTCGACGCGCTGAAGATCGACCGCTCGTTCATCTCCGGGCTCACGAACACCCAGGAAGGTGAGACCCTCATCCACACCCTCGTGCAGTTGGGCAAGGACCTGTCGATCGAGACCCTCGCCGAGGGCATCGAGCAGTCGCAAGAGCTCGACCTCCTCAGAGACGAGCACTGCGACTCGGGACAGGGCTTCCTGTTCGCGAAGCCCCTCGACGTCGCCGCCACCGAGAGCTTCCTGGAGAACTGGGCCAAGAACGCCGCCACCTGAGCTCAAGGCTCACGTGTTTCCGCCCGCTCCGGCTTTCGATAACGTGGTTGATTATCGAAGGCCAGGATGGTAGTCTGCATGTATGGGCAAGCGGGATGCACAGCATGTGACGATGGCTCTGATCGCGCTTGACGATGCTCACGACGCGCTGCAGAGTGGCCGTCGGGATGCGGCGATCCAGGCCATGCAGGAAGCTCACCGCACGCTTGAGGGTGTCGGCCATGCCGCTGGTGTGCCGGTCGCCCATGCCGCACGACGACTCGGTGTCTCTGAGCCGACCGTGCGCTCGTGGATAGCACGCGGCGCTCTGCGCGCGATCAAGGGCTCGAGCCCCGTGGAGATCGAACCGGAGAGCCTGCGGAGCGTGAGCCGCGCGCTTGACGAGCTGCGTGAGCGTGGACAGGATCGCGAGTGGCTCCAGGCGCTCGTGGACTATCTCGATGACCGCGAGGCACGCCGCAGCCCCACGCTGAAGGAGGGCCTACAGCAGCTCAAGCGCGGGGAACTTGAACCGGCCTGATGGCCTTCGCAGTCCTCCGCACGCCGCAGGTGCGCGACGCAGTGGAGCGGCAGATGAGCCGGACCGAGCGAGCCAGCTACGAGGCGGCTCGTAACGAGCTCGGTGGACGCGGATGCGTTGCCGGCGGCTACAAGCTCGCCGCAACCGACGGAGGCGACTACCCGCTGTGCGCGCGTCACCTCGCGAATGCCTGGCGCATGTACACCGCATACCCAGATGACGCGCGCGTCGTGATCGTCGCCATCGATCAGCACCTCCCGCAACACAACCCTGTGCAATCGCTCGCAGAGGCGCTGTCGGGCCTCGCAACCGTAGGCCGTCGACGCCAAGACAAGCCGCCGTGCTGTGAGGACGCCGCCACGCCACCCCCGATGAACGACGAGCTGCGCAACCGGCTCGACATGCTCATCTGAACGCGGCGGATTCTCGTCGCTACCCGGTTGCTTGTACTCTGGTGCGCTGCGGATGTAGCCGGGGATGCCCAGGAAGAACGACAAGCAGATGGAGGAGCGCGTTGCGCGCGTCGCCGAGGCGGTGCTGGCGGAGCGTGGGTTCGTCACGCCGATCGATGTGCTCGTCGGCTTGGGCTGGCTCCAGGAGAGCCGTGTCGAGGATTGGCGCCGTGGACGGGTGGCGTATCTCGAGAAGGTCACGTTTGCGAATCTGAGCAAGATCTCCCGTGCGATGCGGGCGTTTCGCCGCTGGGCGGAGCGCCGCGGACTGAAGCCCAGCGAGACCGGATATGTAAGGCGCACACGCGGCAGCCGCCCGCCGCTGCGGTTCTCGAAGAGCGGCACGCCGGCGATCGAGCGCGCCTACCGCACCCACTGGGTCTCCCCCAGGCTGGCCGAGCGCGCGCGTCCGGCCGAGCAGCGCTCCGGTGGGACTGTGCGCACCTCACCCGGCCCGGCCGGCAAGCGAACATCCGCCAAGATCTCACTCGAGATCGCAGGAAACCAGGCCTCACACTCGAAACTAGCCTGAACGGCAACATCAGGCAACAGAGAGGGACAACTGGCGCGTCACCGTCGAGGTCACTCGATCGAGGCACAAGCGCGCTACGCTCCCCATGATGATGATGATGCGCACACTGGTTCTGGACCCTCCCCCAGCAGGGTTCGAGCTCGTGGGCAGGGAGTACCGCCCGATCGAGCGCAGTAGGCTGATCGACCTGGGCGCGAGCGACCTGATCGAGCAGATCGACTGGTCACCCGGCGAATAAGCCCACGAACCGGCAGGCGACAGGTGAGGCTCGTGCCGCTGATCGTGCCCGCCGCGATGGCCGGCCTGCTACTCGCGTTGTGCGCCCCCGCTGTCGTCGCGGCTGACGCCGGGGCGGGACACCCGCGGCCGGCCTCGCCTCACGGCGCGAGCGCGGCTGGCGAACCCGGGCAGCTCCCGCTCCCGGTCACCGTGGGAATTGACCCGTTCGCTCCCGGCAAGCCGGTGCCCGAGGAGTTTCTCGGGCTCTCGTTTGAGGCGGCGGCGCTCAGGCAGCTCGCGGTATACGCAGACCGCGGCGACCTGGTCGAGCTGCTGCGCTCGCTGGGTACGG
>Ga0116215_1002643_pt1 | contig 10888 bp, 13 predicted proteins | sample Sb_taG_7_FD_89698 | JGI IMG/M metagenome (GOLD analysis project Ga0116215, IMG submission 89698) | Peat soil microbial communities from Weissenstadt, Germany - Sb_50d_2_FS metaG | ecosystem: Environmental > Terrestrial > Soil > Wetlands > Peat | place: Germany: Weissenstadt | collected 2010-09-21 | reverse complement strand
CGGCTGGTGTTGATGCTCCCTCGACATTTGACTGGGCCGGCACAGCTCGCTTGGCAATTTATGGTGCGGCGCGCCATTACTTCCGGGGTTGAGCCATGACGTGTGGCACAGAACGCTTAAGTGAATCGTGATGCGAAATCGTTACTGCGCTATCCACGGCCTGCATTCACCCATCGGGTTGGCGCGATCCTTAAGACTGCTGGATCAAGACCCCATCGACCGGGCCATTACTGCGGCGATGTGTCGGCCGCAAGGACGGCAGGCAAGCTCTTGAACATCGTACTGATAAGCGGCTTTCGCATCTTTCCAAGCTTCACCGGTGGACATATCCGCACGGGAAGCATTGCGCGGGCCCTCGCTAGAATGGGGCACCGGGTGCTCATCTACAGTCTGGCAGGGCGCCACGGCGACTATCGACTATCCGATCTCTGGAGCGGTTCTTATCGCGTCGATCAGATCGAGCCGGAACTGAGCGAAGAGACCAATCTGGGACTTGTGTTCGGGCTCTTGCAGGCGCTTGGACGGCGCCTCAACTACCCGCGTGTCTGGCAATACTATCTGTTGCGCTCTGGGATCGTCCCGCGACGACTGAAGCTGGCCCTGCGGTCTGCGGATCTGATTCTCTGCGATTTGCCGTGGTGTCCACCGATTGCCGGCGCATTCCATGGCAGTCCCTGGTTCCTGCTGAGCCACAACCTCGAGCATCGCCTCCTGGAGCAGGGACCACCGCGCCACAGGCGCTTTGCCACGTGGATGCGTACGATCGAATGCGCGGCTCCAACCCGTTACCAGGAAATCCTCGCATGCGCCGAGGAAGACCAGGCCTTTTTCCGCGGTTGCGATCCAAGCGGCCGGCTTCGCCTGCCAATTGTTCGAAATGGCGTTGATCCCGAGGCCTACCGCGCTCCGCCCGGGGCGCGCCGGCGCGTTCGGGCGGAGCTTGGCCTCGACGAGGCGGACACTCTGTTGGTGTTCAGCGGCAGTGGCTTTGCGCCAAACGTGGAGGCCCTGCAGGCATTGCGGGAATTCTGCCGTGCCGAGTCGGTTTTTCTGGAGCGCGAGCGCGTTCATATACTTGCCCTGGGCTCGGTGTCGGCAGCGCCCGGCCGGGAGGGCGCGCTGATTTCGACCGGCCGCGTGCCCGAGATCCTGCCCTATCTGGCTGCGGCGGATGCCGGATTGAATCCCGTGATCCGTGGCTCGGGGTCGAATGTAAAGCTGTTCGAATACCTGGCGGCGAAACTACCGGTGATATCGACCGCCTTCGGTGTGCGCGGCACTGCGCTCGAACCCGACCGGGACTACATCCCCTACGATCCGGCAGACCCCAGTCAGGCGATTCGCAAGTTTCTTCACGGCAAAAGCCGCCCCGAATGGAAGCTGCATGCAGAACGGGTATGGACTCGCCACCGACGAAGTTGTGATATCAGTGAACTTGTAAAAGAGGCGACGCTGCAGCTGCCGCAGTTCCAGACTTTCGCCGCACCGATTTCGAGGCGGTAACCGCCGCGCGGCGCTGAGTCGTTGCGACCCCACCGGCGCCACAGGGCTCTTGCCACCTGAGTCATGTGCGTTGATCCTGCGCGGAATTCGGCCGATATTTGCCCGTGAAGCTTGGTCGACAGCGGTCTGATCCGCTTGAGCAATATGCTCCGCGCCGTGCAGTACTGGCTCATCGTGGTAGCCATGGCAGGGATATCGGTCCTGGTGTGTTCGGCCACCTTTCGCCTCGTCGAGAAACAAGGGGGCTCATCGCACTGACATCCCGCGTATTGGCTTGCAGCAATATTCATTGCCCGGCGAATTTGATTTTGCCGGTGGCTTTGCCTCTGTCGCGCTCGAGGATCGCGATCGCCACCAACGACCGAGCCAGGGCAGATGACTCACCACATGCCCACGTCAGATTCGACACGGCCATTCGAAGCATCAGATCGATTGCAGAGCCAGGATCTTGGGCCTTGGTATGGGGACGATGAACTGGCCGCCCCACTCGCGGATGAAACTCATCTGCGCCACAATTTCGTCCTTCAGGTTCCATGGCAGGATCAGCAGATAGTCCGGCATGGTTCTGCGAATTTCCTCGGGCGACAGAATGGGAACGTGCATGCCTGGCGTGTATTTGCCCTGCTTGTACGGGCTCCGATCGACGGTATAGTCGAGAAAGTCGGGGCCGATCCCGCAATAGTTGAGCAGAGTGTTTCCTTTGCCCGGCGCCCCGTAGCCGGCAATGCGCTTGCCTTTGTCCTTGAGCGCGATCAAAAACGACAGGAGTTCCCGCTTCGTGGCCTTTACCTGCTCACCAAAGCTTCGGTAGGTCTCAAGACGGTCGAAGCCGAGCCCCAATTCCCGTTGCCGCAACTCCTGGGTACGATCGCTCACCGGTTTCGAAGTGTCATCGGTGTGACGTGCGTAGATACGAATCGAGCCGCCATGCGTTGACAGCTCCTCGACGTCGAACAGCGTCAATTGATGCGCCGCGAATACCTGCTCGACCGTGAAGAAAGAGAAATAGCTGAAGTGTTCGTGGTAGATGGTATCGAACTGGTTCTGTTCCATCAGTCGCTGCAAATGGGGGAACTCCATGGTGATCACGCCGTTTGGTTTGAGTAGCCGCCTCATGCCGGCGACAAAGTCATTCAAGTCCGGTACATGCGCCAGCACATTGTTGCCCAGTACCAGGTCAGCCTGGCCGTACTTGGCGACGATCTTGTCCGCGCTGCTCGTGCCGTGAAAGCAGACTTCGCTGCGCACGCCGCGCTCCTGGGCAGCCTTGGCGACGTTGGCCGCAGGTTCTATGCCCAGCACCGGCACGCCGGCGGCTACGAAGTGCTGCAACAGGTAGCCATCGTTGCTCGCAATTTCCATGACCAGGCTGCGCGGCGAGAGGCCGAATCGGCCCCGCATCATGTCGGCGTAACGGCGTGCATGCTCGACCCAACTATCGGAGTACGAGGAGAAATACGCATATTCGGCAGAAAAGATGTTGGCCGGAGCGACGTACTCCTCCAACTGCACTAGAAAGCATCTATGACAAACCCAGGCATGCAGCGGATAGAACGGCTCCATATGGTTGAGCTGATGCTGTTCGATATGAGTCTGGCACAGAGGCGACATGCCGAGATTGACGAAGCTGGTCTGCAGGCGTTCGCCGCAAAATCGGCAGTTCGCCTGGTGAGTGGTGTGCCTGGGGGAATCCGCGATTATCGTGCTCATCGATGAATTCATCGTGCTGCAGTTGGTTATGCCGGCGTTCCGGCATCGACCGGTCGCGCAAACGGATTGTTACAGGCTACCAGTGGATCGTAGTAGCCGAGGTAACTGACCGTGCGATTCTTGTCGGCGCCATTGATGAAAAAGTCACTCGACATCAAATATTGCGTCACCACCTTATCCTCGCCGTGGCGTAGTGCCCGACCGAGGCTGGTATCCGGGTTCAGCGTGCGCCGCGTATAAAGTCCGTCGGCAGCGTCGATGACGTGCAGTCTCAAGCTGGAGACTATCCCCAGCCCGGCGATATCGGCGGCAAAACGCCGCACGCCGGCATCATCGAGCCGCAGATAGTGCAGTTTCTTGTGGAGGACCTTGACGATGGCACTCTGGTCTGCGCTGGCCGCAAAGTCCCAGCCGATGGCGCCGCAGATTGCAGCGGCCGTGGACAGCAGAAAGGTGCGGCGTCGCATGGGGTTTCAGGCAAAGAGATGATCTGCCGCCCACAGCGACAAGGCGGATACGGTCAGCGTCGGATACGCAGGGCTCGCGGTAGGGAATGCGCTGGCCCCGAGTACCAGCAGATTGCGGTACTGATGATGTACGAGGTGGCGGTCTACGATGCTCGCCGCCGGGTCGTCGCCCATGAGCACGGTGCCCTGGATATGAGCCGCGGTCGTGCCGATTTCGGTGCGGGTAATCCTCTCCACCGGCAGCGCCCGAGACAGGGTATCGATCATCGACGGGACCTGGGCGGCGCCGCGCTTGGCGTAGTCTGAGTAATCGGTGAATCGCGTCTCGGCGAGGCGCGGATTGTTGAGATTGATCGAGACCGTGTTGTCTTCTCGCGGCAGATCGTCAAACAGAAACCGGATCATGAGCCGCTCAGTCCAGCGGCCGTCTTCCGAGCGCAGCGCGCCCATTTTGGAGGGAAATGGTGAATTCCAGGTTTCAATCATGCACGCGGCATGCTCGCGGCGGTGCTCGCCTTCATAGAATATGTAGCCCAAGCCAGTCAGAATCGTGCTGCCGTTATATGACTTAACGCCATTGAGGTCAAAGGTTACATCGATCGGTAGCTGTTCATGCAGGCGCCGGCCCAGCAGCCGATGCCCTATCCCGGAGCGCAGCAAGAGGTGGGGATTGAACAGCGCGCTGGCACCCAACGCAATCAGATCAGCCGAGGCATGCTGCGTGCGTCCTTCGCGCACGTAGGTCACACCTGCCGCGGTTCCAGCTGCCGTGTCGACCGAATCAACCTCAGCATCGAGCTGTAAGGTGACGCGGGGATCGTCGTAAATGGAGACCAATCCATTCTGAATAGTGAATTTTGCGTCGACCGGACAGAGCTCGCAGATGCCGGTCGCGCAACAGACGCCACGCTTGCCGGTGGCGACGCTGGCCCTCGATGTGGCGACATTGAACCAGCCATCGGGGAAGTGCCGTTTCAACAGCACGTCCGGGTCGGAAAAGCGATGCGGCGGCAATGGAAACGGGCGGGATCTCGGCATCGGGCTGTCCGCCGGTCCGGACACCAGCATGATCTGTTCCACCGTGCAGTAGTGGGTCTCCAGATCATCGTAGGAAACCGGCCAGTCCACGCCGACGCCATAGCGCGATTTGAGCTTGAAATCGCCCGGCATCATGCGCGTCGTACCACCGAGCCAGCATTTTGAATTTCCGCCAAATCCCGGACTCGTGTACCAGTCCTTTGCAGGCGTAGCGTTGACGAATACGTCTTTTGGATCAATAGAGGAACTGCGTCGATTCTGGAGCTGCCAGGCCTTGGTGTCGCGGCCACCGCGCTCGAGCACCAGCACGCGGGAGGCAGCGGGCGCATGTTCGAGGAAGCGCATCAAAAAAAACGCTCCGGCGAAACCCGTGCCAACAACAATTAGATCATATTGTGAAGACATGCGGTATCGTTCTCCAGGTAGGATCTCTACCCTGAATTGCCAGCAATATGTTACTTCCCAGGGTTTGGAGGGAAATATTAACCGCTTGCATCTGAGAGTAGGTGCACAATTCCACAAAATCACGCTCCGGGGGGGCGAAGTGTTGTCATACGTGCCCGACCGAAGGCGCGGGCGATGAGGATCGTCAGCAACGCGATGACGCTCCACCACGGTTCGAGTCGCAGCAGTCCGCGCCACAGGCTCCAGAGTGTCCCGCGTTACCCACCAATGGAGCGCGCGACGAACAAGAGTGCGAGCAGCGGCAGAGCAATGAGCAGCAAAGCCGAGCCTCCGTGTCGGGCAGCACCCAGCCGTCGAGCTGGACGGCTCCCGCAGTAGTGAAGTCAGCCCGGACACACCCGAGGAGCCGGCGCAACAAGCCGTCGCGATCCACGGCCGCAGCCTCTGGGGCATCCGCCAGCAGGCAGTAAGAGTGTGAGGTGCGTTGAGACGCCCGGGCTATGTGCTGCGGGCTGCCCAATGCGATGTTCAAGACCAGAACGCGGTGCTTATACCCAATAATGCAGCGCAGCATGGCTGCTGGCGACTACTCTGCCCCAGCTTCTATAGCTCGTTAGCGTGTCGGGTCCACCGAAGTTATGTGAGCGATGCACGGAACGCGAGCCGACGAAACCCTATCATTGGCATCGCGCTGCACGAGGTGCGTATTTCGCGCAAGGAAGGCCAGCGATTCACGGCAACGCGGTCCATGGTTTCTCGCCATGTCGGTCCACTGCTCGTGATGCAGGACGTGTATGACTTTCTCTCAGTGCTGAACTCCCGTCAACGGTGCGACGGTTATCCACGGGCCCGCGCCTGGGCTCATTAAAGCCCGTGCGCGCGGGACGGTGTCCGTAGGCCTGATAACACCGATCCCACGCTACCTGTATAATCAAATCGATTACACAACTGGCACCCGGCTCCGGCGACAGCGGTGGCTGCTCCATGTTTTGCCTCGGTAGGGATTTTGCGGTTTGCTCAGATCAATATATCTCACGCTCGCCCGCGGCCGCTTCAATCTTGGCAAGATCGTGCTGGCAGTCGATTCCCTGTTTCGCATCTGGCGGCCATGAACACAGGCAAGCCAGCTACCACAACCGCGGCCAAGCTGGTTCACGTACTGCGATTCTTCGGCGCTGGTGTGATCGATCAGGTGCTGCTGTCGGGCGCCAGCTTCATTGCCGGATTTCTGATGATTCGCTACACCAGCGACGTCGACTACGGCCAGTTCGTGTTGGCGCAATCCGCGGTGCTGCTGCTCGTCAGCGCGCAAGGCGCGTGGCTCTCGGGACCCCTGGCGGCCATCGTCCCGAGCAAACCTGCCGCTACCAAGAGATTGATGATCGGAGCGGTGCGAGCGAGCCAGTCTCGCTTCCTGCGTTGGGTTGCCGTGAGTCTATTGGCGATCGCTGTCACCCTCTACGCCACCGGTTTTTTGAGCGCCAGTCTCGCGCTTGTGAGCGGGACCACCATTCTCGCCGGATGGGCCACGCTGCAACGGGAATACCTGCGCAGCGTGTTGATCATCTATTCGCGACCGCATTGGATGTTACGAGCAGACACCGTCTACGTGATCTGCCTCGTTGCGGGCATCGCATTGGCGGCATATCTACGCCACTCGGCAGGCGTGTGTGCCATCTTCGCATTGGTGATCTCGGCCTGGGCGTGCATGCTGGTATCGCATCGAATGCTGAGTTCCGATCCTGGTTGGATTTCCGGCGATGCTCGGCCGTTTTTGCAAGAAATGCGCGCTTTGGGGGTCTGGGCCACCGTCGGCGCCGTGACCTATTGGCTGTTCGCTCAAAGTTACAACTCTGTCCTGGCCACGCGGCTGAATTTGACCGCGGTGGCCAGCGTAAATGCCGCACGTCTGGTGATTGTGCCGGTAACTGTCTTTTCGCTTGGGATCAACAACGTGCTGATGCCACTGGCCGCCAATTGGCTCGCGCAGTTTGGCCTTGCAAGAATGCTGCGTCGGCTGGCGGTAGTTGCCCTAGCAATTATCGCGCTGGACTTGGTCTATATCAGCCTCGCCTGGATTTTTCGTGATTGGATCATTGGCAGCCTGCTGCACAAGACCATCGCCGATCGTGATCGGCTGCTTGTACTGTGGGCGTGCGTCGCTCTGATCTTCCTGCCGCGCGAAGTGCTGCAGGCTGGTCTGTTCGCCCTCCGACGGGTCAAATCAATGGCCCGGCTGATCGGCCTCAGTGCCGTCGTCTCCCTCACCTTGATGTGGTTCGGCACCGCTCGATGGGGAGCCGCCGCGGTGCTGATAGGCCAGCTCGCCGGTGAATGTGTGAACTTGGTCGGCCTTTCCTGGCTGGTGTGGATACAGGTGCGTCTGCAGTCAGAATCATGACGCGCGACACGCGGCTCAGACGCTCAGCGTGGTGAAGCCGATGCGTCAGCCGCGCAACTTCTCTATCGTCTTCACTGGATTCAAGCCGGCCCCGAAGAAGCGCGCCACCACCGCACGGTACAGTCGAATTCGGCTGAATCCGACACCGCATTCCCTGGGTTTGGCTATATGGAATTCTCAGAACTTCGCATCGCGGCGCCCGAGAATCAGATTGACGGCGAGGAAATTGTAATACTCCGACAGCCGGTCCTGCACGCAAGTTCGCAGCTCTTCGGCCGTCAGAAAATCCGGGCCGTAGCGGGTCAGTTCGAACAGCGTGGCCGCCAGCAGCGTGTTCGTTGACTTCGCCATCACCATCAGGGAACCGGGCCTCTGCCGTGTAAATGCGAGGACCTGATGCACGAAGCCAAAATCGCGCTGGCGCAGAAGCGCTATGCAGGCTTCCGTATCCGCGTATCTGTTCGACTCGTTATAGAAGGGATCGTGCGCGCGCACCAGATCGCCTGCCTTAACGGCAAACGCTTCCGAGCCCGCGCCAAGCACTACGTGCTGGCAACCGGCGGCATCGAGAACGCTCGACTGCTGCTCAATTCCATCCGCGTGCAGAAATTCGGGCTGGGCAATGCATTTGCCCAGCTCGGCCGCTACTTCATGGATCATCCCTACGTGATCGGAGCTGCGACCATCGTGGGCAACGCTGCCAGTCCCGAGCTGCGCTTCTACGACAAGCGCGTAGTGCGCGGGAGAATCGTGGAGGGATTTTTCTGTGCCACCGACGAAGTGCGGCGCCGGGAGCGGCTTCCGCCCTTTGCCATTAACCTCTGGGCCTTGGACAGCGTTGGGGATGACTATCCGGACCAGATCGTGCCGCCGCAGGCACTGCGCAACCCGCCGTCGGACAGCCTTTCCAATCAGATCACGTATTACCTCACGCGCTCGGTCATTTTACTGGAATCCCCTGCGCAATGGCTCTACAAGAAGATGTGGCGTCAGCAACCGGGCAGATTAACGACGTTTCATACTCGCGGCCCGGACCCTGACCCCCAAAACCGCGTGACGCTCATAAACAGCGTGGACGCGCTGGGGATGCGCAAGGTCCAGCTCGTTTGGCGTCTGCCGGAAAATTTCGAATTGCAGATGCAACGCGCGCACGAACTGTTGGCGCAGGACCTTGGGCGCACCGGCCAGGGTCGGCTGCGCATCGAGTCGACCGCCACGGAGCATGATCCGATGAAGAGCTTGGGCAACGTGCACCACCACATGGGTACCACCCGCATGCACAACGACCCGCGCCGCGGTGTGGTGGACGCGAACTGCCGCGTCCACGGAATCGGCAACCTCTTCATCGGCGGCGGCTCGGTATTCCCCACTTATGCCTGCGACGATCCCACCATGATCATCGTCGCGCTCGCATTGCGAATGTCCGACCATCTAAAGTCCGCACTCAGCTCATAAAGCCAACTCCGCGTGCGCTATACGCGACGCTTCGCACTACTTTCCATGGGTTGCGCGACCGGCCTGTCGCTGATGCTGCACCCGAAAGCCGTCCTGGCGGCCAGCCAATCTCTCGATCCGATCACCGCCAAGCTGCAATCGCTGGAGTCCGATCCGGTGGGTGCACGCACGATCGGATGCCTCTATCGTCGCCAGTTCCCCGCAGAAGACAGCCCGGCCATCTAAACGCGCCTGACACTCTCATCCTTGTTGGCGGATGCCCCAAAGGCTGCGGCCCTGGATCGCAACGACTTGCTGCGCCGGCTCCACGAGTGCGTACGGGCCGAATTCACCACCGCGGTAACCGTCCAGCTCGACGGCTGGGTGCTGTCCCGCACCGAGGGTGGGCTATGCGCATCGTGTGGGTGATCAAGGAGGCCGCACTGGTCCTGCTCAGCTCTGCCAGCGGTGGGTTGCTGCTATTCGTTTCCCTCCGGGAGCTGACACGACCGCCGGGTGTGGAATACGCTAGCCTGAAGGGCATGGTGCCCATCACCACCTCCAAGGCTCCCTGGTTGCTGCTCATCGCTGTGCTGCTGCTCGCACTGTGATTCAGCGCGCGCGCCATGGGTGGGCGACGCGGGACACTCTGAGGCCTGTGGCGCGGACTGCTGCGCCTCGGACTGTGGTGGAGCGTCGTCGCGCTGCTGCTGTTCGCCGACGTCGCCATCGTTGGCGTCCGCACCCAACCGCTCTCGGACCTGCACTGGTCCTTCGCTTTTGGATCCATGGCGGCGCTGCTGCTGATCCTCATCGCCTGCGCCCTCGGACGGGCACGAACGATGAATACTCCGCCCTGATAGGTACTGAGAGCGGGGATCGCACAGATCAGGCGCGCGAATTTGTGGAATTGTGCGCTCGCTCTTACGATTTTGTTGTTGGCACGGGCTTCGCCGGAGCGTTTTTTTTTGCGATTCCTCCAGCACACGCCCGAAGCAGCGCGCGCGCTGGTACTCGAGCGCGGTAGCCGCGACACTAAGGCTTGACAGCTACAGAATCGACGCACTTCGAGCATCGATCCTCCTTCCTGATCTCGACCACGGCGGCAATTTGCGGCATCAGCGCTTGGCGCTTTGCGACGAGCCAAGACGAGAGTGCCATCGTCAAGGTACTCTACAAAAAGCTGCATTGTCTGAAACTCGATGATACCGGCGTGCGCCGATTTGCCTCTGATCTAGCCGCGCGCAAGGTTATTTCGAGTCTCAAATTGCGCATCGTTGACGCCGCCAACGGACTGTATACGCATCATTCGCCGCCGGCAGACAACAAATTCGGCCACGCAATCCGCCATAGCGAGGATCGTGTGGTGACCGAGTACCTGATGTCGAGCGACTTCTTTGTCAAAGGCGCCGACAAAAATCGTACGGTCAATTACCTTGGGTACTACGTTCCGTTGGTGGCCTTCAACAACCCGTTCGCGCGGCCTGTCAACGCAGCATCGCCGGCATAGGTAATGCTGATTTTGTCACTTACGACGGCGGAGCAGTTGGCGCACGGCGGATCTCGTTTGGCGCAACAAGCTATTTTGTCGAACCCACCTGAATCGCAGCGGGAACGCCTGGTCGATCTGCTTGAGCTCCCCGGGGCTCAGGCGCAAGTCCGCCGCGCGTAGATTCTGCTCGAGGCGCAGTAGGTTGGTTGACTTCGGTGTGGCCACTACGTCGGGCTCCCGCACGCACCAGGCGAGTGCAATCTGCGCTGCACTCACGCCGCGTTCACGGCCAAGCTGAGCCAGGAGCGGATGCTGCGTCATGCTGCCACGCCCGAGCGGGGAATACGCCATGGTTTTAATGCCATGCACGCGCTGCCACGCTAGCAGCCCGTACTCGATCCCGCGCGCCTCCGCGCTATAGGTGACCTGATTGCATTG
>Ga0116215_1002635_pt1 | contig 10907 bp, 9 predicted proteins | sample Sb_taG_7_FD_89698 | JGI IMG/M metagenome (GOLD analysis project Ga0116215, IMG submission 89698) | Peat soil microbial communities from Weissenstadt, Germany - Sb_50d_2_FS metaG | ecosystem: Environmental > Terrestrial > Soil > Wetlands > Peat | place: Germany: Weissenstadt | collected 2010-09-21 | reverse complement strand
TGGACATCTGTAGAGTGATGCTTGATTCGACCTGGCCTCAACCTCGCATTGATTCCGGCCATAAGATCACCGTCTCATGTGTCATAGTACAGAATGGGACGTTTAGTACACGACTGCTCGGGTATGGCGCCGTGGCTCTAGATCGTTCATAATCGATCGGCTTCCTGAGGCCGAGCGATCGTCATCGCGCTGCGTGATCAGCCCTCGCCTGGAGCGAGGCGTACACTGCCGCCGTTCGGGACGCCTTGAGCACCTCAGGTCACGTACCTTTCCAGGCTCCCTAATCGGTAGTTATGCTCCTGCTCCAGGCCGGTTTGGTGTTAGATAGCGGTGTCGGGGGTTCTGTCGAGGTGACAACCTTGCCGATTACGTGTTGATAGCCGAAGCCGTATCGTTCCCGGTCATTAGGTATGGCGTGAATCCGCAGGAGGGTATTGTCGGCGCGTCGAATAAGTTCCGGGCCAAGCGGGCTTATGGGCCGGTCGGCCACCAATGTCGTGTATCGAACATCGCCAGAGTTATGTGCGCGGCGGTCGAGCTTCGCTCTTCCGCCGCCAGGTCCGCAGCGGTGGTGATGGGCATGGTCGCGATGAGGGAGAGCAGGGCGGGACGTCCCGCGCTGGCGGCCTTGTGGAGGGCAGTGCGCCATCGCGCGGACCAGGTGTCGTCGATCCCGTCGTTGTCCTCGGCCCGCGGGCAGGCTCGGCTGCTTTTCGCCTCCTGAATTGTGGCCTCCGTGATCAGCGGCCGGACCCCAGCATCGGCGTGGTCGGCTAGGTTAGCGAGCGCCTGTGCCTGCTCGTAAGGCTTTTCTAGTGCCCGGGCGAGCCGCACGGCGTCCAGCATCCGGTCCGGGGAGAGATATGGTACGAGGCGGCTGAACCCCCTTGTGCCGTGCCGGCGTACCCAGTCCGGGTACCGCGTGGAGCTAAGTTCCTCTATACACCGTAGGGCTTGCATCTGGCGGTTCTCATTCAGCCGGGACTGGTATACCGCTAGGCAGATCAGTTGCCGGAGGCGTTCCGTATTGCGCTTGGACCGGACGAGGGTTTTCGTCACTTCCCGGGCGAGCGGCAGCCGGGCGGCGACGGAAACGGTGCTGATCGCCTTCTGCAGCGCGTTCAGTGCGTCGCACGGTATGTCGTCCTCGTGGGCGTGCGGGCGGAACGCGCCTTCGGCGGCCTCCTTCAGCAGGGCGGGCCGGCTTGTCGTCGTGACGAGCGGGACAAGCATGGCCAGCGCTCGCGAGCGATCGCACGGCCGCTCGATCGTGCGCACGGCTTCCACAGCGTGGTCGATCACCGCCGTCGGCACGGGGACGGCTTCGGTCAGGGAGTCGCACCGGATGTGCCGGTTGAAAAAATCATCAAGCACGCACTGCAGGCGCAGCACGGCCGCGAGCTGCTCGGGGCCATCGGTCATGCGGATCAGGCTGCGAAACCTGGCGTGCGGGTGGTCGTCGGAGTCGGCGACGTGACGGGCCTGGCCGTAGAGCGCACTGCGTTGCGGTTCCGAGGCCCTTGATGCCAGCGCGGCGAGCAGTTGCGCCCGCGGTTCCGGTTCGGCGTCCGCCGGGACGGCATCGGCCGCCGCTGCTGCTAGTTCGGGCGGCAAGCATGGCGCAAGCCGGGAAAGCAGTTCTAGTCGGCGAGGGATGTCCTTGATGGCTGAGACGAGCTCGATGATCTGTTTGCGCATCGTGCTGGGCAGGGCTGGGGCCAGGTGGACGAACGCCTTGGCCCATTCAGCTGGCGGGTCGAGGGGTTGGGTCGCGAGGGCTCGGCGCAGGAGTTCGGGTGGCAGGTGGGGGGCTAGCCGATTCAGCGCCTTGTCGGGCGGATTTACCGCGCCAGTATTGTCAACAGCTCGCCGTAGCAGGTGCTCGGGTAGCATCGGTGCCAGTTCGCACAGAAGCCATTCCGCGCTCGCCGGATGCCTGTCATGCACCTGCTGGATGATCTCCTCGAGCAGCGTGGTGCGGTCCGGTTCGGGGATTGCCGGCAGGAGGGCGGCCAGGCTCTCCCGGCCGATATTCGGTCCCGCCTCGCGTACGGCCGCGATAGCGACACTGGCCGCTGCTTGTTGCTTATCGTGCGGCAGGTGCGGCAGGGCCGCGGCCATCAAATCGATGATGGTATGCGGGGAAGCTCCGTCAATGAGCCTGGTAACGAGGTCATGTAGCTCTTCGCCGGACAGGTATGGGGCGACGGCGACGGCGAGTTCTTCTTGCCGCCATTGTTCGTCCTCGCGGTCGATGGCTGACTTGATCTCCGTGACGAGCCCGGCTATCTGGTCCGGCTGCGCACAGCGCAACAGCGCCCCGAACGCGCCGCCTCGCTCACCCCGGAAATAGCCGCCACGCGCCGTTTCCAGGACGTCCTCACGCAGATCCGGTACGTCAGCCAGCACCGCGGTCATCGCGTCGCAATAGTCCTTGGCGTGATGATCAGAACGGGCACCACGACGCAGCTCCGCGGCAGCGCGCTGGGGATCATACGGCGCCACGTACGTCTGAAGCCACGCACGAATCTCACCTGCCCGCGCCGAGTCGGCGTCCGCGGCCGTCACAGCCTGGTCGAACAAGGATGACCGGTCTTCCTCAGGCGACACGACTGCGATACGGGCGTACGCGAAGGCCCGGTACATGTCGTATCTAATCCCGGCGGCGGCTTGCCGGGCTAGGCTTATCAGCTGCGCGCGGTCACTCGTCCCGGGCGTGAGCAGCCCGGCCAGCCCGGTCAGCGCTGCCGCGCGGTCGTCATCTGCGGGAATCATCGTCGCGTACGCCCGCGCCTGATCGATCGACCACACGTCCTGGTGCACCAGGCTGGTCAAGAGCCGGGCGGGGATCTTGCCTGCGATGCTCGCCAGCGAGCTTCTCACCAGCGCGTACCGGACCTCCAGGCCAATGCCCAGCGACCGTTCGGCCGGTGTCCGCGCCCCATCAGTTACCTTCTGGGCACGTCCGCTGGCGAGGTCGATATCGGCGAGGTACTCTGCCGCTCGGCCGATACGATCGTGGGCGTCGAACCAGACATTCCCGCTCCCGGCGATGCCGGATCGTGCCTCCGCCGCCAGCAGCGTGTCCAACTGATCACCGCGATCCGCCCTGACCAGGTGGTCCGGGAGATGGACAAGGCCATAGCGCATGTCCGCTGAGAGCGTCTCCGGGAAATTCAGTCCGGGGAGCCCGTCTTCCAGACCGCCCCACGCGCCCAGATACGTGTCGGCTAGCCGGCCGTGCAACCCGGAAAGCCGCTGGCCGACCCGCCAGCTTAGGTAGTCGTATTGCAGGTCATGAAGCAGAAACGTCGAACTGTCGGGGCGGTAGGTCAGCTGGGACCGGTGAGCTAGGAAAACAACGGTCCGCAGCGCGTGGTCCGCGTCCAGCCCGTGTGGCGACCACAGGCTAGCGGCTGCCCCGACCGGCACTGGCCCGCGTGCGTTGAACACGGCGAGTTCCTCATACAACGACAAGGTGCGCTCGTCCAGGTTGTCGGTACCGACCGCGATCGCGGCGAGCAGGCTCGGGTGCGGGTAGTCACGGAATGCCGCCCGCAGAGCGTCTAGGTCTGCTTCGCGCAGCAGGGTCGCCACGCTGGCCCACGAGTAACCGCCGGAGACCATCGCCCCGCAGATTGCCAGGGCCAGCGGCAGGCCGCCACAACGGTCAACGACTTCCTCGGCGTACTCTGCGCCAGTCGGCGGCAGTTCCGGCGTGCCGACCGCGTACTGGGCCAGCAGGCTGAGCGCGACTGCATGCTCGCGCGGATCGGCCAGCTCGAAGGCCCCGACCGGGCATATATGCGTGCCATGCGGGAGTGTGTCCTGGTCACGTGTCGTTATCAGCAACGCGCTCCCAGGTCCGAGGACATCAAGCGCGGTGATCTGGACGACGCAGGCTACGTCATCGAGAATCAGCAGGCAACGTGCCCCGGACAGCCTTTGCCGCAAAGCGGTCTTCCTGGCCGTGACGCTCCCGCCCGGGGCAGAGACGCCAAGCGCCGCCAGGACCGTCGCCTGGCAGACGGCCTCCGTCGTGTCGCTGACGTCCAGCCACAGCACACCGTCCGGAAACCGGGTCTTGACGTCCTCATCGTCCGCTATGGCCTGGGCGAGCAGCGTCTTCCCCGAACCACCCATGCCGACCATGGCCACGACAGGGGCTCTGCCGCCACTGTCGGCTTCGATGAGACCCCGGACACGACGGTGCAGGCCCGACCGAGCGCAGAATAGCTCCGGCCGCGGCGGGGCCGGCAGGGAGCCGCCGACCGCTCGTCGGCGCGCCCGGGCCAGGTCCCGCAGCGAACGCTCCACCAGCTGCCCTAGCGCATCCGGGTTCGAGAAGAACCGTATGAGCAGCCCGCTGTCCTGAACACGACGGCGGAACGCATCCTGACGATCCCCGAACTCACGATCGATCAATGCGGACGCCGGGATGCCTACCTCATCAGCCTCAGTGTCGAGCAGGAACACCAGCCGGTCCAGGCCCGCCTCAACGGCAGTATGAAACTCCAGCTCGGTATACGACACCTCTGGCTTGTCCCGCACAGGGGAGCCGTACCGGGTCCCCAGCACTCCCACGTACACATCGCAGCCGCGCACCATCTCGGCGCACACCTGGGAAGAAGCCTGCCCACTCGCGGCAAAGACCGCCATATCAACGATCACATGCCCAGCCGCTGTGATCGCCTCTTCCACCGCCGTCACGTATGACGCCCCTTTCGGGAAGTCCCGCAGCTCAGAGGTGTGCGAGATAAATACCCGCCACCTGGGATCGTCCCCGAAACCAGCCAACCCTGCTACGCCTCCTTGAATCAGCAGCTGCCACCACGGTCGGGCGCAAGTAATGGCGCCGTCGCTCTGGAGCTGCCGGATCGCTGGCCTAGCGTAATCCTGCGGTCCAACATACGGAAGCGCGGGCGGACGGTCGGCCGCAGCCCAGCGGATGGTCATTGGCTACACCTGGAGAACGAACCACAACTGGACGTTCCGTGCATTGCTCGCGGCACACTCTGCACGATTGTGGGCCGCGCCGAGTCGGCAGGAAGGTCGCTCGTGCTCTCGAGCGTCCTCAACGGAGTGTCACGATCGCTGGTTACGGTCGGCACGCGATATCCGCCTTCTGTTTCAAACCGTTGCTGAATGGCCTTGCGGCTTCTGGCGCACAGGTCCGGGTGATCTGCGCGGTTTCCGGTGATGGTTGGCAGATGAGGGTATTGACGGCGCAGTTGGCTGCGCGTTCGGGGATTGCTGAGCTGCCTGTTGCTTCAGGTGCGTGCTGCCGCGCGGGTGGGCGGCGGCTGAGGCTGGGCTGGTGTCCCGGGTCTTGCTAGGACGTATACAGGCTATGTAGAGTACGTTATGTGCCGCCTATCCGGATGACCCTCCAGGTCCAGATGGTGCTCGCTGAGATGCTTAGCGAGCCTGCTGCGCCGCGGTACGGTCTTGACCTGGGCGGGACGACAGGCCTGCCGAGCGGGACGATCTATCCGATCCTGGCCCGGCTCGAGCGGATCGGGTGGGTGGACAGCGACTGGGAGGACCCGGACGCGCATATTGCCGAGGGGCGGCCTCGCCGCCGGTATTACCGGCTAAGCCGTGAAGGTGCCGAATGCGCTGACGAAGCGCTGCGGGCGATCCAGCGGACGAGGAAGAATGCCGCCAGGGCCTGGCGGATAGCCGCGCCTGGCACCAGCGGGGCAGGCGCGTGACGCGGCCTGCGGAGGCCGTCGCGGCGGTAAATGCCGTAATGGCGGACCGGTACGCGACTGCTGCGGCTACTGCCGCGCGGGAAGCAACGCGTGCGGCGAAGATGGCAGTCCACCGCGGCCGCGTGCAGAACGTCACGCCCGAGTTCATCGGCCGGGCGGAGAAAGCCGCGCGGACCGGGACAACGTACGAGCAGACGCTGCAGGCAGGTAACGCCTACGGCCAGATGGCCGGTATCGCAGGCGCGGCCAAGTACGCGGCGGCGGCCGCGAACGCCACCAGGTACGCCGCCGAAGCCGCCCGCAAGGCGGGTGCGCAGCGTGCTGCCAGGCGCGCCGAGCATGCCGCGCAGGTCGCCGCCTGGTGGGCGGACATGGCCCAGCACCGTGCCGACAACTTCAACTACGCGCCCTACACGGTGCTGAAGACCGCACGCTACGCGCGGCGTGCCGCGGCCGCGGCACGCTATGCGGCCCGGGCCTCGGGGCCGCTGGGGCATTTTGCCACCGGCGCGGTCGGCCTGGCGGCAGCGCTGCTGCCGGCTGCGGACCGCGATCGGTATACCGAGGAATGGAAGAGTGACCTGTGCCACCTGCCGCGGCGCAAGCGAGCCCGGCAGGTGGCCGGCATGCTGTCTGCGGCAGCCCGCATGGCGGTGGCCCTGCGCCTGCCCGCGCCGCGGGAGCGGGACAGGCGATGACAGGCCAGGTCCTCGTGCGCATCCGGGTAGCTGCCGACCCGGGGATAACCGCTGGGGAAGCGGAGCCGCAGAGGGTAACCCGCGCCGCCACTTGCGCCGTTCACCCAGTTGTTGCCTTCCGTCATCTGAGCACGGTCTTGGCGGGCAGTGAGCATCGATGGCTATAGCAAGCAGTACCCCTGGCGGCCCCTGGCAGAGCGGAGCAGCGGAATCAGGTACCCCGGTTCCTCGTAAACCCGTGCCGGCCTGTGATCCGCAGATGCCGCCGTCGTTCCGCCGGTGGGCGCTCAGCCAACGGCCCTGTTTCGATTCGCGGGGGAATCTCGTGGTCCTCACGCCAGGCGGCAGCAGCCGCGGAGTCCGGCCGGCCGCGGCCTGCTGCTGGCTACTGGCCATAGCCTGCATTGTCTTGCTATTCGCCGATCCGCTGTCGCCAGGCCCGGTCGCCTGGCTCGCTGCCGCCGCGGCGGCGGCGATTTCCGGCGCCACCGTCCAGCATCGGTCCAGCCGCCATGACCTGCAGCTATCTCGCAGCAAAGTGATCTTCCCGGAGAATCTCGACGAGACATGCCGTGCCCTTCTGGGACGCGCTCAGGGCGCTATCGGCATCATTCTCGGCTCACACGTGCGCGCCGCTGGGCTGCTGGGCACCCCCGTCGATGACACACTTCTCCGCCTTCACGAATGGGAGATCGCCGACAAGCTCCGCGAGATAACCCGCCTCCGTGCCCTGCTCACGACGAACACCCTGGGCACCCCGCACGGCCCGATGACCGCCGACGTCCTCAGAGCTCAGCAGCGGGCAATTGAGCTGGCGCAGCAAGGCACCACCTCGCGCATCCTCGCCCTGGAACGCTACGCCAGCCAGATCATCGCGGCCGACGACGCCGAACGTGACTGGCAGCAAGCCACCCGGCTGTCCACCCTCAACGACGAATACCTTGACCTCGTCGCACGCACCGCCTCAGATGACCACGCCGCGGACGAGATCGAGAACCTGACCGAACAACTGGCCACCATGGCCAGGACGCGCAGTGACCGGCTGCACGACGCAGACCTCGCCGCCACCGCACTCGCACTTCCGCAAATCCGGTTCCAGCCATCATCCGGACACCCGGGCTGAGCGCCGGTTACCCGCACGACCAAGTCCCGGCCCGACGATAGGCGGAACCCGTTCGGCGCAAAATCACTCGCGAGCCGCGCCGATAATGCCCCGCCACGCTGGCGGCCACACGCCCGTACCACAGGTTCCCCGGCACGGTCAGATCAAGCCGCAGGCCAACAAAGTCTGGGCCACTGAAAATGCCCTGCCCCCGCCGACAGCGCCCTATATTACGAAAAACTCAGCAGATCCCGGAAGGTGCATAAACAGCAGATCTCCCGAACCGGATGCTCGGCACGTGACGATAGATGCCTAGGGCGCCAATACCGGCCGCGCCGATTCGGCGATCCGGTCTTGTTCTGGGTTCAACAAGAGATCGCGCTTTGTGGCTGACTCTGCTCCGGGCCGAGGCGCAAGCGGCCGCCGATAGGTGTACGCCGAAGGCCTGTGCTCTTGCCATCTGGGCTCGGGACGGGCATTCCACGTCTCGGGGCCGCCGTGTCGCCGACCGTAGCCTGTGCAGCCTAATCTACCTAGAATTCTGAATATGAAGTACCCGCTGCGGGCGGCGGGATGGGCTGAGCCGGTGCCGTGCGTCGGGCTGGACGGCGGCGACGGCGTCCGCGCTGGCTCTGCTGCTGGCCGGGAGGATCACGGTGAATGGTCCTGTGGCGCGTACCGGTGCACCCTGGGGCGGCCTGGTCGCGGAACTCCGCGAGGTCATCGTGACCACGCGGCCGCGCGCTGACGCCGAGCTGATCGAGCGGGCCTGCGAGGTCGCGGCCCGGTGCCATCAGGGCCAGATGCGCCGGAGCGGCGATCCGTACATTACCCATCCGGTAGCGGTCGCGATGATCCTCGCCCGGCTCGACGATGCCGGTGAAGTCGACGATCAGACGCTGTGCGCGGCAATCTTGCACGACACGGTCGAGGACACCCCCTACACGCTGGCCGCGCTGAGGCGCGACTTCGGCACCGCAATCGCGGCGATGGTGGCCGAGCACATGGCGCTCGATCGCCTCGGCAGGCGGCCAGGACGCCAGCTCCCCCAGGCGGTGGCGACGATAACGTCCGCCGATGCCCGGGTCGTCGCCACCAAGCTGGCCGACCGGCTGCACAACATGCAGACCCTGCAGTTCCTGCCGCAGGCCAGGCAACTGCGCAAGGCCAGGGAAGTCCTCGATACCTTCCTGCCGGTCGCCGAGCAGCTCAACATGCCGACGCTCAGGTCAGAGCTGCAGGCGCTCGCCGTCGCGGCGCTGGTCCGCAACCAGCCGCTGCGCCCATTCCGCCGCCGGGTCATCGTCGCGCTGGACATAGAGGGTTCCACCAGCCGGCCCGATCCGGTGAAGGCCGAGCTCCGGACCATGCTCTACGAGCTGTTCGACGCGGCGCTGCGCTCGGCGGGAGTCAGCGCGCGCCGCCGCGACCGGTTCACCGACCGCGGCGATGGCCTGCTCGCCCTGATCGACCCGGCAGACCAGGCGCTGCTGTTCAACCTCGTCATCCCTGTGTTCAGCCGTCTTCTGGCCGGCTACAACGCCAGCCTCCCGGATCCGGGCGGGCGGGACCGCCGGCTCCGGGTCGTCGTCGTCATGCACACGGGGAACGTCCACGACGACGACAACGGGTGCTTCGGCGAAGCCCTGGACATTGCCTTCCGCCTGCTCGACGCCCCCCGCGTCAAGACGGCGCTCAAAGCGGCACAGGGCCCCGTCCTGCTCGTCGTCTCCGGCGACGTCCACAACCTGATCGCGTCTTACTCCTGCGGCGTAACCGGCCACACGGCCTCCGCCTGGTCACCGTTCAGGTCGCCGGCCACGAGCACCAGGGCTGGATCCACATTCCCGCAGAGGCCGCCTAACAGCACATAGCCATCCTGCCCATACCGCTGACCCAACCGGCAGCCAAGCAGGTGCTGTGGAGCCGGAGATCATCATCCTCGTGCTTGCGGAGGCTCGTTTGCTTGCACTTGTAACTCAGCATTATACTCATGGAATGTGCTTAATCGCTAAGCTAGCCCATTTGCACAAGTGCATGCGTGAGCCGGTGACATAGTGGCCGCGATGACGGCTGCCCTTATAGGGGCACATAACGGCATATCAACCAGTTCGCTGAACTCGTGGTATGTTATAGCTATACCAATTGCTCTAGCCATTTTCGGTATGATCTGGCTTACCTGGCCGGTGTTCAATCTAACCGGCGCCAAGGGTGTCGCCAGGATCGAATTTGTGCACCGCAGGTATGAGACGCGGCGCGACAACTTCTCGGCGCTAGTCGCCCTTGTCGCCTATTACGTGCCTGGACTCTGGATTACTGTGTCGATTCACGGTGGCTGGGATGCCGTGGGTGAATATCTCCGCGCTCACCTCCTGGACGGATTCGGCTGCGCGGCATTTTTCGCCATGGGCTGGCGACAGCTAGATCGGCACACGGGAAAGGCTCTGTTGTGGTTCGACATTGCTACTGCCGGTATCGCTGCTGCATCCACTTATATTGCAGGCGGGAACGCTCATGTTGTGATTGTGGTGGGACTTGTAGCATTCGTATTGGCAAACCTCATGTGGAAGGTTGTCGCTAGGTTTTCGGCACGTGTTGATGATCACGTCAAACTTTGCCTTGATGAGGCCACTAGAGCAGAACCAAATGCCGAGTCCGGTCGGCCACCCGAATCCTGATCCGGGCCACCACCGCGGAGTGGGACCGGGCTTCGACCGCAGAAGCGGACGCGAACGTAGGAAAGTAGCAGCTCACGGGGCCAGGCCTTGCCCAGCCATATGTGGCCGCTGCCGGCGGACTGGCGCTGGGCGTGGTGAACCTGCGCAGGGCAACGCGCCAGAAAGCTCAGGCAAAGTACGCCGTACCCGTCAGCTACCTGCTCAGCGTCCGCGAAACCCTTGCACCGCAGACCTTGCTGTCGCGCGTGATGTCCACGATAAGCCGCGCGCCAGGATTGCGCGCCTGAACGACTAGGAAGCTCCCGACGGCTCTGGCCGCGTGCACAAGATGTCGGTGGCCATCTTGCATCGCTTTATGCCGCTGCGGCTGTGATCGGGGAGACAGTTGAGATCTTCCGGAGACTGGCCGGCGCGAATCCCGCGTCCCACAAACACGATCTTGCTAAATCGTTGAGCAACCAGAACTGGATGATCGGGGTGCGGCCGTCTATGCCGACGGCCCTGTCGCAGCGCGCGCTAAATCGGCGATCGGCTCGCTGACGTAGGACGGTCCGCATCGCGTTGCGTAATCAGCCCTCGTCTGGAGCAGCGCGCACACTGCCGCCGCTATGCGCGGCAGCTGCTCCATGACAGGTCCGCCTCAGGTCCGCGCAGAGCTGGCCGGTCTGGGCGTGTCCGTGGCCGGCTATGAACTCCTGCTCATAGTCTCGCTCGA
>Ga0116215_1002625_pt1 | contig 10945 bp, 11 predicted proteins | sample Sb_taG_7_FD_89698 | JGI IMG/M metagenome (GOLD analysis project Ga0116215, IMG submission 89698) | Peat soil microbial communities from Weissenstadt, Germany - Sb_50d_2_FS metaG | ecosystem: Environmental > Terrestrial > Soil > Wetlands > Peat | place: Germany: Weissenstadt | collected 2010-09-21 | reverse complement strand
GCCCGGGCGGGCGTCAAGGCGGCACCGGACACGGCGCGGGTGAGAACCCGGATCGCGTTGGTGTCGACCGCCGCCACGTCGTCCCCGAACGCGAACGAGCGCACGGCTCGCGCCGTGTACGGCCCGACCCCGGCCAAGGAGCGCAGCATGGCGTCGTCACGCGGCACGCCGCCCTCATGTTCGGTGACGACTGTCGTGGCGGCCCGGTGCAGGTTCAGCGCGCGACGGTTGTACCCGAGGCCCGACCACTGGCGCACCACCGTCGCCTGTTCCGCCTGCGCGCAGGCGACAGGGGTGGGAAAGGCAGCGATGAAGCGCTCGTAGTGCGGCACGACCCGCTCGACCTGGGTCTGCTGGAGCATCACCTCGGCGACGAGGATGTGCCAGGGGTCCCTCGTGCGGCGCCAGGGCAGGTCCCGGCGGTGCTCGGCCCCCCACTCCAGCACACGGCGCCGGATTCGCCGCACCCGATCGGCCCGGGGGGCGCCGGCCTCAGTCCCAGACGTCGTCGCTGTAGGGCCGCTGGCGTACCGGAGCTGCCGCTGCCTTCCAGACCATCAGGCTGCGCCGGAAGTAGCAGACCTCCTCGCCGCGCTGGTTGAACGCCTTGGTCTCGACCCTGACGATCCCCCGGTCATTCTTCGACTTCGACGGCGTGGCGTCGAGCACCCGGGTCTCCGCGTAGATCGTGTCGCCGTGGAAGGTGGGCGAGCGGTGCAGGAGCGACTCGACCTCGAGATTGGCGATGCACGAGCCGCTGACGTCGGGGACGCTCATGCCGAGTGCAAGGGAGTAGACGAGGTTGCCCACGACGACGTTCTTGCCCTGCACGGTCTCGTGCTCCGCGAACCACGCGTTGGTGTGTAGGGGATGGTGGTTCATCGTGATCATGCAGAAGAGATGGTCGTCGTATTCGGTGATCGTCTTGCCGGGCCAGTGCCGGTAGACGTCCCCGGGGACGAAGTCCTCGAGGTAGCGGCCGAACGGACGGTCGTAGACGGTCACTCGTCCACCTGCGATGGGCGCGGGCGGGTGGTGAAGCCGAGTGACGCCCCGGGCAGCGACTCGCCGTCGATGGTCAACCTCCAGGCGTACCGCGTCCCGGGCGCCAACGGGATAGGCCCGAGGTTGACCGCGAGCGCCACGTCGATCGGTGAACCCTCGGGGATCCCCTGCGGCTGGCTGACGGTGAACTCGCCACGCACCTCGACCGGCTGGGACCCCTCCGCCGTCTCCATCATGACCGGCCGGCCGTCGGCATCCTCCAAGAAGAGCTCCCAGTGATGCGAGGTCTCGGCCTCGTGCCAGTCGACGTCGATCTTGAGCGCGACGGCAGATGGCACGGGGTCCGGGCCCGTCATGCTCCATCCCCCCCCCAGGATGTACAGCTTGCCGTCGGCCACCTGGGCCGCGTCGCACAGCAGCATCGTCACTTTCACGGGGGAGGAGGTTATCGGCCGGCCCGGACGGACCGATAACGGAGCGTGCCACGTGTCTCGGTGTGGGCCGATCGACGAAGGGCGCCGGTGGTGGCGACGGTGGCCATGTTCGTCCCCGTCTTGGCATACAGCATGCTGGGCCATTCCGGCCTCCACGGGGGTCATTTCGAGCTGGTCACGCCCAGCGACCTGTGGAGCCTCGCCGGCAGCGCGTGGGCGCTCGGCCACGGCCAGTTCGGACATGTCTACGTCCCCAAGGGAGCCCTGACCTCGCCTCCGGCTTTCGAGGTCCTGCTTGCGCCGGTCCTGCTCGCCGCTCAGGCGGTGGGCCTGGCGCCTCACGTCCATGGCTCGGGCCAACCACTGAGCCTCTGGTTGGTGCTCGGCCCGGCCGCACTCTTGGTGGCGTCGACGGCGCTCTTCGCGGTCGACGCCGTGGCCCGGTACTGGGATCTGTCGAACCGCGCCCGGCTCGCGCTGGCCCTGGTCGGCGCGGCCGCCGTGGGCGACGTTGCGGGTCTCTGGGGACATCCCGAGGACTGTGTGGCCCTCGCCATGGTCGTGTGGGCCGCGCTGCAGCTCGAGCGTCACGGGACCCCTGCGGCGCGCCGCGCCGCGCTCCTCATCGGTGTCGGCATCGCGTTCCAGCCGCTCGCGATCCTCGGTGTTGCCCCGGTCCTGACCCGCATCGGGTGGAAGGCGGCGGTGCGGGTCTCGTGGCGCCTCGTGCTGCCGAGCGTCGCCGTTCTCGTCGCGCCACTGGTCGGCGAGCCGCACCGCACCTTCTTCGTGCTCGTGCACCAGCCCTTCCTGCCCCGCTACATCTCGTTCACACCGCTGACCCGCCTCGCCCCGGTGTTGGGCCCCGGCCTCGACGGCGGTGGGCCGACCCGCCTGATCTCCATCCTGCTCTCCGCCGGCCTCGCCGTCGCCGTCTGCCGCCGCCGCCACGACCTGGCGACCGTGTTGACGATGACGACGCTCGCCTTCTTCCTGCGCGTCCTCCTCGAGACGGAGCTGAACTGGTACTACGTGTGGCCGGTCGCCGCGCTGTGCCTGCTCCTCTCGGCGCGCCGTGGTGCGGGGCGGTTCTGTGGCTGCAGCGCCGCCCTCGCGGCCAGCATGGTGCTGGGCAACCACAATGCGATCCACCACGTCACGCTCTGGTGGCCGGCGCTGATGGCCACGCTGGCCGCCATGTTGGCCTGTGCCGCCCTGCCTCGTCGCCGCCGGGTGGCGCCCTCGGACGCCCGGCCCGGTGCCGCCGGTCCCGCCCGACCCGTAGAGTGCGGGACCATGGCGATGCCGGTGCGTGCGGGCCAACGAAGTGAGTGAGATCGGCGAGCTCAAGGGTCTGCGCGACGACGTCTATCGTCGCCCACTGGCCACGGCACTCTTGCGTCTCGGTCTCGGGGCGGGCTGGCGCTGCGCCGACGTGGGCGCCGGTGGTGGGGACGTGTCGGTCGCACTCGCCGAGATGGTGGGCCGGGACGGGCGCGTCTACGCCGTCGACAGCGACCCCCTCGCGCGCGACGAAGTCGCACGCGCCGCTGCGGCACACGCACAGGTGATCGCGCTGACCCAGGCCGGCGAGGACCTCTCGTTGCCCGAGGCGGTCGACCTCGCGTTCTGCCGCTTTCTCCTGCTCCATGTGCTCGAACCCCTTGCCGTGGTGCGCATGATGGCGGGAGCCGTCCGCCCCGGCGGCTGGGTCGTGGTCCAAGAACCCGTCACCTCGGCCGGGCGGATCGCGGGTGCCCCGCTCTCCATGCCCGACGCCCGCCATCCCGACGTCGGTGCGCTGCTCCCGGCTCTCGTGCGCGACGCAGGGCTCGAGGTCGTCGACGCCTGGGCCGAGGCGCCCGCAGGCGTCGGACCGGGACCCGTGGCGCGTTACCTCGAGTCCCTCACCGGGGTCGAACCGGGCGACGACCCGGTCGTCCTGCCTCCACTCGTCACGGTGATCGGCCGCCGGTCCTGAGCACTCGGCCCGCACGGTCGACCGGGAAGAGGGGAAAGAGGGGACCCGAACGAGCCGGGTAGGGTCGCACCCCGTGACGACGCCCTCCGCACCCATGCTCGCCGGGGCCGCCGAGGCCGTCGACCTGGCCCGGCACCTCGTCGACGGGGCCTGTGCCTCTGTCCGCGAGCACGGCGGCATCGACGCCAACCAGGTGGTCGCGTACGACGCGGCGCACGCGGCCGCTGCAGTCGCCACGGCGCGGGCGGCCCTCGAGTACGGCCAGTGTGGGGAGGTCGAGGCCCGCATCGCCGCCGCGTTCGTCGCCGACGTGGTGGCCGACCTGGCCGGCAAGGTGGCCGGACGCGAGGCAGAGTGGGGGGTCGAGCCCGAGTGGGCCGCGCCCGCGGCGGGATTCCTCCGGGCGCAGCGGGATCCAGAGGTGCTGGCCGGGCTGGCCGGGATCGAAGGGCCCCGGCACCTCGGTGAGGACTTCGAGCTGGTCCGGGAGACCTTCCACCGCTTCGCCGAGGACAAGGTCAGGCCGCACGCCGAGCAGGTGCACCGGGAGAACGCCGACATCCCCGAAGAGGTGATCGAGGGCCTCGCGGAACTGGGCGGCTTCGGCCTCTCGGTGCCCGAGGAGTACGGTGGCTTCGCATCCGGTGGGGAGAGCGACTACATGGGCATGGTCGTCGCCACCGAGGAGCTGAGCTGGGGCTCGTTGGGGGTCGGCGGATCGCTCATCACCCGGCCCGAGATCCTCACCCGGGCCCTGGTCCACGGCGGCACGGAGGAGCAGAAGAAGCACTGGCTCCCCAAGCTGGCCTCGGCGGAGATCCTGGCCGCGGTCGCCGTGACCGAGCCCGACTACGGGTCCGACGTCGCCGGCATCGTCACGTCCGCCACACCGGTGCACAGAGGCTGGGTCGTGAACGGCGTCAAGACCTGGTGCACGTTCGCTGCCCGGGCGGACGTGCTCATGTTGCTGGCGCGCACCGACCCCGACCGTTCATTGGCCCACCGTGGTATCTCCATGTTCGTCGTCGAGAAGCCCCGTGGTGACGGCCACGGATTCGTCTTCATGCAGGAGGACGCGCCCGCCCGCCCCGCCGACCTGGCACCGGGACGACTGGAGGGTCGCCCCATCGACACGATCGGCTACCGCGGCATGCACTCCTACGAACTGGCCTTCGAGAACTGGTTCGTGCCCGAGGCGAACCTCGTGGGCGGCACCGAAGGTCTTGGCAAGGGCTTCTACCTCCAGATGCAGGGCTTCGAGAACGGCCGGCTCCAGACGGCGGCGCGCGCGCTCGGGGTGATGCAGGCCGCCTACGAAGCCGCAGCGTCTTACGCAGCCGAGCGTATTGTCTTCGGCTCCCCGATCGGCCGCTACCAGCTGACCCAAGCCAAGCTGGGGCGTATGGCCGTCATCATCCAGGCGACACGCCAGAGCTCGTACCACGTCGCCCGCCTGATGGCTCGCGGCGAGGGCACGCTCGAGGCGTCGATGGTCAAGGCCTACGTGTGCCGCGCCGCCGAATGGGTCACGCGGGAGGCCATGCAGATCCACGGCGGCATGGGCTACGCCGAAGAGTTCCCGGTGAGCCGCTACTTCGTGGACGCCCGGGTGCTCTCAATCTTCGAGGGAGCCGACGAGACCCTTGCGCTCAAGGTGATCGCGCGCCGACTCATAGGCTGAGCCCGGACACGACCCCGCGGCGGGGCTCAGCCGGGGCTGCGCGTGAGGCCGGCGCGGGCGCCGCGGCTCACGAACTTGACGGCCATCTTGCGGCTGGCCTCGTCGATCATCTCGTCGCCGAACATCACGGCGCCCTTGCGGTCCTCCTCGGTGGCCTTCTGGTAGGCGTCGAGCAGGTCGAAGGCGTGGTCGAACTGTTCCTGTGTCGGGGAGAACACCTGGTTGAGCACGCCGGCCTGGTCCGGCGTGAGCGCCCACTTGCCGTCATAGCCGAGCATGCGAGCGCGCATGGAGTACTCGCGCAGCGCGTCGAGCTCGCGCACCTTGAGGAACGGACCGTCGATGACCTGCAGCCCATTGGCCCGTCCCGCCATGAGGATGCGGCTGAACACGTAGTTGAAGTGGTCGCCCGGGTACTCGGGGATGTCGATCCCGCCGGTGAGCACAGGCATCTCGATACTGGCGGCGAAGTCCGCCGGCCCGAAGATGATCGTCTCGAGCCGTGGAGAGGCGGCGCAGATCTCGTCGACATTGATCAGCCCGCGGGCTGTCTCGATTTGCGCCTCAATCCCGACATGCCCGATCGGCAGCCCGGACGTCTTCTCAACCTGGGTGAGCAACAGATCGAGCGCGACGACCTCAGCCGCGGACTGCACCTTGGGCAGCATGATCTCGTCGAGGCGTTCGCCGGCGTTGCCGACCACCTCGATCACGTCGCCGTAGGTCCACTCGGTGTCCCAGGCGTTCACGCGTACGCACAGAACCCGGTCGTCCCAGGCGAGGTTCTTGATGGCGTCGACCACCTTGGGCCGGGCACTCTCCTTCTCGAGCGGCGCCACGGCGTCCTCGAGATCGAGGAAGGTCATGTCCGCGGGGACGGTCGGGGCTTTGGCCAGGAACTTCTCGTTCGAACCAGGGGTGGAAAGGCAGGAGCGGCGCGGGAGGTCGCGTGAACGTGCAGACATGACCCGATGGTAACAAAAGGGGCCGGCGGGACCTCAGCCCCGCCCCGCTGAGCCCCGCCCCGCTCACATGCCGCGCCGCTCAGCTCACATGGGAACGGAAGAACTCCACGGTGCGGTCCCACAGCGCGCGTGCGGCCTCTTCGTTGTACACCTCCGGTCGCGTGTCGTTGAAGAACGCGTGGTCAGTGTTCGGGTAGACGACGATCTCGACCGACTTGCCCATGCCCCGCAACTGCTCGGCCAACGCGTTGGCGGCCTCCGGTGTGAAGAAGCTGTCGTTCTCGGCGTAATGGCCGAGCACCGCGGCGGACATCGCCGAGTAGTCCGGCTGCGCGTCAGCCCACGGGATGATCCCGTAGCACGGCACGACGGCGGCCACCGCGTCGGGGCGCTGCGTCGCCAACACGAGCGCGAGCCCGCCGCCCATGCAGAAGCCGATGACCCCGACGTGATCGCTCGAGCTCCGCCGCAGCAGCTCGTCGACCGCCCCGCTCATGTCGCGAGCTGCCCGGTCCATCCGCATGGCCATCATCGCCTTGCCCGCCTCGTCGGGCTCGCCGGGCGGCACCTTCTGCCCGTGGTAGAGGTCGGGGGCGAGCGCCCAGAAGCCCTCAGCCGCGAAGCGGTCGCACACGTCCTCGATGTGATCGACGAGGCCCCACCACTCCTGGATCACGATGACTCCGGGACCCGTGCCGCTCCCGGGCTCCGCCAGGTAGCCGCCGGCCGCCGACCCGTTGCTCGCGAATTCGATCATTTCACCCATGTGTACGGACCGTAGTTCCAAACATCCCGTTTCGTTCTCACGATCGGCCCGCGAAAAGTCTCGAATTCTTTCCTATGCGGAACCACCTGCGCTTTCATACCAGCAGTACGACCACACATAGGCGTTTAGCACCCAAGGTGTTTGAACCGTGCGGGTGCTTGCTATAAGAATGGCCTGATCGTGACTGACGTAGAGCGGCTTTTCAACCACTCCACGCCGCGGTCTCCAAGGAGCGCACAGGTGCTCCAGCGGGTCGGCATTCCCGCGTTGACCGTTGTCACAGTGTTGGCGAGCACTGTGCTTGGTTTGGCGCGCCCGGCGGCCGGCGACGCCATCTCCGACGCCAAGGCCAAGGCGGCCGCCATCGAGGCGCAATTGAGCCAGGCACAGAACGAGATGTCTGCATTGAGCCAGCAGTACGACGCGGCCCAATATCACCTCACGCAGATCAACTCGAACATTGCGACGACCAAGGCAAACATTTCGGCCGACGAGACGCAGGTGACGCAGGACAAGGCCACGCTCTCCAAGGCGGCCGTGGCCAACTACATCTCCGATGGAACCGCGGCCGCACAAAACCCGATCTTCAGCGGTAACGAGCAGACCGTCGGCGCGACCACGACCTACAACAAGGTCGCCGAGGGTGACATTTCCCTCGCTGTCGACAATTTGCACACGGCCGAGAATTCGCTGAACGCTCAGGTCGGCCAGCTCCAGGGCGAACAGTCGCAGGCGCAGGCGCAAGTCACGGCCGAACAGAACGCCGTCGCGCAGAACGCGCAAGCCATCCAGCAGCAGAAGGGCGCCCTAGCCCAGGAGCAGGGCCAGATCGCGCAGCTGGTGCAGCAGCAGCAGCAAGCAGAAGCCGCCGCCGCCGCCCGGGCCGCCGCGCAACGCCAGGCCGCCGCAGCCGCCGCAGCCGCGGCCGCTGCGGCCGTCCCGACCACCTCGGGTGGCGGGGGCGGGAACTCCGCCAGTTCCGCCAGTTCCGCCAGCCTGGCCGGCCTCCAGCAAGCCGCCCCGCCGCCGTCGGCGGCCGGCGGCGCCGGTGCCGTGCAGGCGGCCGAGAGCCAGATCGGCGTCCCGTACGTCTGGGGCGGCGAGTCCCCCAAGGGATCAGCGAGCCCCGGGTTCGACTGTTCCGGGCTGACGGCCTGGTCGTGGGGCCAGGTCGGGGTCGGGCTGCCCCACTATTCGGGTGCCCAGATGGCCGACTCGGCGCCCGTCCCGGTCAACGACCTGCAGCCGGGCGATCTCCTCTTCTACGGTGCCGGGGGCTCACAGCACGTTGCCATGTACGTCGGCCCCGGCCAGATGATCGAGGCGCCCTACACCGGGGCATCGGTCTGGATCACCTCCCTCCGCCTGGGCGGCGGCTTCGTGGGCGCCGGCCGGCCCTAGCGGCGGGCTCCACCCTCTCGGCACCGCACCCAGGCCCCGGATCCCCTCCGTCTGCCCGCCGGTCGTAACCTGGCGCCAGTCGTGCCATGAAACCGATCCCCGTCCAATTCCACATCGGGCCGCTCGAGGTCCACACCTACGGGATCGGGCTCGCGCTCACGTTCTGGTTCGGGTTCGCCTACTTCGAACGGCGATTGCGGCACAACGGCTACCGCACCGACTGGTTCGTGCCCGTGTTCCTCTGGATCATCCTCGCCGCGGTCGTCGGCGCCCGGGCCATGCACGTGCTCTCGAACCTGAGCTACTACACCGACAATCCGGGCGACGTCCCCGCCATTTGGCACGGCGGTCTCTCGTCCTTCGGCGGCCTGCTGGCGGCGGTGCCGACCGGCATCTTCCTCACCCGTCGCCGCTGCCCCGAACTCCCGCTCGGCCGGGCTCTCGACCTGGTGGTCCCGGTTCTGTTGGCCTGCTGGGCCATGGGCCGGCTGCTCGGGCCCCAGCTGATGGTGGCCGGGGGGGGACACCCGACGCACCAGTGGTTCGGGATGTACTACGCGGGACAGGTGGGGCGCAGGCTGCCCGTGCCCATCTTCCAGGCCATCGAGGACTTCGCCGTGTACCTCGTCCTCATCGCAATCGAGCGGCGGCTCGACCGCTGGCCCGACGGAACCCGTCGGGCCGGGTACCCCCCGGGGATCGTCCTCGGAACCGGCATGGTGCTGTGGGGGGTGGAACGCTCCCTCGACGAGCATCTGTGGCTCGGCGAGGACGGCCGCCTCGGCTCAGACCTCGTCCAGCTTGCGGGCATCCTCCTCGTCGTTGGCGGCGCCGTCGTCCTCGTGCGCACGAGGACGCGCTGGAAGAAATGGCTGGACACGCACCATGCGCCGGGCACCGTCGCGCCGATGGAGGACGCGGACCAACCGGCTTGAGCGCGGCGCGCGACCGACGCGGGCTAGTCCTCGTGCCGGTGGAGAATCCGCGCCGCTCGCTCGCACGTGTGATCGCCCTGGCGCTCGACGGCGAGCGCGTCGCCATCCATGAAGATCCAACCAACCTCGCGTCCGGGCCGGATCTCGGGAAGGGCAACACCGTGATCCGCGCGGCGAGCCTCGGATTGGTCGAGCCGAGCTCTCCTGTCGTTCCCCTCGTGCTCCACGTCCCGACCCGCCTCTCGTCTCGGGGGAAGTGCGCCCCCTGCCTGCACCCGGCGCGCTGCTCAGGCTAGGAAACGGCGCCCTCGTGGTGGTGGATGCACGCGCGAACCCGGGCTCTCAAGGCATCTTCTCGGGTTGCCGATACCGCGGGGTGGAAGGAGGTGAGTGAGCAATGGCCACCGTCCAGCCATGGACACCGATCATGAACGAGAAGATCTGGACCGAAGAGGAGAAGGAGGAGTGGTTCGCCGCACACGCCGCCGAACCGACCCACGTGGTCACCTTCGAGCCGATGTACCAGATTGAGGTCTGCATCCCGCCGTGGGAGCACCCGGAGCGCCAAATCGCCCGCTCGGCGGTCGCGTGGGGCAGGAGCATGGCACGCGCCTTCGACGAAGAGCATCTCGGTGGGGCCACCGTCGTCGCCGCTCACCACGAGGGCAATTCGCTCGAGGTCAACACGACGGTGAAGCCCCGACCTCGCCTGCACCGCCTCGTCTGAACGCGGGCGCTAGGCGTTGGGCATCTGGCCGGACGCCGCCGCCTGGCGCATCTGTTCGAGGCGGTCGATCAAGTCCATCCGCTCCTGCCCGACCGTGCCGTCGAGGCGCGCCGCAATCTGCTCGGGTGTCCAGCGACCGTCGGCCCACATCGCCCGGACCTCGGCCGGCTGGTTCCACACGGCGATCTTCGAGCCGACCACGGTGTAGACCTGACCGGTCACGTGCTTGGCTTGATCGCTCAGCAGGAACACGACCATGGGCGCCACGTCTTCGGGATCACCCATCTCGGACAGCTCCGACGGCACGTTGGCCGACATGCGTGTCCGCGCGACCGGCGCAATCGCGTTGGCCGTGACGCCGTAGCGATACAGACCGGCGGCGGCTGACCGTACGAACGACACGATGCCACCCTTGGCGGCGGCGTAGTTGGCCTGCGCCACGCTCCCCGCGAACGCGCCCGACGTGAACCCGACGAGTGCGCCACCGCCCTCTTGCTTGCGCATGACGGCCGCCGCGGCTCGGAAGACCGTGAAGTGACCCTTCAGATGCGTGGCGATCACGGCATCCCACTCGTCCTCGGACATGTTGAAGAGCATGCGCTCGCGCAGGATCCCTGCCACCGCGACGACGCCGTCGATGCGACCCCACGTTTCGACCGCGGTGTTGACCAACCGCTCACCGGAGGCCATCTTCGAGATGTCGTCCGCCACTGCGACCGCCTCGCCGCCGTTGTCGGTGATCTCCGCGGCGACGGCTTGGGCGACCTCGCTCGTCGGGTCCTCGCCCGCCATGCCCACCCCGTAGTCGGCCACGAGGACCTTGGCCCCCTCGTCCGCCGCGGCAAGCGCAACGGCCCGCCCGATGCCGCCGCCCCCACCGGTGACCGCGACGACCTTGCCTGCGAGGAACGCTGCCATTGACGACTCTCCTGATCTCTCGGGCCCGCGACCGGGCTCGCCAATTGCCCTAAGTTAGAACACGTTCTAGCCTGCGGGTGGCGGGGGCTGCCATGTGCACCCGCATCGCGACCGGCAAGGAGATGCTGATGG
>Ga0116215_1002624_pt1 | contig 10949 bp, 9 predicted proteins | sample Sb_taG_7_FD_89698 | JGI IMG/M metagenome (GOLD analysis project Ga0116215, IMG submission 89698) | Peat soil microbial communities from Weissenstadt, Germany - Sb_50d_2_FS metaG | ecosystem: Environmental > Terrestrial > Soil > Wetlands > Peat | place: Germany: Weissenstadt | collected 2010-09-21 | reverse complement strand
CTTTGAGCAGCGTCCCGGCGCCCAGCCGGGCTATGGCGCACCACAAGGCGGGCAGGGCTATGACCCGGGCTATCGCCAAGGCGGCGGTTACGGTCCTCCCGGGGGCGGGCAGCCCGGCGGTGGCTCGCAGGCCTACAGCGGATACGGCGACTCCGGTCGCGGACCGGCCCCCCAGCACGAGGGTGGCTATACCCCCCCGACCCCCCCGGCCCCGCCAGAACAGCGACCCGCTTACCCGGAGCAAGGCGGTGGGTACGACCAGGGCTACCAGCAAGGCGGGGGATACGGACGCCCGGACTACGGCCAAGGCGACTACACCCAGTACGCCGAACCCGTCCAGGGCGGGTACGCCGCTCCGGGCGGCGGGTACGCCGAGACCGCCAACCGAGACTACGACTACGGACAGCCCGCCGACTACGGACAGCCGGCCGACTATGGCCAGCCGGCGGGCGGGTACGGCGGTTACGGCCAGGGCGGCTACGGGTCGCCCGGCACGACCGTCACCCTGCAGCTTGACGACGGCAGCGGCCGGACCTACCAGTTGCGCGACGGATCCAACATCGTCGGTCGCGGGCAAGACGCCCAGTTCCGGTTGCCCGACACCGGCGTGTCACGCCGTCACCTTGAGATCCGCTGGGACGGGCAGGTCGCGCTGCTGACCGACCTCAACTCGACTAACGGGACCACCGTCAACAACGCTCCGGTTCAGGAGTGGCAGCTGGCCGACGGCGACGTGATCCGCTTGGGCCACTCGGAGATCATCGTCCGGATCCACTAACCCACGGGCTCAACGCTGCCGTGCTTCGCCCCCTGTAGACCGCCGTCCACGTATCGTGACGTTGCCGATGTGGTCGGTGTCACGGGCGCCAGGGATGCTGCCAGGACCGAAAGGACGCCAGATGCAGGGACTAGTGCTGCAACTGACGCGTGCCGGGTTTCTCATGTTGCTGTGGGTCTTCATCTGGTCCGTGCTACGGATCTTGAGGACGGACATCTACGCGCCCACCGGGGCCGTCATGGTGCGCCGCGGCCTGACGTTGCGCAGCACGCTGCTGTCCTCGCGCCAACGCCGGCACGCCGCCCGCTACCTCGTGGTGACCGAAGGGTCGCTGGCAGGCGCGCGCATCACGCTCAGCGGGCAGCCGGTATTGATCGGGCGAGCTGACGACTCGACCGTGGTGCTGACCGACGACTACGCCTCGACGCGGCACGCACGGCTGTCTCAGCGCGGTTTGGAATGGTACGTCGAGGATCTAGGATCGACCAACGGCACTTACCTCGACAGGGCGAAGGTGACGACTGCGGTACGAGTTCCCATAGGGACGCCGGTCCGGATCGGCAAAACGGCAATTGAGTTGCGCCCGTGAGCCTGGTCTTGCGTTACGCCGCACGCAGCGATCGCGGCCTGGTACGCGCCAACAACGAAGACTCTGTGTACGCCGGCGCGCGGCTGCTGGCCCTGGCCGACGGCATGGGCGGGCACGCGGCCGGCGAGGTGGCCTCCCAGCTGGTGATCGCCGCGCTGGCCCATCTCGATGACGACGAACCCGGCGGCGACCTGCTCGCCAAGCTCGACGCCGCGGTCCGTGCCGGCAACGTGGCCATCGCCGCACAGGTCGAAGCCGAGCCCGAGCTCGAAGGGATGGGCACCACACTCACCGCGATCCTGTTCGCCGGCGACCGGATTGGATTGGTGCACATCGGCGACTCGCGCGGCTATCTGATGCGCGACGGGGAGCTGACGCAGATCACCAAGGACGACACCTTCGTGCAGACCTTGGTCGACGAAGGCCGGATCACCCGTGAAGAGGCGCACAGCCACCCGCAGCGGTCGTTGATCATGCGGGCGCTGACGGGCCACGAGGTCGAGCCCACCTTGACCATGCGCGAAGCGCGCGCCGGTGACCGTTACCTGCTTTGCTCCGACGGCCTCTCCGACCCGGTGAGCGACGAAACCATCCTCGAGGCGCTGCAGATCCCCGACGTGGCCGAGGCCGCCTACCGCCTCATCGAGTTGGCGCTGCGCGGCGGTGGCCCCGACAACGTCACGGTCGTGGTCGCCGACGTCGTCGACTACGACTATGGCCAAACCCAGCCGATCCTCGCCGGCGCGGTATCGGGTGAAGACGACCAAATGACCCTGCCCAACACCTCCGCCGGCCGCGCTTCGGCGATCAGACCGCGCGAAGAGGTGGCCAAACGCGTTGTGCCGCAAGAGGAACCGTCAAGCCGGCCCGGGTGGTCGCGGCGGCGGATGGCGATCGTCGTCACGCTGGTGGTCCTGCTGGTGTTGGCGGGCCTGGCCATCGGCCGGGCGATCATCCGCAGCAACTACTACGTCGCCGAAGACAACGGCATGGTGTCGATCCTGCGCGGCATCCAGGGATCACTGCTGGGCATGTCGTTGCACGAGCCGTATTTCGTGGGCTGCCTCGACGCCCGCAACAACCTGTCGGTGATCAGCTCCAAGGACGCCGGCGGTCGACTCAACTGCCATCTGATGCAACTGCAGGATCTGCGCCCCGCGGCCCGCGCTCAGGTCCAGGCCGGTCTTCCCGCCGGAACCCTGGACAATGCGATCGCGCAGCTGCGGGAACTGTCGAGCAACTCGCTGCTGCCGCCCTGCCCGCCGCCGCGGGCGACCTCCCCGCCCGGCTCACCGGCTCCCGCCACCACCAACGGGACACCCGGACCAGGCGTCACCACATCGCCGTCGACCACCAGCCCTCCTTCTGCCCCTCCTTCGGGTCAATCAACCAGCGGAACCCCGTCGGCCGCCAACCCGCCCAGCGGCGCCGTTCCCGCCACCTCTGCCACAACGACTCCGGCGTCTGCGCCCGCACTGGCGCCGCCCGCACCTCAGCCGGGCGTCGACTGCCGAGCGGTGGCATGACCACACAGCTTCAGCCGCCGGTGGCGGTCACGCCTCCGCTGCCGACTCGGCGTAACGCCGAACTGCTGCTTTTGTGCTTTGCCTCGCTGATCACCGTCGCCGCATTGCTCATCGTGGAAGCCAACCAGGAGCGCGGCCTGCATTGGAAACTGGCCGCCTTCGGCCTGATCTTCCTGACCGTCTTCGCGAGCGCTCACCTGGCCATCAGGCGTTTCGCCCCCTACACCGACCCGCTGCTGCTCCCGATTGTGGCCTTGCTCAACGGACTTGGCCTGGTGATGATCCACCGGCTCGACCTCGTCACCAACCGCTTGAGCGGGCGCCACCATCCCAGCGCAACCCAGCAGATGCTCTGGACCATCATCGGCGTTGCCGCGTTCGCGCTCGTGGTTACGTTGCTCAGAGACCACCGGCAACTGGCGCGCTACGGCTATATCTGTGGGGCCACGGGCCTGGGCCTGCTGGCGATCCCCGCGCTCCTGCCCGCATCACTGTCCGAGCAGAACGGCGCGAAAATCTGGATTCGCTTCCCCGGCTTTTCGATTCAGCCCGCCGAGTTCTCGAAGATCCTGCTGCTGATCTTCTTCTCGGCGGTGCTGATCGCCAAGCGCCGGCTGTTCACCAGCGCCGGCAAGCACTTCATGGGCCTGACACTGCCCCGCCCGCGAGATCTCGCACCGCTGTTGGCGGCCTGGGCGATCTCGGTCGGCGTGATGGCCTTCGAGAAGGACCTCGGCACGTCGCTGCTGCTCTACGCGTCGTTTCTGGTGGTGGTTTATCTCGCCACTCAGCGCTTCAGCTGGGTCGTCATCGGTTTGGTGCTGTTCGCCCTGGGAAGCGTTGCGGCGTACTTCATGTTCGCGCACGTCCGTGTCCGCGTACAGACGTGGTGGGACCCGTTCGCCGACCCCGACGGCAACGGCTACCAGGTCGTGCAGTCGCTCTTCAGCTTTGCCACCGGCGGCATCTTCGGCACCGGCCTCGGCAACGGCCAACCTGACACCGTGCCGGCCGCGTCGACCGACTTCATCATCGCGGCATTCGGTGAGGAGCTGGGGCTGGTCGGGCTGGCCAGCATCCTGATGCTCTACACGATCGTCATCCTGCGGGGCCTGCGCACGGCGATCGCGACCCGCGACAGCTTCGGCAAGCTGCTGGCCGCAGGTCTGGCGTCGACGCTTGCCATTCAGCTGTTCATCGTCGTCGGCGGTGTGACGCAGCTGATTCCCCTGACCGGGCTGACCACGCCGTGGATGTCCTACGGCGGGTCGTCGTTGCTGGCGAACTATGTGCTGCTGGCCGTCCTGGTGCGGATCTCGCACAGTGCCCGACGTCCGTTGCGCACCCGGGCGCGCAACCGGTCGTCGATCGCGGGGGCCAAGACCGAGGTGATCGAGCGGGTATGAACGCCTCTCTCCGCCGGATCTCGGTGACCGTGATGGCGTTGATCGTGCTCCTGTTGCTCAACGCCACGATGACGCAGGTGTTCGCCGCTGACGGCCTGCGAGCCGACCCGCGCAACCAGCGCGTCCTGCTCGACGAGTATTCGCGGCAGCGCGGCCAGATCGTCGCGGGCGGTCAGCTTCTGGCCTATTCGGTGGCCACCGACAACCGCTTCCGTTTCCTGCGCGTCTACCCCGACCCGGCGGTGTACGCGCCGCTCACGGGCTTCTACTCGCTGCGCTATTCCAGCTCGGGCCTCGAGCGCGCGGAGGACCCGCTGCTCAACGGCTCCGACGAGCGGCTGTTCGGGCGTCGGCTCGCCGACTTCTTCACCGGTCGTGACCCGCGCGGCGGCAACGTCGACACCACGATCAACCCCCGGGTTCAGCAGGCGGCATGGGACGCCGTGCAGCAGGGGTGCGGCGCGAAGCCGTGTAAGGGAGCCGTCGTCGCCCTCGAGCCCGCCACCGGCAAGATCCTGGCGATGGTGTCGTCGCCGTCCTACGACCCGAACCTGCTCTCGTCGCACGATCCGGAAGTGCAGGCCCAGGCCTGGCAGCGGCTGCGCGACGACCCGGACAACCCGGTGACCAACCGCGCCATCGCCGAAACCTATCCGCCCGGTTCCACTTTCAAGGTGGTCACCACCGCGGCGGCACTGCAGGCCGGCGCCACCGACACCGAGCAGTTGACGGCCGCGGCCTCCATTCCGCTGCCCGGCAGCACCGCCACGTTGGAGAACTACGGCGGCACGACGTGCGGCAACGAGCCGACGGTGTCCCTCAAGCAGGCGTTCGCGCTGTCGTGCAACACTGCTTTTGTCCAGCTCGGCCTGCTCACGGGGGCCGACGCGCTGCGCAGCACGGCGCACTCGTTCGGCCTCGACAGCACCCCGAGCGTGATTCCACTGCAGGTAGCCGAGTCAACGGCCGGGATCATCCCGGACGCCGCCGCACTGGGCATGTCGAGCATCGGCCAGAAGGACGTCGCCCTGACCCCGCTGCAGAACGCCGAGATCGCGGCGACGATCGCCAACGGCGGCGTGACGATGCAGCCCTACCTGGTCGGCAGTCTCAAGGGGCCGGACCTGGCGAATATCAGCACCACCACCCCCTACCAGCAGCGCCGCGCGGTGTCGCCGCAGGTCGCCGCTAAGCTAACAGAGCTGATGGTCGGCGCCGAGAAGGTCGCACAGCAGAAAGGGGCCATTCCCGGCGTGCAGATCGCATCCAAGACTGGTACCGCAGAGCATGGCACCGATCCGCGCAACACTCCGCCGCACGCGTGGTACATCGCCTTCGCGCCGGCGGATGCGCCGAAGGTCGCCGTTGCGGTGCTGGTGGAGAACGGGGGAGACCGGCTGTCCGCCACCGGTGGTGCACTCGCCGCGCCGATCGGACGGGCCGTGATCGAGGCAGCGCTACAGGGAGAACCATGAGCCCGCGAGTTGGGGTGACGCTGTCCGGCCGGTACCGCCTGCAACGCCTGATCGCCACCGGCGGCATGGGCCAGGTGTGGGAGGCGGTGGACAACCGGCTGGGCCGGCGCGTCGCGGTCAAGGTGCTCAAACAGGAGTTCTCCCAGGACCCCGAGTTCATCGAGCGGTTCCGGGCCGAGGCGCGCACCACCGCGATGCTCAATCACCCGGGGATCGCCCAGGTCCATGACTACGGCGAAAGCCAGCTGGACGGCGAGGGGCGCACCGCCTACCTGGTGATGGAGCTGGTCAACGGCGAGCCACTCAACTCGGTGCTGAAGCGGACCGGACGGCTGTCGCTGCGGCACGCCCTGGACCTGCTGGAGCAGACCGGCCGGGCCCTGCAGGTCGCGCATTCCGCCGGCCTGGTCCACCGCGACGTCAAGCCGGGCAACATCCTGATCACTCCCACCGGCCTGGTGAAGATCACCGACTTCGGTATCGCCAAGGCCGTCGACGCCGCACCGGTGACCCAAACCGGGATGGTGATGGGCACCGCCCAATACATCGCGCCCGAACAGGCCCTGGGCCACGAAGCCACCCCCGCCAGCGACGTCTACTCATTGGGAGTCGTGGGGTACGAAGTGGTCTCGGGGCGCCGGCCGTTCACCGGCGACGGCGCTTTGACCGTGGCGATGAAGCACATCAAGGAGCCCCCACCGCCGCTGCCCGCCGAGCTGCCGCCCAACGTGCGGGAGCTCATCGAGATCACGCTGGTCAAGAACCCGGCGATGCGCTACCGCAGCGGCGGTCCCTTCGCGGACGCCGTCGCGGCGGTGCGCGCCGGCCGCCGACCCCCGCGCCCCAGCCAGTCGCCGCCTCCGGGGCGGGCGTCCCCGGCGTCCATTCCGTCCAGCGCACAGACGAGGGTGGCGCCCGCGTCCGTCGGCCGTGGCGCGGCGGCCCGCCGGTCCCGGCCGTCGACGGGTGGCCATCGTCCGCCGCCGGCCCGGCGCACCTTCTCGTCGGGCCAGCGGGCCCTACTGTGGGCGGCCGGAGTGTTGGGGGCGCTGGCGATCATCATCGCGGTGCTCATCGTCATCAACTCGCGCGCGGACACCGGGCAACAGACCCCCTCCCCGACGGTCACCGACACCGGAGGTCCGCCGGCGTCGGCGCCGCCACCGGCGAGCAAGACGCCCAGCGGTGCCGGTCCGGGCCGGCGGCTGGATTGGACGGATCGCGGGGCGATAGGTAATTCTGGACTTCAGAGCGGGCCGCGCGACAACGAACCCAGAAGACGCCCAAGGAGAAGCCGGGCAGTCCAATCCGGCCGGGTCGTATCACCGACGCCCGCCACGACTGGTGCCCGCCACGAGAAACCGCGATGACCACCCCTCAGCACCTGTCCGACCGCTACGAACTCGGTGAAATCCTCGGTTTCGGGGGCATGTCGGAGGTCCACCTGGCCCGCGACCTCCGCTTGCACCGGGACGTCGCTGTCAAGGTGCTGCGCGCCGATCTGGCCCGCGACCCCAGTTTCTACCTGCGCTTCCGGCGCGAGGCGCAAAACGCCGCGGCGCTCAATCATCCGTCCATCGTGGCGGTGTACGACACCGGCGAGGCCGAGACGCCCGCGGGCCCGCTGCCCTACATCGTGATGGAGTTCGTCGACGGCGTCACCCTGCGCGACATCGTGCACACAGACGGCCCACTGCCGCCCCGGCAGGCCATCGAGATCATCGCCGACGCCTGCCAGGCGCTGAACTTCAGCCATCAGGCCGGCATCATTCACCGCGATGTCAAGCCGGCGAACATCATGATCACCACGACCAATGCGGTCAAGGTGATGGACTTCGGCATCGCACGCGCGATTGCCGACACCGGCAACAGCGTCACCCAGACCGCAGCCGTGATCGGCACCGCCCAATATCTGTCGCCCGAGCAGGCTCGCGGCGAACCTGTGGACGCCCGCTCCGATGTCTATTCGTTGGGCTGCGTTCTTTACGAAATCCTCACCGGTGAACCGCCTTTCACTGGAGACTCGCCCGTCGCAGTCGCCTACAAGCACGTCGGCGAAGACCCGATTCCACCGTCGCAACGGTACGAGGGCATCTCCGCGGACCTCGATGCCGTTGTGCTCAAGGCGCTGGCCAAAAACCCGGAGAACCGCTACCAGACCGCAGCCGAGATGCGCGCCGACCTGGTTCGCGTGCATAACGGGGAGACGCCCGAGGCGCCCAAAGTGCTCACCGACGCCGAGCGGACCTCGCTGCTGGGCCCCGGCGCCGGCAACCACGGGGCCGCGCGCACCGACCCGCTACCCCGCCAGGTTCTGGAGAGCGCCGACGACGATCAGACCGGTGGTTCGGTCAGTCGCTGGATCGGCGTGGTCGCGGTGCTGGCAGTCCTGACGATCGTGGTCGTCATCGGCTTCAACACGTTCGGGGGCACGGCCCGCGACGTTCAAGTGCCCGACATGCGGGGCCAGGTATCCGCCGACGCCATCGCCGCATTGCAGAACCGGGGTTTCAAGACGCGCACGCTGCAAAAGCCCGACTCCACGATCCCGCCCGACCACGTCATCAGCACCGATCCCGCCGCCAACTCGTCGGTGAGCGCCGGCGACGAGATCACCATCAACGTGTCCACCGGGCCCGAGCAGCGCGAAGTGCCCGACGTGTCCTCGCTCAGCTACAACGACGCGGTCACCAAGCTCAAGGCCTCCGGATTCAGCAAGTTCAAGCAGGCGAACTCGCCGTCAACCCCGGAGCTGCTGGGCAAGGTGCTCGGGACCAACCCGCCGGCCAACCAGACGTCGGCCATCACCAACGTGATCACCGTCATCGTCGGCTCCGGACCCGAAACCAAGCCGGTGCCCGACGTCGCGGGCCAGACGGTCGACGACGCGCAGAAGAACCTCAACGTCTACGGCTTCAGCAAGTTCACCCAGACGTCAGTGGACAGTACCCGTCCGGCCGGTGAGGTGATCGGCACCAACCCGCCCAAGCAACAGACGGTTCCGGTGGACTCCGTCATCGAGATCCAGGTGTCGAAGGGTAACCAGTTCGTGATGCCCGACGTCACCGGGATGTATTGGACGGACGCCGAACCTCGGCTGCGCGCGCTCGGCTGGACGGGGGTGCTGGACAAGGGGCCCGACGTCGACGCCGGCGGTTCCCAGCACAGCAAGGTGGTTTATCAGAACCCGCCGGTCGGGGCCGGTTGCAACAAGGACGGGATCATCACGCTGAAGTTCGGTCAGTAGACCCCGGATCGGCCGGGAAATACGGCCGGACCGCGGCGCGGACCTCGTTCTCGAGCCGACGGATCAACGTGTCGTCGCGGGCCCACCCGCAGTAGGTGAGCCAGTTCGCCAGCATGCGGTGCCCGCCCTCGGTCAGGATCGACTCGGGGTGGAACTGGACACCGTGAATCGGCAACTCGGTGTGGCGCACGGCCATGATCACCCCGCTGCGGGTGCGGGCCGTGACCTCCAGCGCTGCCGGCAGCGACTCCGGCAGGATGGTCAGCGAGTGGTAGCGGGTGGCCGTGAACGGGTCCGGAAGCCCTTGCAGCACACCGACATTGGTGTGGAACACGCTGCTGGTTTTGCCGTGTAGCAGCTCGGGAGCACGGTCGACGGTGGCGCCGAACGCGACGCCGATGGCTTGGTGGCCCAGGCAGACCCCCAGCAGCGGGGTGCACTCCGTCGCGCACGCGCGGACCAGGCTGATCGACGCACCCGCGCGCTCGGGTGTGCCCGGTCCCGGGCTGAGCAGCACACCGTCAAACCGAACCGCGAGGGCGGCCTCATCGGAGAGTCGGGGGTCGTCGTTGCGCCAGACGTCGGCCTCGACGCCGAGCTGGCCGAGGTACTGCACCAGGTTGAACACGAAGCTGTCGTAATTGTCGACAACCAGGATCCGCATAGTGCCAGGGTACCGTCCACTCCGGTGCCGCGATCGTGCTCAGTACCCCACAGTGCCGGCGGGCTGCGCGTAAAGCATGCGAACCGGTTCGGGATGACCGACGATCTGCACGTCGGTTTTGACCTCTTCGCGGTAGCCGAGCCCGAATCGGACGACGTACTGCTTATAGAGGGTCACCAGCGGAGCGCCGGCCAGGGCGGCCTGAATGGCCGCGGCGTCGCCGATTGCGGTGATCTTGTAGGGCGGGCTGTAGGTGCGCCCGTTGAGCAGCAGCGTGTTGCCGACACAGCGTGGCACCGAGGTCGCGATGATGCGCTGGTCCTGCATCTGGATTCCCTCGGCGCCGGCGCTCCACATGGCGTTGAGGACGGCCTCGATGTCTTGCTGGTGCACCACCAAGTCGTCGGGGGAGGCGTCGCGCGGGAAGCGGCCGTTGGCGTCGCGCCGCGCGTCCTCGAGGGTCACCACCAGGCCCGGGCCGTGGACCGGATCCATCTCGGCCTCATCGGCCAGTTCTGCGGAGCGCCGCAGCATCGCCGCCAGGGCGGCATCCGAAGAACGGCCATGCATCGAGTCGAGCTTGCCGGCCAGTTCGTCGCGTCGGGCGTTGAGACGATTGACCGACGCCTGCGCTTCACGGACGAGGTCGACCAGCCGGGGGGCGTCGCTGCGGCGGATCTCGCCGCCACCCGACACCGCATGCGTGGCAGCAAGCAGCAACCCGGCCAGCAGGCAGACCAGAGGGACGCCGAACCGCCAGGGTGAGCGGCGCGCGCCGGGCCTGTCACTCATTGGCTCTCCATTCCTGGTCGCCGCCCCAGGTGGGTTAGTCTCATAACCAGGCTATTGCGTGTAGCTGCAGTCGTAATCGTTGCACCCCGTCCCGCTGAGCGTTGTTGTTGAGGCCTGTCCCGAGATATCCCGAGGTAACGATGCCAAAGTCCAAAGTCCGTAAGAAGAACGATTTCACCGTCGGCACGGTCAGTCGCACGCCGGTGAAGGTGAAGGTCGGGCCTTCGAGTGTGTGGTTCGTCGCCCTCTTCGTCGGCCTGATGCTGATCGGCCTCGTCTGGCTGATGGTGTTTCAACTGGCGGCGGTGGGCACCCAGGCTCCGGCGGCCCTCAACTGGATGGCCCAACTCGGCCCGTGGAACTACGCCATCGCGTTCGCTTTCATGATCACCGGTTTGTTGCTCACCATGCGCTGGCACTGATCGCGACCGGGAAGGTAATGAATTCATTTCGGTCCCGATTCTTTACTGGG
>Ga0116215_1002623_pt1 | contig 10953 bp, 16 predicted proteins | sample Sb_taG_7_FD_89698 | JGI IMG/M metagenome (GOLD analysis project Ga0116215, IMG submission 89698) | Peat soil microbial communities from Weissenstadt, Germany - Sb_50d_2_FS metaG | ecosystem: Environmental > Terrestrial > Soil > Wetlands > Peat | place: Germany: Weissenstadt | collected 2010-09-21 | reverse complement strand
TACCGGGGGACGAGCGGGAGCTTGCCCCGGACCATGTCGACGACGTCGGAGTACTGGGGAACAGGCCCTTCGAAGATCCCGATCGCCGCAATGTGCATATGGCTCACGTCGTCCTCGACATGCAGGAACGAAGCATCAAGTGGGCTCAACCGGTCGAAGCTCACGGTCCACCTTCTTTCGCGTGCCGTTCCGAGCAGCATACGACCCTGGCCGGGGTGACCCGCGGGTCACCTCCGAGGCCGGCGAGACGCGCGATCGCACCCGATTCGCAACGCCCGCCCCATCCCTTGGCGTCCCGGGCCCGCCGCATCCCGCGCCTCGCAGGCCCGCCGCGACCACGTGTCGGCCGCGCCTCGCTGGGTGATCCGGACCGCGTGCGGAGACCGGCCGACGAGGTCGATGCATCGAACCCTGGGGAAATGCCGCGGGATTACGCTGCTCGAAACGGGCCGGTCGTCGTGGGTCCGGGACCGAAACCTCGCAGGAGAGATCGGCCGATGACGGTTGATGACCAGGGGCTCACCGACGGACCCCGGCGGCCGGTTGGTCGTTCGGCCTCGGAGATCGGGGCACCGCCGGCCACCCGAGCTCGAGCACGGTAGTCCGTGTCCGTCTCCGAGCCCTCCGAACGAGACCACGCGCCGGCCACGGCGCGGATCAGATTCGATCGCAAGCGGCTGGGCGTCGGAGACCTCACGGTGGCGGTCTCGAGCGTCGTCCTGATGATCGGCATCTTCCTACCGTGGTTCGAGTTCGGCGACACGGTCACGGGCTACTACAGCTTCAACGCAGCTGATCTGCGGACGTGGATGTACATCCCCTTTTTCGTGTCACTCGCCGTCATCGGGTCCGTCGTGGCCAAGGCGATGCGGTCGCGGCCTTGGTCTCCTCGTCTTCTTTCGCTGAGCCTGGTGGGGGCGTGCGGTGCCGACCTCGTGCTCACTTTGGGGTGCTTCGTCAAGAGATCGCCTGGGCTGAGTTGGGATTTCGGTGCGTACCTCAGTATCGTCGCCGCCGTTACCGCTCTTGCCGGTGCGATGACAAGCACGTTGGCCGCCTTCGCACTCCCTACGGGTTCGGGAACCCGCCGCAAGGCGGACCGCACGGTCCACATCGACTGAGAGCACCGCATCGAGAGGAGCGGCTCTTCGCTCTTCACAGCAGTTGCACAGTTTCTCAGGCTTTCATCGGTACAAGTGCTTCGACGAGGAGTCCATGATGTTCCGTTACGGTGCCGGTGGGTTTCATCACCCAGTGTTCGCTGTCTTTGTTCTGGCCTTTCTGGCGGCACTGGTGGTGCTGGTGGTGCTGGCCGTGATCGCCGTCGTGCGGATGTGGAGAAACCCCCGTGCGCACCCTGTCTCCTTTCCGAGGGGGGCTCCGGCCGGTGCGTCGATGGATCCGGCCCTTGCCGAATTACGGCTGCGGTACGCGCGAGGTGACATCACCTGGGAGGAGTTCGTGCAGCGGGCGGGCCGACTGGGCTACCCGTTCCCGGGAGGGACAGGTCCGGCGCCGGGCCCCGATCCCACCGGACCCCCATCCGTGCCATAGCCACCTAGCGGCGAACAGCAGATGGCGCCTTCGAGCCCTTCGGAGGCCGAGGGAACCGTGCTGGCGTGGAGCGGAGACCTGAGAGCAGGTGCCGGGCGGTCTTTTCGAACCGCCCAACGTCACCAAAGGGCCTGGCCACGAGCATCGCCCCTTCCAGGCCGCTGACAATCATCCGGGCTGTCTCTTTTGGTGGACCCGTGAACGTGACGGTCCCTTCCTCGCGGCCTTGTTCCAAGACACGCGCGAGCCACCGTTCGTTCTCGTCGAAGAACCGAACAACGGCGTCTTGCATAGGACTCGGGAGGGTCTCGTACTCTGCGGCCATCATTCCGCAGAGACACATGCGTTGCGCGCGCAACACGGCGAGGTAGAGATCGGCGTAGGCATCGAGGCGGGCAGATGCTTCGGATGTGCGCTCCTCCACCCCCGCCAGCGCTTCGGCAAAGCGCGCTGCATAGCGGACAACGAGGGCCTCGCCAAGTTCTGCTTTCCCGGCAAAGTGGTAGTGGAGGGCCGCCTTCGTGACCTTCAACTCGACGGCCACGTCCGCGTAACTGAACCCGTTGAAGCCGCGGACTTGGACGAGGCGCTCGGCCACGTCGAGGATCTGGGTCGCGGTATCGACCCTCTCGCCCCCGCCCTTCGTCATCGTTTCCATCCCTCCGAGAACCTCTTGACTTCTTACCTATTAGTAGGTAAGCCTACACTGTCGTCGATGGGAAGTGGGAAACAAGGAGGACGGCCATGGACGCGACCGAGCACCGGAGCTTCGAGAAGCCCGACGAGGTCAGGGAGTTCCCGAATGGGCGAGCCGAGATCGTGAAGGCCGGTGGAGGGGAGATCGGCCGGCTCGTTCTTCAGCCCGGGTGGCGCTGGTCCAATGACGTGCAGCCGATCGCCAAGACAAAGAGCTGCGAAGCACCGCATTTCCAGTACCACGTGAGCGGGCAGTTGGCCATCCGTATGGACGACGGTGCAGAGTTCATCGCCGGTCCCGGAGACGTCACGTCGCTGCCGAGCGGCCACGACGCCTGGGTAATCGGGAACGAGCCCGTCGTCGTCGTCGATTGGTTCGGGGCCAGCAACTACGCCAAGTGACAAACTCACACGTAGAGACGGAGCCCGTTCAAGTGGTTGAAGCGTTCGGGGCGGCCTGGGCCGATCACGATCTCGACGCCGCCCTGGGACTGGTGACAGAGGACTGTGTCTTCGACGCCACAGGCCCGGCCCCCGACGGGATGCGCCATGTGGGTCGAGCCGCCATCCGACAGGCGTGGCAGGCGATCTTCGGCGACGTCACCTCCCGGTTCGAGCAAGAGGAGACCTTCGCGGCCGGCGACCGTGTCGTGCAGCTATGGCGCTACTCCTGGGATGGTGGACATGTACGTGGCGTCGATGTATTCCGTGTGCGCGCGGGCAAGGTGGCCGAGAAGCTCTCGTACGTAAAGGGTTGACGCATTCAGGGACGCACTCAAGGACGCACTCAGGAGGGTGAGATCATGGGCACAACAGACCCCGTAGGTGCGTTCCTCGCCGGTATCGAAGGCGCGGCGCTCCCTGAGGACATCTTCTGTGACGACATCGTCCTGGATGCGACAGTCCCGAACTGGCGGTTCCAAGTCCAAGGCGCAGGCGCCGTGCGTGACGAGCTGGGGAGGTGGTACGCCGACCTCGGACGGTTCGAGGAATTGCGACGCAACAGGATTGATGGCGGTGAACTGGTGGAGTTCACGCTCAGCTGGCAAGAAGTAGGGGTGCCTCACACATGCCACCAAGCCCACATCCTCATGGTGCGCGAGGACCGGATAGCCAGCGATACGGTGTTTTGCGGCGGTCGGTGGCCTGAGGCCTTGCTCGCCCAGATGGACCAGGCACAGCTGGAGCGAAACACTGTTCCAGGTTCGGGCTGACTTGCACTTGGGAGGTCCGCCTCGCCTCGCAGGTCGCGTTGAAACTCAGCGCGACTCGAAGGACGACTGAGATCCGCGCTGGCTCAGTCCCCGTGGGCGGAGCCCGGCCAACCCTCCTGGAGCAGCTCGATCGGATCGCGGAGCTCCAGCATGCCGAGGTAACCCCCGCCGCGTTCGATGGCATCGTGCACGGCGTAGCCCAACACCTCCTGGCATCGTCGGGGCAGCCGGCGGGCCAGTTCCGGCGGCACGGCCAGGTAGTTGTTCTCCTCAGTGCGCAACCAACCCAACGTGTAGGAAAGGTGCACGCCGCGACGTGGCTCTGAGCCGCGGTGGGCACCCCCGCCATGAAACGTCGATCCGAGATACACGATCGCCGATCCGGCCGGCATCTCCGCGGCGACCGCCTCATCATTGGTCGGGTAGCGTCCTGCCTCCCACTGGTGACTTCCCGGAAACACGCGAGTCGCGCCATTGTCAGCGGTGAAGTCGACCAGGGCGATCACCGAGGCCAGCTGCAACTCGGGCTTGGGCTCGGGCACCAGGTTCCACACGATCTCGTCCTGATGCCAGAACTGATCTCCGGCGCCCGGCAGACGCTCCAGCAGGTGAGCCAGATTGAGCTGGTAACGGGCACACGACGGTCCCAGGATGGTGTCGCACAGGTTCATAAGGAGGGGATGAATCATGACTTCGGTGGCGAATGTGGGCGATTTGCCGGCCAGACCCGAGACGTGGCGGGTCTGGGCGTGGAAGATCTGCACCCCAGGGTTGAGATGACGCATGTCGGGGTCGGCAAGGTCGACGAACGGTTGGACCTCCGCATTGATCGCGCTGACGACATCTCTGGACAAGAAGTTCTGGACGATGACGGCACCGTCCTGCAGGAGCGCGCCGACGACTTGCTCGGTCGGTGCATAAGCCTCAACCCGTTGGAGTTGCCCGTCGGGAGCCGGTGGCATGTCCTCCCCTTTGAATGTACTCACTCTCTCATGAAGCTAGTGGCCAGCGGATCAAAGGAGAACTGGTTGCCCCCGTCAGCTCGGACCTTTGCGTCCCACGAGATGGAAGACGCGACTGAGTTGCCGGTAGGGGTCTCGTCGGCTGGCCTCGAGTTCGACCGCGGCCGTCGCCGCCACTTGCTTTGCATCGCTGGGGTCTAACTTGACTCCACTGAACTCGAGCCAGTCGACAAAGAGCCATACCCCGTACCAGCGCACTGGCTCGACGCCCCCGCTCTGCAGGAGCGCGCTGACCTCCTCCACCGTGTCGGCCCGCCCCCGTACGCCCAGCACTCCGATCCCGGTTCTGACGTCAAACGCAGCCAGAGCGTCCTCCCAGCGCCGTTCCAAGGCCGGTTGCACCGCCGTGGCCTTGGCGTTGCCGGTCATGATCGAGACGATGCCACCGGCAGCGGCGCACCGACATAGCTGGTTGACCAACGGCTCCGGCTGCTCGATGTACCCGAGCACGCCATGGCACAACACGGCGGCGAAGCGTCTGCCATTCACCGCCTTCTCCGCGTTCTCGCCGTCGCCCTCCAGGAGGGTCACCCGTCGCTGGGCATCACCAGGCAGCCGCTGGAGCCGCTGTTGAGCTTTGTCCAGCATCGCCGGCGATGGATCAAGCACTGTCACGTCGTAACCGGCTTGGGCCAGGGGAAACGATTGATGGCCCGCGCCGCCGCCAACGTCGAGCACCGCAGCTGGAGGCGCCGGCAGATGCTCGAGCAAGTGCTGGTGCATCACGTAGGTGCGTACGTGCCCCTTCACTGAGGCATAAGCCTCATCGGCAAATTTGTCAGCCAAGCCGGCCCACGTGTCATCGCCCACCACACCAAGATATACGTTGTCACTTCTGGCAATATCGGGTGCATGGCGGTGGTGCGCGCGATGACCGACTCGGATGTCCCCGAAGCCGCGAAAGCCTGGGAAAGCGCATTTCAGGCCATGCGCGCCTCGTACGGACTGCCAGGTCTGCAAGTGACCAAGCAGAGCGAACTCCGACTACAGAATCGCATACGCCACTTCCTCACGACCGACCCAGCTGGGTCGTGGGTGGCGGATGAGTCCGGCGCGATCACAGGTTTGTCCCAGTCTTTCGTGCGCGAGGGCTACTGGGTCTTGTCGTTACTGGCTACGGTGCCGGATTTCCAGCGACGTGGCCTAGGACGCAAGCTGCTCCAAATGGCCATGAGCAATGCTGACTCCCGTAGTCGGGGCTCCATCCAGTGCTCCCGGGATCCGGCCGCAATGGCGTTGTACACGTCGGCCGGATTTTCCTTTCATCCGGCGGTCATCGCTTGGGGTACCGTTCGCCCGGGCACCGTGCACGCCGATTCGCAGGTACGCCACGCTGACGAGCGAGACCTCGATACGGTCGTCGCCGTCGATCGTGTCGTCCGGGGCTCGGCCCGGTCCGTGGACATCATCGCCATGTTGAACGAACCCGATAATCGTCTTCTGCTCATCGAAGATCGGGGCTACGCCGTGGCTCGAGACGACCGGATCGTCACCCTCGGTGCCCGTGACGAGGACGCGGCAACGGCGTTGCTCAAGACGACTCTGTCTGAGATGGGTGAGGGCACGCTTATTGAAGTCAACTGGCTCACAGCGAGACAGCAGTGGGCGATCCGCACGCTCGTCGATTCCGGGGTCGAGCTCTACCCGTATGGCCCGATGATGGTGCGAGGGATGGCTGACCCGCCCGCCCCGTACATTCCGAGCGGTGGTTACGGCTGACACGGAAGTACCCCGGCCAGCGATCACAATGCTGTCCGCGCTCTCGTCGGTGTGCCGTCCAGTGACCGCCGGGATCGGTCACCCTGACCGATTGCGAGGCGTCCTTTCGTGAGCCATCAGCCGATGGCCGGGGGATGTACCCCGGCACCACCGCCCGACCCTTCGGCAGAGACCGACTCGGGCCGAAAGGTCGGACCGGCCCTCCGGCATGAAATCACCCGTATGAGTAGCCTAAGCGGCATGCCCTTGTTCCTTGATCGACACAAGGCGCCTGGCGCGACCGCTGCCGACATCGCCGCCGCGCACGCACTCGATCTCGCTGTCCAGGACAAGTACCAAGTCCGCTACGTCACGTACTGGTTCGATGACACGGAAGGGACGGTGTTTTGTCTCGCCGAGGGGCCCGACCGAGAGTCCGTGGAAACGGTTCACCGGGAAGCGCACGGTCTGGTTGCTGACAACATCATCGAGGTGGGTGATGGGCCCATCAATGCGTTCCTCGGTGAGGTTCCCCGACACCAAGCAGGTGAGGCGTATGTCGAGTCCGCTGTTCGGGCAATTCTGTTCACCGACCTTTGTGACTCGACACAACAGACTCAAGAATTGGGAGACGACGGATTCATGGTGCTCATTCGCGAGCACGACAAGATCGTGCGTACCGCACTACACACACAAGCCGGACGCGAGGTCAAACATACGGGCGATGGGATCATGGCGTCGTTCACGTCCGTGTCGGCCGCTGTTGAGTCCGCCATCGACATTCAACGCTCTTTGCGCCACAGAAACGAAGGGGCTGAACGTCCCATCCACCTCCGCGTCGGCATCAGCGTCGGGGAGCCAGTTACAGAGGGCGGCGACCTGTTTGGGGCCGCAGTTCAATTGTCCGCACGACTGTGCGGAGTGGCCTCTCCCGGTGGGATCGCCGTTTCGACGGCTGTGCGCGAGCTCTGTGTCGGGAAGCGCTTTGGCTTCGTTTCGAAGGGCGCTTTCGACCTCAAAGGATTCGCCGAGCCGGTGCCCGTCTTTGAGGTCCATCTTCCAGCCGAATAGGTGCTCGGTTGCCAGAACGCTGATTGGTTGAGGTTTCGAGCGAAAGTCGCAACATCGTGACTGGGTGGACAGCGCCGCGCCCGCAGCGACCCCAGACGTCGAATCAGGGGCTATGAACCGCCAGCACTGAAAAGCGGCGGCCAACCGCTCCGTCGGTCACAAGATAGGTCGCGGTGAGCCGGCCGATCTCGCTGCCGTCGCTCCTGTGACGCGAGAACGTCCCCCGGTAGAGAGCGGACGTGGAGTTCAAGACGGTGACCTCGGAACCGAGAATCTCGCTGCGATTGTAATCAGCCGCGCGCATCCCATCAACCTGCTGCTGCACCGCCGTGACAACTTGCTCGTTACTCGTCAGTGCAATGGACCCGCCATCGGTAGTGAGCACCAGGGGGACGCCGTAGTAGGCAAGCAGCACGTCGGTGTCCTTCTCACCCCGACCACAGGCTGCAAAGGCGTCGAGGTACTCACCAAACCACCGGCGCACGTCACTGCTGTCCACGGCCACACCTTACGCATGCGCCACTGTCTCAGGCATCGGCTGCCAGCTCCCACGGCCCGAACCTCCTCCCGCAGGTCCACGATCTACGGGACGCTGGAGCGAGCCAGCAGGTCGCAGAGATCCGGCAGCGAAACCGGTCGACGAGCGACCCATCGCTCACTATGGTGTGGCACCATCTTCGGGAAATTCGGGAGGTCGAGATGAAATTCGTCCAACTAATCGAGTTCAAGACCGGCGACATCGATGCGTTCAATCGGACCCTCGACGAATGGCTCGCCAACACCACTGGTGTTCGCACGCCGACCCGCGCGATACAAGGTCGAGACCGGGACAGCGACCGTACATTCGTGCACATTGTCGAGTTTCCGTCCTACGAGGCAGCGATGGAGAACTCGAATCGGCCCGAGACGGCCGAGTTCGCCGCTGCGCTGGCCAAGCTCTGTGACAGCCCTCCGACCTTCCGCAATTTGGACGTCACCCGAGAAGAGGAGATATAGTAACCAGGTCGTGCCATACCGGCATTGCCGTATACCGTGCGCACTACGCAGCTGGAGAACGAGTTGCGAGCGCTCTACACGGCCTTCAATGCCAGGGATCTCGACGGCGCTCTCGCCAGCATGGCACTCGATGTCGACTGGCCAAACGGCTGGGATGGCGGTCGTGTCGTCGGCCGCGACGATGTCCGCGCTTACTGGCTGCGCCAGTGTTCTGCGCTCCCCACGGCCAACCGTGATGGCCCCTTGGGGGCACCCTGTACCCGGCAATTGCGCGCCCCCCTCGACGCTCGCGACAGATAGCACTTCTGCTCCGATCGCCCCAGAAACGTGCTGCCAGATCCGTCTGATTCGTTCGGCATCCGTCGGGGTGGCAACGCAGTCCGAGCCGGACGAACGCAGATCGGTCTCTAGGCGCTTGATGCCTCGGACGATGTGAGTTGGGCTGGTCAGCCCAGCGACGCGGTCGCAGCCCGCAGTTCGTCCAAGGCCGCCAAGGTGTAATGAGCGAGTTCGTTCTCGGCCTCACGGTCGCCTTCAGACCACTCGGAATAGCCCCGCTTGAACGCGAGGACACCCAGTTCAGCCGCGAGATGTGCCGTCGGGTCGGGCACGCCGCGGGCGATGAGGGCGGTCGTCATGGCGGCCGCGAGGCCGACGCTCTTGAGGGCGTCCCTCTCCTGGAGTTCGGCGCTGGCGGCGACGGCCGCCTTCATGCGGGGGCCGAGTTCGCGGTTCATCGGGCCCATCGCGCCGGACACGCGCTCAAGACCGGCAGCGACCGCCTCGAGCGGGCTCGCCCCCTCGGGCGCCTCGGCGATCCCCTCAGTCAGAAGCCGGCTCAGCGTCTCCTGCCCAGCCACCAGGATCTCGCGCTTATCAGGGAAGTACCGGAAGAAGGTGCTCTTCGTGACCCCGGCGCACTCGGCGATCTGCGTCACCGTGGTGGCGTCGTATCCCTGCTCGGTGAACAGGTCGACGGCAGTCACGACGAGTCGTTCGCGCACTCCTGGTTTCCATCGAGCCATGAGCCCATGGTAGGTGATGGGACTTCTATCCCATCACTCTGATAGGGTGATGAGACAAGAGTCCCATCACCTCCAAGGAGGGTTCCATGCACGTCTTCATCACTGGCGGCGCCGGCCTGATCGGCTCCGCCGTCGTCGCCGAGCTCCTCGGCAACGGCCACACCGTCCTTGCGCTCGCTCGCTCCGACGCGTCCGCGGTGGCCGTCGAGTCGGTCGGCGCGCGGCCGCTGCGAGGCGCTCTCGCCAACCTGGACTGCCTCCGCGCCGGCGTGGCCCAGGCAGACGGGGTGATCCACCTGGCGTTCGGCAACGACTTCAGAAATCCCGACGCCCTCGCCCAGGCGGTCGCCGAGGAGAGCGCCGCCCTCGCGGCCCTGGGCGAGGGGCTTGTCGACAGTGACCGCCCCCTTGTCACGGTCTCGGGTACGCCACCCATGCCGGGCCGCGTCTCCACCGAGACCGACCCATTGCCGACCGACGGGCCGCTCGGCGGTCGCGGCCGCTCCGTCATGGCAGTCCTGGACCTGGCCTCCCGCGGAGTTCGCAGCAGCGCTGTGCGCATGCCGCGCACGGTCCACAACGACGGGACGGGCGGATTTGCCGGCATGTTGACCGAGATCGCGCGCCGAACCGGAGTGTCGGGCTACCCAGGTGACGGCGCCCAGCGCTGGCCTGCCGTGCACGCCCTCGACGCGGCCGTCCTCTTCCGGCTGGCGCTGGAGCTGGCACCGGCTGGGACCTCCTGGCACGCGGTGGCCGACGAGGGTGACGCGGTGCGTGACATCGCTACGGTCATCGGCCGGCGGCTCGAACTACCAGTCGAGACGGTGCCACAGGAAACCTACGGCCCCTTAGGCCCCATCTTCGCCACCGACCAGCCCTCCTCCAGTACCCACACACGGAAGGCGCTCGGCTGGGAGCCGACGCACCCGAGCCTCCTCGAGGACCTAGAGAACATCCAGCCCTGACAGGTCGGCCACCTCCCGCGCTCCGCAGCCCACAAATCGTCCGTCCGTTCGAGGCCGCCGCCACCAGACGCGGGATTCGGCGTTCGGCGTCACCGCCGAACGCTCGATCTGCAAGACGGTTAGGACACAGGACACAGCACGACGTCGTGCCGAAAGAACGGCCTCTTCCGGACTATGCGGTCTCAGAATCTAACCAGCCTCTAAAGGGTGCGACTCCTCAGAGCTCCATCGTCTTCTTCAGGACCAGCTTCGTTCACGAGCTGATCCGGTCCGACGATCTGACATTCCAGCAACTGGGAGAGGCCCTCCAGCGGAGTACTGGCGGCGCCTCCGCTATCGGGCAGCTCGACGCGAGGTGCTCAGCTCTCGGACTTTGATTCCGGCGGCGCTCACAAAATGCCGATTCCGCCGTTGGCGGACACCTCTCGAGAGATTGTCGAAGGCGCCCGTCCCAGACCGGCCGCGACCTGGCGCAACGACAGGCCGGTGGCGAGCCCACGGGAGATCTCCTCTCGGTCGGCCGAAGACATCCGTGCTTCGGACCACACGGTCGGAGCGAGCGGACTGATGCCGCCGGTCTTCTGGATCAGATCTCGAACCGCACCCTGGGACCGGCCTATGGACGGGGCGATCGACCGCATCGACTCGCCTGCCTCAAACCGGTCCCAGACCTCTGACTGTTCAGCAGTAGAGAACCGCATTTGCATCC
>Ga0116215_1002622_pt1 | contig 10954 bp, 10 predicted proteins | sample Sb_taG_7_FD_89698 | JGI IMG/M metagenome (GOLD analysis project Ga0116215, IMG submission 89698) | Peat soil microbial communities from Weissenstadt, Germany - Sb_50d_2_FS metaG | ecosystem: Environmental > Terrestrial > Soil > Wetlands > Peat | place: Germany: Weissenstadt | collected 2010-09-21 | reverse complement strand
TCGGACTTGGCAGTTGCTTTCGAATACTGAATCGTCTCCGGCCCTACGGCGCCTCCCGTCATCACCATGCTCATCGCCTGCTCCATGCTCAGGTCGGTTTCGATCACCCGTTCCATGGGAAGGATCTGCAAAAAGGCCGATGTGGGGTTGATGGCATTGGGAATCAGCACTGCCGCCAGCGGACGTCCGCTTCCAGCGTCGCTCAAGGTGCGCGTCAAAAAGCCGATGCTTTTCTGGCCGGGAATGGGAAAATCCACCAGCACCACGCGTTGGCTTGCGCCTTTCTTGGCCATCATGGAATCAATGAGCTGACGAACCGATGTGTACACCTTGGCGACAAACGGCAGCCGCTCCAGCAACGACTCGAACAGCCCGAAGGCCTCGCGTCCCACGACCAGGGAAGTGACGCGGCCAACCACGTATAGCACGACCAGCGTGAGCAGAATCGCCAGGAGCCATTGCAGCCACGGAGAGTCGAACCAGTCGAAGGGAAAGATGACGGCAAACAGATGTACGATCGGCAATCCCGCTTTGGCCAGCGTTTCCAGCAGGAAGCTGAAGATCCGGTAAGTAACAAAGAGCGGGCCGATGGTGTTAATTCCAGCCAGGATATTTCGCTGCACGCTGCCGAGCGTGCGGCTCAAATGTGGATTCACATTCCTCTCCTGGTTACGAGCATACCGTGGCTCGCTTGAGTGCTTCATTTGCCCCGGAGAAGCACATAGACTTTTCCTTTCCGTCGCGGGGATCAGCTATATATTGGGGTTGCCGCTTATATTAGTGATTGCAGAGGAAAGCCGATGAGCGAACCCCAGAGCGTTGAATCCATTGATCGCAGTCCGTTTACACCTGGAGCTACTGAGGCGCACCCTAGAATCATCGGAGCTCCGCTGCCCATGGGCGCAAGCAGGCGTTTGCCCGTTCCATCCAATGAAGGCAACGGCAAGCGTCTTCCCGCGGGTCCCCCGGGCCGCGCGCTGCCCGCCCCGGCCGCAGCAGATGGGCCCTCCGGCCTGACGCGCGCGATTAGCGCTGTTCGCGCAGCTCTTCCGCTGGTACAACGGCTTCTGCCCTTGTTAGACGGCAACGTCGCGACGGCCATCGCCAATCTCTTCACTCCTCACCCACATCCTGCGCCTCCTCCGCCGAAGGTGGACCTGGCGCCGGTCGAGAATGGATTGGCCGAGCTTCAGACGCAGCACCGCAGCCTGCGCGACCAGGTGATGGAGCAGAACACTTCGCTCAAACGGGTGGAAGATCAGTTGGGGATGGTGCGCGAAGCTACTGATCGCAATACGTTGGAACAGCAGGAGCTGCTCGAGGATCTGAAGTCGTTCACCAAGAAGGTCAAGATCGGCGCCGCCATAATGATCGGGCTGCTTTGCATCGGCCTTCTACTCAACTTGATCCTCTTCCTGCACATCAAGCGCGTGCTGCCCTGAACGTCTGAGGAAATTCGATCTCATTTCGGGGAATGAGAAAGGATTCGTCTTAGGCGCCTTGGTTTTTCACATTCAGATGAGACATGAACGCGAAGGCACTGCGGCTGGGCAGGGAAGTGGCCTTTTTAGATCAGGCTCGAACAGGAGCCTCCGGCTAGAGTTCCAAGACCGTGTCTTCGATCGCCAGGCGCACATTGCCGTCTGATTTCGCAAGCCGACGCACTGCCTCGGGTTTATCCACCCTGGCTTTCAGCATCACCAGTGCCACGGGCACGCTGCGCCCCGCGCTTTTGATGGTCTCCACGGCAGTCGCGCGGTCGATATTGCACGCACACATCAGGATGCGAATACCGCGTTCCACAAGCTTGGAGTTCTGCATGTGCACGTTCACCATGAGGTTTTCGTACACATAACCGAGGCGCGCCATTGCACCGGTGGTGATGGTATTGAGCATCATCTTCTGGGCGGTTGCTGCCTTCATGCGCGTGGAGCCCGCCACGACCTCAGGCCCGACATCAGCCACCATCGTGATATCGGCGGCATCGGCGAGCGGCGTTCCTGATTGCAAGTGACGGCTGCGGTTTTCGCGCCGCGGGCACGCGCATAGGCCACGGCTGCCACGACGTAGGGCGTGCGGCCGGACGCGGAGACACCAATCACCACATCTTTGCGTGTCGGGCGCCGGCGCGCGATATCCCGCTGGCCCAGCTCCTCGGAATCTTCGTTCACTTCGACAGCCGACGCCAATGCCTTGGGTCCGCCTGCCATGATGTATTGCACCTGTCCCGGAGCGGTGGAATAGGTGGGAGGGCACTCGGAAGAGTCGAGCGCCGCAATTCTCCCGCTGGAGCCTGCCCCGATGTAGATCAACCGGCCGCCGTCACGCAAACTCCGAGCGACAAGGTCAATAACTTCGGCAATCTCCGGGATAGCTTTCTTCACCGCTCCCGCAATCCTTGCGTCTTCGTGGTTGATGATGCGGGCAATTTCAAGTGCGGATTTGGTGTCGAATCCTTGTGAGGCCTCGTTCTGGCTCTCCGTGATGAGTTGTTGGAGGAGGGTGGCATGATCGTGATTGTTATTTTTAGTATGGGAGCCAGCCGTCTCCTGCAACGTTATGCCTGGTAGCATCGCGTCACTCCCCAGCTTTTATTGTATCTGTAAAAACGCGCAACCCCCTACAACAAAATTGTCAGCACATTGTCGCTGGTTCCGTAACCGTTACCGCGCCCTACAAGGCTCTGCGGACGGCGTCGTGGAACGCAGGCCGTACTTCGCGAATCAACTGATTTTGGCGGTCAGGCCACGTGCGATTGGCCAGCAGTACGACGGCGATCGCGGCATCCAGATCGATCCAGAGGGAACAACCACTGTAGGCGAGATGTCCGATCGAATTCTGCGAAAACTGCGTGCCGGAGGAAGATGGTTGCGATGGCGTATCCCATCCAAGCGCGCACGAACTGCCGGCCGGTTCCTGTCGCATAGCGAATCGATTTACCGTCGTTCTTTCGAATAAAACCGGCGCGCCGCCGGCGTCCTTTCGCGGGGAACCCAGGATCGCTCCGGTGAATCGCAGCAGGTCAGGAACGTTGGAGAAAATGCCTGCGTGGCCGGCCACTCCTCCGAGCACAAACGCATTTTCATCCTGAACTTCGCCTTGAATGCGGCGATGGCGAAACGTCGTGTCTTCTTCCGTTGGCGGAATTGAGGGTCGCGCAGCCTGCGCGGGACAGAATCCGGTGGACTTCATGCCGAGCGGTTGAAAGATCTCCCGGTCCGCGAAGGAATCGAGACTTTCGCCGATCATAGTCTCAAGCGCCTTGCCCAATAGGATGAAGCCTGGATCGGAGTATTCGGCCCGCGCGCCTGGCTCGGCCTGCAATGGCAACGCAAGGCACGCTTGTAAAAGCGCATCCGGGGTAATTGCGTATCGAAACAATTCCAAATATCCAGGCAGGCCTGAGTTGTGAGCAAGCAAGTGCTGCAGCTCAACGCGCCGGGCAGGGTCACCGGTTGCCCGTTTTGCCACAAAACCCGGCAGCACCTCGCCCAGCGGAGTGTCCAGGTTGAGCATGCCGCGCTCGACAAGCAGCATGGCGGCAGCAGTTGTGCCAACAACCTTCGTCACGCTGGCAATGTCATATACGGTTCCGGCCGCAACAGGCGATGCGTCCGGTTCATACGTAAAGCGCCCCAGAGCATCGTTCAGAACCACTTCGCCACCTGCCAGCATGCCGAACGCGCAACCCGGGAAGGCACGCGCCTCAATCGCCGACTCCAGCACCTGATAGGCCGTTCCGAACCGGCCTGTTGACTCACCGTTGCCGGAAACCTGGGATTGGTCCTCAAATTTCATCGCTTTCTGGCATGGTAACGCGTCTTGCGCCCGAGCCATGAAGTGTGGCACGATTCATCGCCGGTCGGGGAATGGTCGCGCTACCTTGTGGGCAACAGTTTCGTCTATTCTTCCAGGTGCAGGAGGATCGCATGTTTCTGCCGCAGAGTTGGTTGCGGGCTGCAGGTTTTGCCGCCGTTTTCGCAGCGGGCTCCATTTTTTGCGCGGCTCAAACGCCCGCGCAGCCGGAATCGGCCGGAAATGACTCCACGGCTTCCACAGCCCATGCGCCAGCCGCCGGCTCATCGTCGCCGGCAACCGCCTCGGCAACACCCGCAGCCGCGCAGCCTGCCTCCGATGCGGTCGGCATCGCTCCTGAGAAGAAGATTTATACAGTTCCTGCGGGCACAAAAGTTCTGCTTGAGCTGCGCAGCGCCATCAACACCAAAAGCGCCAAGGCCGGCGACGGCGTCTACCTGTCTTCGACCTTTCCGGTCGTAGTCGGCAACCGCGTCATGATCCCGACAGGGGTGTACGTGCAAGGGATGGTAGATCGCGTCCAACGGGGCGGGCGCGTCAAAGGGAAAGCGCAACTCGACATGCACTTCACGTCCATCATCTTTCCCAACGGCACTGTCGTTGAAATTCCCGGCGTGGTTGACAGCTTGCCCGGCGCCAAAAAGCAGACAGTAAAGAACGATGGCGAGGGAACAATCCAGCAGGACGGCGACAAAGGCCGCAATGCGGGCCGGACTGTCGAGATCGCGCTACCCTCGGGGGCCGGCGTCGGGACCATTGGCGGAGCGGCGTCCGGGCATCCTATCGAGGGCGGCCTGGCTGGATTGGGTGCCGGCCTGGCCACGGTCGGAATCGTCTCGCTTTTCACGCGCAACGCCGATGTCGATATTCCGGCTGGAACACAGCTTGAAATGATTCTGCAACGGCCTTTACTGCTTGAGGAAGATAACCTGGCCGGCGTAGCCCAACCAGGTGCTGCTCCTGTTCTGGTGCCCGCTGCCAATCAGCCCAAGCCGATTGAGAGACGGCGACCGCGGATTCTTTGCCCGGCCGGGGGGCTGGGTTGCGAGTGAACAGAATTCGATGGCAGAAGTATCAGAACCTGCAGTAAGCCCTTGATCGTAAACGAACCTTTCCTAGATGAGCCTTGCGTTCGATGCCAACACGCCCGGACGCATCAGCGTGCAGCTTCCATTCGAGGCGCAACGGTAATGTACGTCGGAATGGTAATCGCTCCAAGGCGTTGCCGTGCTGAGACTTACGGTAGAACCAATCAAAAAAGTCCGGCCGTCGCTGCTCTGAATCGTTCCGGATGATGCGTCGTAGGCAGCGACCGTCAGATCTCCTTCGGTGTAGAAAGCCGAAGAAGGAGCGGCGCTGTCCATGCTGGGCTGCTCGCTGAGCGGCTCAGGCGAATCTAGAGTCGCGCTTGCCAGGACTGTGCGAGCAGGTCTGGTCACTGGGTGGGCCACGGGCCTCGATGGGTGATCTTCAGGCGTGACACGGAATTCCGGTCGCCTTTCGGCTGCGGGAGCTCTTGCTGGACGAACTTGTGAGGCCGGAACGTGCCTGGCCTTCACGGGGTGATGCGATTGCCGGATGCCCGATGCAAGTGGGCTCGCAGCTGGGTGGCCGAAAGTGAAAGATGGTTTGATGAACCCTGCGGCCGGCCGTACAAGGACAGCCGACAGAACGCTCTGTATCGGAGCCGGGGCTGAGCTGACCATCGACTGGATCGGACCTGAACTCATGATGGGAAGCGCGACGGCTTGAGTCACACTGGACCTGGCCGGCGAGCTAGCCGCGGTGGAGTGGTAATAGGCCATCGAGTTACCGGTCGGCACAGTGGAGAGAGCTAGCGAAGCACCCGCCAGGGTTCCGAGCGAAATGCCCACGATTGCATAAAGCATCGGGAGCACCAGCCGGGAGAGATCATTCTGTGACGCACCGGATGGCTTGTGTTCGTAGACGACAAGTGGTTTGGGGGATTCGATGCAAGTCGACATAGTCTCCAATTCGGGTGAAGGGTACCGCCTCACTTTCACTGAAGTTACATACAAATGATTACTAACTCGATGCCTCGTAATCGAACAATCCTCCGAAAGGGCTATTACTTTCCCGTCATAGAGAATCCTCACGCCCAAAAATTACGATCATCACAAAAGCTGATCAAGAGAAAAACTGCCCGGCCCGTTGAGTACAGCCGGCAAAGCTTCGCAATCTCTGTTCCTCTAGCCGCTCCGGAGGTAATCTAGAGATGGATGTACACTTTTTCTCAAGACACCCCAGGATCTGATTCCGGCGAAAGCGCACGGCCTGCCCCCGATGGAACGGTCGGTGGCCGAGCAGCGCGTTCGAACGGAAAACCGGCGGGCGTGATTCTTTGGCTGCGCGACCTCGTGATTTCGGCAACCGCGTCGATCCTCATCATCATCTTTCTTTACCAGCCGGTGCGAGTTGAAGGCACCAGCATGCTGCCTCGGCTCGAGGACAGTGACCGTCTCTTCATCAACAAATTCGTTTACCATGTCTCCGCGATCGAGCGCGGCGACGTCGTCGTCTTTCATTACCCGCGCGATCCCGAAAAGAGCTATATCAAGCGCGTGATTGGCCTGCCCGGCGACCAGATCCGCATTGATCGCGGCCGTGTGTGGGTGAATGGCAGGAGCCTGCGCGAGCCTTACGTTCCTGCGGATTACCGCGATACACGCTCCATGACCGAGATTACCGTTCCACCGGGTTGTTATTTCATGATGGGCGACCACCGTTCGATCTCGTCTGACAGCCGTGACTTCGGACCGGTGGAACACTCGCTGATCTACGGCAAGGCGGTCTTCATTTACTGGCCCGCACGTGATCTCGGCGTCGTTCACTAATGGGCAGTGGCGACAGCAAGCTCACCGTTTCATCAAATCTCTCGGAATCCCGGCGCCGGTTCAAGACCGGCTGCCTTGCTTTTCTCCCGATTCGCAACTGCTGAAGTGAAAGCAAACCACCTTCACGCAATATCGATGTCCGTGGAAAAACCGGACAAAATGACTCCGGATAACCTGCTAAAATCGATTGAATCCACTCCTCGGAGAGGCGATGCAGGCGATCCTCGCGCTCGAAGACGGGCGCATCTTCCGTGGGCACGGCCATGGACACCCGGGCGAATGCCGGGGCGAAGTCGTTTTCAATACTTCCCTTACCGGATACCAGGAAATTGCGACGGACCCCTCGTACGCAGGGCAGATTGTTGTCCTCACGAACCCCCAGATCGGTAATTACGGCACGAATCGGGCTGACAATGAGGCCGCCCGGCCTTACATCGAAGGCCTGATTGTCCGCGAATTCTCCCAGATCAGCTCGAACTGGCGCTCCGAACAGGTGACCGACGAGTACATGGAGCGCTACAGCGTGCCGGTTTTGGCCGAAATCGACACCCGCGCCCTGGTTCGCCATCTGCGCGATCGCGGCGTCATGCGCGGTGTGATCTCGACCGAGGCTTCGGACCCCGATGCACTCGTCCAAAAGGCCAGAGGAATCCGCAAGATGGAGGGAACCGACCTGGCTCGCGTGGTCTCTACCAAGGCGGCCTACAACTTTGACGCTTCCGACCCGCGCAGCCAGATGGGGGAGTCGCTGCTGACCGAAGGATTCGTACCCCAAGAAAGTACTCTGAGGAAAATACTTCACGTTGTAGCTTATGATTTTGGCATTAAACAGAACATTTTGCGCATGTTAGCGCGTGAAGACTGCCGGGTGACTGTGGTTCCGGCTGAAACCACCGCCGAAGAGGTCCTTGCCCTCAAGCCCGATGGAGTCTTCCTTTCGAACGGTCCCGGCGATCCGGAGCCGGTCGACTACGCGGTTCGCGCCATTCGCGGCATGATGGGCCGCGTGCCCGTTTTTGGAATTTGCCTGGGCCACCAGCTTTGCGGGTTGGCCCTCGGCGGCCGCACCTACAAGCTCAAGTTCGGCCACCACGGCGGCAATCATCCCGTGCGCAACAACGCGACCGGCAAAGTGGAGATCACAGCGCACAACCACAACTTCGCCGTCGATCCGGATTCGATCAACGCCAACGAGGTAGAACTGACGCACGTTGACCTGAACGACCAGACGCTCGAAGGACTGCGCCACAAGACGCTGCCGCTCTTCAGCGTGCAATATCATCCAGAAGCAGCGCCCGGCCCGCATGATTCGCACTACCTGTTCCGCGATTTCCGCAAGATGATGGAGGAGTGGAAGGGATGAGCTTCTTGACGGGCAAAAGAATCGGTATTTCAAACCAGCGGGGCTTTTGGCTCCGCTATTTTTTGGAAAGTATGAACCCCGAATAAACATGCCACGCAGAAATGACATTCAGAAGATTCTCGTAATCGGCTCCGGGCCGATCATCATCGGCCAGTCGGCGGAGTTCGACTATTCCGGCACGCAGGCCTGCAAGGCCCTCAAGCAGGAGGGCTACGAGGTCGTGCTCGTCAACTCGAACCCGGCCACCATCATGACCGATCCCGAGCTGGCCGATCGCACCTACATCGAGCCGCTCAGCCACGAATACCTTGAAGAGATCATCCGCATTGAAGCAGAGATGCTTGCTTCGCAGCCGAAGCCGGGCAAGTTTGCTCTGCTGCCGACGGTGGGCGGCCAAACCGCACTCAATCTCGCCGTCGATCTGGCCGACACCGGCGTTCTCGATCGCTACAATGTCGAGCTGATCGGCGCCAAACTCGAAGCCATCAAGAAAGCCGAAGACCGCCTGCTCTTCAAAGACGCGATGATCCGCATCGGCCTCGAGGTTGCACGTTCCGCCCTGGTGAACAACCTGCGCGACGGCCTCGACTTCTCAAGCAAACTCGGCTTCCCGGTCCTCATCCGTCCCAGTTTTACGCTCGGCGGCACGGGCGGCGGCATCGCTTACAACCGCGAAGAGCTGATGGAGATTCTTTCGCGCGGCCTTGATCTCTCTCCGGTTCACGAGTGCCTGGTGGAAGAAAGCGTGCTCGGCTGGAAGGAATTCGAGCTCGAAGTGATGCGCGACCTCGCCGACAACGTCATCATCATTTGCTCCATTGAGAACTTCGATCCCATGGGCGTGCACACCGGCGACTCCATCACTGTTGCGCCGGCGCAGACGCTCACCGATCGCGAATACCAGAAGATGCGCGATGCGGCCATCGCCTGCATTCGCGAGATTGGCGTTGAGACCGGCGGCTCCAACGTGCAATTCGCCATCAATCCGCAAGATGGCCGCATGGTCGTCATCGAGATGAACCCGCGCGTCTCGCGCTCCTCGGCGCTCGCGTCCAAGGCCACGGGCTTTCCCATCGCCAAGATCGCCGCCAAGCTTGCCGTCGGCTACACACTCGACGAAATTCCCAACGACATTACGCGCAAGACGCCTGCCTGTTTTGAGCCGACCATCGACTACGTCGTGGTCAAAATTCCCAAGTGGCAGTTCGAGAAATTTCCCGGCGCAGACGAAACCCTCGGGCCGCAAATGAAATCCGTCGGCGAAGTGATGGCCATCGGCCGCACCTTCAAGGAAGCGCTGATGAAGGCCTGGCGATCGCTCGAAACCGGCAAGAAGACCGGCGCGGAGATCCTCGATCCACGCCGCCTCACGCAGATGCTCGTGACGCCGCGCCCGGAGCGCCTCGGCTATCTTCGCTACGCATTTGAGCGTGGCATGAGTGTTCGCGAGGTCGCGCGCCTGACCAAAATGGACCCGTGGTTCCTGCACCAACTGCGCGAGATTACTCTCGAGCAGATGACGATTGCGCAAACGACCCCGAAAGCGATAAGCCCGGAGGCCATGCGCCGCTTGAAGCGCTTGGGGCTGAGCGACGAACGAATTGCGACGGAGTGGAAGCTCGAAGGACACGACGGCATCAAGCAGGTGAGGGAACTGCGCGAAGCACAGGGCATTCGCCCGGTCTTCAAGCTCGTCGATACCTGCGCCGCCGAATTCGAGTCGATGACCCCCTACCTCTACTCCACCTATGAGGAAGAGGATGAGGCGCCACCGACCAAAACGCCCAAGATCATCATTCTCGGCTCCGGCCCCAATCGCATCGGCCAGGGCATCGAGTTCGACTACTGCTGCTGCCATGCTGCTTTCGCACTCAAGGATGACGGCTACGAGACGATCATGGTGAACTGCAATCCTGAGACCGTCTCCACCGACTACGACACCAGCGACCGCCTCTACTTTGAGCCGTTGGTGCTTGAAGATGTGCTGGCCATCTACCATCACGAAGCGCAATCGAACGCAAAGATCGGCATGATCGTGCAGTTCGGCGGCCAGACTCCGCTGAACCTCGCGCAGCGGCTCCTAGCAGCCGGCGTGCCCATCATCGGCACCTCGCCCGACTCGATTGATCTCGCAGAGGACCGCAAGCGCTTCGGTAAATTGCTTGAAGATCTCGAGATTCCGCAGCCCCGCGGAGGCACGGCGACCAGCGTCGAGCAGGCGCTGGCTGTTGCCGAGCAGATCGGCTATCCCGTCCTGGTGCGGCCCAGCTACGTGCTCGGCGGCCGGGCCATGGTGATTGCGTACGACGCCGATGCGGTCACGCGCTACATGCGCCAGGCCGTGGAATATTCCCAGGAACGGCCTGTCCTCGTCGACCACTTCCTTGAAAATGCCGTCGAGGTTGACGTCGATGCGCTGTGCGATTCGAAGGATGTGATCATCGCCGGCATCATGCAACACATCGAAGAAGCCGGCATTCACTCCGGTGATTCTTCGTGCGTGCTGCCCGCGGTCAGCATCCGCACTGAGACGCTTGCAACCCTTCGCGCTTACACCCGCAAGCTGGCCCTCGCGCTCAAAGTTGTTGGCCTCGTCAACCTGCAGTTTGCCATCCAGCGCGATGACGAAGGCAACGACCACGTCTACGTGATCGAAGTGAATCCCCGCGCTTCGCGCACCGTTCCTTACGTCTCGAAGGCCACGGGTATACCGTTGGCCAAGATCGCCGCGCGGCTCATGACCGGACGCAAGCTCTGCGAATTGCTCCCCGCTGAAGTGGCCTCCGGCAACGACCTTGGCACGGGCGAGCACTACTACGTCAAATCCCCGGTCTTCCCCTGGTCGAAGTTCGCCGGAGTCGATACGGTTCTTGGCCCGGAGATGAAGTCCACGGGCGAAGTGATGGGTGTCGCGTCGAGT
>Ga0116215_1002616_pt1 | contig 10978 bp, 13 predicted proteins | sample Sb_taG_7_FD_89698 | JGI IMG/M metagenome (GOLD analysis project Ga0116215, IMG submission 89698) | Peat soil microbial communities from Weissenstadt, Germany - Sb_50d_2_FS metaG | ecosystem: Environmental > Terrestrial > Soil > Wetlands > Peat | place: Germany: Weissenstadt | collected 2010-09-21 | reverse complement strand
GACGATCAGATCACGCGCACGTACAGCAGTTCTGCAGACGTACATAATGCGCTGCATCAGACGAGCTGGCGACGGTGCCGGCCCAACTACACCCGGTTATCGAGGGTGTTGAGTTCGATTGAGAGACGGTCAGGACTAATTCAGGACTAATTCAAGTTGATGAATGCCCGCGAAAGATGACAAGCCGTTGGAATAAAGTCGCAGCTCACAAGCGGTATCGGCTAACGGTGACGAGGGGAAAGACCCTATAGGAGGGACTCATAATCCCTTGGTCGTGGGTTCGATCCCCACCGGCCCCACTCACCCAACGGGACGAGCGCCGACGTGCGTGACTGTGGCTCCGGCAGGGAGCAATCGAGCATGAAACTCGTTGAGGGACGAGGAACGTGAACGTTCTCCCAGATGGGCAAGCGGGGGTCGAGGTGCGCGAAGAGATCGACGATGTCGTCCTGAACGAGAAGCTCCACTGATGGATGCGGGAAACGTCGGCCGAATTGCCTGCTCACGGGGCGCGTTCGAGAAATTCTGTGAGCGGCGCTCGGGTCCTCCCTCAGGGACCGAAGAGGGACGTATAGCCTCTGGAGCTTCAGCATTAGGGGGGCTTCAAGTGAACACTGTCGTCAAGCGCGTAAACAGACGGAACACCCAGCGAACTGAGTGGCTCGACTGTGCCTTTGGCCTGTTGAGGATCTCACACACGCGCAGATCGAATCTCTGTTCAAGATTGACAATGCTCGCGGTGGTGTTCGTCCTCGTCCTTTCGACGCAGTTACTGGCAGCCACGGTCTCGCCATCGAGAGCCGGAGCGGTTGGCGCCCGAAGTGCCGACCTCGGTTCGCAATTGGCCGTTGGCCAGACAATGGGAGCGGGACAGTTCCTTCAATCGCCCGGCGGCAAATTCATCCTGGCCATGCAAGGGGATGGGAACCTCGTCGAGTACAACACCGCTGCGGGCGTTGCGCTGTGGGCGCCACCTCCACCCAGTCAGACCCTTGGTAATCCAGGTGACTATGCCGTGCTCCAAGCCGACGGCAACTTCGTGGTCTACTCGCAACGAGGTTCGGCGCTGTGGGCCAGTTATACACAGGGCAACCCGCAGGATTACATGGCCCTTCAAGACGACGGAAATCTGGTCATCTACTCCGGTGCGTCGCCATTGTGGGCCACCATGTCAGCCTTCGCGCCACCTGGTAACGGCACTTCAGGAAACTACGGTGCTGCTGGTCAGTGCACCTGGTGGGCCGAGCAGGAAGCCGTTGCTTATACCGGGGTGTGGCCCGCATTGTTCGGCGACGCTTACCAGTGGGCGGCCGATGCTGCTGCCAACGGATGGTCTGTCGGATACGTCCCTCGCATCGGATCGGTGGTCGTCTTTCAGCCCGGGTTTGACGGCGCGTTCTGGCCCACCGGACATGTCGCTTGGGTAACCGAGTTCTACCCCGATACGGGCATCGTCGTGATCAGCGAGATGAACTTCCAAGGGCTGGGCGTCGTCGACTCTCGGGCGATCGCCGACGGGGTAGGCAATCCCGGCATTGAGTACATCTACATGAATCCTTGACCGATTCCAAGGTCGTTGTACGTTGCTTGGGACGACCTGAGGAACCGGCGGGGCCGTCAAGCAGCAAGGGCCTCAGGGGAAAGATCGTGGATGTTGGGCCACCTGACGGATTTCGCCCAGCCGAAGCGCTCGAAGATTCGTATCAGCCTCGCCGAGGGATCGATCATTCCGCGCATTGCTCCGTGGCGCGCCCAGCTCGGATGGGCGTGATGGATGTTGTGCCAGCTCTCGCCGAACGAGAGAACTGCGAGGAGCGAGACGTTCGTGCTCCGGTCGTTGACCGCCATCGTCTGGCGCCCGAACACGTGGCAAATCGAGTTGACGCTCCACGTGATGTGGTGGAGCACGGTCATGCGTATCACCCCGGCCCAAACGAGGGCGCTGAGGGCTCCGACCCAGGTGCCGGCCAGGCTGTAGCCGATTCCAAAAGGAATGGCGAGCGACGCAAGCGCGAAAACAGGAAACAGCTTTCCGATGCGCCGAAGGTCAGGGTCGCGCAGCATGTCGGGTGCGTACCGCTCGGCACTGGATGCGTCCGAGACGAACAGCCATCCGACGTGGGAGAAGCCGAGACCTCGCAGGAGCGCGAGCCCCTTGTCGCCGTAGCGATAAGGCGAGTGGGGGTCCCCAGGCGCGTCGCTGTACATGTGGTGACGACGATGGGTGGCTACCCAGCTCGTCACCGATCCTTCCACGGCCATCGACCCGAAGGCCGCCAGAGCGATCTTGAGCAAGCGGTTCGACCTGAAGCTTCCGTGGGTGAACAGCCGATGGAACCCGATCGTGACCCCGAATCCCGTGACCACGTAGAGGACGATTCCCATCACGATGTCGGTCAGGTTGACGGCGTGCCCCCACAGCAGCGGAATAACGAGTCCGAGAGCCAAGGCGGGCGCCAGGACGATTATCAAGGTGACAACCTTCTGGCGCCAGTCGACGACCGCGGGTTCGGCCCCCGTGGCGGTGAAAGGGTCGGTGGCTTCGAGCGGCGCCGGACGGGTCAATTGGTCGAGCATGTGATCTCCAAAACCTGGTGGCACGAGGACCAGGTGCTCGACCAAGATGTTCTATGACGTAGGCAACGCGCCTACGCCACCAGCCTACAGCCGCGGAGCCAACTCGGCACGGCGGGTAGTGGGTCAGTTTGGAACCCGAAGGGTTCCCGTCACAGAGGGTGATGGCTAGTGGGGGGCGAGGCCTACGTAGTCGCGTGTGGCTTTGACGCGGATTGAACTCGGCAATCGATCCAGCTTTTCGGCGAGTTTGATCTGGATGTCTTGCTCTGTCGGGTCAGGGGAGGTGAGAAGGACCTCATTTGGGAAATCGTCGGCGACGGCATCCCATTCGGTCACGTCCTCTAGTCGTTCGGGGTTGCCAACAGGGCGGACCCTGACCGTGTAGAGCGGTAGGTTCCCGCTCGCCACGTCGATGGCCTCCCGCGGGCCACCTTCTACGCCACGAAGCGCGTCATCAAGATCATCTGGCATGGCTCTCCCTACCTTCCCTCTGTGGGGCATGGGTTACTCACAAGCGTATGGGTCTGGAAGCCCTCGGAGGTTAGTGTGGGGGTATGCCAAAGCGGTCAAGCAAGCCCGCAGATGTGAACCGCCGAGCGGCGGCGGTCGTGGCTGAGGCAACGTCTGAGGAGCCTCCCGAGGACCCTTACGAGGGCAAGGACCCTGCCGCCGTCGAGCTGGGCCGCAGGGGTGGGCTGAAGGGCGGCAAGGCACGGGCCGAAAAGTTGTCAGCCGCTGAGCGGTCGGAGATCGCCCGTAGGGCGGCTGCGGTCAGATGGAGCCACCAAGCCAGGGACTGATCTGATGATGTTCTGTCCAGATAGGTAAAGCTCCGAGAATTCATCAGGTGCAAGATCTACCAACGAAGCCAATTGCGCGGTTGAGTAGTGATGTTCCCGCAAATGCACGCGGATCGCCTCGGCAACCAATGTGGGTTCCTCACGGGGTAAGGCAAACGGCTCGCCCGTGCGATAGCCAGCGCGGCTGATCTGAACGAACAGACTTCTCACCTTGTTGTCTGGCAAGGCACCAATTGTCTTGGCCGCGTTTGCAAGGGCGGCCATAGACATACGCCAGTAAGCCTTTAGCATGGGAAGGCGACGGAAGGTGACATCCCGCAAGTCGGGCTTGAGCTCAGCCTCGGGCGCTAAGAACTCCAAGGCGAAACGGTTGGCCTGTTCTTCGGGGTCTGCTGACGGTGGGGTGGCGTGCATTATCAGGTGCCCCAACTCATGAGCAACGGTCCAGCGGAGCCGATCCATTGGCATCGCTGCATTGAGGAAGAACAGTGGCGGACAGCCTCTTGCCCAACAGCTCATCCCGTCGAGCTTGAGCGTTCCAAACTCCCGAAAAAGGATAACTCCGCCCGCGCTTTCGACTACCTGAACAAGATTCGGAATCGGTCCAGCCGGTATCTTCCACGCTCCGCGCAGAAGCTGTGCGACGTGTTGGGGGCCACCGTATTCATCGGGGTCGAGGGTAAGAAACTCGTTAGCCGATTCGATCTGAATCTCGTCAATGAGGCGCTTTACTTGGAGTTGCGCAAGGTGCATTTCGGCTTCGACTTGCTCAAGCACCTTGACAGGCATGGACTTTTGCTTCCGATGGTGAAAGCAAATGCTGTCCGATCCCCGCACATGCTCAGGACGCCAAAACAAAGTCGTTGGGTATCCAACAACGTCAGAGAAAGCTGCCAGGTAATCCTGGGTGGGCGCTGCGATCTGATTCTCGACCTTGGACACCAATCCCTGAGTTACCCCCATCGCTTGCGCGACATCTCCTTGTTTCATGCCGCGCGAGAGACGCGCAAGTACCAACATTTCTGCGTTGGCAGCTGGGGTTGGGCTCACCGCTCAGAGTCCGCGGGCGCGCGCTCTCCTCGCTTTGAGATCACACGTGGAGCAGGGGGTGCCATCGTGGGCCCAGGGAAGGTAGAAGCAACTGCACCGGCCTCGCTGTCGATGTTGTAGTGGTACGGCTGATCCTTGCCGTAATTGCAGACCACGACAAGACGAGATAGAGCTTCCCCGATGGGTGTAAGTGTGTAACCAACATCCAGCTTCGTTGGGGGGTAGCTGAGTCCCGCCGCCGCCAACATGTCGGGGGCCCATGCCTGGTCGGCTAGAAGATCCTGCTGAGTGCTCGGGTGGTTCTTGGGCCGTAGCGCCGAGTTCAAGTACTTGAACCGGACCACAGCCTGCGCGTCCTCCCCCAGGATCTGGAGAAAGAACCCCAGCTTGTCGGTCCATGAGCAGACTCCGTCGATATGACGGCGGACGTAGTCCACGATGTGGCGATGGACGATGGTGGCTCGGTCACCCGGCTCCATCGGCTTCAAGAACTCCGGATCGTTGGCGAAGCGGTCTGTCCACAGGTCCCATGCGTGGTGGTGAGCAGCGGACCACATCTCGTGGTACTCGCTGGTGAGGGCCTTGGCTTCTTCTACTGAGAGCAGTTCGGGCATCGCCGCCCATCCTATCAGGAGTGTTAGCTTTAGGGGGTGAATCATTCCGGAAAATATGAAAGAAACTGTTGTTTATCCCCAACCGCTCAAGTATAATGGTCAGTATGAACAGGCTTTCTACCGAGCGCCGGGGCCAAGTGGTGGCCTGCCTGGTGGAGGGCATGAGCATCCGATCCACCGTCCGGGTGACCGGCGTAGCCAAGAACACCGTCACCAAGCTCCTCTTGGATCTTGGGGCCGCTTGCTCCGACTACCAGGATGAGATGCTGCGGAACCTGGACTGCGACCGCTTTGAGTGCGACGAGATTTGGAGCTTCGTCGGGGCCAAGGCCAAGAATGTGATGGAGCACCACCCGGACGACTACGGGGACGTGTGGACGTGGACGGCCATCGACGCCGATTCCAAGCTGGTCCCGAGCTGGCTGGTTGGGGAGCGGAACAGCCGGGATTGTTACTTCTTCCTGGCCGACCTGCGTTCCCGGCTGCGCCCTGGTAACCGCATTCAGCTCACCACGGACGGCCTCGGTTCCTACCTTCAGGTAATCGAGCCTCTATTCGGCGCTGACCGGGTGGACTTCGCTCAGCTCGTCAAGATGTACGGCCACGACGCCCGCGACGATGAAGCCAAGTACTCACCGGCAACCTGCACCGGCATTGACAAGCGGGTTGTCACTGGGGACCCTGACCGCTCGCTCATTTCCACCAGCTACGTGGAGCGTCAGAACCTCACCATGCGAATGGGGATGCGCCGGTTCACCCGGCTCACAAACGCGTTCTCCAAGAAGGTCGAGAATCACGCTGCGGCAGTCAGCCTCCACTTCATGCACTACAACTTCGGACGGCCCCACATCACCCTGACCAAGAAGGCCGGACGCCCCACCACCCCAGCCATGGCCGCGGGCGTTGCTCACTACCCGTGGTCAACGTTCCAGATCGCTCAGCTTCTCGACTGAAACTGACCCACTACCGCACGGCGGCCTGACCGGCCCACGAATCCCGCTCTTGGGCACGAAACTGTTGTCCGAAGACGGTTCCGGCCAAATTGGCCTAGACGAGGACAGCGAGCGTGTAGTCTTTGAGGATCGCATCGCTGAGACTGCGCGAGCGTTGCGTCATTGCAGGTTGCCTTTTGAGGTCTCCGCAAGCGATACAGCGTGGAGAAGAGAGGCAACACAAAATGGCCGAAGGCACCGTGAAGTGGTTCAACGCGACCAAGGGCTTCGGGTTCATCACTCCTGACGACGGAACACCTGATGTCTTTGCACATTTCTCGTCGATCGAGGGCTCCGGTTATCGCGAGCTGGTCGAAGGGCAGAAGGTGGAGTTCGACTCGGAGCAGGGTCCGAAGGGTCCCCAGGCAAAACGCGTTCGGGCTCTCTGAGCCCCGCATCTTCCGACGGCCCAGGGCGGCGGTGCCGTCCCGAGAAAGAAGGCCACCATGCCTGAAGATGTGACCAGTGACGATCGTGTCCTTACGCTTCGCGACGAAGGGCGTTCTTTCGTCGCCATCGCAAAGAAGCTCGAGCTTTCGAGCGCCGTGGACGCCATATCGGCGTTCAACAGAGCTCTCGAGCGCAGAGATCCGACCGACCAGCAGGCCCTGCGGACGCGGGAAGTTGCCCGTCTGGATGCTCTAGGCGAACGAGTCAAGGGTCGCAAGGACCTGAGCGACGAGGAGATCGACCGCAGGCTGAAGGGTCTAGTGCGCCTGCGCAAAGCGCTCCATATGGCTTGACCGACGCTGCGCACCTGTGTGCTTCTCACCTGAGGGAGACCTAGCCGGCGGCCTCATCGTGGGCGCGATCGGCGTCGACGCCTGTCGACACCTCCGTGGGCGAAACAGTCAGCTCCTCCTGGCTACGACGCCACTGCTGCTCGGGGTTCACCAGATCGACGAGTCGCTGGTCTGGTGGAGTCTCGACGGCGACCTGCCGCGAACTGTCGGCCGAATTGCGATGTGGATCTACCTCGTGATCGCTCTTGTGGTCGTGCCGATGTTGGTGCCCCTCGCCATCTTCAGGCTCGCACCCACACGTGGCCGACGATGGAAGCTCGCGCCATTCGTGGCGCTGGGTGTGGGCGTTGCAGCAGTGCTTCTTGTCACCATGCTCCGCGGTCCGGTAACCGTGCGAAGGGGCACGTTTCACCTCGCGTACAGCATCGGGTTGCAGCACGGGATCTTGATAGTGGGGCTCTACGTGGTGGCAACCTGTGGTTCTCTGCTCTTGTCGGGATACAAGCACATCGTCATCTTCGGCCTTGGCAACCTGGTGGCAGTCGTGGTCCTCGCCGTGCTCACCGCCGACGGCTTCGCGTCTCTGTGGTGCTTCTACGCCGCTGTGACCAGCGGCGCGATCTCACTTCACCTGCGCTACGCCAAGCCCCACAAGGATCGTCCCTACGCTCTCACGTGATCGCGCAGACGGCCCGCGCACTTCGGGAGCTTCCTAAGACAGCTTGGGCAGGATGGCCGTCGCCAGCTGCTCCTCGTCCGACAGCGAAGGCGCCCCGCCGGAGGGAGCAACTGCGATCCGTAGGTAATAGGAGCCTTTGAGAATGCTCAAAGACGCGTAGCCGTCGTAGTAGGCCTGGTCGCCATACCCTGAGACGGGCTGGGCGCTCACCTTGGACTTGTAGTCGTTGTACCAGGTCGATGCGTCCGAGCCCTTGACCACGACGACTCGGACGCTGTCAGGCTGAGCCGTGTTCGGTGTGGTGGGGGTGGGTGCAGAAGGCCCGTAGAAGACACAGGCGAGGCCTCCTTCGACCGTCGCGTTCCCGAGAACCCCCGCAGTCACCGATTGACCGAGGGCGCTGGCTGCCTCGGCCTGAGTGACCACCGAGCACGAGTCGAAATTCCCCGTTGTCGTAGCGGCGGTGGATGTGGTCGATGCCGACGCCGAAGCGCTTGTGCTCGGCGGGGAGGTCGGTTGCGTCGTCGGGGTCGATGGGGTCGAGCTGCACGACACCAGGAGCATTGCGACGGGAATGCCGAGAACGACTCCGAGGACGCCATTTCGCACGGAGCGGTGAAGTTTCATCGGATCCCTCGATTTCATCGGGAAGCGCTGAAGGCGATTTTGAGCGCTTGAGTTGCCGGGAGCGTACCCGGATTGCGGAGGCCTCGCACCAAGCACGCCTATCTCCCATTCGGCCTCTCGAGGCGTAGTCTCTTCGCGCCATGGCACTTCGCGTCCCGAGCGCGGTTTCCGATCCGTCGACGACGACACCAGCGCGGCGCGACGGATCCATGCGGCTCACGAGTCACGTCGACATCGAAACCCACGAGGGCGGTGGCCTGGTGCTCACCGGAGCCGCGCGGGAGCTTCGAACGGAGGGCAAATCGGGCCGGGTGGTCGGCAAAGCCAAGGTGAAGGCCGAGGTCGGACCTGACCGCATTCTGCGCAGGATCGAGGTTTCGCCCCAGAAGCGGACCACAGATGCGCTGATGGGACTGGCAGTCGGCTCGGGGTTCCGGGCAGCGGTGGATGCCGCATTCAGCGACGAGCCAGGTCCACCTGGACCGCTCCACCTCCTCCTCGACGATCTCCCGGTCGCCGTTCTGATCTCGGGCTACGCCGCGCTGTACAGCGGCAAGATGCAGATCGAGAGAAAACACCTGGACGCAGGGCTGCTTCAGGCCGACATCTGCTCGGGATGGCAGTGGGACGCCACGATGCTCGCCACGTTGAGGAAGGAGGGGCACCTCCCCGTCTCCTTGGGTCCACCGGCAGGAGACCTGAGTGCTCTCGACGACGACCTCGCATGGCACGAGATGCCTCGTCTGGGGCCAGGAGCGATGCGCCGTCGCCGGCTGATCGACGTTGTCCCGGGCGCCCCGATCCAGGTGTTCGCAATGTTCCGCGACACGCACCTCGACGCAGAGGGTGTCGAAGCAGTCCTGCACGAGTACTCACTGACCGCCGAGCTCGACAGTTCGGGTAAGGCGATCGCAAAGTGCGCCGCTCTGCCACGAGTGTTGCCTTGGCCCGAATGCCCGTTGGCCGCCGACAGCGCGCGAAGGCTCAACGGTGTCCAGCTGGAAGAGGTTAAGGCCGTCGTCGGGCGCGACCTGCGCGGGACGTCCACTTGCACGCACCTGAACGACCTACTGCGTTCGCTCGGTCGTGTTGCCTCCCTTTTACCCCATCTGAGTTGATCGTCTGACGCGCGGCGATTCCGTCGACCAGCTGCGCCGGAGAGCTGGTACCGTTCGAGCGCGTGAAGCCTCCCGGGCCTCTGCTCGCCTCGGGCCGCGATTCGGAGATCTTCGAATACGGGCCCGGGCTCGTCCTCCGTCGATCTCGCGCCGGACGTTCGATGGAGTCCGAAGCGAAGACGATGGCGTACGTGCGCGAACACGGCTTCCCGGTTCCTTTCGTGGAGGAGATCAGCGACGACGGATGCGATCTCGTGATGGAGCGGATCGAGGGACCGTCGATGGTCGAGGCGATCTCGAAGGCACCCTGGACCGTACGCCGCCAGGGAACGCTGCTCGCAGATCTGCACCGTCGGCTGCACGAAGTCACTCCTCCCGACTTCCTCCCTCCGGGCCCGATAGGCGCGGGAAGTGCCCTGCTGCACCTCGACCTTCATCCCTTGAACGTGATCATCGGACCGAGTGGCCCCGTGGTCATCGACTGGCCGAACGCGGCATTGGGCGACCCCGCGGTGGATGTGGCGCTCGCTTGGCTGTTGATGTCCGCCGGCGAGATACCCGGCGGGTCCATGAAGGTAAAGCTGCTCGGGTGGGGCCGCACGCTCCTTGTGAACGGGTTCATGGACCGCTTCGATCGGAAGCAGATCACGACCCAGCTGAGACCCGCCGTGGAGTGGAAGGCGAAGGACCCTCACATGAGCCCCAAGGAGATCGAGGCCATGTGGCATCTCGTTGAACGCGCAGAGGCCACCGAGATCCCGGGGCGGAGTCCGGGGCAGACCTAGGCGGAGTCCGGGGCAGACCTAGGCGGAGTCCGGGGCAGACCTAGGCGAGGGAATCGGGTGCTGCGGCACTCGAGTACTCGGGGACCCAAACAGCACTGTCCACCGCCGCCTCGACCTCTTCGGGTTCGACGCGTGCCACCCCCTGTCGACACGCCTCATGTCCCACCGCCACTGCGATCGTCCGCGATATACACCGAAGCTCGCTCAGGCGTGGGTAGATCACTCCTTGCTCGAGGCGCTCGCTGGAGACCGAGCCGGCAAGTGCCCGTGCAGCCACCAGGAACATGTGGTCGGTGATTTCACGCGTTCGTGAGGCAATGGCTCCCAAGCCGACACCGGGGAAGGTGAAGACGTTGTTCGCCTGACCTATCACCCTCGCAACGCCGTCGACCTCGACGGGATCGAATGGGCTTCCGGTCGCGACGATCGCGCGCCCGCCCGTCCATCGGAGCACGTCTTCAGGTGTCGCTTCCGAGTTGGCGGTCGGATTGGACAGCGGGAGGACGATCGGCCTGCGAACTCGATCGGCCATCTCCGAGATGGCTTTCTCCGTGAAGGATCCCGCCGTGCCGCTCGTGCCGACCAAGACGGTGGGTGAGAGCTGCCGAACGACGCCCTCGAGGTCGCGGACACCGGGTTCGATGCCGATACGAGCCAATTCCGTCTTCGACATCGCGAACGGAGCCTTGTCGTCGTCCAAGTGCTCACGCCCTTCGAAGAGCAGTCCCTTCGAGTCGAGCATCACGACAGACCTTCGGACGGCCCCTTCGTCGGCACCCTCTTTGCGCATGGCTGTCTGGAGGAGCCGCGCAATCCCGATTCCTGCTGCGCCGGCTCCGACGAACGCCACCCTCTGGTCGGCCAGGCGACCCCCTGTCAGGCGAAGCGCGGCCAGGATGCCCGCCACCACCACGGCAGCGGTGCCCTGGATGTCGTCGTTGAAGCTCGGTATGCGTTTCCTGTACCGGTCGAGCAACCTGATCGCGTTGTGCT
>Ga0116215_1002615_pt1 | contig 10981 bp, 11 predicted proteins | sample Sb_taG_7_FD_89698 | JGI IMG/M metagenome (GOLD analysis project Ga0116215, IMG submission 89698) | Peat soil microbial communities from Weissenstadt, Germany - Sb_50d_2_FS metaG | ecosystem: Environmental > Terrestrial > Soil > Wetlands > Peat | place: Germany: Weissenstadt | collected 2010-09-21 | reverse complement strand
TACGTGACCGTCCGCCAGATCGCCGATCTCGTCGCAAACCGGCTGGGACTTTCCGGGGTGGCCCATACCTACAGCGGCGGCAACAGGGGCTGGAAGGGAGACGTACCAGTCGTCCGGTTCGACACCACCAGGCTGCGCCGGCTCGGCTGGTCCAACCGGCGGACCTCGGTGGAGGCCCTGACGGAATCGATTGACTCGATGATTGCCGACGCCAAGGCCGGCATGTTCGCTTCTTGGAGGCATTGACCGTGATCATGACCCGCAGCCCGCTTCGCATCTCGCTTGGCGGCGGGGGAACCGACTTGCCGTCCTACTACCGCGAACACAGCGGCTTTCTCATTGCGGCGGCGATTGATAAATACGTATATATCTTACTGCATCATCGATTTGTGCCGAGGATTCTTCTTAAGTACTCGCACCTCGAGGAGGTCGAGCGGGTCGAGGACATCAAGCATCCGCTCATCCGCGAGTCGTTACGCCTCGTGGGATGGGAGGATCTCCGACTGGAAATTACCAGCATGGCCGATATCCCCGCCGGGACGGGGCTGGGATCGTCGGGCAGCTTTACGACGGCCCTGCTCAAGGCGCTGCATGCGCAGATGAAGAACCTGGCTCACCCCGGCGAGCTCGCCGAGCAGGCGTGCCGCATCGAGATCGACATCTTGAAGGAACCCGTCGGCAAGCAAGATCAGTACATCGCGGCCTATGGTGGAATCACCTGTTTCCGCTTCCTGGCTAACGATCAGGTCGAGGCCTGGCCGCTGAAGATCAGCCAGCAAACGCTCTATGATATGGAGGACCACCTGCTTTTGTTCTTCACGGGCTATACCCGCGCCGCCGGCGAGATTCTCCAGGAACAGGACACCAAGAGCAAGCAGCGCGATTTGAACATGATCGCCAACCTGCACTTCGTCAAGCAGCTTGGCCGGGACATCAAGCAGGCGCTGGAACAGGGCGATCTGCAACAATTCGGCCAGCTCATGAACACGCACTGGGAGCACAAGAAAGAGCGGTCAACCTCGATGAGCAACAGCCAGATCAACCACTGGTACGAGCTGGCGATGAAGAATGGAGCGATCGGCGGCAAGCTCATTGGCGCCGGCGGCGGCGGCTTCTTGATGTTCCTGTGCGACGAGCGGTCACGGGTGCGGCAGGTGATGGCCGAGCAGGGACTGGAAGAGGTCCGGTTCCGGTTCGACTTCGAGGGAACCAAGGTGGTCATCCAATGAGCCTACTCCCAGTCGCGATCCTGGCTGGTGGATTGGCCACCCGCTTGGGACCGGTCGCCCGCCAGACTCCCAAGTGCCTGCTCGACGTAGCAGGGCGGCCTTTCGTGCACCATCAGCTTCGCCAGCTTCACGACCAGGGCGTGCGCCGAGTCGTGCTGTGCCTGGGCCATCTTGGTGAGCAGGTCATGGAGACCGTTGGTGACGGCTCGGCATTCGGCCTGGAAGTTGTCTATTCATTCGACGGACCGGAATTGCGCGGAACGGCCGGCGCGATCAAGCGAGCGTTGCCGGTCTTGAGCTCGTCATTCTTCGTGCTCTACGGTGACTCGTATCTTGAGTGCATCTATACAGCCGTTCAGAGAGCTTACGAAGCCGCGGGCCAGTTGGCTCTCATGACCGTTTTCCGCAATCAGGGGCGCTGGGACAATAGCAACGCCGAGTTTCACGACGGCCTGATTCTGGCTTATGACAAGGTTCACCACACCGACGGGATGCAGTACATCGACTACGGGCTGGGAGTTTTCGACCGGAAAGCCTTCGACATCGTGCCCGAAGGAGTTACGTTTGATCTGGCCGCGGTTTATCAGGAAATGCTTCGACAGGGGAAGCTCGCGGGTTTCGAGGTCAGCGAGCGCTTCTACGAAATCGGCTCGGTACAAGGACTTGAAGAGACGCGGAAGCACCTGTCGCAAGCTTGCCGGAATCGATGAACGCCCGGCCGCCGGCCGGGATGCCAGCGGCCGCGATGCTCGTGCCGACGTCGCAGACTGGATCCTTTCTCAGACACAAAACGGATGACGAAACCATGACCCAGATTGAGAACCTCAAGGTCAAGATTTTCGCCGACGGAGCCGATCGAGCAGGAATGCTTCACCTGTACCGCAACCCCCTCATCAAGGGCTTTACGACCAACCCGACGCTCATGCATGCCGCCGGTATTACCAACTACGAGGCGTTTGCGCGCGACATCCTCCAGGCGATCCCAGACAGGCCGATCTCACTGGAGGTCTTCTCCGACGATTTTGCCGAGATGGAAATGCAGGCTTGCCGAATCGCCTCGTGGGGAAAGCAAGTCTACGTCAAAATACCGGTGACCAACACCCAGGGGGAGTCATCCGTTCCATTAATCCGTGCACTGGCCAAGGCCGGCGTCAAGCAAAATGTGACGGCACTCATGACGCTCGCGCAGCTACGCGACGTAGCGGCAGCCTTAGCATCGGGCCCACCCGCGTGTATCTCGGTATTCGCAGGCCGCGTTGCCGATTCGGGGCGTGATCCGGTACCGATCATGGCCGCCGCGGTGCAGATGCTTGCGATGTATCCCCACATCGAGCTGATCTGGGCCAGTCCTCGAGAGCTCCTCAACATCTTCCAAGCCGATCAGGTCGGCTGCCACATCATCACCGTGACGCACGACCTGCTCAAGAAGCTCGCGCTCGTGGGCAAGGACCTCGACGAGTTTTCCCTGGACACGGTCAAGATGTTCCGCAACGACGCGGTCAAGGCAGGCTTCAGCCTTGGATCTTGACCCGAGAGATCGTTGGCCAAACTGGAGAAGCTGAGTGATGACCGTGACCGAGCCCAAGTTTCCCAACCTCTTCGTCATCGGAGCCATGAAGTCAGGCACGACGACCCTTCACGACGCACTCGGAAAGCATCCCGAGATCTTCATGGCACCCTGCAAGGAGCCGAACTACTTCCTGGACGCGCCGTACCTGGATGACGCGTGGTTTGACGACCACCCCTACGATTCCGAGGGCCGATGGTACTTCACGCTCTTTGACGACGCCAAGCGTGATCCGCACGTCAAGTACGCCGGTGAGTCAAGCACGGACTATGCCAAATACCCCCTCTTCAAGGAATGCGCCACACGCATCAACGCATTTAATATAGATGCACGACTTATTTATATTATGCGTGACCCGGTTGAGCGTACGATTTCTCATTACTGGCATGACGTCAGATCAGGCAAGACGGAGAAGAGCATGATGGATGCCGTTCGTTCCGACCACACGCTGATCGACTTCAGTGATTACGCCTTGCAGCTCGCGCAGTATCTCAATGTGTTCCCGAAAGAGCAGATCTACGTGCTCACGCTCGAGCACTTCAGAGATAACCGCGACGACGCGCTTCGGGGCATCTTTGAATGGCTGGGCGTCGACGCAACGATGCGTGTTCACGATCTGCAAAGATCCAACGAAACGCCTGAGTTCCCTTATATACCCCGTCCCGGCATGAGCTGGCTGGCCCGCTTGTGGTTCACGAGGCAGTGGAGAAAGACAACCCAGGGCATGCCCAAAATGTTCATAAGCGCCTTGTTCCGGTTGACCTATCGCCAGATCGCGCGCCCCAAGGCAGCGCCGCCCGAAATCGTCGAGTACCTCCGGCCCATCCTGGCTGAGAGGACAACCGCGCTCACAAACTTGCTCGGGCGTGAGTTCCCTCAATGGAAAACCTTGTATTCCAATGGGGAGTCCGCCAGAAAGTTGGTAAATTGAATCGTACGCATTCCGAAAACACCGCTCAGTTCCTCCAGATTTGATCGAGCTGAACCAGCGCAACGCCGTTAACCCAACCAGGGCCGACATGATCGAGACCTCAGAAACGCACGTCTCACCGACGCCGGTTTTTACAACCGATCAGGTGCAGATGCGAACGAACGCCGCCGTGCCGGCGGATCACGATACCGATGGCACGGAGGTTATCATCCGCCCGCGGTCGGGTTGGATCGCCATCGACTGGAAAGAAATGCTCGTGCACCGGGAATTACTGGCTTTCTTGATCTGGCGCGATATCTCGATCCGCTACAAGCAAACCATTCTAGGCAGCGCTTGGGCGATCTTGCAGCCCTTGCTCCTGATGTTGATTTTCACGTTCGTCTTCAGGCGGTTCGTGGGTGGCAACATCCGGGATATTCACGTTCCATATCCAGTGTTCGTGTTCGCCGGGCTGATTCCGTGGACGTTGTTTTCGCAAGGCTATGCGCAAGCTGCACTCAGCCTGTCGAACCAGCAACACCTTTTGACCAAGGTCTATTTTCCTCGCCTTTTCATCCCGGTTGCGGCCGCCTCGGTGTTTTTGGTCGATCTGGGGTATTCTCTGGGGATCTACGCCTTCGTGCTGCTCTACTACCGTGTCATGCCAAGCTGGACGATTGTGTTTCTGCCGCTGTTGATCGTGTTGACGCTCATCGCCACGCTGAGCCTGGGCGTGATGCTGGCGGCACTTACGGTCTTCTACCGCGATGTGCGGCACATCGTCCCTTTCCTGACGCAGATCTTGATGTTTCTCACGCCGGTGATCTATCCAGTCAGCGCGCTGCCGGCGAAGTATCACCAGTTGCTGGCCCTCAATCCGATGTTCGGGATCGTCGTTGCCTACCGCGCCGCAATCTTCGGCGATGATTGGCACTGGTCGATCATCGCGATTTCCACCACGTCGGCCATCGCGTCGTTTCTCTTCGCCATATTCTATTTCCGCAGAACCGAACGGCAGTTCGCCGATTTCGTTTGACCGTCTTTCACTCAAGGTGGGCAAGGAGCCGTTCACCCTTGATCCGAGGTTCGACCAGTACCCATGAGCCGACCGATCATCATCTGCGATGGAATCAGCAAGAGCTATCGCCTCGGCGTCAAGCAGCAAAGTCCGCAGTTAGGCTTGGCGTTCACCTTGCGCGGCAGCATCTCGGAAACGTTTTACTCCGCCCTGCGGGCTCTCAAAGGAGAACACCGTAATGGAGATCAGCGCAACAGCTTGTTCTGGGCGCTGCGCGGCGTCTCCTTCGAAGTCGAGTCCGGTGAGGTTGTGGGGCTCATCGGCCACAACGGTGCGGGCAAATCAACGCTGCTCAAAATCCTGAGCCGGATCGTCGAGCCAACCGAGGGAATTGCTCGCCTGCGCGGGCGAGTGGCGTCTCTCCTTGAAGTCGGCACGGGGTTTCATCCCGAGCTCACCGGGCGCGAGAACATCTATCTCAACGGGGCCATGCTGGGAATGAGAAAGGCCGAAATCGATCGCAAGCTCGACGAGATCGTTGCCTTCTCAGAGATCGAGAACTTCCTCGACACGCCGGTCAAACGCTACTCCTCGGGCATGTATGTACGGCTTGCCTTCGCCGTAGCAGCGCATCTCGAACCGGAAATTCTGATCGTCGATGAGGTCCTGGCCGTGGGCGATTACGCGTTCCAGAAGAAATGCATGGGCAAGATGCGCGACGTGGCCAGCGGCGCCGGTCGAACCATCCTGTTTGTCAGCCATAATCTCGGTGCGCTGGCCCAGCTCTGCAAGAATGGCGTGCTGCTCGAAAACGGGATAGTCAAAACCATCGGCCCGATCGATGACGTGATCAAGACCTACCTCAATTCGGGGCTCAAGCAGGGTACGGGCCAGGTTGAGTTCCCCACCGAGCCCGCCAAGCCTTGCCAGTTCCTCTCGGCGGAGATTGTACATAGCGACGGCAGCCATGGGTCCGAGTTCAGTTGCGACGAGCCGGTGACGATTCGATTCACGCTCGAGGCGCGAGAGAAAACGGCCGGTACGTTCTTGACGTTCTACATCCAGAACCTTGAAGGGGCCCGGATTCTCTTCTCCGATATCCGTGACACCGACCCATCAGCCGTTTCCCAGATCGGCGTGGGCCTGCATGCATTCGAGGTCACGGTCCCTCCCAGGCTGCTGGCACCGACGACTTACCTGCTGACCCTGATCTGCCGGATCCACTTCCGCGGGGTCATCGACGAAAAGCATGCGTGCTGCGAGTTCACGCTTCGCGACCTGCTCAACCCGCACGCAAATCGCCAGGGAGTTCTGGGAGCCTTGCTTCCCTGGAATCATCACGTCATCCGCCAGGGCGACCTCGAGCGAGCTGAAGCGCCCTGACGGGCACCCCTCGCAACCAACGAAGAATCTGGTCTTTTTTTTCCGTCGCGAGTCAGGTTTCGACTTGACGCTCGGTAACTACACCAACACCCGCGACGGTGGCGACCGGATCCGGCACTCTTCAGCTTAGGTGCGATTCGCGCCCGCGGGTTACTCACAAGGAGTTACCTCATGCGTCGAATCACGCCGCTTGTGTTCATGCCGTTCCGCAAGCCCGCCCGGCGCACGCGCAAATCGCACCGCCCAGGGTGCGAGCTTCTGGAAGACCGCCTCACGCCCACCCTGCTTTTTGGCGGCCCGGTCGGCGAGAACATCGTCGATCAGGGGCCGGGTGTTGACCGACGTGCATATCGAGCTCGTCTTCTGGGGCACCGGATGGAACGCCCCTAACATCAAGACCCCCGAGTCGACGATCGAATTCGATGTCAACGCCCTCTTCAGCACCAACTTCTTGAGCGCCCTCACGCAATATCGCAGCAACATCGCAACCACCGGCGAATTGACCGGTGAGGTCACCATAACCAGCACGAGCCCGGCCGCACGGATCAACCAATCCGACGTCGTCGCGATGCTCCAGGCGAATTTCGCCGCGAACGCCCTCCCACTTCCCGCCAGCGACCCCGATCTCGTCTACATAGTTATCCCGCAGCCGGGAACGACCACCTCCGGCTTCGGCGAGCAAGGCAACGTACCATCCCGCGAAAGGCACCGCCCAACCCTTCGTGTTCGGATGGACGATCAACGACAACACGCTCGACACCACCACCGACACATACTCTCACGAGATGGTGGAATCGATGTCGGACCCCAGCACGCCGTACGCAATCACCTATGCGAATGACTACGCGCTTGCGGATTTGGGCGCCGGCACGTACAGCTACTACCTCCAGGGCACGTACAACGGCACGCCCTACAAGATCGACGTCCAATCGTACTACTCGAAGCGAGATCAACATGTGCCTTTATAACAGAGGCATAGAGATTTCCTCATGGCTACCGAGCCCAATATTTCCCCTACCAGCGACGCGGCAATCCTGTCCCGTGTGATCTGCCCGGAAGCCGCCAACCTCCCACCGGCGGCGGCACAGGCATGGCTCACCGTCGGCTTTGAACAAGCCGATCTCGACCGCATGCACGAGTTGGTAACCAAGAACCAAGACGACAAGCTCACGCAGAAAGAGAAAGCCGAGTTTGAGAATTACCGCCGCGTCAGTTTCTTGGTCGACCTAATGCACTCCAAGGCCCGCCGGTCGCTCAAGAAACACCAGGCGGTCCACTGAGACGATGGCCGCCGGTCGCACCCTTGCCGTCCGCGAGCGAGCCGGCGGACGATGCAAATCAACTGCGATGAAGCCGTGCCGCTCCGGGAATCGCTGATCGCCAAGGGGTTGTTTTGAGGCCGGTGGCAAGCCGGTGCGGGTACTATTGTGTTGATCGCCGTCTCCGGCTACAGCGCAACGAAACCGCGAAGCACGGAAACTTGCGTTGGGTTTGGGCCTGGATGTACTCCAAAATCGATCCGCGCGCACCCCGGAAACGAGCGGGACACCAACGCGGCTCCTTTATCGAGGTTCCGATCGGCAGGTTATCTCGAATGATTCAGTTTGACGCCACACACAGGCAAGAACACTACGCCGATTCCGCCCAGGTCATGATTTCCGGCGCGGTGAGCGGACGACTGACATAGTACCCTTGGGCGAAATCGCAGCCCCATGAGGTCAGCAGGTCCAAACTCGTGTTGTCTTCCACACCTTCGGCCACGACTTGCATCCCAAGTGCGTGACCCAGGTCGATCACCGACCGCACGATGCGCGCATCTCGCTGGTCGACGGCCATGTCCTTCACGAACGTCTGATCCACCTTCACTTCGTCCACCGGCAGTTCCTTCAGGTAGCCCAGCGACGAGTACCCTGTCCCGAAGTCGTCGATCGCGACCTTCACCCCCATCTCACGCAGCCTCCTGAGCACATCCTTGGCCCTGGCCGGCTTAGTCATCACAGCCCCCTCAGTGACCTCTACGGTCAGCCATGCCGGCGGAACGTCCGCCAATTCCAGCAGTCTGACCATCGTCTCCACGAGATGCTCGTTCTGGAGATCGTCTGGCGCCAGGTTCACCGCGACGGGGAGCATCAAGTCCGCCTGATGCCAGGCGCGGCATTGTTGCAGCGCCGCCTCCAACACCCACAGGCTCAATGGTTTCATTAGTCCGCTCCGCTCGGCCAGCGGGATGAAATCATCGGGCGGGATCAATCCCTCGCGTGGGTGCTGCCAGCGGACAAGCGCCTCCGCGCCATCGGGTCGCATCGTTTTCAGGTCGACTTTGGGCTGGAAGTGCAGCAGGAGTTGATTGCGCGCGATGCCCTCGCGCAGCTCGCTGGCCAGGAATACCTGCCGCGCGCCGATCCCGTTCGGGTCGGCTGTGTAGAGGGAACATTCTGAATGAGACCGTTTCGCGGTATACATAGCGGCATCAGCGCTCTGGAGGAGACTCCCGGGGTCTTGGCCGTGTTCCGGGTAGAGGGCGACACCGATACTTGCACGGACCTCGAACGGCCGCCCCTGCATCATGAGCGGTTGCCGGAGGGCGGCCAGAACCCGTTCCGTGATCAACATAGCAACTGTGTCGCCCGCCCCGGCGAGCAGTATCGCGAACTCGTCGCCGCCCAGACGGGCGATCATGTCTATGTCCCGAACGGCGCCGCCTATCCGTGGACCCAACTGTTGCAGGATCGCGTCCCCCTCGTGGTGACCGAAGGTATCGTTGATCTCTTTGAAGCGATCCAGGTCGAGAAGCAGCAGCGCGAACTGAGCATCGTCGCTACGAGCGGAGGTGGTCAGCCGCTGCATCGTCTCCTGAAGTTGAGCGCGGTTGGGCAAGCCGGTCAGGGAATCATGTTTGGCCTGATGAGCCAGCCGTTCCTCGGCTCGCTTGCGTTCGGTGATGTCGCGCACGATCCCGGCAAAGTTGCGCTGGCCATCCAGTCGGAATTCGCTGATGGCCAGGTCGATCGGGAACGTCGTGCCGTCGCTCCGACGGCCGGTGACCTCGCGGCCGATGTTGACAATCTTCGCCTGACCGGTCCGGCGGTAATTGGCGAGATAACCATCGTGGGCGGTGCGATGCGGCTCCGGCATCAGAATGTTGATGTTGCACCCCAGGACTTCCGCGACAGTGTAGCCGAAGATCCTCTCTGCGGCCGGATTGAACGCTGTAATTGTCCCGTACTCGTCGCTGATGATGATTCCGTCGACCACGTGGTTGAATACCGCGCTCATCCGCGCGTCGGCGTTTCGCCGGGCCGCGTCTGCTCGCCGCGCGACTTCGCGCGCATGCGTCTGGTCCAGGGCGCGGGTCACCGCCTGTCCCAGCCGGGCCAGTCGGTCCTTGAGCAAGTAGTCGCAGGCACCCTGCTTCAGGCACTCCACCGCCGCCTCGTCGTCCACGATGCTGGTAATCACGATGATCGGCGCGTCCAGGCCTCGCTCCCGCGTCAGATGAAAAGCGCGCAGAGCGTCGAACTCGGGCAGATGATAGTCGACCAGGATAAGCTCTGGGGTGGGTTCGAGGTGGGCGAGGAACTCCGCTTCGGTCTCCACCCGCTGGCTGGACGTGTCAAAGCCGGCGCGGCGGAGTTCGTGGAGGATCAGTCGGGCGTCGTCCTGATGGTCTTCGACCAAGAGAACACGAAGTGGTCTGAGGACTGTCATGGCCGGGCTCGTTGCTGCGAACGCCGCAGTGGGACTTCGGGGTCGTGTAAAGCGACGCTGTTCAGCGCATCGTGCTAGTCGACCTAAGCTTGCGATGTCGTATCGAGGGTGGGAACCAACTCCCTCGCGGCAACGTCATTAATGCGATCGGTCAGCAACCGGCCGCTCGCAAGGTGCGGAGGGTGTCCCAACCGTTTTGACACCAACCCCGAACTGGTCGTCGAATAGAAATCTAGGCTACACTACGGAAGTCGGCACACGGCACTCAGTAATTTCCCTAGTGGGGGTCATTCCTCGGCACGGGCGCAACTGTACATAGGATAATTGCGGGCGGGCGCTCTTGGGAGTAAACAGCCCCGTAGTATTAACAACCTCATGGAGGAAGCAATGGAACTGTTCACCCGCCGGCCCGGATCATCACCTGCGTAAGTCTCTTAAATCTTGGCGGTTCTGGATCCATTTGAATCCCAACCCAAGCGTTGCACAGACCAGGTCCTCACGCGCCTCGACTCGATGGAGTTTCTCGATAGTCCGGCTGTCGCCACTTTCGGGCACAGCGCGCTGCTGCGCCTTCTTCAGGTCTGACCATGCGTGCCTTGCCAGCGTCCTCAGCCAGGCGCGAAAACTGCCGCGGGGATCGTAGCGGAACGTGCCCATCGCACGTGCCAGCCGCACCATCACGATCTGCGTCGCGTCCGAGGCATCCGCTCCTGTAATCCCCACTGGCGGCACCATGCGAAGACCTTGGGGCTGTACCGTTCGACGAACTCCCACCACAGCTCGGAGTTCCCCGGCTCGACCTTGAGCCGCGCCAGCAGCGTGGCGCTGGTGCGAGACGCCGGGTTTCCAAAGCGCGCGCTTTCCATTGAAACGTCGACCTCGCTTACGCCGGTGCTTTGGACAGTACACTCACCTTACCTCAATGATAAAGTTGAGAATGATGCCATTGGAATGGGCTATTCGCCTGTCACCGACAGACACGGCAATTTGATGGGGATTGGTCTATTGGGACTGACTGCTGCCAAGGCACTTGGGCGACCGGCTGATGGAAACTTACCCATGACCGAGCAATTGTAGTACGGATTGGCAATCCGTCCCGGTGAATTTGGATCTGCCGGTCGCCTGAGCGGCTCAGGCAGCGCGAAGCCAAGAGGACGCAACACCGG
>Ga0116215_1002614_pt1 | contig 10984 bp, 10 predicted proteins | sample Sb_taG_7_FD_89698 | JGI IMG/M metagenome (GOLD analysis project Ga0116215, IMG submission 89698) | Peat soil microbial communities from Weissenstadt, Germany - Sb_50d_2_FS metaG | ecosystem: Environmental > Terrestrial > Soil > Wetlands > Peat | place: Germany: Weissenstadt | collected 2010-09-21 | reverse complement strand
TTCGCCTGGCCGATCGGAGGCGGTCGACTTCGAGCGCCACCAGTGAGTCGGCGAGATGGACGTCCACGGCCTCCCCGGGGTCGCGCACGGTCGTCGGTGCCCGCTCATCCTCAGCGAGAGTCTCGAGGATCGCTGTCATCTGGATGTGCGCGCGAGGTGGCAGCCCATGCTGGTGCGCCAGTGTCTGGACCCGACGTTCTGTGGGTCGCTCACGGCGGGCGAAGAAGTCGGGGTACTTGGCCCTCATATCGCGGATGCGAGCACCGACATGAGTGTCGATCCGGTCGGTCAACACACTCTCGACGACCGGCAATACGTCCTCGGCCAGCACCTGGCCGCGGGCCATCCACTGGTAGTAGGAACGCCCGCCGTGGTGATAGGGGCCGTACAGGCGGGCACGCGGGAACAGCTCTCCTAGCCAGCGAAAGATCGCCTCGTGCCTGACATGCATCTTGAGAGTGATCTGTGGCTGCTTCCCATCCCCGCCGAAGTGCCCCTCGCCGATGAGTAAGCCCGTAACGAGCCCTCTCTCGATATCCGTGATCTCGCTGCCTTGCGACTCGTCCATGTAGCCCATTGTTCCACCGGGGAGAAAAACGTGAAACGCCGTGCCCCGGACGCTGCGTTTACGGGCTCTATCAATCACCCAGCGGCGAAACAACAAGGCGCCGCTCCGGCTCGTCGCCCTCGCTGTGCGTCTCCACGTCCCCACGCTCGCGCAGGTGCTCGTGGACGAGGCGCCGCTCGAATGGCGGCAGTGGATCGAGCTCAACCGGCTTGCCGGAGCTCAACGCCTCCTCCGCGGCCTCGTCGGCTTGCGCGCGTAGCGCCTCGGCGCGCCGCTCGCGGTAGCCATTGGCGTCGATCACCACCCGCACCGACGAGGGACCCTCAGGGAACACGATCCGCTGCGCCAGGTGCTGCACGGCGTCGATCGTCTGCCCGTGGCGGCCGATGAATAGACCGACGTCCTCCCCGCGCAGAGTGCCCTTCAGCACGCCATCGCCCTCCTCTACCTCGACCTCCATCTCGAGCTCGAGACCGTCGGCGATCTCCTCGAGCAAATCTTCCAACGCCTCCGCGGGCCCGAGTTCCTCCTCGGTCGAATCTGCGTCGCCGGCATAGTCGAGGTCGTCGCCGGCGTCCTCCGCGCTCATCGTCGCCTGCCCGAGCGCTTCTTCTTCTTACGAGGCGGTCGTGGAGGGGGAGGGCCCGAAGAGACGGGCGGGCCCGCACCGGTGACCTCGGCCGGAGTAGCGCTGGCGGCGCCACCGGTTGCGGCGGCGATCGCCTCTCGCAAGGGCCGTTTGGGCTTCCCATTGGCCGCGCTCGTCGAGCGGTCGACCCTTGGCGGCGGCGGCAGGCGGCGGCGGATGAGGAACTGCTGGCCGACCGTCCACAGGTTCGTGGTGATCCAGTAGACCAGCAAGCCCGCCGGGTAGCGGTAGAGGATCACGACGAACACGACCGGCAGGAGCAACATCAGGCGCCGCTGGTTCGGGTCGGCGGTCGCGGTCGCGATCAGGGTCGAGCCCAGCTGCGAGCCGACGTAGAGCACGATCAGCACCACGAGCACCACCCCGGTCGCCTTGGAGGTGATGTCCGGGATGAACAGGAACTTGGCCGAGTGCGGCGCCACCTGGTTGCACGTCGCTTTTTCGATCGCCTTGGACGTGGTGATGTGGTGCGCGGTCAGCGCGGCGCCGCAGATGTGCTTCTTCAGGTCCGTCCGCAGCATGTAGAACAGCGAGATGAACACCGGCAGCTGCAGGAGCAGGGGCAGGCAGGAGGCCAAAGGATTGATTTTGTGCTCCTGATAAAACTTCATCAGCTCCTGCTGCTGGCGCTGTTTGTCTTCCTTGTACTTCTCTTTCAGCGCGGTCATCTGCGGTGCCAGCCGTTGCATCTCCTGCATCGACTTCAGCTGCCTGAAGGTCAAAGGCACCAGGATCGCCCGGATCAGTACGGTCAGACCGACGATCGCGAGCCCCCAGCTACCCCCCACGAGGTGCGCGTGGATGAAGACCATGATTTCTTCGAATACGCTGATCAGCGGCGAGAACGCGTCCTGGATGACGTTGGCGAGAATTGGCATGCGCTCTGGCTGCGTTAGGGATTCGAGGTGGTCTGGGGCAAGTCGATGAGGTCTGGGCTGTGCTCGCTCGTCGTCCGGCTGGGGTTGTCCCGCGACCGTTCAGACGCCGGCGTGGGGACCGACCCCGAACACTTGCTGGTCCTCAACCGGATCGTACCCTCCGTGGCTCCACGGGTTGCACCTGAGCAGGCGCCACCCCGCGAGCACCAGACCCCTAAGTATGCCGTACTCGCGGATCGCGTCCACCGCATAGCGCGAGCACGTCGGCTCGTACTTGCAGCGGCGCGGGATCGCCGGTGACACCACGCGGCGATATATGACGATCGGGGCGACCGCTATCGCGCGGGCGACGCGCGACGCTCCCCTTGCCGGCGCCCGGGCTTCCCCTCGCGGCGAAGCGTTGGAACTCACGATGATCCACCACCCTCCACGACCGCCGCCTCCGCCTCCGCCTCCACGCGCAGACCCGCTCTCGCGATGAGTTCCTCGAGGGAAGCGTCCACGCCCGTCAAGCCCTCGCGCTCGGCAAGCTCGCCGAGGAGCGGGCGAGCGACAACGACCACGTCATGCCCCGGGCGCAGCTCGGCTTCCAGATGCGCGAACGCTTCCCGCAGCAGGCGCTTGACGCGGTTGCGCTCGACGGCGCCGCCAACCTTGCGCGACACCGACAACCCCAGCCGCGGCCTCTCGGTGGACATGTTGGGGAACGTGTAGAGCACCAGGTGGCGGTTGGCCGTCGAGCGCCCCTGGCGATACACGCGCTCAAACTCCGCGCTGCGCGAAAGGCGTCGACCGCGGCTGGGGGATCGCGGCTTCATCGCGCGTCGGTCACCGTCAAGTTGAGAGGCGCTTGCGTCCCTTGTCACGCCGGCGCTTTAGCGTCAGCCGCCCGGCGCGTGAGCGCATGCGGGCACGGAACCCATGGGCACGGGCTCGCTTACGCTTCTTTGGCTGATAGGTGCGCTTCATGGTCTTTGTTGTGCTCCGGTCACTTGCCTGTTTCTCTAACGACACCCATGATGTCCGTCTGGGTCGCCTACATCGACAAGGCGGATTGCCGCCACGCCTCGCATGCAGACTGCGCCCCGAAGTATAGGACCGACGAGGCGCCGCTGAATTTTCCCGCCAATTGCGGTCAGCCCAGATAGGCCCTGGACGAGCGTCGGATATAGTCGCCGAACCGGGTCCTTTGTGGATCCTCCTTGAATAGATGCCATCACTTTCTCCGGGGGAGAGGCGGGTTGACGCGGCTGTGAGCGGCGAGTTGGAGCACATATGGTCGCGCGTGCAAGCCGAGCTTGCCTTGACCGTCGACGAGCCCACCTATCGCATCTGGCTCGAACCGCTGCGTGCCCGTGAGTTCTCCGGCGAGCGGCTGCTCGTGGAAGCCCCACCACAGGCCTGTGGCTGGATCCGCGACCGCTTCGGCCGTGTTCTACAGGCCAGCGCAGCTATCGCAGTGGGACCTGACGTGGTCGTCGAGATCGTCAGTTGTTCGAGCCATGCCACCGAGATCCACAGCGGCAATGCCTCCACCGCAGCAGACGAGGGCACATCGGTTCGATCGCGCCGCCGCGCGCACCGTTCCCGCGCTCCGAGCCGTGAGCGCACCGCCGAGCTCGACCTGCGCCCTCCAGACGCAGACGGACCACTGGGCAACCCCAAGCTCACGTTCGACCAATTCGTGATTGGCGACTGCAACCACCTGGCCCACGCCGCCGCGCTGGCGGTCGCGGAGATGCCCGCTCAGACCTACAACCCGCTGTTCATCTGCGGCCCGCCCGGTGTCGGCAAGACCCATCTGTTGAGCTCGATCGCCGGCCTGCTTCTTTCCCACAGCCCCAGCCTGACCGTACGCTGTACCACCGGTGAGGCCTTCACGAACGAGTTCTTGCTCGCGCTCGGCGATGGGCAGACCGATGGATTCAAGGCCCGCTTTCGCCATATCGATGTGCTCCTGCTCGACGATGTCCAGTTCCTCGAGCGCAAGACGAAGACCGAGGAGGAGCTATTCCATACGTTCAACGCCCTCCACGACGGGGGTAGGCAGATCGTCCTCACCTCCGATCGGCCTCCCCACGATCTGCAGGCCCTCGAGGACCGGCTGCGTGAGCGTTTCGAGGCTGGGCTCGTAGCCGACATCAAACCCCCCACCCTTGCCACTCGCCTGGCGATCTTGCGCAAGCGAGCCCACCAAGACCACATCGACCTCGCAGACGACGACGCGTTGGGCGTGATCGCCAAACGCATCGAGAACAACGTCCGTGCCCTCGAGGGTGCGTTGATCCGTATTGTGGCCTTCAGCTCCCTGACGGGCCGTCCTCTCACCGCCGACCTCGCACACGAGGTCCTCGACAGCCTCTATCCAGGTAGCGCTAAGAATGAGCACCGAAACGCCAGCTCGGTCGCCGAGATCCAAGCGGCGACATGTAGGCATTTCGGCCTCTCGCCCGAGGAGCTCCTCTCCCCAGTTCGCACCCCCCACATTGCTTGGCCTCGACAGATAGCCATGTACCTCACTCGCGAGCTCACGGACGAGTCGCTTCCAGCCATCGGGCGTCACTTTGGTGGACGCAACCACACCACCGTCCTGCATGCCTGGAGACGAACCACGGCACGCATCATCGATGATGCCGCGTCCAGAGCCGCTGTGGAGAAGTTGTGCCAAGACCTCAACCACGAGCAGTCATCGACCACGCCGCATACGCCCGACCGGAGAGCCTGAGAGACTTCTAACCCCTCCATCCACAGCCCTGCCCCACATTTGCCCACTATCTAAGCCAAACACACATATCCACAGCCCCTATTGACTCCTATCTTTCCTTCAAGGTGTATTCATGAAGCTGTCTCTTTCCACGGCTGAGCTACTGGCCCAACTGCAAACCGTCACACGGGTTGCCTCTACACGGAGCGCCGTGCAAGCGCTTTCTGGGGTGATGATTGCCGCCCGAGATGATGCTGCTCCAGAGCTGATGGCCACGGATATGGAGATTGGCTTGCGCGTTCCCCTGCAGGCCACGGCCTCAACTTCCGGCTCGGCTGTTCTACCGGCACGCCTACTGTTGGACGTCGTTCGTTCGCTTCCCTCTGAGGAGCTGACACTGGAGGTACGAAGTCCGGAGCAGGATGTCGAGCTGATCTCCGGACCCGCCACCTTCCACTTACGGACTCTCCGCGCCGAGGACTTCCCCACGCTTCCCAGCCCCACACTCGAGACTCGCGTCACCCTTCCTGCCGATGCGTTTGTGCAGACGATCTCCCGAGTCGCACGCTCAGCCTCTCGTGACGAGACTAGGCCTGTTCTGACCGGCATCCTGATATCCGCGTCAGGGCAGGAGCTGCGGATGGTTGCGACCGACTCTTACCGCCTTAGCGTCAAGGAGACCGCGCTTGAGTTGCCGTTGCAGGGCAGCCTTGAGGCGAACGTTCCGGCCCGCGCGCTCCAAGAGCTGGCGCGCATTGCTCAGCAGTCAGCCAGCGAGTCGGTTGCCGTGAGCGTTGGACAGAACCAAGTCGTCTTCGAGCTTGGCGATGTTATCCTCTCTTCGCGCCTGATTGACGGTCAGTTTCCAAACTACCGTCAGCTGCTTCCGGAGGCCGTCGATCACGAGCTGCGCCTCTCCTCCCCCGAGCTGACCGACGTGGTGCGGCGAATCAGCCTGCTCGCTCAAAAGAATGCGCCCCTGAGGTTGAGCTTCAGCGAGGGCAAGCTGACAGTTTCCGCTCAGACCCCCGATGTCGGCGAGGCCTCGGAGGCGATCCCCGTTCCATTCCTCGGCGAGCCATTCGAGATCGGCTTCAACCCGGAGTTCCTGCGCGACGGCCTCGAGAGCATCGAGACGGATGAGCTCGTGTTGAAGCTGATCAGCCCCCTGCGCCCCGGCCTGATCGAATCGCCGGAATCGGGCGACTTTGTGTATCTGATAATGCCTATCAGGCTGAATGCGTGACACGTGTGGCGTCATGACCCGAGTTGGACGATCTTCGATCGTTCGACGTCCTGCCGATTGGCGCTCGACGGGATCCCCGATCGCCCAGCTCGCGTGCAGAGCACGTGACGTTCGTTGTGTCACCGGCCCCACTGCGCCCGTCGCCATGACACAACACGCGTGATCCAGAGAGATGCGCGTTCTGAGTGTCCAGATGCGCGACTTCCGCACCTACGCTCGCGCCGAGGCCCATCTCGGGGAGGGCCTGACGGTCGTCCATGGGCCGAACGGTGCGGGCAAGTCGAACTTGCTCGAGGCGCTCTACTTTGGCTGCGTCGGCCGCTCTCTCAGGACCCGCAACGAGCGGGAGCTGCTGCGCTTTGGTTCACGGGCGACGCGCGTGGTTGTGCGGCTCGCGGATGACTCGCAGACGCATGAGCTGACCGTCGGCTACGGAATTCTACCCGGGGGCACGCAAGCGGAGAAGCGGATGACCTCCGACGGCGCTCCTGTGGAGCGTCTGCTGGATGTCCAGGACAGACCACTCCTGAGTGTCTTCCTGCCGGACCGGCTCGAGCTCCTGAAAGGCCCTCCGGCACTTCGCCGTGCCCATCTCGACCAAGTCGTCGCCGCTATCTGGCCATCGCGGGCAGATAGCCGCCGGGAGTACTCGCGGGTGCTCGCCCAGCGCAATGCGCTGCTCGGACGCATCCGCTCAGGGCGGACGTCGCACGAGACACTCTCAACCTGGGATCGCGAGCTGGCGGGTCGCGCGCTGATGCTCCGCGCTCATCGCGCGGAGACAGTCGCCCTGCTCGCGGAGCCGTTTGCCATCCGCGCCGCCCAGCTCGGGTGCAATGGCGAGGCGACCCTCGAATACCGCCCGCGCTCTCGGGCGGCCGATGAGGACGAGTTCGTCGCAGAGCTCGAGGAACGTCTCTCGGGCGACCTCGAGCGTGGCTTCTCCGGCCACGGGCCTCACCGCGACGAGCTCGCGATCCTGCGCGACGGACGGGAGCTCCGTGTCTATGGCTCGCAGGGAGAGCAGCGCTTGGCTCTGCTGGCCTTGTTGTTGGCCGAGCGTGCCGTGCTCGCCCGTGAACGTCGCCACACGCCACTGATGCTCCTCGACGACGTGATGAGCGAGCTCGACTCCGATCGACGCGAGCTGCTTGTGCAGGAGCTTTCCGCGGGCGGGCAGAGCGTGATTGCCACCACAGACCTCGTCCACGTGCCGGGCGCCACGGATGCCTCCGTCACGCGCCTGCGCGTCTCCCCCGGTGCGATTCTCAGAGAGGCGCCGCCAAGCGAGGCGCCGCCAAGCGCCGCTGGGCAAGAGCGAGGGAAGGCGAACGTGCCTCTCATTGGCGCGCGCGGTGGGATCCCTCGCGTGGGGGTCTGAGAGCATGAGAAGGGCTGCTCCTCGTCCATTCGCTATGGCCTTGGAGGACCTCAACTCCACCCTCACACCGGCCACGACGCTCGCGCGCGTCCAGAAGATCTGGGAGCGCGTGGTGGGTCCGGCGATAGCGGCCTCCGCACGCCCCACGAGTGAGCGCGACGGCATCCTCACGGTGACCTGCACGGCCGCGGTATGGGCGCAGGAGCTCGACCTGATGTCTTCTGAGCTCATCCCCCGCCTCAACACCGCCCTTGGCGCGCAAGACATCCGCGAGCTGCGCTGCCGGACCGGCTGAAGTTTCCCCCAGACTTTCAGGGAGCGGAGCCCAAATTCACGCAAATTGCGTATTTTCATCGAGCCTCGGGAGCGCCCGGTCTGCGGCCATCGCAAACCTTGCAGTTTTCGGCTTATTTGCAGGCATTTAGCGGTGCTGAGGAGGGCCTGAGCGAGGGTTCGTTGTGCTATTGTTCGTTGAATAGATCAACCGCCCCGGCCCGTGGTCTTTAACGCCCCGGAATCCGGGGCGTTCTCACGTCATCGGAGGGCCATTGGCCACAGGCAGCGACAGCTCTGAAGGGGGCGCAACGAAGGGCGGCGTCAACGACCCGTCAATGACGGGTGGTTCTTCCAGCTACGACGCGCAGGACATCACGGTTCTCGAGGGCCTCGAGGCTGTGCGCAAGCGCCCGGGCATGTACATCGGCTCGACCGGCGTGATGGGTCTCCACCACCTCGTCTACGAGGTTGTGGATAACTCTGTGGATGAGGCCCTCGCTGGCTTCTGCACCGAGGTATCGGTCACGATCCATCCCGATAGCTCGGTCACGGTCGTTGACAACGGCCGGGGAATCCCCGTTGCGATCATGGAGAAGGAGGGCAAGCCCGCGATCGAGGTCGTGCTCACCGTGCTCCATTCCGGCGGCAAGTTCGGCGATGGAGGTGGCTACAAGGTTTCCGGTGGGCTGCACGGCGTCGGGGTCTCCGTGGTCAACGCCCTGTCCGAGCAGCTGCTCGTGGAGATCCGCCGCGATGGCTACGTCTTCTCGCAGGAGTACGCGCGTGGTGCCCCCCAGACTGAGCTGCGCCAGGGCGAGCCGCTCCCCGCCGGTGCTCCCACCGGCACCACCGTCACGTTCCTCCCTGACGCCGACATCTTCGAGACGCTCGATCTCGATTTCCACACGCTCGAGGAGCGCCTGCGCGAGACCGCCTTTCTCACGCGTGGGTTGAAGATCTCGATCGCCGACGAGCGCGGCGAGGGCCACTCCGCTGAGTTCCGCTACGAGGGGGGCATCGAGGACTTTGTCGCCTATCTGAACGAGAACAAGGACACGGTCCATCGTAAGGTGATCTTCTTCGCGGGCGAGTCAGAGGAGGGCGCCGCCGAGGTCGCGATGCAGTGGAACTCGTCCTACCAGGAGTCGATCCACTCGTTCGCCAACAACATCAACACTCGCGAGGGCGGCTCGCATATGTCGGGCTTCCGTTCCGCGCTCACGCGCACGCTCAACAAGTACGCGCGGGACCACGGGCTGCTGAAGGAGAAAGAGGACAACCTTTCCGGTGAGGACGTGCGCGAGGGACTGACTGCCGTGATCTCGGTCAAGCTGCGCGACCCTCAGTTCGAGGGCCAGACGAAGACCAAGCTCGGCAACCCCGGTATGGCCGGCTTCGTCGAGTCGATCGTCAACACCGGGCTGGGTGAGTTTCTCGAGGAGAACCCATCAGAGGCGCGTGCGGTGATCATGAAGTCCGTGCAGGCCCAGCGCGCGCGCGAGGCTGCGCGCAAGGCGCGCGATCTGACCAGGCGCAAGTCGGCCCTCGAGAACTCCACCCTGCCGGGCAAGCTCGCTGACTGCTCCGTCAAGGACCCCTCACTCGCCGAGCTGTTCGTCGTCGAGGGCGACTCCGCCGGCGGCTCGGCCAAGCAGGGCCGCGATCGCAACACGCAGGCGGTACTGCCGCTGCGCGGCAAGATCCTCAACGTGGAGAAGAGTCGCATCGACAAGGTCCTGCAAAACACCGAGATTCAGGCGCTGATCACCGCGATCGGCACCGGCGTGCGCGACGAGTTCGACCTCGAGAACGCGCGCTACCACAAAGTGATCCTGATGACGGACGCAGACGTTGACGGCGCTCACATCAGGACGCTTGCGCTGACCCTGCTGTTCCGCGAGATGCAGGAGCTGATCGAAGCCGGCTACGTGTACATCGCCAAGCCCCCGCTCTACAAGCTCAAGCAGGGCTCACGCGAGCGCTACATCGAAAAGGACTCCGAGCTCGAGGAGATTCTGCTCTCAGACAAGTGGGAGAAAATCGACATCTTCGACCGCCACGGCACCCAGTTCAAGCTCACCGAGGCGCGCTGGCAGCGCTTCTCCCGCCTGCTCAAGCAATACGAGGGCTGGTCATCCTCGCTGCGCGCCGTCCATGGCCACGACATGGTCCAATTCTTGGAGGAGTCATCGCTCCTCGGCGAGCAGGTGACAAGTGCCGAGGACGCGATTGAGCTGCTGCGCCGCGCAGGACTCGAGGGCGATACTCATACCACCGAGTTCCTCGCGGACGACCCGATCGAGATACGCGTGAAGGCCGTCGAGGCAAGTACCGGCTTCGCGCGCACGCATCGCATCAAGCGCAGCCTGTTCGACTCCCAGGAGTACCGCCAGCTCGCGCGCGTCCACGCGCAGCTGATCGAGCTCGCCGGCCACCCCGCCTTCGACGTAAGCCTCGGTGACGCAAGTGAGGTTGCGCCCTCCTTCGAGGCGCTGCGTCTGGCCGTGATGACCGTCGCGCAGAAGGGCATCAAACTCCAACGCTTCAAGGGTCTCGGTGAGATGAACGCCGACCAGCTCGGGGAAACCACGATGTCGCCGGCAACTCGCACGCTGGCACAGGTGACGCTCGAGGACGCCGCGGCCGCCGACCGCATCTTCTCGATGCTGATGGGCGACCAGGTCGAGCCGCGTCGCGCGTTTATCGAGGACAACGCCAGGGCGGTGGCCAATCTTGACGTGTGATCGGCCTATACCGGCGCTGCCTTGGCCCTCGGGGTCAAGCAGATCAAGGAATCGGATGCCCACCAACCTCGCGTCGCGTGCTTCGCACTCGAGCTGGCCGATCGGAGATCCCGTCGATCTCCAATCGGTAGGACGCAGACCGATCGCAGATCCGCCGGCGCAGGCGATGAGGAGGCAAGGTGGCTAGCCCTGACGTCATAGGTGGCGGCAACGTCGAGCCGCGCGCGCTCGAGGAGGAGATGCGCACCGCCTACCTCGACTACGCGATGTCGGTGATCGTCGGACGTGCCCTGCCCGACGTGCGCGATGGCCTGAAGCCCGTGCATCGCCGCGTGCTCTACGCGATGAATGAGCTCGGCCTCGGGCCCACCCGCTCCTATGCCAAGTGCGCCAAGATCGTCGGCGAGGTGATGGGCAACTATCACCCGCACGGCGATTCGGCGATCTACGACGCGCTCGTGCGCATGGCGCAGGACTTCTCGATGCGCAACGAGCTCGTCGACGGCCAGGGCAACTTCGGCTCGGTCGATGACGACCC
>Ga0116215_1002607_pt1 | contig 10994 bp, 17 predicted proteins | sample Sb_taG_7_FD_89698 | JGI IMG/M metagenome (GOLD analysis project Ga0116215, IMG submission 89698) | Peat soil microbial communities from Weissenstadt, Germany - Sb_50d_2_FS metaG | ecosystem: Environmental > Terrestrial > Soil > Wetlands > Peat | place: Germany: Weissenstadt | collected 2010-09-21 | reverse complement strand
CGCAAATCGTTACAACCGGAATGATCGATACAACCGGCAGCAAGCGGGGGACAAGGAAAAAGAGCCGCGCCAGCGCGAAGGGAGCAAGCGTGGGAAGGGTCCACCGTAAGGTTTTGTTCAACGAAACGCCTCTGGCGGCCTCGGCGGCGTGCCGCCCTTAGGCCGACGGCGTTTCGCAACGGAAGCCGGCGCTTGACCGGCCCGGCGGCGGGTTCATACGTGCCGTGGTTTCAAGGCCACGGTCGGTGGCTGGATCGAAAACGGAAGGAGGACGCTCTCGAATCGCCATGCAGCAAGCAAAGCCGGCCGAAGGCAGCAAAGGAGGCAGCGGGCGGCTCAGTGCGCCCCGGACAGCCAGATGCGGGGATGACGGCTGGTATGGAGCGCAGCAACAACCTGGACATCATCCGTCTGCGGGCGGTAGAAGACGACATGAAAGAATCGCTGCGGAGTTACCCCCAGGGCGTTCCGCAATCTGGGCCAGCTTCACCCCTGGGGATAACTCCGCCGGAGAGCGGTCAAGGAGTCGTGGAGGAAACCGAATAAGTTAGACGCATTAAGGGGTTAAAACAGCGCCAGTTGCGGGGTCTTCTCCGCCTCCAGCATGGCGATCATAAGGCGCGCCTCGCGCCGGTTCGACTCGCCGTTCAGGCTGTTCTGGCTTTCCACCTCCTGCCTGAATTGGTGGATCAGCTCGCACAGCGCCGCCAACCGCGCATCGTCGCGCGTTGGAAACGCTTGCCGGTGCCAGACTGAAGGCGCATACCCGCCGCCGCTGATGCGTGTACCGTAGCCCGTGCTCATCGCCCAATTGCCGTTCGGAGCCTGCACGAGCGTGAAATCCGCCTTGCAGCCGCTGCCGCGCAAAGTGACCTCGTCGTTCGCACAGGTGAACACGCCGCAGTCGTTGATACTCCGAGTCTCCGGCGTCACGCCACATAGCGCCGCGGCTTCCCACATCGCTGCCGGCATGGCATGCGAACGCTCGCCATATCTGTGGTGGATGGCGTTCACCGCTTCGGTCAGGTCAATGCAGTGGAATGAGCGCTCACGCGGCATGGGGACTGTCATGATCGTCCTCCGTTTTGGCGTTGAGGTTACTATCCGTTAGGGCGATGGCGGTGCGGACGGCTGCAATTCGAGAAATAACGTCTTCCTCACCGTCATCGTTCGCTTCGAGGAATTGCAGCGCGTATTTCAGGGCAGCCAGCAGCCTGGCGGCGACCGGCTCGTCGGGGATGGCGGCATCCTGCGATCGGGCGAGCGCGGCGCGGGCGAAGGTGACGCTGTCGTACTCCACGCCTGTCTCCGGATCGCGATCTTCCCCCGCATCGGCGATGTCGTCGAGCAGCCAGGTCAGGGCGGCCCGCAGGTCCGGCGCGGCTCTCCACTCCGATTCGGGCACCCTCCGCCAAGTGCGGTCGGGTTGCCGTTCGCGCACGCTGCACGGCCCATGAGAATCAAGGGCCTCCTCGTCGCGGTAGCGGACGACGTCCTGCCAGTTCTCGACCGCGGCGCGGGGGCTTGCGGCCTCGACCTCGTAATAGGTCAGGGCGCGCTCGATGACGGCGACGCGGTAGGTTTTCGTCGGGTTGCTCTTCATTGGTGAGACTCCTTTCTCGGGTTGGGGTTGATGGTTGACATTCATATGCCAAGCGCGAATTGCCGATCCGCTTCGTGCGCCGGTCGCGGCGGTCCGGCCATCGGGCAGGGCGCCAACTTGCCGGCTGCCAGCGCCGCCTGGTCGCGCTCGACGTGGATGTCGCATGCGTGGCCCGAGGGACGGCGGCATTTCCGGCCGGCGGCGGTATGGCACGCCGGGCATGGCACTTCCAGCGCCGGGTCGCGGGGCCACTCCTGGCCGCAGCGGTTGCAGCGGGCGATCATGCTCCCTCCGTCTGCCCGCGCTCCGCAGCGATGCCGGCGGCTTCGGCCGGTGGGATGCCGGAGGCTTCAATCTCGGCGATGGCGGTGCGGGCTATCGCAATAGCCGTTTGCTTAGACGGGCCGGAACCGTCCATGTTGTCATCAAGAGCGTATAGCGTTCCTTTGAGTGCTGCGAGCAGCTTCGCGGCGGCTTTGCGCTGCCGCTCGTTCTCGAAGTCGATGAAGCGGGATTCCTCGTATTCCTCATCGCCGGCCAGATCGACCAAGGCGCCGAGGGTCTCCCCGTCGCAATCGTCGATCGAATCGGCCTCGTCGGTCGGCCTGTCGCGGGCGGTGGCCGCGGCGGCTTCCTGCGTGTCGGCTTCGATGCCCCCGAAGACCAGGCGCATTTCGCGATAGATGTGGACGTTGTAGGCGTTCGTCATGGAGCCTCCTTGCTCAGTAGGTGTTTGAATCACTGGTTGGACATCGGCTGGCCGTAGTGGTGCCCTGCGATCACCAGCAGGGGGGCGAAGTCGTCCGGCTCGTAGTCCGCGGCCGCCTCCTCCTGGGCGGCGACCGCCTCGCGCCGAGCCACAGCGACGGCTTCAATCGCGTCCGTGGCTTCCACGAAGGCATAGTAGGTCTCGGCGCCGCTGTCGTTGACGTCGTCCGGATAGAGCAGCAGGACGGAATAGGGTTTTGTCCCGGCGGCACTGCCGGAGGGAATCGATGCGAGGGCGGCGTGCATTCGGCGCAGAGTGGTGGAAGCGTTTTCAACTTCGGCCTGCCAGCCTTCGATAGTCTCCTGGTCGGCGGCGCCGCCAAGGCATTCCTGCTTGTAGGTTTCAAGCTCGCGGCAACTGGTTTCGAGCATGGCGGACAGGGACTTTTCCGCCTCACGCAGCGCGTCGAGCGCCGATGGAAGTGAATCGACGCAACCGGAGAGAGGGGTGGAAGACGATCTGGCATGGGTATCCGGAGTGGCGATGAAGACGGACATATCGCCATAATACGAGCCTTGCCAGACAATCATGTCGTCGCAAGTCTCAAGCCAGAGCTCCATGCCGCCGTCGCCGTACAGCCGGAAGTGCGTGAGGTAGGTCTGCACGACGCTGGTGAGCGGGCCGAAGGTCGGGCCGGCGAAGCCCCAGTCGTCCATCTGCTGGGCGGGGTCATTACGGCCGTGGTAGAGCTGGAGATATAGCCTGCCGGCGATGAGCGGGCTGCCGGCTGGGACAACTATCTTGGCCGCAGCGGTGGTTTCGCCGCTTCTGATGATCAACGGCGCGTTGGCCGGGTCCGTTGGCGAGCAGGTGGCTTCCGTGAACGTGAATGGCAAGCCGCACGGCGTCGTGCCGTTTATCATCTCCTCGGTCAGGCCGATTGCTTCCAGTTGCACGGAAATGTGCTTGCCGAGCGTGTGCGGGGCGTCCTTGCGGAGGCGGGCGGCGATGTCGGCGTAGTAATGCTTGGCGCCGGACTTGCCGGTGAAATATGCGTCATTGCTCATGCTGAGATTCCTTTCTCTGTTGGTTGGTTATTCGGCGGTTGCCTTGGCGATGGCAGTGCGGGCGGTATCCCAGCCAATGGCGTCAATCAGTGCCTCCCAATCCGGCTGCATGTGGTCGAACGCATAGACCGTCCCGTTAAACTCGGCGTCACCATCCGCCAAGCTGATTAGCCCATAGCGACTCAAGTCGAGCATAAGGGCTTGAGCAGGAGCGGCGGTGATCAACTGGCGGTTGGCGAGTTGCTGTTCATGGGAAGCTACGCGTCCTTCCTCATCGCTTTCGGCGATCTCGGCGATGTAGATGTCGGGATGCCTGCCGTTCGGGTCGGCGGCGACGATGTAGTCCAGGTCGCAAGCCCAAGGGCCGGGCGTGTAACTAACGTGATTCGCGGCTAGTGCCTCTCCGCCGGCTCCGGGGTCGCTGCGTACCGTGAAATCCTTCAAGGCGCCGTGCCAGCAACACTTGGTACAGTCAGCATAGCTATCGTCGTCCCATTCCATTTCCGTGTGATCCTCGACCCCGTCATCGGTCACGGTGGCCATTGTCTTGGCGGCGATGCGGAACGATTCCTCGTTGCCGCAGGACGGGCATTTGATGTTTTCGAGACAATTGGTGTTCGTCATAAGCTGATTCCTCTCGGTTGGTTAATCATTGGCAACGAGGCCGCGGAGCTTCTCAGCCTTTGGGCCGGACAGCCCTCCGGTGAGCTTCCAGACGCTCCGGGCGGGCTTCTTTCCCGTGTCATAGTCCGTGATGTCCCAGTCCTCGACGACGACGTCTACGGGGATCGTCGCGTCCATGTCCTCGATCAGCCCGCCCTGAACCGTGATGGTCACGATGGGCGGAACCGCCGCGGTCTCCACCGGCGGCACGCCGCAGGCTTCCGCCTCGGCGATGGCGGCACTGCATGCCCTGGCTGCTTCCGCGAGGTCGCCGCGTTCCCAGCGGTCAACGACCATCCGGCATGCGGCCAGCAATGCCGCGGCGGCCTTACGTTCCCGTTCAGCCTCGAAGTCGATCATCTCGGATCGCTCGTATTCCTCGTCGCCGAGCAGATCGACCAGGGCGGCGAGGGTCTCCCCGTCGCAATCGTCGATCGAATCGGCCTCCTCGGTCGGCTTGTCGCGGGCGATGGTCGCGGCGGCTTCCGGCGTATCCGCCTCGATGCCGCCGAATACGAGCCGCATCTCGCGGTAGATATGTACGTTGTAGATGGTCATCGGTGTTCTCCTTCCGTTGTTAGTAAAAGCGAATTGCGCAATGGTTGATGCAATCCCACTGCTTGCCGCGCCTGATATAGACACCGTCGCGGCGGCATTGGAATTGATCGGGATTGCGGTGTATCCAGAACTTGGTGTAAGTAGCCACCAGCACGCAGCCGCCTTTTGCCAGGTGCGCCTGGATTCGGGCATGCAGCGCGCGGGCATTGTGCCAGCGGAGGTAGCGGCCTGCTTTCATCTGATCGTTGCTTAAGGATTTCATGAGCATTCTCCATTAGTTGGTGGTTAAGTCAGTTCGCTTTCTCAAAGATCATGCACACGTCATGCAGGCTGGGGATGAAACTGCTGCGGTAGACTTTCTTGCCGCTGCTGGCGCCGTGCGAAAACCGGATGATGTCGGTGCAGTGCTGGGTAAGCCCGGCCGCAAAGGCGAGTCGTTTGGTGTGGTAGACCAGCGGGACGTATCCCGCGTCCTTGTCGGAATAGTCGCCCATGAGGATGGCGAGCTTGCCGCCGCGTTTGAGGGCGGCTTTGCAGTTGCGGGTAAACTGCCCGTAACGTCGCAGGAAATGCTCGAGCGTCGGGCTGCGTGACAGGTCACGGGGATCGTCGGCATAGAGCTTCATCCGCCAGTAGGGCGGATGAGCCCAGATGAAATCGAACATTTCGCCCGAGGGGAAATCCTTGGGATCGCAGGCGTCGAAGTTCTGATGGATGTCCCAGGCCATGCACGGGATGCCGAGTTCCTGGCAGACGTCCTCGCAGGTGCCGCTGCCGGACATGGGATCGAACACCATGCCGCCTGGCAGGAAGAACCTGAGCAGGTCTTTGATCAGGTTGCCGTCGCAGTTGCCGGGCCAGTCACGATTGCCGTACTCTCCTGCCCGATGGAAGTGATACAGGCTGGTCAGGTGCGGCACCGGGCTGCCGGTGATCGGCGCCCGTGGCAGGCGGGCATAAACTGGCTTGTCCGGTTGCTCCGAATCCTGCGCCCGGGGGGCTGCCACCAGATTCAGGCAGGCCGCGTAGAAAGGGTCGATCGCTTCGAGTAACAGGGCGGTCATGCTGAAGCCCTCCCCGTCTTGGCGAGATATCCGCCGTGGGCTTTCCAGGTGAAATCACGGGTGTCGACGATGACGACGCCGGCGTTTCCCGGGCTCCCGGCTTCCATTAGGCGTTCGTCGCGGATTTCCGCCAGGGTCCATCTGTTCGATAACACCCCGAGGCTCAGATTGCCCTCGATGTATTGGTGGCAAATGCCAACGAATCGCGCGGCGGCATATTCGGCATCGTCGAAGCGTCCGGTCATGAGATGCTTCAATTGCTCCAGCCACGCCGGAACCGATTCGCCGTGCCAATGCAGGTAGACGGTGGGCGAGGCGCGCCTCGAATCGTAGAAGATGACACAAGCTCTATTTCCCATAATGTGATTCCTTTCCTGGTTTCGGGTTGATGATTGCAACGGCTTGATTCATGAGATGATCCTTCTGTTGTCGTGGGTTTCCGCGATGTAGTGCTGGTAGGCCCGCCGGCTCAGTTCCGCGAAGCTCTGGCCGTTCAGGTCGCGCCAGTGCCGGGCGTCGGTGAGCAAGTCCACCAGCCGGTCGGCGGGCTCGTCGTCACCGTAATGCTCCAGGAGCATGTCGCAGGCGGCGGCGCGGAGCGAATCGCTCCTCATGGCTATTCCTCCTCCGCTGCGTTAGTTTTGGGGGCACGGCCGAAGAGATCGCGGGCGACGGTCTCCAGCGTCGTCCAGGATATGCCCCACTGCGCATCGTGAATGTCTTTCACCTGCTGCAACACTTCCCAGCATTGGTCTTCGGTCAGGTCGGGGCGGACATGCTTGACGTCCTCGCAGCACCAGGTAACGGCGACCTGACGGCGCTCGGCGAGTAGTTCGTGGATGTCAATCTCGGGCAGCTCCGTCGATGGCAAAGCTTCTATCGCTTGCCGCAGGTGGGGTTCGTAGTGATCGCCTCGCCATGAATTTGACATGAAAGCGATGTCACCGGCGGCGAGTCTGGCTACCTCGAGGACGGCACAATGGTACTGCTCGTCGAAGAGGATGCCGACCTTGCGGCTGCCCTCCGGGCCCGAGTTTTCAAAGAGGACGACGGCGAATGGCGCGCCGCAGATGCCGTTCCGGTGATGGGCTATATCGACAATCTTGAGTTTCATAAGCTGATTCCTTTCAGGTGGTTGGTTCGTTAAGAGTGCATGTCGAGGAATACGAGGTAGCGCCGGGCTCCATCCGATTGTTCAGTCTCGTCAGTGAGGCCGAAGTGGTCGAACTGCCCCTCGTAGAATTGCGGGATTTCCTCGCCGTGTTTCACTGCATTGCGACTTTCCATAAGCTCGGAGAGATGCTTGAGGTTGAAGCCGATCCTCCACAGATCGTTGCTATTGCAGTGCTCGGGATCGAATGCCCGCAGCATGACGCCCATTTCCTGGATCGCCGACCGGAGATCGGGATGCGTCGAGAACGGCGCGGAGGGTAGAGTCACCGGCCCGGTGAACTCCCTGTTCAGGTAGCCTACGGCCCGGCTGAAATACGTCCCTTCCTTGGGGAGCCCCGCTTCCGCATCGAGGAAGGATAATGGCCAACGTCCATCGTCATGATTGTCGATGTCGTCGCTGCCGTCCTCGGAGGCGATGCCTCCGACGCGGCGCCAGTTATTCTCATTGCCCCAATCGAGCATCAGGTTTTCGGTTTCGGACGCGGCTTCCGCCGCGCTGTCGGCCTTGATCAATATGAAGTGCAGATTATGCATAAGGGTTTCCATTGCTAAGTGGTTGATCTACGAAGAGGGAGCCGGTGGGCGGTTTCCAGCGCCGCCGGCGTCGAAACCCTCCCGCTCACTGTTTGCCTAGCTGGCAGCGGAGTTCAGCGAACTCCCGCTCGAGGTCGTCGTTATTGACTGCGTCGAATTCGTCGTCGCATCCGGCGGAGAGTTCATCGAGGAGGTATACGAGGCGGCTGGTGACGGGTTGTGAATCGTGAAAGCGTTGCATGGCCAGATTCCTTTCAGGTGATGGGCGGGCATCCCTGCCCGCCCGATTGATGTGATTGCTCAGGCGGCCGTGGGGCCGGCGTCCTTGCGGGCCTTGGCGTCGGCCTGCCGCTGGTGCATGATCCAGGTGTGGGCCAGGTCAAACAGCTTGGCCATCGTCAGCAGGTCGTCGAAGTTGAGGCTGTCGGTCTCTTTCCAGGTTTCGTCACCCGACTTATATGACCGGGTCGGATTGATGGTGTAATATGTGCCTTTGTCGCCGCTGTTCCGCCAAATAACTACCGCAAGGGCGCCGCAACGGATCTTGTGCGCTGGTTTAGACATGATGATCTCCTTCTCTTGAGTTTCCGGCCCCGAACCGGGGCCTTACGGCACTCCAAATGAACCCGCCTAGTCCGGGAGCTCTTGGGCGACGGTCAAGCTGGCAATGGGGAGGGGGCCCCTGTTCCTGCTTGACCGGCCCGGCGGCGGGTTTACAAGTGCCCGTATAAAGGCCACGGTCGGGCTGGTATCGCAGGCGGAAGGGGATTGCCGCTGGATAACCGGCACAATGCATCCGGCGTGATGGCGTCGGCCGGCTGATCCGCGGTCAGGAAGGAAGAGAATGGAGAAATCTCGGGGATAGCCGTTGGCAGCGTGGGGTCGCTGGCGAGCAGTGCCTCTGTCCGGATGCGGCGCCTCGCGTGGACGGATAGTGCTGCTGCCCGTGGAAGGGCGCTCAACCGGCCGGGCTGGCGCCACCCGAGGGAAAAGGCTGCCGGACGCTGTCCGGCCAGACCGATCGAACCTTCGCCGCTTGTGTCGCTGCGGTCAATCGGTCAGACGATTCGAGTAACGGGCCTTCAATGGCCCTGCGATGGGTCAGGAGGCACGCAGCAAGAATCAGGGCTCAGGCCGGACGATCCAGCGGGTCATTTTGTGGTGGACTTATCGCCGCTTATCTGGCAAATGGTCGCTCATGGCGCGCTCGAAACATATGGATGCAAGGGACACGCATCACACGGTCTCGGCCAGCGTTCTGGACGCTCTGGGGCGGGGATTCCTCATCGCGACGGCGAGCGTTGTGGCGGGCATGATGTTCGGCACGGCACACCTGGCGGCGATGGGCCTGTGGATGATCGGGGTGGCTGCGGTCAGCGGCGTCGGTTGCATGATTGGCTCAGCCCTGGTCAGGAATCTGGGGTGTGACCGCTGTGAGAAGAAAGTCAGCGGATCGCCGCGTGCCGCAAACGTCAGGAAGGGGATGATGGAGATGCCGGTCGTGGAAGCACCCGGGGACGTCGCGCCCGAAGAACGCCGGGCGCGCCGCATGGTGATGATCGGCCGGCAGCGTGAGCACGGTTTGGGCATGGGCAGGGGCGTCTGAGCCGGCGCCTCTCGCAACCCGGAACCAGCTACATACGGCGGGCGCATCATGGACGGTTCGAGGCGGGCCCACACCAAACCGAGCTTTTCGGCGCGGTGGTACATCGCCTGCTTGACCAAATGCCACCGTGCCCAGGACAAGCAAAACCGTCGCAACGGAGAACGCGCCCGTTCTCATGGCGGACTCCCTTCGAGGTTCAGGTCAGGTAAGCAGTCAAACCTTGATCATTGCTGCCGGCTCGGCAGATCGCAAGGCACCGCCGGCTTTTTTTAACATTTCTTGATGCGACGCGCCTGAGAGTGCCCGTCGATGGGTTGGGCTGTCTGCTTCTACTCTCGCGGGGATGTCTTCAGCCTTTCCAATACCTCCACGATGCGCGGCCATTGGCCGTTCGCATATGATGATGGCAGCGGAATCGAGCATATTTCACTCTCGGTTTCGAGCGTCCACAGTGTGAGGCTGCCCTCGCTGTACGAAACGAGCCGCTTTCCGTGATCAAGGAATGCGAGCGCCTGGATCTTGCGGCCAAGGTCGTTCATCTCCTGCGCAAACTTGCCTTTCTCCAGGTCCCAGACCTTGATCTGCCGCCCCTTCACCGGAACTGCCAGCAGGTTGCCGTGGAACGCCCAGACCGACTGCCCCGTCTCGCCCTCGAAGCGGGCGGCCACCTCGCCTTTGGCCACTTCCCAGACGCTTATCGCGCCTGCGGCGGCGGAGCCGCTTGCGAGCCATCGTCCATCCGGGCTGTACTCGGGCCGCAGGAGCTGGGGCCCTCCTCCGTCAATCAGGCGAACGAGATTACCGCTGCTTACGTCCCAAAAGCGCATCTTCCGGTCGGTTGAAACCGACAACAGGGTCTTTCCGCCGGGGTCGAAAAGCAGATTGTTCGTCGCGCGGTGGGGTACGCTCAACACGCGCAGGGTGTTGCCCGACGTTGCATCGAGGATGCAAATACGGTGCTCAAAGGCCATGTCTATGGGCGGTCCTCCGGACCTTAGGCTCTTCCCATACCTGCGCATGGCATCACGGCCTGACGGATCGAGGCCGGTGACGGCAAGCCGGGCGCCGTCCGGGCTCATCGCGATGGCTACGACGCTTATGAACGGCGTGACAAGCCTGCGGGGGGCGGCATGCTGCGACAGATCGTGGATTTCGACAATCGCGTTGGAATTGGCGCCACGCGCCGTAGTTGCCGGAAGAAACCGGTATTCCCATCGTTGATCGAGGGCGACTTGATGACTATCGATTGGCGTAGCGCCGCTTCTCAACCTCAATGCGTCTCCAAACAACCGATTACCAGGCGGCGCGAAGATGTCTGCCCATATGGTTAAGGCGCCCTCGCCGGCCGCGACCAGATACCGGCCCGCTCCCGGGCTGAAGGCGAGGCATCCGACCTTGCCTTTGTGGCCCCTGAGAACACATCGCTCGTAAACTGCGCCGTTATTGACGTTGAACGAAATGCCGGTTAAGCGGCCGGCTTCGTCAGCGATGACCAGACGGTCCGAGCCGAGCGCCACGGTCTTGACCTTGCCCTGGTCGATTTTGAGAAGAATATCTTTTCGCAAATCCAATACCCGAAAGGCGGTCGTCCGGTCGGCGATCGGCCGGTCGCCCGTGCCTCTTACCGGCTGGAACAGTCTCAGGCCATCCTGATTGTCATCTTTCAGAAGCCCCCATGCGCCAATGGGGCAATAGGCGATGATCGTGTCTTGCTCCATGGATCTGTAACCGGCGCCCCGGTCATCGTAGACTGGGCTACCGGGCGGAGGCCATTTCGATCGCGCGGCGCCCCGGTACAGGTATTTGTTTTCCGGGGTGAACAGCAGGTGGGTGACCTCGGCGTTGCTCCCCAGGTCAAATCCTGGGCGAGCTATCTCGCGCGCGGCGACGGAGGAATAGGCTCAGACCTCCTGATCCGGGGACCGGGCGGGTTGCGGGGCGTACGAGCTATCTGCTTGCAGAAACGGGGTTTGAGAGATCCTTGTCTGAACGGGCTAGATAGCGTGGTGGGAAATGG
>Ga0116215_1002592_pt1 | contig 11048 bp, 9 predicted proteins | sample Sb_taG_7_FD_89698 | JGI IMG/M metagenome (GOLD analysis project Ga0116215, IMG submission 89698) | Peat soil microbial communities from Weissenstadt, Germany - Sb_50d_2_FS metaG | ecosystem: Environmental > Terrestrial > Soil > Wetlands > Peat | place: Germany: Weissenstadt | collected 2010-09-21 | reverse complement strand
CTGCATCCAGTCGATGGTGTCGTCGAGCCGCGCCGCCTCCCACCGGACGTCGTGCCGGTGCCCGTCCTCGAGCGTCCGGCCCAGCATGGTGGGAGCCACGATGTCGGCGTGCTGGACGGCATGCGCGAGGGCCGCCCGGCCGTTCACCCCCACCAGGACGGGCACGTGATCCTGGAGGGGGGCCAGCGTCACGGCGGCGTCGAGTTGGTAGTGCCTCCCGGCGAAGGTCACCGGGCCGCCGTCGAGGAGCACCCGGACGATCTCCACCGCCTCGGCCAGACGCTCCTTGCGCACTGCGGGCGGATCGAAGGTCGTCCCCATCGTGGCGTACTCCGTGAAGCTGTGTCCGGCTCCCATCCCGACTTCGAGCCGACCGCCGCTCAAATGGTCGAGCGTGGCCAGTTGCTGTGCGAGCGTGACCGGGTGATAGAGGTCGTTGTTGAGCACCAGGGTTCCCAGGCGGATCCTGTCGGTGGCCGCTGCCGCCGCGGCGAGCGAGAGGAGTGCCGAAGGCTCAGCCCCCACGTGATCGCCGACCTGGAAGATGTCGAAGCCGGCGCCCTCGGCCAGACGGGCAGACCGCACGACCTCTCGCAAGTCCGTCGACGTGGCCTGGAGCCCGAAGCGGAAGGGCTTCACCCGGCCGACGCTATCGAGCGCACACGTCCAGGGAGAACGACCTCCCACCGACACGGCGCCGCCGGGACGCGCACCGGCGTCCCCACCGTGCGCAACGGGATGAACTCCGTGGCGCAGCGGCCGTAGCAGTGGCTGAAGTGCGAGTCGGCACTGAAGGTGTAGGCGGATACGGCCGCCCCGCCAAAGCCCGGCACCACCGTTACCGCCGCGTGCTCGCGGCACCACCACCCGGGGGCGAGGGGGAGGACTACCGCCCGGGCGCGCGGCGCCGGCCCCGGACCGTGCTGGCCAGCAGGAACGCAGCCGCCACGAGGGGAAGGAGGATCACCCCCACCAGGCGCTCGCCGTCGATCAGGAAGGCCAGGGCCACGATGATCCCGGTCGCCAGGAAGAGCTCGGGCGTGTCGCCGACGAGGAAATCCCACCAGAACTTCCCGAACGCCTTCACACCGCGCACCACGATCCCGGTCATGTGGCCGTGCTCTCCTCGGGCGCCGGTGCCGGCAGCTTCGTCCTCATGAACGCCGTGTAGGCCACGGTCACGACGATGAAGAAGCCGACCAGCACGGGGATGGCCAGGTCGCTCCCCGGCCAGTTGACGCCGGCTCCCTCTCCGACCCAGAAGATGCCGAAGCTCGTCAGCATGATGCCCACCGCGGTCTTGATGGTGTTCTCGGGCACCTCGCTCAGCTGGCGGGACACCAGCACGCCGACGACGCCCACGACCACCACCGCCGCCGCAGCCGCCAGCGCCGCCAGGCCGAGGCGGTGCTGGGCCGCCCCCAGGCTGATCACGATCAGCACCACCTCGGTGCCCTCGAGGAACACGCCCTTGAAGGCGACGACGAAGGCCAGGCTGTCGCGCCCCGAGTGCACCCGGGCCTGGGTGGGCGCCGCGCTCACGGTGTCGGTCTCGCTGAGCTCGGCCACCGTGTCGGCGTAGATCTTGTCCTCGTCGTGAAGGTCCTTGTGGCCGCTGGAGCGGAGGATCGCCTTGCGGAGCCACGAGAGGCCCAGCACGAGCAGGAGCGCGCCCACGACGACGCGCAGGGCGTCGAGCGGGATGTAGCGGACCAGCGGGACGCCGACAACCGCGACGAGCACCCCGAGGACCGCCGCCGCGGCCGCCGCTCCCTCGAGGGCGGAGCGCCAGCCGCGGCTCACGCCCGCCGCCACCACGATGGTCAGCGCCTCGACCATCTCCACGGCGCTGGCACCGAAGACGGCCAGGACGAGGACGATGGTGGACGAGGTGGAATGCATCAGGGACCGCCGTTGAAATTACCGGAACGGTGTCCCACCCCCGTCACAAAGGCCCGGCGGTAGTGTGCGGGGCACTGACCAGGGAGATCCTCCCTGGCGAAGGGAGGGTTGCCATGGGTGAGGGCGCCACGGGTCCAACAGAGCGTGCAGGGCGCAATTACATCGTGGTGTCGGCCGACACCCACGCCTCGCCGGACAGCCTCGATCACTTCCTGTCCTTTGTCGACCCGGCGCACCGCGAGGCGGTGGCGGCCTTCGGTGACATGTCGTCTCTGGCCATCTCCATGTTCGGCGGCTTCGACCCGGGCGAGGTCGACGAGTCCGATCCCGTGCGGGCGACCGCCTCGAGGCGCCTGGCCGGCATGGGCGTCGACACGGACGCGGCCGAGGGGTGGCTCGCCCACTACGGCACGGACTGGGTGGTGCCGGGCGACGGCGACGGGCGCCGCCTCGCGGTCCTCGAGGAACAGGGGATCCACGCCGAGGTGACCCTGCCCGGGCCGATCCTCGCGGGAGGTCTGTCACCGGCCATGTACCTGGGTGCGGCCACCGACAAGGGCCTCGAAGTCGTCTGGCCCGCGCTGCACGGCTACATGCGGTGGCTGGCCGAGTTCTGCGCCGCCGCCCCGGGGCGCCGGGCCGGTTGCATGCCGATCGACTTCCACGACATGGCGCGCGCCGTCGAGGAGGTGGCGTGGGCGCGGGAGAACGGGATCTTCGGCGGGGTCATGCTCCCGGCGATGTCGGTCACCTCCCGGCTGCCCGGGTATGCCGACGAGTACTTCGAGCCGTTCTGGAGTGCCTGCGAGGACCACGAGATGGTGGTCAACCTGCACACCGGCGCGTCCGGATCCGCGACGGACACGAAGTTCCTCTACGACGCGGAGCACGGCGGGATGCTGGGCCTCTACGAGGTGTTCGTCTTCACCCGGCGGCCGCTGTGGTTCCTGATCTTCGGTGGCGTGTTCGACCGCCACCCGGACCTCAAGGTGGTGGTCACGGAGAACGGGGTGCAGTGGTTGCCGTCGCTCATCCGCGACATGGAGTCGTTCTTCGACACGCACGGGGGCGCGCCCGTGCGCAGCTACCTCAAGATGCGGCCCCGCGACTACTTCGAGAAGCACGTCTACATGGGCGGGTCGCTCATGAAGCGCTATGAGGCCGAGATGCGCCACGAGATCGGCATCGACAAGCTGATGTGGGGGGCGGACTACCCGCATCTCGAGGGCGCCGCCCCCGTCCACCGCGAGACGCTGCAGTACATCTTCGGCGGCCTGCCCGAGGAGGACCTCCGCCGCATCCTCGGCACCAACGCTATCGGGCTGTGGGGCTTCGATGCCGACCTGCTGCAGGCCGTGGCTGACCGGGTCGGCCCGACCGTGCAGGACCTGGCGACGCCGCTGGAGCTGGCCGACATCGAGGACACGTTCAGCTGGAGCCTGGCCCGCCCCGTGCCGCTGGCTGCGGCGCGCTCCGGAGCCGCGGCGCGCTCCTGAGCGGCCTGCGGTGCCGGTTGAGCCTGCGGTGCCGGTTGTGCGGGTCGTGACGAGGGGCACGAGTGACGAGGTACGCGAGTACGAGTAACACGAGTACGAGTAAGAGTAAGAGGTGCACCCCCTTTAGGTCCGAGCGCCCAACACGCTTGCCTCCGGACGCCTCGGAGCACACCAGAGAACGGTTGCTCGCGCGCGTTGTCGCGCCGAGAAGTGACGCCACTGGTCGCATCGATCCCCGGTAGATCTGTCACACCCTCGTGCTTCCATGGGCCCCATGGAGTTGGAGGACTTCGGCGAGGCGCTCAGTGCGCTGGTGTCGTCGGGGGCGCAGCAGTATGGCGACTGCGCCTCCATCGAGGTGCTCCACCGCGAGCTGGCCCGTTTCGAGGCGTTCGTCACCGAGGCCACCGCCGCCTTCGAAGTGGGCGAGGAGTGGGCGGCCGACGGGGCGAGGACAGCGGCAGCCTGGATCGCCACGCGCTGTCGGGTCCCGCGCCCGGTTGCCCGGCGCCGGGTCCGCCTCGGCCGCACGTTGCGCCACCTGCCTTGCTGCGCCGAGGCGTGGCGGGAGGGCCAGATCGGGACCGAGCACGCCCGGGCCATCGCCTCGGCCAGGCGCCACCGCACCGAGGCGTCCATGGCGCGGGACGAGCCGATGCTCGTCGCCCAGGCGTGCGAGCTGGCCTTCGACGACTTCGAGCGGGCGCTCGAGTACTGGAAGCAGCTGGCCGACCCCGAGGGGGCCGACGCCGCCGACGAGGAACGCCGGGCGGGGCGCAGCGTGTACCTCGAGTCGAGCTACTCGGGCATGTGGCTCGGGCAGATGACCCTCGACCCGGTGTCGGGCTCCATCGTCTCGGCCGAGCTGAACCGCCTGGAGCACCAGCTCTTCGAAGCCGACTGCGCCGAGGCCAAGGAACGCCTGGGCCGCACCCCGAGGATCGACGAGCTGGCTCGCACCTCGGCGCAACGCCGCGCCGACGCCCTCGTCGAAATGGCCACCCGCAGCCGTACCGCTCCGGCCGACGGCATCCGCCCGGCCCCTCTCTTCAGCGTCTTCGTCGGCTACGAGACGATCCAAGGGCGCATCTGCGAGCTCGAGAACGGGACCGTCCTCGCGCCCTGCGCCCTCTCGCCCTGGATGGACTCGGCCTACTTCGAGCGGGCGATCTTCTCGCTCGGGGGCCGCGTCGACGTGAGCGTGCGGGCCCGGCTCTTCAGCGGCGGGACCCGGCGGGCGATCGAGCTGCGGGACCGCATCTGCACCCACCCATACTGCTACGAGCCGGCCGAGAGCTGCCAGGCCGACCACATCGAGCCCTATGCCGACGGCGGCCCGACGACCCAGGAGAACGGGCGGCTGCTCTGCGGGTTCCACAACCGGCTGCGCAACCAGGGGGACCGCCGGGAGCGTCCACCACCGCCGTCGGTGGCGGCGGCCTGAGGCGGGCCGGCCGCCGGGCCCGGGCAGCGCGGTGGAGCGCGGTCGGACACCCGGATCCGTCCGGAGACAATCGAAGTTCGGTTCGGTCAGCGCGCGTCGCTGACCAGCAACCGGTACCCCACATCCACCGAGTCGAGCGTCGACAGGTCCGAGTGGCGCCGGTGCCACGCGCCGCCGGCCAGGTCCGCCTCGAGACGGCCGATCGCCCTGGCCACGACGGCGGGGTCGGCCAGCGCCAGCCCGGAGGCGTTGGCCCGCACCGCCGGGTCCAGGTAGGCCTCCGGCCGGCACCAGTACGCGCCGAGGACGCCGTCCTCCATGTCGCGCGGCACCGGCAACGGCACCGACGTCGTGGCCCCGATGGCCGCCGCGATGTCGTCCGCCGCGGGGCCGCAGCGCCGGGTGTGGTCGCCGACCTCGGGCAGGTACTCGTCGAGCAGCCAGAAGTGGGAGTGGAGCTCGAAGTCGATGGCGAGGACGATCCGTCGCGGTGCGACCCGGCACAGCTCGGCCAGGCCCGCGGCCGCGTCGTCCCAGTGGTGGACCGTCAGGATGGCCAGCGCCACCTCCGCGCATCCCGAGGGCAGCGGCAGCGCCGAGGCACCGGCGCGCACGGCGGGAGCGGCGCCGGGGGGCCGCTGCGCCACCATGACGGCCGACGGCTCTACGGCGACGACGGCACAGTGGGTCGGTTCGTACGAGCCGGATCCCGCGCCGACATTGACCACGAGGTCGCCCGCGACGGCGCCCAGGTGCCCGGCGACGATGGCCTCCCAACGGGGGTCGGGACGCCGGTGGGCGACGTAGCCCCGCCCGATGGTGTCGTAGACGGGGGAGGCCACTGCCGCGGGGGTGTGCTCTGGGGTCTAGGCGGCCGACTTCTCCAGGATGTGGATGCCGCAGGCCGAGCCCAGGCCGATGACGTGGGTCAGGCCGACCTTGGCGCCCTGAATCTGGCGGTCCCCGGCCTCGCCGCGCAGGTGCGTGGCGACCTCCCAGACGTTGGCGATGCCGGTGGCGGCGATCGGGTGGCCCTTGGACTCGAGGCCCCCGGACACGTTGACCGGCGTCGTGCCGTCACGCCACGTCGCTCCGGAGTTGAAGAAGTCGACCGCGCCGCCGCGCTCGCACAGCCCGAGGTTGTCGTAGTGCACCAGCTCGGCCGTGGCGAAACAGTCGTGCAGCTCCACCAGGTTGAGGTCCTGCGGCGACACGCCGGCCTGCTCGTAGGCCTGGGCGGCCGCGTTGCGCGTCAGCTGGTTCACGTCGGGGAGGACCTGGCAGGCCTCTTCCCACGGGTCCGTGGTCAGGATGGAGGCCGAGATCTTCACCGCACGCTTCTGCTGTTCCAGCGACAGCGTCTTGAGCTTCGACCCCGACACCACGACGGCGGCCGCGGCACCGTCACAGTTGGCCGAGCACATGGGCCGCGTGTTGGGGTAGGCGATCATGACGTCGTTCATGATCTCGTCGAGCGTCATCTTCTTCGTGTAGGCCGCCAGGGGGTTCAGCGTCGAATGGGTGTGGTTCTTCTCGCTGATCTTGGCGAACAGTTCGAAGCTCGTGCCGCCGTACTTGTGCCCGTACTCCATGCCGATCTGGGCGAACACGCCGGGCATCGTCTCGGTGCCGACCCGGCCGTCGATGCCGGCCACCGACCCGAAGCGCCCCGAGGGGGTCCAGGTGTTGGAATCGCTCTTGCGGCTCCCTCCGGCCAGCAGCCCGGCGCCGGCGAGCTTCTCCACGCCGACGGCCAGCCCCATGTCGGCTTCGCCGGCCTTGATCGCCATGCAGGCGACACGCAACGCCGTGGCCCCGGTGGCGCACGCGTTGGCCACGTTGTAGACGGGGATCCCGGTCTGGCCCAACTGCTTCTGGACCATCTGGCCGATCGGCATGGGACCACCCATGAGGTTGCCGGCCCCGATGATGCCCATGTCCTTCATGGCCACGCCGCCGTCGGCGAGCGCCCCCTGGACCGCCTCGGCGGCCAGGTCGACGGTGTCGAGGTCAGGGTGCTTGCCGAACTTGGTCATGTGGATGCCGAGGATCCACAGCTCTTCCGATGCCGATGCCATCGTGCTCAACCTCCCAGGGGTTCGAAGCCGAAGCCGATCGCTTCGGTGCCGTTGTCGTCCGTGCCGATGACCTCGGTGGCCAGGCGCACCTTCATGCCCGTGGTCACGTGCTCGGGGTCGGGGGTCACGTTGATCAGGTTCGCCCGCACGCTGGTGCCCTCGCAGTCGACCACGGCGGCCACGAAGGGCACCGGGATCCCGGGGGCAGCGAAGGACACGATCGTGAACGCCCGGACCTCACCCGTGGTGGGCACGTCGACCTTCTTGAAGTCGGTTGCCTCGCAGGCCGCACAGGCGTTCCGGCGGTCGAAGTAGCGGGCCCCGCACGAGGTGCACTCGTTGGCCACCAGGTGTGGGTCGTCCCCCAGCTCCAGGTAGTCGACCAGCGGAATCTGTTGCGCCATCATGCCCCCAAGGTCGGGTTCGAGAATGTTGTTCTCAACCTAGCGGGAGTTGGAAATAGACCGCTAATCGGGCCACTCTTCCGCTGGGGCCATTAGGTTCGGGCCCATGCGCTACACACACCTGGGCCGGACAGGCCTGCGGGTCAGCCGCATCTGCCTGGGCACGATGAATTTCGGGCCCGAGACGGACGAGCCGACCTCCTTTTCCATCATGGACTCGGCCCTGGAGGCCGGGATCAACTTCTTCGACACGGCGAACGTCTACGGGCGCTCCAAGGGGCGGGGAGCGACCGAGGAGATCGTCGGCCGCTGGTTCGCGCGGGGCGGCGAGCGGCGGGAGAAGACGGTGATCGCCACCAAGCTCTACGGGGACATGGGGGAGTGGCCGAACGAGGGCCGGCTCTCGGCGCTGAACATCCGGCGGGCGTGCGAGGCGAGCCTGCGCCGGCTCCAGACCGACTACATCGACCTCTACCAGATGCACCACATCGATCGGGGCACCGGCTGGGACGAGATCTGGGAGGCGATGGAGGTGCTGCGGCTCCAGGGCAAGGTCCTGTACGTCGGGTCCTCCAACTTCGCCGGCTGGCACATCGCCAGGGCCCAGGAGGCGGCGGCCCGCCGCAACTTCATGGGCCTGGTCAGCGAGCAGTCCATCTACAACCTGATCGTGCGCAACGTCGAGGTCGAGGTGCTGCCGGCGGCCCAGGCCTACGGGCTCGGTGTCATCCCGTGGTCGCCGCTCCAGGGCGGGTTGCTGGGTGGTGTCGTGCGCAAGGAGCGCGACGGGAGTCGCCGCTACGCCGGTCGCGCCGCCGAGACGATCGAAGCGCGGCGGCCCCAGCTCGAGGCGTACGAGGATCTCTGCGCCGAAGTGGGCGAGGATCCCGGCACGGTCGGGCTGGCCTGGCTGCTGACCCGGACCGCCGTCACGGGACCCATCGTGGGCCCCCGGACGCCCGAGCACCTCGACTCGGCGCTGCGGGCGGTCGACGTCACGCTCGACGACAAGGTGCTGGCGCGCCTCGACGAGATCTTCCCGGGCCACAAGACCGCCCCGGAGGACTACGCCTGGTGAGGCCGGCGGCGCCAGGTTGCGCGTCGCGACGAAATAGGAACTGTATGAATTAGTAGCCGTTCCAGGTCACGCTCACCGAGGACCGGTCCCCTTCCAGAGCCTGGCGAACGGCCGCATGGAACCGGCGCTCCAACGCCTCCTGTATCTCCCGTACCTCGTGGGAGGGCCAGCCCCTGAGTTGCGCCTGCACCCGCACGAAGAGGATGTCGCCCCAGCCTCGGGTCGCCTGGATCGGCCCGACGGAGAGTCCCGGCTCGCCGACAGCGGCATCGGTGATCGCCTGCTGCACCTTCACCGCCAGGTCGCGATCGGTCATCGTGGTTGTGCCACCGGCCGAATGATCACTGCATGCATTTCGCCTCCGAGCGCGCGCTCTGGCACGCAGCGCCCTCACTCCGCGTCCCTCGATGATGGGGAGTGGGTGCCGGTCCCACCAGGGCCAAAGGTCCGCACCTTCGCCGAACGCGTCGGATTACGCCTATTGGGACACTGCAAATGGAGGAAACGCCGACCTGCTTCGGGGTGCTGCGCAGAAGCTAGGGCGTGACCGTCCCGGCCAGCTCGGGCTCGGCGTCCGCGTCCGCGTCGATCGGGTGCGCCGCCAGGTCGTCGGCGTCGACGGCGAGACTGGGGAGCGCCCGGTCCAGCCACTTCGGGAACCACCAGTTCGCGTCGCCGAAGAGCATCATGAGGGACGGCACGATCGCCATGCGGATGAAGACAGCGTCGACGAGGATGCCGGCGGCCAGGCCGATGCCGAACTCCTTGATCACGCGTTGGCCGCCGAGGACGAAGGAGCCGAAGACGAGGATCATGATGAGGGCGGCGGCGGTGATCGTCTTGCCGGTGGCGGCCAGGCCGTTGCGTACCGCGACCTTGTTGTTCCTGCCCGACTTGATGTACTCCTCGTGAATGCGGCTCACCAGGAACACCTGGTAGTCCATGGACAGGCCGAAGAGGATCGCGAAGAGCATCACCGGGAGGAAGGCCTCCACGGGGCTCGTGCCGTTGAGCCCGATCAGCGAGCCCAGGTATCCCCGCTGGAAGACCGTGACCAGGATGCCGAAGGCGGCCCCGATGGAGAGCAGGTTCATGCAGGCCGCGGTGAGCGGGATGACGAAGCTCCGGAACACGGTCATGAGGAGGAGGAAGGACAGCGTCACCACCAGCGCGATGAAGAGCGGCAGCTTCGAGCTGAGGACGTTGGAGAAGTCGATGAAGATGGCTGTCGTCCCGCCCACCAGGATCTTGATGCCCGAGTCGCCGACGGCCCCGGGGATGGTGTCGCCCCGGAGATGGTTCACCAGATCGGTGGTGGCGGCATCCTGGGGGGCCGAGTCGGGGTAGACGTTCACCAGCACGACGTCGCCCGTGCCCCTCTTGCTTTGGATGTAGACCGGCGCCGCCACGCGGGCCACGTCGGACTGCCGCGAGACGTCGTGGACGATGGCGTCGACGGTCGCGTGCTGGTCGGGCTGCACCACGCCGACCAGCATCAGGGGCCCGTTGAAGCCGGGCCAGAATCCCTTCGACAGCATGTCGAAGGCCACCCGGGTCGGCGTGCCGGCCGGGTCCGTCCCCTGGTCGGCCGAGCCCAGCTGGAGCGAGAAGAAGGGAAGGGCGAGGATGACGATGACGAGCAGGGCCGCACCCGCCGACAGCCAGGGCATCCGCTGCACCCGGTCGGCCCAATTGGGCCAGAAGCCCTTGTTGTCCGCCCCCACGATGCGCGGCCCGTTCTCGGCCAGGTTCTTCTTCTGCTTTCGGCTCATCACCTTGGGGCCGATGAAGCCGAGCATGGCCGGCAGCAACGTGAGGGCGGCCATCATGGTGAGGGCGACGCCGATGGCCGCGGCGAGCGCCAACCCGTACAGGAAGCTCACCCCGAGGGCGAACATGCCGAGGAGCGCGATGCACACGATTATCCCGGCGAACAGGACGGCTCGCCCCGACGTGTTGACCGCGTTGACGATGGAGGACTCGACGTCGCGTCCGGCCACGAGCCCCTGCCGGTGCCGCGTCACGATGAACAGGGCGTAGTCGACCCCGACGCCGAGCCCGATGAGGAGCATGAGCTCGGGCGAGATCGACGGCATGCTCATGGCGTGGCTCACCACGCCGATGACGCCGACCGCGGTGCCTAGGGCAAAGAGGGCGGAGACGATGGGCAGGAGGGCGGCGAAGACGGAGCCGAAGACGAGGAGCAGCACGATCATCGCGAGGATCACGCCGATCCCGGTGCTGCCGATCGACACCCGGTTGGCCTGCTCGGCGAGCTGGCCGGTGACCGCCACGGTGAGGCCGTCTCGCGACGTCCCCGTCACGATGTTGACGAATTTCTTGGCCTCGGCGCCCGAGATGTCGTTGGCCAGCTTGTCGAAGGGGACCTGGAGGAACCCGACGGTCCGCGCCGCGTTGATGTTCGAGGTGCTGACCAGGTTGCCGGCAGCGTCGTAGGGATTGGTGACGCCCGAGACGTGGGGCAGCGCGTTGATCTTGTCGACCATGGTGTTGATGCGCTGGCCGATGGCGGGGTCGGTCAGTCGGGCGCTGCCCGAGGTTCCGAACACGACCTCCTCGGTGTCCCCGGACTGCGCCGGGGCGACCGACTTGAGCAGGTTGATGGCGTCGGCGGACTCCGTGTGG
>Ga0116215_1002586_pt1 | contig 11077 bp, 9 predicted proteins | sample Sb_taG_7_FD_89698 | JGI IMG/M metagenome (GOLD analysis project Ga0116215, IMG submission 89698) | Peat soil microbial communities from Weissenstadt, Germany - Sb_50d_2_FS metaG | ecosystem: Environmental > Terrestrial > Soil > Wetlands > Peat | place: Germany: Weissenstadt | collected 2010-09-21 | reverse complement strand
GGAAGGTCCCACGTGAAGAGATCGGGGGCGATTGAGTTGGGATTGGCGTCGTACGCGTGGGCTGGGTTGGTACTGGCAATGGGAAAGGTGCCCGTGGTGTGGTCGACGGGAAGGTCGTTGGTCTTGATGACTCGGGTCGAACCGCTGAGCGTCGCGTTGTAGAAGGCGGTAGGCCAGCTCACGGACCCTTCGACAACAGCCTTGGTCTCGGAGTCCCAGGTGTGGTTGGTGGTATTGATCCATGGTGGGGTGGTACCCGGCGGTGCCGGGGGAAACGTGGTGCTACACGAATCGACATATCCCTTCTTGGGAGTGCTCGATACGTGACCGTCACCCAAGGGGATAGCCGTCGCACTGACTGTTGCATTGGCGCGAGATGTGGCAAACGCGACCGTCCCCAGTCCGAGACTTGTCAGGGCGACGATGGCGCCCACGAGGACGAACAAGCGTGTTCGCACAGCTACTCTCTCCCAAAGATCATGAGCCAGCCCCGCCAGATCTCCCGCAGGATAGGCGATCATGGCCGGCCATTCTCATCTTTCCTGCTCGACCGGATGAGCTCGGCGAGTTGAACGATAGGCGGCTCGCCCTACACTGATCGTCTGTGAGCGAACCGCACCACGCAGACGTTGGGCGTGCGCCTATCTGCCCGTCATGCGGTGTGACCGCCCTTCCGGCAGATCTCTCGAATGTTATCGACTCGGCGTTCGTATGCGAGAACGCGGATTGCGACGCATTCGGCGACGTCATTGACTCATAGGTCCCGGGGGCAACGCCATGACGGTGCCGTCCTGCGTTCGGTTCAGGGCAGGGTCCCGGTCGACCTCAGGTAGGGTCCATCCCGTGGCGCCGCATCAGGGCGAGTTCCGCTTCGCGATCCGGTTGTTCCGGTGACGCCCACAAGCGCTCCAGATCCTCGAAGTAGCCATCGAGCGCGGGGGCATGAAGGACCAGGAGGCGTGCGGGCTCATTGCTCGTGTTCCCGAAGGTGTGCGCCTCGCCTGCCGGCACCAACACAAACGTTCTGTGCGAACCCTGAAAGACTTGATCGGCGACACGAAATTCAACCATCCCGTCGAGAACGAAATACGCCTCCTCGTTCCCGATGTGGCTGTGGGGTGGAGGCATTCGCCCACCGGGGGGCAACGTCCGTTCCATAAGGAGAATCGCCCCTGTGTGACTGCCGATGTGGCTTTGAACCACATCTCGCTCCCGCGAGCCTCACGACGGGTTCCCTCACCGCTCTCCCACCGGATCACGGCCCACCTCCCACGCATTTCCGCACGATTCCGGGTTGCACTGTAGGGCGCGAGGTCAGGGTGGCCCAGCGCCGGATGCCCTTTCCGCCGGGGACGAGGGTCGGCCAACCCGGGATCAAGGGTTGGTGACGGTCCAACCCCGACGCTGAAGCTCGGCGGCAAGCTGTTGGGTGGGTATGCGACGCATCAACTGCTCTGCCCCCGATAACCGAGGGAGCGTGGTGGCGACTGTGGGCGCCGAACCGCACTCCTCGTCTTGCATCTGCCTGATCATCGCTGCCGCCTCGTCGCTCGTGAACTTGCCAGAGCCCTGACGCTGCGAGAACCCCATGGGGCCACGGGCGGCGCGGAAGCTCGCATGGCCTGCGTTGTTGAGCAGGGCCAGCAAGTCCCGGAGCTGGCTCGCCGATGCGGGCGGACCTAGCTGTTGACCGAACGCCATCTGCGGGCAGTCTTGTCGATCTCCCCAGCTCCGAACGGGATGGCGCCCCGTCGGCGCCCTCGGACCACCTTCGAGCGGCGCTCCTGCCTCGTCCCAGCCGCCCCGTGGTTGGTCCCAGTCCCTGTCCCTGGTCGGATTCCGGCTAGGTCATCGGCGCCGACCCAGAAGACGGGGGATCCGCAAGAGCGACGTGCCAATGAACGGCGATGGTGCCGATCACCGCGTGGGCCAGGACCCCGGCGCCCGCCGGCGTGAGGTGCACACCGTCGTCCGTCCGCACCGACACCTGTTGACCCGACACGTCCTCGTTGGCCACGTAGAGACCCGATGCGTTCCCGAGCACGGGAACGGAAGACATGTACAGCGCCCCCGGGAATCGCTCGGTCTCGCGCTCGTAGATCACGTCTTCCCATTGGATGGCGACGTTGAGCTCGGGATTCTCCATGGGGGGCATGCCCACCCATATGACCCTGGCTCCTGCGCCGGTGGCTTCTCGCAAGAGATCGTCGACCCGCTCGGCATAGTCGAAGACCCAGGCAACGGTGCCCGGCGCGGATGCGACACCGTCGACCTCAATGCCCTGGTCGTCGTTGGCACCGACGAAGATCACCACGACCTGGGGGCGATCGGCGGCGAGCATGCCGGCGAGATGTGCCGGCCAGTTGAAATACGCTTCATTCGACAGGCCGGAATCACCGACAGCAGCCATCGAGGTTCGCCCCAATCCACTCGCGTCGAGCTGGGACTGGAGCTGGTCACCGAGATCAATCCCGAGCGAATCACCGATTTCGAGGACCCGGAGAGGTGACGCCGCGGTAGCGAGGAGCGGAGGAAGCGCTTGGTCCGGGCTCGTCGTGGACGTCACGACGTCGCCTCGGGGTGCTTCCGCACTATGACGAGCGTCGATGCTCGGGTCTGGATGTTGCCTACCGGCCGGGGTCGATGCGACCACCACGGCACCGAGCACGACAATACCGACGAAGGTCGGCACCATGAGTGGGAGTCGCCGCCGTCGCGACCTGAGCCGGGTCGAGAAGCTCACCGTTCGGTCACCCACAGCACGGCCATTCCACGGACGAGATGGCGGTCAGGTTGACGGCGAACCAGTCGAAATCGAGAAAGCGATAGGTGCTGGTGGTACCCGTCCACGCGGCGGAGACGGCTCATCGGGGAACAGCGGACGCGCCGCCGCCGGTCTGATGTCAGTGGCCTGTGCCGTAGCGTCAGACCGGCGTGCTCGTCATTGTTGAGGATGACACCCGGCGCGTGGTCGGGTCATGATCTTGGCAGTCAGGATCCTGGGAAGCTTCGATCACGGGCGGCCCAGAGCGACGCGGGAACCGCCAGGCCCTGCCCCCCAAGGTCACAGGCCTGGCGGCTCCCATGTCGGCCTTCGACATGGCGCCGAGTTCCGTCTTGGTGGCGCGGTGCGCCGGGGGGACAACGCCTCGTCGTCGTTCCCGGAGCGCGACAGGGGCGTAGGGACCTTGGCGGGTGGTCCCTACGCCCCGTCGCACAGCTGCCCCCGCATCCCCACGGGTCCGTCTTGGACATGACGTGAACCTGAAAAAGTCGGGATGACCAGCAGCTTGTCACTCTAGCATGACGTGTTGGCATGCTGTCGTGCCACATGGCGTTGCGGCTGGGGCTTGTCCCCGCCGATGGCGGGTCCGACCTGGATGAGCAGGGTTTTCTAGGCGCGATCGAGGATCTCGTCCGCGGCTCGCTGCCCCGAGAGGACGGCCCCGTCGATGGCCCCATGGGACCGCGTCGAGGTCTCGGTTCCCGCCCAGTGCACCCGCCCGAAGGGCGTGCGCAACAGCGGTCCATATCGGGTCAGGAGCCCTGGAGGAAAGTGCGCCATCGAACACCCACGCGTCCACTGCTCGGTCCACCACGCCGTCTCTATGAACTCGACCGGCGTTGCCGCCCGCGGTCCGAATCTGGCGGTGAGCTCATCGAGAACCGCGCGCCGCCTTTCGTCCGGGTCGAGGTGGGAAGCACGTTCGGCCACCGCACCGAACGTGAACGAGGCGATGACGCCCGGTGTCCCCGACGACGGTGAGGCATCGAGCGTCACCTCACACGCGGAACGGGGCCCTGCGCTCTGCCCACTGAACCCGTCGGCCCGCCAGAACGGCGCGTCGTACACCACCAGCGTCTTCGATTCGGGACCGGCGATCGCGCTCGCGTAGAGGGCCCGCCGGTCATCACGGAGCACGGGGTCGAAGGCGATCTCCGGGGCGAGCACCGGAGGGACGCACACCACCGCGTGACGCGCCGCCACCGTCACGTCCGGCGCACCTACCTCGACATGGTTCTCGCGCTGCGTGATGGATCGGACGGGGGTGACCAGGCGAACGGCATCACCCAGGGACTCTGCGATTCGTGTCGCGATCAACCCCGCTCCGCCTTCCATCATGTTCTCCTGCGAGCCTCCTTTGATGGAGAAGAGCGTGTTGATGCTTCCGTGCGCTCGGACGAGAAAGAGAAGATGGAGATACGACGTGTCGTCGAGACTCCCCGTGAAAAGACCACGTACCGCCATGTCGAACAGATCACGGGCCAGCGTCGTTCGCACCCCGCTGTGCTTCAACCACCAGGCCACCGAGCGTGAGTCATATTCCGACGCTCGCTTCGCTGTCCAGGGGGCGTCAATGGGGACCCGCCTGGCGGTCCAGTCGAGTCGAGCCTGGGCCAGAGCGATGGTGAGAACGGCGAGAGGGCTGATTTTCGGGATGAGCCCCCGGTAGCGCAGCATCCGATCCCCGTCGACCAAGAGGTGCGCGCCTTGCACCCAGGTCTTGTAGGTGGCCACGCCGAAGTCGCGGGCGAGCCCGAACACGGCCTCGTGCTTCGGGGCCAGCCAGGCACCTCCTCGGTCCACCGCCGTACCGTCGGACAGGTGCTGGGTCCAGATTCGGCCACCGATCCGGTCGCGGGCCTCGAGGACGACGACCGATTTGCCGTTCTGGTGCAGCCGGAGAGCGGCCGAGAGCCCGGCGTACCCGGCGCCCACCACGCACACGTCGGCATCGATTCGCTCAGGCATGCGGGTTGCACCGTAATCCGGACCGGTACCGTCTGCCCCGGCCGAACCGTGGTGTCACGGGTTACGGGTTGACTGCGGTACGGAGCGGTCGGTCAACCGCGTCGTGGTGCGCCGCGGTCACCCATGGGCGACATGGTCGTTCGCCCGACGCTCCGAGAGCGCTTGGAGCCGGTCGACCGCTCGGCGATGCCCTCAGTTCGTCAGCAGGGTGTTCACGTTGCCGTGGAAGAGGCCGGGCGCCTGCTCGGGGAGGCACCCCATGCGGGCGTAGTCCTCGACGGGGGTGGCGGTTCCCTCGGAATGGGGGAAGTCGCTGCAACACATGAACAGGTCCCCGGACTTGGCCGTGAGGCGGGCGGGCTGCTCGTACGAGAACGATGCGACGCGCACCTGACGGTAGAAGTACTCGCTCGGCCTCAGCTCGAGTGGCGCCAGCGGGCGCCCGTTGAGCGCGGTCGTGAAGTCCCAGCCACCGTCGAGCATCAGCAAGTACTGGGGCACCCAGATCGAGGAGAGTTCCACGATCCCGATGCGCAGTCCCGGATGCCGTGCCAGGACCCCGTTGACGATCAGGTCGGTGACTGCGATCGCCGGCTGTACCCACAAGAAGATCGACTCGATCACCGGGACGAAGCTGTCATCGGGATCCGTGTAGAACGCTTCGTCGAGCACGCGGGGCTGATCCGCCACATGGAACACCGGCGTGATCCCATGGTGGACGAAAGCTGCCCACATGCGATCGTGGGCGGGATGGGACAAAGGGCGTCCCTCGATGGCCGCCGGAGCGATCATGGCGAGCCGGACGCCCGTGGAGGAGAGCTCAGCCAGTTGGGCCTCGATCCAGTCGGGGTCCCGCAGTGTCAGGTGCGCGACGGGATGGAGCCTTCCCTTGCCTTCAGACATTACGGTTCCGCACCACCGGTTCCACGCGGCCATGTTGGCTGTGAGCGCACGCAGGGACGTCGAGAGCCGACGCTCCCACAACAATCCGAAGTTCGGGAACACCACAGCCTCGTCGAGCCCCATCACGTCGAGGTGCCGGGCCCGGGCGGACGGGTCCCAGTAGTGGGCAGGCAGTGTGTCGTCGTAGTCGTACTCGGGGGGGAGCTGGGCGCGGCACCGCTGCCGGTGGTGTCCCAAGACGGCGGTGTCACCGGGGAACTGCACGTCGGCCACGTCGAGACGCTGTCCCCGCCACGTGAGCCACGGGTAGCCGAGGTCGTCATCGACGATGGCAAGTGCCTCGTCCCGGAGGTCGGGATCGATGTGGTCAGCCCACATCGTCCGGCTCTCGTACAGGTGCTGGTCCGAGTCGATGATGACCGTCACTCGCCCGCCTCCTCGTGCCCAGTATGGCCGATCGCTGACGGCGGTGTGAGAGCCGTGGTGGATGGCCGCAGAGCGCTCGGTGTGCCCTTTGCCCCGGTGGGCGATCGGCGCCCGCACCGGGTCCAGGATGGTCGCCATAGGTGGGATCGGGGCGGTAGGCAGGCTTCACGCCCTAAGGTGGAGGAGAGACGGGCTCGCCCACTCCGAGCGAGTCGAGTCCTTTGGTTCGGTGCCGGCGACGGCACGCGGACCGGGAGAAACCATGGCTTCATCTGAACAGCAGCAAATGGGAAACCGCCTCGACGAGCACCACCGCCCCGAGACCAATGGACGGATGTCCGTGTGCCGTCGATGCGGAGTCATCACCGACGGACCCGAAGGTGATCACGCCCCCCGTGAACGCGAACTGGCTCGCACGGGCCAATGGCTCGATACCCAAGCCCGCATCAGGCGCCTCGAGGGTGCGAAGGATCGCGTCAACAGGTAGGCCCGTCGGATTGGGAGCGTCCCGGACCGGGCGTTCCCATCCCTGGCACGAACGGTTCCTCCGGTTGCAAAGCGACATCCTCGTTCATGGAGCCGTCATCACGCGGACCCCTGGCGTTCACGTCCCATCCGTATCCTTTCGAGTAGCGGCAGCTACTTAGACGGGAAGGAGAACGTGGGCAGCATGCGAAACCTGATTCGACAGCTTGGCGTGTCGCTAGCGATCACACGATGGGCCCTCCGACCGTTCCGGCCCACCTGACGGTTCGCCCAGAGGTCGGCCGAGGTTCGCTCCTTGTCCTTGTCCGACCCCGGTGAGGTGGAGGAGTCGGCATCTAGAGGGCCCCCTTGGGTGTCGGCTCCTTTACCGCGTCGGCACGTCCCCGCCCGCCCTGGTGCGGGCGAGTCAGCGCATGTGGGGGAGCGCGGCGATCAAGCTGAGGGAGTCTTCACCACGGCCCGACAGCTCTCGCCGGGCGAACTCTCGCAGTGCCTCCTCGTGGGCCACGAGCAGTGCCGCGACGGCTTGGTCCTCGTCTCGGGCCAGCTCGCCGATGCGCTCGTAGAGTCCGAGGAACTGCGTGGTAATCGGCTCGAACGCGGCCAACAGATCCGACCAGGGCAGTGATGCGGCCGCAACGGCGAGGCTCTCGGCGTCGCGCTCGACCTGGGGGTCGGGGTCGGTGGGCAGGCCCTGGCGCTCCATGGCCGGGACGAGGGCGTTGCGGGTTCGGGCCTCCAAGAGCCGCAGGACGTCGAGCTTGTGGCGATGGTCCGGCGTCTCGACTCGTTCCGCCAGGCGCCCGAAGAGTCGTTCGCCCGACACCTCGCCTTGGTACGCCTTGATCCACAACGTGGAGAGGTCGTCGTCGGGTGAGAACACCGAGTCCACGGTGGGAGCGCTCGTGGTCGTGATCGACTCGTCCACGGCGCGCAATCTAGTCACTTGGCTTCCCCTGAACCTGCTGGCCTCGTCGAGGCACCGTCGAGCCGGTTCCGAGTCAAATGTCCGCGGTGGCGCCCAAGCCGGACGACCCGGTGCTAGGGCGGGCTGAGGCCGGACTTGGTGCTGCATCGGGTCGAGGGGCGGGGTCCGGTCGAGGGGGGCGATCGGGCCGAGGGGTGGGATCGGATCGAGAAGCGCGTGTGCCTCTGACGGTAGCGGTGAGCTCATCTCCGCTTATGGTCTCTTTTTCGAGCAGGACCTCGACGACGGCGTCCAGTGCGTCGCGGTTCTCGGTCAGCAGGGTTTGGGCGCGCTTTTCGGCTTCGACGAGCAGGCGGCTGACCTCTTCGTCTATGGCCCGTTGGGTGGCCTCTGCGTAGGGCCGGGTCGGGCCTAGGGGAGATCCCCCGAGGAACTGCGGCCCGTCCGGTCCGTAGCCGATGGGGCCGAGTCTGCTCGAGAGCCCCCATTCCCGAACCATTCGGATGGCGAGCTCGGTGGCCCCCGCCAGGTCGTTCGCCGCTCCGGTCGAGGCTTCGCCGAGCACCAGGACTTCGGCGGACCGTCCCCCCAGGCGGACGGCAAGCGAATCGTGGAGATAGCTCTCGGCGTAGAGGTGGCGTTCGTCCACCGGAAGTTGCTCGGTCACCCCCAGGGCCCGGCCCGAGGGCAGGATCGTGACCTTGGCGACCGGATCGGCGTGCTCGGAGAGCAGGGCGACGAGCGCATGACCCGACTCGTGCACGGCCACGGCGTGCTTCTCTTCGGGGAGCAGGGCGTTCGTCCCGTCGCGCCGCCCCAGGATGATCCGGTCGCGGGCTTCGTCGATGTCTTGGGCGTCGATGACGTCCCGGTTGTGTCGCACCGCCACGATGGCGCCTTCGTTGATGAGGTTGGCGAGATCGGCACCGGAGAATCCCGGCGTGGCCCGGGCCACGGCGTCGAGGTCGACGTCTTTGGCGAGGTGCTTGCCCTTGGCGTGGACGGCCAAGATCGCCGCCCGCTCAGCCTGGTTGGGCAGCGGGATCTCCACCTCACGGTCGAAACGCCCGGGCCTGAGCAAGGCGGGGTCGAGGATCTCGGGACGGTTCGTGGCCGCCATGACCACTACGCCGGTGCCCGGTTCGAAGCCATCCATCTCAGCGAGGAGCTGGTTGAGGGTCTGCTCGCGCTCGTCGTTGGACACGATCGACCCGCCCCGGCGCTGGCCGATGGCGTCGATCTCGTCGATGAAGATGATCGCCGGAGCCCGCTTGCGGGCGTCGGAGAAGAGGTCGCGCACCCGCGACGCACCGACCCCGACGAACAACTCCACGAAGCTCGACCCGGTGAGAGCGAGGAAAGGAACCTCCGCCTCCCCGGCGACGGCTCTCGCCATGAGGGTCTTCCCCGTGCCGGGCGGGCCCACCATGAGGACGCCGCGTGGGCCCACCGCCCCGGCCCGGGAGTAGCGCTCGGGGTTCTTCAAGAAGTCCACGACTTCCACGACCTCGCGTTTGGCCCCCTCGTAGCCGGCCACGTCGGCGAATCGGGTCGACGGTCGGGACTCGTCGTAGACCTTGGCCTTCGAACCCCCGAAGCCCATGACGCCGCCCGACAACTGCTTGCGCGAGCTGCGTCCTATCCACAAGAACAACCCGATCAGGAACAGGAAGGGCAGGAACGACAACAGGTCGTCGACGAGACTCGACGACGAGCCCACGCCGGTGACGGCCACTCCATGCGACTTCAACGTCGGCGCCAGCGAGGTGTCGTTGATGGCCACCGGGACCTGGCTGGTGTAGTTGCCCCCCTTCTTGAGGGCTCCGGTGACGGCGCCGGTGGGGTTGATGGACGCGGTACGGACGTTCTTGGCGTCGACCTCGGAGAGGAACTTCGTATACGAGAAGTTGTGTGTAGGCGTCGTCGACGTGTGCGGCGCGAACAGGAGCAGGAGCGTGGCCACCAGCCCGATCGGAAGGAGCCATGCCCGCCATCGCGGCGGTGGAGGAGGCGCCGGAGCGGGGGGACGATCCCGCGAAGGACCCGGCTTGGCCGGAGTGGTGGCGTGGCGAATACGCAGCGACATGGGCAAGGCCTCCCTTGGGCCCGGAACGCGACTTAGGCGAAGCGGCCGCCTATCGCACACCGCGACGGCGGGCGCTGGGCGACCGAAGTTCTACCCGGTCAGGAGGTCGCGTGCACCGGTGTCCGACGAGGGGTGGCGGAGCTTGGACATCGCCCTGGCCTCGATCTGACGGATCCGCTCCCGGGTGAGGTTGAAGTGCTGACCAACCTCCTCCAGGGTCCGCGGCTCGCCACGGTCGAGTCCGAAGCGCAGGCGCAGGATGCTGGCCTCGCGGTCGTCGAGTGGGGCCAGGAGCTCATTGATCTCGTCCACGAGGAGCGCCTCGGCGGCGTGGTCGAACGGCGATGTGGCGTTGACGTCGGCCACCACGTCACCGAGGTCCGCATCTCCGTCTTCGCGCAGGGGCTCGGACAGCGAGAGAGGCTCTGAGCGCCAGCGCAGGACGTCGGTCAGAGTCTCGTACGACAGCGTGGTCTCGAGCGCCAGTTCGTCCACGGTGGGCTGGCGGCCCAGCTTCGACTCCAAGAAGCCCTGGGCCTTTTGCACCGCGCTCAGCATGTCGCCGGCATGGACGGGCAGGCGGATGGTGCGCCCCGTGTTGGCGATGCCCCGGGTGATGGCCTGGCGGATCCACCACGTGGCGTAGGTCGAGAACTTGAAGCCCTTGCGCCAGTCGAACTTCTCCACGGCGTGGATGAGACCGAGGTTCCCCTCCTGGACCAGGTCGAGGAGGGGAAGGCCTGACGCCTGGTACTTCTTGGCGATGGACACCACGAGCCGGAGGTTGGACGACACGAAGGTCTGCTGGGCGGCGGCGGCGGCGTATTGGATGCGCTTCAGCTCGCGCTTCTTGGCCGGAGTGTGCTTCAAGGCGGGGTCGGCGAGCGCGGCGGCGGCCTCATGGCCGGCTTCGATGGCTTGTGCCAGTCGCGCCTCATCGTCCTTGGTGAGCAGGGGATACCGTCCGATGTCCCTCAGGTAGAGCTTGACGAGGTCGGCGTCATCGCCATCCCCACGCTTCATCGCCATCAACGTCTCCTTCTGGTCACCGTCGCTTTACGCCGGCGATTCGGCACCCGGATGTGGGCGCCCTGTCCTGTCTTTTCTCCGCTGTCCCCGGGGGATGGGACTGTCACTGCGGCTTCCTTGTCGCTGCGACGAAGATCGGACCCCATACTGCGGTCACGCGAAGCACGGCATCTGGGTGTTCGGCTCGATCGAGTGTGTGTCCGGGACCACCGGCGCCCCTCCCGAACGTCCTGGTTGCTCGTTTCTGTATTGGTTTCGGTTAGGACTTCCGAGCAGGTCACCCCCGGGTTCGGACCGAAAAAACGGTCCCAAAACCGGCCCTGGGGTGACGACTCCCAGTCATTCTATCGAAAAACGCCGAACCACCTACTCCCACAGCCCGCCATCGCCGGGCATATCGGGGTCGAAGGGGTCATTTAGCCCCTTCGAGGACCTCACTCCTGGCTCTTGGCTCTTGGCTCTTGGC
>Ga0116215_1002579_pt1 | contig 11110 bp, 10 predicted proteins | sample Sb_taG_7_FD_89698 | JGI IMG/M metagenome (GOLD analysis project Ga0116215, IMG submission 89698) | Peat soil microbial communities from Weissenstadt, Germany - Sb_50d_2_FS metaG | ecosystem: Environmental > Terrestrial > Soil > Wetlands > Peat | place: Germany: Weissenstadt | collected 2010-09-21 | reverse complement strand
GCTGCACCCTTTCTGCTCTTCCTAGCCGTGCTGGCCTGCTCAGGCCCGGTGCCCGCTCAGGCCAAGGCAGCACCACGCCGTGCCGCCTGGCCTGAACGTAACTACACGGAAAAACACGGTCAATAGCGATCCTGAATGGTTACTGAGAAATAACTGACAGGTAACACCCAACACAGGCAGGCCCGGCGTGCGGCTGACCGGATTGGCGGGCGGCGGGAACCGGCGATCGCCATCCAGCGTCCAAACTGGAGTGAGCGGGTGGCCGCGGCGCAGTGCGGTCGCGATCTGATGGGAGGCAGGAATGCGCGGAATGTCGCAGGTCGCTACGGCAGTTGTGATTGCGGCTTCGGTCCTGGCAGCCGGTTGCGGCCTGCAGTCGAGCACGGCGTCAGGTCCCGCCGTCGCCGCTCCATCCGCGAGGCCTCAGACCACCTGCGTGACGCCGAAACTGGCCGCGCCCGGTCGGACATTCACGATCACGGACAAGGACAACGGAAAGGTTTTCTGCCTAGTCACCGGCACCGGAGTGTTCGTTTTCCTGCATGGCACGCCCGCCCGTATGTGGACTCATATTCGTCCCGATTCGACGATCATCCAGCCGCGGCCAAGCGGTGTGATGATGCTGGCGCTCGGGGTGACCGGGGGTTACTTCGTGGCTACCCGCTTTGGCCAGGCCACCCTTACCTCGACGCGCGCTCCCTGCGTGGCCGGCTCGGGGTCCGCCGCGCCGCCGACCGTGCCTTGCACTGCGCCATCCCTCTTCCGGGTGACGCTGGTCATCCGGGGCAGGGCCTGACTCAGTGACCGCGGAAGGCCTCCTCCAGCCACCATGAGCCGTGCTCGGCGGTGACCTTGGCGTGGATCAGCAGCGGAGCATCCCGCGGCCCGTCCAGCCAGGACCGGACCGGGCCGAGGTCGCCGACGCCGCGCACGGTCAGCGCCGTGGCGCCGAACCCGCGCCCGATCTCGGCGATGTCGGCGGGCGGGAACCGCACGGTATCCAGTGGATATCCGTCCGGCCCGAAATGATGCACCTCGGCACCGTAGGCCTCATCGTCATAAACCACGATGACCATCGGCAGCCGCAGCCGAACCGCGGTCTCCAGCTCGCTGACGCCCATCAGCGCTCCGCCGTCGCCAAGCGCCGCGACGGTCAGCCGATCCGGACGGGCGATTGCCGACCCGATCGCCGACGCGAGGCCGAGGCCGACCGACTGGTAGGCCTGAGTGAAGCAGAACCCGTCGGCGTCTGGCACCGACAGGTACATGCTCGGGTAGCCCATGAAGTTACCCGAGTCCACGGCGACGATCCGGTCGGCGGGCAGCAGGTCATCGAGCGAGATGGTCAGGCTCCTCGGATCGATCCTGCCGTCGCCGCTCTCGTCCGAGTAGGGCACGTCGCGCCAGCGAGCCTCGCGCGCGATCCGGTCACGCAGCTCCGCCGAACGGTAGCCGGCCTCGCCTTGCTGGCCAGCCGCGCCCTGCTGCTCGGCCGCGCCGTCCTGGCCAGCCGCGCTGCCTGATCCGCCGCGCAGCAGCTCGGTCACGGCGCGGGCGGTCAGCCGGACATCGCCGGTCACGCCTAGCTGCACCGGATGGTGCCCGCCGAGCGCGCTCGCGTCGTCATCGACCTGGACGACGGTCGTTCCCGGCCCGATCAGGTTGCCGTGCCGCAGCGTCCACATGTTCAGCGAGCAGCCCCAGCCCACGACGAGATCCGCGCCGCGGATCAGCTCGGCTGTCAGCGGCGAGGCAAATCCGCCGCTCACGTCCAGGTCCCACGGGCTGCCGCGGAACAGACCCTTAGCCGCCGCTGAGGTGGCGAGCAGCGCGCCGCAGTCCTCGGCTAGCTTTTCGAGATCACGGCGGGCATCGGCGCCGCGGGCGCCCCGGCCGGCGATGAACACCGGGTGGCGGGACCTGGACAGCTGATCGGCGAGTTCAGCGACGGCCTTGGCGGTGGGAGCCACTGCGGCAGGCCGCTCTGGCCTGCCGATCGTCGGCAGCGTGCACTCACCCGCCTGGACATCGAGCGGCAGCGCCAGCAACACGGTCCGGCGCTCCCAGGCTGCCGTCCGGTACGCACGCACCGTGTCGTCAACCGCGAAGCCGGGGGAATGCAGCCGCGCTGGAACCGCGCCGACCGCCGTCGCGATCGCGGCAACGTCGATCCGGAAGTTCGATCGGACAGCTCCGGCTGCGACATCGGCGGCCAGCACCAGCAGCGGCGTGCGACTCTTGGCCGCCTCGGTGATGCCGGTCAGCGCGTTGGTGAGCCCTGGTCCCTGATGCACGGACACAATGCCCGGCTTGCCGGTCATCCGCGCCCAGGCATCAGCCATGCTGGCGGCGCCGCATTCATGCCTGGCGGCTACATACCGGGCACCGCGCGCGATCAGCGCATTGGTGACGTGGAAGTTGCCACTGCCGACGAGGCCGAAGACGGTGTCCACGCCAAGCTCGGCTAGCGTGTCCGCTACCGCCTCGCTGACCAGCATTAGGAGCGCTCCACCAGGGCAAGCACTCGACACGGGCTGCCGGATCCGCCGCTGATCGGCAGTGGGCTCGCGATCACAACCGCGCCGGTGGCCGGCAAGGCGGCCAGGTTCTGCAGCTGGGTGAGCCCGTACTTGCCCGCACCGAGCAGCATGGAATGACACGGGAACGGCGGGTCGAACGAGTGGGCTGCGCCCGCATCGGTGCCGACTGTCTCCACGCCAACCCCGATCACCGGGGCCTCCTCGGCCAGCCAGCGGGCACATTCCACCGACATGCCAGGCGTGTGCGGGCCAGTTTCGTTCGCGTTCAGGAAATCCTCCTGGCTCTGCGACCTGGCATCCCAGCCGGTCCGGTACAGCAGCCACCCGCCGTCCGGCAGTGCGCCGTGCTCGGACTCCCACTGCCTGATGTGGTCGACGTGGAGCAGGAAATCGGGATCGGCGGCCGACTGCGCGCTGAAGTCAAGCACCACGGCTGGCCCGATCAGCCTCGACACGGGTACCTGCGCGACGTCATCACCATCGCGGCCGGTCACCCAGTGCACCGGCGCGTCGAAGTGAGTGCCGTTGTGCTCGCCCATCTGGATGTCATTCCAGTACCACGCCGGGCCTGCCTCGTCGTACCTGCTGATCTGGTGCAGGCTGAATGTCGCCGTGTTCTTGAACGGCTCGGGCAGCTTGATCACGGGGGTGGTCGAATCGAGTCGGGCGGTGAGGTCGATGACCTCGATCGTGGCTGAGCGTAGCGCGGCAAGGAGCGCGTCGAGCACGGGCATGAGGTTCCTCCAGTCCGTCGAGGTGGGGCACATTCTGCACAGGAGTACTAGCCTGCCGCAGCCTGTCCCCGCTGTGCAGGCTAGTACGCCGCTTTCGGCGCGTTGAGCCCAGCCGTCCCACCCGCCGGATCACGTCACGGCGCAGCGGCAACTGCCAGTCACGCTCGGTCAGTCGTCGGGCACCCGGATGGCACGGGGCCAGCCCGGCGCCTCGGGAACATCGTCTCCGAGCAGGCCGACGACGACGCGCATGCCACGGGGCGGCTCGTCGGGCCACGGCGTAAACCCGTCGGTGAGCACGACGGTGACAGCCGGCCTGGGGCGAAGCGCAGCCGCGGCCGCGATGCCGGCCCCCATGTCGGTCCCGCCTGCGCCGATCAGCTCCACCTGGCGCGCCGAGCGCAAGCACCAGGGTGAGCAGCTGCAAGGCAGCAGTTCGACCGTCAATCTCGATCGGAACCTCAGCCCCGACGCTGACCGCGAGGAACGGTCCGGTCGGCAGTCTGGTCACTGTCGGCCTGCGCTGCTGGCCTGGCCGGCCGCGCCACAACTCGGCTCGTCTTCATCCGCGTCGCCTGTGCCAGCGGGCGAGTGATCTGACCCGCCGCAGCTGCGATGGGCCGGATCGCGCGGGCCGCGAAACGCAGCGGGGCGGCGAAGTCGCGCGGCAGCGGCTGTTCATAGCGAGGCAGCGATAATGCGTGCCGCAATTCAGTCTCGGCCAGCAGCCGCAAGTGCAACTCAGCCCGCTCCGCGATGTTGGCGGCCCCGGCGCTGGGATCCTCCGCTGGAGTCATGCGTGCCTCCGCCGTGCTCCGGCCATCCGGCCGTCAGCACGCTTCCAAGGATGCCAGGTGTGGCGCAGTGCCTCAGGGCCGCCAACGCTCGGCCACCGCCGCGCGCGGGCCGGTGTGACGTAGGCGCGTGGGGGTGGAGCGGCCGTGCGGGAGCAGTGACGGCCGACTGCGAAGGCACTAGCGGTCGAGTGCGAAAACGCGGGCCGCATTGCCGCCCCAGGCGGCGGCGACCTGGTCCGGCGTGCAGCCCGCCTCGAGCAGGACCTTCTCGAGCGCACGGGCGTTGGCCTCCACGCTGGGTACGCCAGGCCAGTCGGTTCCGAAGATCATCTTGTCCGCGAGCCGGCCCAACGACTTGCCGTAATAGTCGGGCAGCCGCTGCGGCGGCAGGCCAGAAACCTCAAGCCAGACGTTGGGCTTCATCAGCGCGACGAACGCAGCCTGGTCATACCACCAGCCTCGGCCGCCGTGCGCCAGCACGACAGTTAGGTCTGGGAAATCGCGGAACACGTCGTCGAGCAGGATCGGGTCAGCGTAAGAGTTCGCCGAACCAGCGAAGGTCGAGGTTCCGCAGTGCACGATCACCGGCAGCCTGCGCTGCTCCGCCCAGGCGTATGCCGGATACAGCATCCGATCCCGCGCCTCGAAGCCGCCGTGCACCGGGTGGATCTTGACGGCCACGGCCCCGAGCTCAACCTGCCTGGCCAGCTCGGCTGCCACCGGATAGTGCAGGTGCGGGTTCAGGCTGGCCACCGGGCGGAACCTGACCGGGTTGGCCGCCACCAGCGGCAGCAGGTCCTCGATCGGCTGGGTCCCGGTCACCTTCGGGCTGTACTCGGTGAAGAGCAGCACGCGGTCGGCGCCCTGGCCGGCGAAATGCTCGTCAAGCGCGGCGGGCAGCGGCGTGCCGTCGGCGTCGAAGAGCTCGCCGAGCGGCATCCGAGCGCCGAACTGCCGCGCCCAGTCCTGCCAGTCACCGGACAGCGTCGCCAGCCGCGCCACATGCACGTGAGAGTCAACAAGCAGTCGGCCGTCCAGCATCAGAGCACCTTCACTGGGCTTACCGGTCAGAATCGCACGTAGTCGTACTCGACCGGCAGATCGTTGATGCCGACCGCTGGCGGCGCGAGCCAGCCGGCGAAGCTGCCAGCCTCGTAGTGCGGCACCATCAGCTCGGCAACCCGAGCGCGGTCCTCGTCGGTCGGTAGCCAGTGCGCGGCCTGCCGCTGCCAGCCCACCTGGTCAAGCAGTTCGCCGCCCGGGCTGATGAAATGCCCGGCGTAGGTGCCGACCTTCCGGTTGAACCCGACGTGTGGCAGGACCAGTCGCTCGTCCACCCCGGCCCGCTCAAGCTCGGCGTTCCAGCGTCGCAGCCCCCGCTCGCAGTCCGCCACGTACTCGTCCCGCAGGTCCAGGTTGAGCGCGGTCAGCGCGGGGACCGGCCGCACCGAAAGCATCCCGTCGGCCACCACCGGGGCCTGCGCGGTGGCGTCGGTCAGCAGGTGATCGTCCTGCCTCCTGGTCTCCATCCAGCGGCCCTTGAGCCCGGCAGTGAAATAGGCCGCCGCGTTGGATGACGTCTCCGAGCCGAACAGGTCGAGCGAAAGCGAGAACTGCAGGTTGAGGTATTTCTGGATGACCGAAAGCGGAATCGCGCCGAACTGCCAGAGGCCGTCGGTGCCGTGGGCAGCCATCAGCTGTGCAGTCCGCTGCACGATCCGCTGCACCCCGGTGGTGCCCACGAACATGTGGTGCGCTTCTTCCCGCAGCATGAACTCACAAGTCCTGGCCAGCGGATCGAAGCCGGACTCCTTCAGCGTGCCTAGCTGGTACTTGCCGTCCCGGTCGGTGAAGTAGGTGAACATGAAGAAGGACAGCCAGTCGGTGGTCTCCTCGTTGAACGCGCCAAGAATCCGCGGTGTGTCCGGGTGACCGGAGTGCCGCCGCAGCAACTGCTCGGCCTCCTCCCGCCCGTCCCGGCCGAAATAGGCGTGCAGCAGGTACACCATCGCCCAGAGATGGCGTCCCTCCTCGACGTTCACCTGGAACAGGTTGCGCAGGTCGTACAGGCTCGGCGCGGTAGCGCCCAGATGCCGCTGCTGCTCGACCGAGGCAGGCTCGGTGTCGCCCTGGACCACGATCAGCCGCCGCAGCTCGCTGCGGTACTCGCCGGGAACTTCCTGCCAGGCGGGCTCGCCCTTGTGCCGGCCGAAGCCGATCTGCCGTGGCTCGCCCCGCTCGGACAGGAAGATGCCCCACCGGTACTGCTCCATCGGCACCCGGTCCCAGCTGGCCCAGCCGTCGCGGCCGATCGCGACAGCGGTCCGCAGGTACACGTCCTTCGTCGGCAGCGACGGGCCGAGTGCGCGCCACCAGTCGAGGAACCTGGGCTGCCAGGACTCGAGCGCGCGCTGCAGCCTGCGGTCGGTGGCCAGGCCGACATTGTTCGGGATCCGCTCGGTGTAATCGATCACGCTGACCGGCCCGTCGGGCTGGGGCGCGGCTCCGACGATGTCGCCGTCCGCTGTCCGGACCTCACCAGTAGTCATGCTCAGACCCGCTTCCGGTCGTATTCGGCGCGCTGCCCGGTCCCGTACCGGCGCAGGGCACCGGTTGGACCCGACGCGTTCGGTCGGAGGAAGATCCAGTTCTGCCAGGCCGAGAGCCGCCCGAGGATTTTCGTTTCTGCAGATTCTGGTCCGGCATAGCGCAGATTGGCCTCCATGCCGGTGAGCGCGTCGGGGGAGAAGCCTGCCCGCTCGGCTACCAGCAGCCTGACCTCGTCCGGCCAGTCGAGATCATCGGGCGCCGAGGTGATCAGGCCAAGCTCGGCGGCCGCCGCCGCGGTCAGCGCCGTGCCCGCGGCGGCGACGGCGGCTCCCAGCGCGCCGGAATCGGGGCCGAACCTGATCGCCAGCCTGGTCTGGCCGTTTGCCGCTGGCAGCGGTCCGGCGTTCATCGGACCGAGGATCAGCACGGCCGGGTCCTGGTCGTCGTCGAAGACGCCGTCAAGCATGTACTGCCGGTCGGCGGCGAACGCGAGCTCAGCCAGCGTCCCGGCGAAGCAGCTGCCCGGTTCGATCAGCGCGATCAGGGACCGGCTAGTGGCGTCGAGCCGGCGCAGCGTCCGCTTCCACAGCCCGATGATCTCGGCGGCCAGCCAGTCGTCGGACCCGGCAAGCAGCTCGTCGGTGGCGAGCACGGCGGCCGGGTCGCCGGTCGTCTTGATCAGCCAGGTACCGAGCTCGGGCTCGGCGAACCGCAGCCTGCTGATGGCGTCATCAAGCTCGCGGGCCGCGGCCAGCGGCCAGGCCGCCGCCCCGGCGGCGTGCAGGTCGGCCAGATCTGCTGGCGCGGCGCTGGGACCGGTGATGATCAGCGTGGCGGTCGCGGCCCGGCGGTCGAGCTCGACCCGGACCTGCGCATAGACGATCGTGTCTTCCGTTTCATAACAATTCAGCGGGACCAGATCGACGCCAGCACCGTCGGTCACCGCCCGGGCTGACCGCGCTGCCGACTGCTTCGCTAGCTCGCGGGTGGCCGCATCGAACTCGCTCGGCCTGGCGATCTGGTCGACCAGCCGCCAGGCGAGCGCCCGCTCGCCGCGGATCCCCTCGGCCGTGGTCGCGAACACATCGGCCAGGTCGCGGCGGACACCCCGCTTATCGGTCAGCCTCGTCAGTCCACCGGTCCCTGGCAGCACGCCGAGCAGCGGCACCTCGGGCAGGGCCACCACCGACGACCCGTCGTCGGTCAGCAGGATCTGATCGCAGGCCAGCGCGAGTTCATAGCCGCCGCCGGCCGCGGTGCCGTTCAGCGCGGCGAGGTAGACCTGGCCAGAGCAGCTGGTGGCGTCCTCGATGGCGGCGAGCGTCTCGTTGCAGTACTTGCAGAAATTGACCTTGAAGGAGTGCGCCGACTGAGCCAGCATGCCGATGTTCGCTCCGGCGCAGAACATCCGGTCCAGGCTGCTGGTCAGCACGACCGCTCGCACCGACGGATAACTGAACCGGAGCCGCTGCACGGCGTCGTTCAGCTCGATGTAGACGCCGAGGTCGTAGCTGTTCTTCTTGAGCTCGTAGCCGGGCACGATGCCGCCGTCCGGCGCTGTCTCCAGAACGAGAGTGGCCACCGCGGCAGCCTGGTCGATCTCCATCCGCCAGTGCCGGTACCGCTCCGGACTGGTGGCGAACGACAGCCGCTCGCTGGTCTGCATGCCGGGCATGGGAATCTCCTGGTGCCGCGCGCGTTCCTACCAGTGTCGCATGACCGGCCCTGACCCCCGCCGAGCCTCTAGAATGCGGTATCCGGCCATCCGCCTGCCGGGCTCAGGTCCACGGCCGGCCTGTCCGTCAACAACTAGAGGCTTCAACATGCGCTGGTCCCAGCTGCACATCCCCACGTTGCGTGAAGATCCCGCCGACGCCGACGCCGCCAGTCACCGGCTGCTGCTGCGGGCCAGCTTCATCCGCCAGCTGATGGCAGGTCACTACAGCCTGCTGCCGCTCGGCGTGCGGGTCCGGGCCAGGGTGATGCAGATCATCCGCGAGGAGATGGACCGGATCGGCGGGCAGGAGTTCCTGCTGCCGTGCATGCAGCCTGCTCAGATCTGGGAGAAGACCGGCCGCATTGCGGTGATGGGCGAGGAGATGTTCCGGCTGCGCGATCGGCGTGGTTCGGAGATGGTGCTCGGCATGACGCACGAGGAGATCTTCGCCACGCTCGCGCTCGAGTTCGCCTCTTACCGGGAGCTGCCGCAGTTCTGGTACCAGTTCCAGACCAAATTCCGGGATGAGCCGCGGCCGAAGAGCGGCCTGCTGCGGGTCCGGGAGTTCACCATGAAGGACTCCTACAGCTTCGACGTCGACGAGGCTGGCCTCGACGCCTCGTTCGAGGCGCACCGGGAGGCCTATCAGCGGATCTTCGCCAGGCTGGGGATACCCGCCTTCGCCGCGGAGGCATCGAACGGGACGATGGGCGGCAGTGACTCGCTGGAGTTCATGTGCCCGTCACCGGCCGGCGAGGACCTGGTGGCACGCTGCCCGAGCTGCGGTTATGCGGCCAACCTGGAGAAGGCAACCTCGGCGCTTGCGGCGATGGAGGATCTGGACTCGCCAGCAGCGCCTGCCCGGCTTGACACGCCAGGTGTGCGCACGATCGAGGACCTGGCGGTCAGCTACGGACTGCCGGCCGACCGTCAGATCAAGACGCTGGTGCAGATCGTGGACGGGAAGCTGACCTTGGTACTGCTCCGCGGCGACCATCCGCTCTCCGATCAGAAGCTGGTCGACGCGACCGGCTCAGCGATGATCCGGCCGGCTCTGGCCGACGAGATTCAGGCCGCACTCGGGGCGCTGCCCGGCAGTCTGGGCGCGGTCGGGGTGACCGATTATCCGGTGATCGCCGACCTGGCGCTGCGCGGCAGGCGCAATCTGGCGACCGGGGCGAACATCGACGACGTGCACCTGACCGGCGTTGATATCGAGCGGGACATCACCGTGACCGTCTGGGCCGATCTGCGCGAGGTTACCGAGGGCGAACCCTGCCCGCGATGCGCTACCCCGCTCGATCTCATCCGGGCGATCGAGGTTGGGCACATCTTCAAGCTCGGCCGCAAGTTCACCACGGCGCTCGGCGTCACCGTCGCCGGGCCCGACGGCGGCACGATTACCCCGATCATGGGCAGCTACGGCATCGGCGTGGAGCGCGCGATCGCGGTGCTCGCTGAGGTGCATCATGATGACGCCGGCCTGACCTGGCCGGTGTCGGTCGCCCCGGCGGAGGTGACCGTGCTGCTGCTCAGCCTCAGGGACGACGCGGCGAAGACCACCGCCGAGGAGCTGTACGCAAGTCTGCTCGAGGCTGGCGTCGATGCGCTCATCGATGACCGGGATGTTCGGCCCGGCGTGAAGTACGCCGACGCCGAACTGACCGGAATCCCGTTCCGGATCAGTGTCGGTAGCCGTGACCTGGCCGACGGCGTGGTGGAGATCACTAGCCGGGCGACCGGCGAGAAGGAGCGAGTCGCGGTTGCTGAGGCGGTGGCGCACGTGCGGGACTTGGTGGCGTCAGCGGGCTGATCGGCCGGCCCGCCGGCTCCTCAGCACGTCGACCGGCCAGCGGGCTGACCTGGGTCTGCCGCGCTGGCCGGTTCGGCGGTTAGGTCCGCGCTACCTGCCTTGGGTTAGCTGTGCGGAGGTTGACTGTATTAGCGGAGGTTGACTGTATTAGCTGTGCGGTTCGATCCTGGTCAGCGTTCGGCCGCGGCCTTGGAGCTACTGTCCGGCTGGTCACGGTCAAGCGCGCGAAGCAGCGGGTGCGAGGCTTCGACCAGCCTCTCGTTGCGGCTGTCCAGCGCAGCCCACCGCTGGCTGCTGTCCGAGGTACTAGTTCCCGACATTACGCCTCCCGCAATTACCCACCGCGCCGCAGGCCATACCGGCCGTTTCGACGCTCTCACTATTAAGAGACGCTCCCGACGTGGCGACGGCCTTAAATTCGTGTAACGAACCGACAACTCTTAGCGATCATTGGGCCGGCCGCGGCTCTCAGGTCCCGTATCGCAGGATCACCGCGGTGGTCTTGCTCGAGCTGAACGAGGTGCGGCTGTAACCGATGGCGAACACGACGGTGCTGTTAGGTGCGTGCGCCGCGCCGTCCAGGGAAAGGTGCAGTGGCTTGATCGGCAGGCTGACGTTCTGCAGCGTGCCGCCGGTGAAGCGCAGCATGCTGCCCTGGCCGGGGAAGCCGGTATTGACCGGTATCCACAGGCCGCCCCGGCCGTCGCCAACGATCGCTTCGGGCTGGCCGGTGTTCTTGGTCGCGGCTCGCTGCCACGTCGTGCCGTTGTAGTGCAGCAGCAGCGGCGGTCCGCCAACGTCCTGGGTGTTGCCGCTGGCCAGCGCCCACACGTTCCTGGCCGTGACAGCCAGGATGCCGACCAGCCCGTAGTGGGAGAATATTGTGTTCTTAGGCAGCAGCTTGGCCACCGAGGTCTTCGCCCAGCGGTGACCGTTCCAGTGCGCCACGCTCGTGCTGC
>Ga0116215_1002576_pt1 | contig 11111 bp, 12 predicted proteins | sample Sb_taG_7_FD_89698 | JGI IMG/M metagenome (GOLD analysis project Ga0116215, IMG submission 89698) | Peat soil microbial communities from Weissenstadt, Germany - Sb_50d_2_FS metaG | ecosystem: Environmental > Terrestrial > Soil > Wetlands > Peat | place: Germany: Weissenstadt | collected 2010-09-21 | reverse complement strand
GCCGCCATCCTAGCAAGCCGAGGCCACAGCTCGCCATGCGCGGAAAGCCGCGCTTCGCCGCCCCAACCGATAGGGATGCGCCGTCTAGTCGCCGCCGCGGCGCTCCGCGATCCACTGGCCGGCGCATTGGCCGGTGCTGGTGCGCCAGCGTCCCGACCCCGCGTTTCCGGACAATCGGCCGGTGCCGCTGGCGGATTGGCCTTTCTCGGACACCGTCACGCGGGTCGCACCGTTCGGCGCCACGGAGCCATTGACCCGGTAGCTTTGATCGTCGCCGTAGACGCGGCCTCGCGCCACGCGCACGCCGTAGCGCAGCGAGCTCGGGCAATTGCCGTACTGGGTGTAGATCGTCACACTCCATGAGCCGTCATGGTTATCGGCTGCTCGCGCGACGAGCGGGATGGCTGCAACAAGCGCAGCGGCGATTGCGGCTGCGGTAACGACGCCCCCTAGCTTCCTCATCAGTTCGCTCCGGTTTTTGCAGGGTCGGTAGGTTGTGCTGTTGGTCGGCCTGGATAGGCCGGCGGTTCATTGGCAAACGGCGTTGCGCTCTTGCCCAGGTTTTCGCCGAGCTGGAACAGAGCGGTCATATAATCGGGATCGAACGGGCCGCGGCTCGGCGCGTTGAAGCCCGCCGGAATGCTGGCGATGTTGAATTCGACGCCGCTGCGCTTCGCCGCCAGATACGCGCGATCGATCATCAGCCTGGTATCGGCCTTCACCGCGGCGCCGACCGTAGCGGTGAGGATCGACGGTGTCGAGCGCGTGACGATCTGAAAGTCCGGCTGCAGCCCGGTATTGATCACGACATAGAGCGCCGTCGCCGGCAGGCGATAATCGGAGGTCGCCGCCATTGCCGCGGCCGGGGCGACAAAGAACTGGCCGCCGACGCCGCCGTCGACGTGCATTTCCTGGAATTTTTTGCCGTTGGCTTCGACGTTGATCAGCACCGGTGGAAAGCCGCCGGGAATGGCGCTCGAGGCCAGCAACACGCGGCGGAACAGAGCGAGCGCGACGTCGCCGCCATTCTTGTCGGCAGCATGGGCGGCGATGGCGCCCATGTTCCACACCACCGAGCGCTCGGCGTCGAGATCGGTGGTGACGACGAACAGGCGCCGGCCGCTGTTGTGGGCGGCGGCGACATCGGCGAGCAGCGCCGGCGTGATCTGTTTGGCGATCAAATCCTTCAGCGGCCAGGAATCGACGAAACTATCGCCGGTATTGCCGACCTCGAAAACGTCGGCCGCCGTGATCTTGGTGTAGGCTGAGCGCAGTGCGTCGTCATAGCGCGGCCCGGCAAAGATGAACGGCGCCATCAGCGCGCCGGTGCTCACGCCGGTGACCACCGCATAATCCGGCCGATGGCCGGACTCGCTTAATCCCTTGAGCAGGCCGGCGCCGAACGCGCCGTCGGCGCCGCCGCTCGACAGCGCCAGCCACGGCCCGGGCTGCGGCGGCAAGGCGGCGGTGAAATCCGCCACCGAATCCGCCCAGAAGCGCGCGTCCGGCATGCCGGGAATTGCGGCGGCAACCTCGTCGGCGGCCGTGAACGGGATGCGCGGCGGCGGTTGCTTGGCCTGGGGTTGCGCCTGAGCCGCCGGCGCTTTGGCCGGCGCACCTTTACGGGCAGGTGCTTTAAGGGCCGGTGCGCTGCGATATTGGTCGGTTGTGGGCTGGGCCGCGAGCGGCGCCGGCACAAGCAACGGCACCGCAAGGAGTGCAGCAGCCGTATAAACGTACCATCGTGCCATTTTCGCCATGTCTTATTGCGCCATGTCTTATTGGGTGTCCCGCAATCAACGGAAGGTTCGGGTCCCGTTCAGTCCCGGTCGCAAAACACGATGGCCCAAAAAACTGTGGCCCAAGACGGTCAGCAAATAGGGCCGTCCTTCGCCAAGATCAATCGGGCAGTGGTGATGTCGCATATGAGCCTAGAAAGCCCCGCCGGGCGCCGCAATGGCTGCCCAAAGCCTATCCACGGTTACGCATTTGTCATGGTTTTGGATCAGGCATGCCGATCGGCGACGAATTTTGCTCCTTCGATCAGAATTGCGGCTGACGGTCCGAACGGCGCCAGAGCCTGCTCGGCTTCGGTGACGAGTTCTTTCAATCGCGCCTTGGCCGCCGGTACGCCCAGCACGCTCACCAGGGTGGCCTTGCCGGCGGCGGCGTCCTTGCCGGTCTGTTTGCCGACCAGCGCCGGATCGCCTTCGAGATCGAGCAGATCGTCGGCGATCTGGAACGCCTGGCCGACCGCCGTGCCGTAACGCTCCAGCGCCGCGCGCTGCGCCGGCGTCGCCGCGGCCAAAATGCCGCCGGCCTGGCAGGCGAAGCGCAACAGCGCGCCGGTCTTCATCGCCTGCAAAGTGCGCACGTCTTTCTCGCTGAACTCGAGCGCGGCGCGGCTTTGCACGAAGCGGCCCTCGGCGGCGAGATCGAGCATCTGGCCGCCGGCCATGCCGCCGACACCGGAAGCGCGCGCCAGCGCCGTGACCAGCTCGATGCGCACGCCCGGATCGGCGTGGGTCTCGCGCCGCGACAGAATATCGAAGGCGAAGGTGAGCAGGCCGTCGCCGGCCAAGATCGCGGTCGCCTCGTCGAATTTCTTGTGCGCCGTCGGCTGGCCGCGCCGTAAATCGTCATTGTCCATGGCCGGCAGGTCGTCATGCACCAGGGAGTAGCAATGCACGCATTCCAGCGCCGCGCCCGCCATCAACGCGCTCTGCCGTGGCACTTCGAACAGGGCGGCGCTTTCCACCACCAGGAACGGCCGGAACCGCTTGCCGCCATTGAGGCTCGCATAGCGCATGGCCTCGATCAGCCGCGCCGGCCGGCTCAATTCGTCGTCCAACGGGGCCGCCGCCAGAAGCTTATCGAGCAAAACCTCGATATCGGCGGCCACCGCATCGAGGCGCGAGAGAAAGGGGCTGCTTTTGTCGTTCATTGCGTCATTAACCAGCGGTTTCGCGACCCTGCCGGGTCCTATATTTGGTCCTACATTTACGGGATAACGATGGGTCCGACCGGGAAGGGCTATCTGTGGCCAACGACCTCATAGCGTCAATGGTGCTGGCGATCTGGCTGTATCTGCTTGCGGCGCGGGGCGGATTCTGGCTGGCGGCCGAGCGCGATGACGACGGTCCGGCGTGGCAAGGAGCTGCGGACGGTTCTTGGCCGGCGATTGCCGCCATTATTCCGGCGCGTGACGAGGCCGCATGCGTGGGCGAGACCGTCGCCTCGCTGATCCGGCAGAATTATCCAGGCTTGCTCCATGTGATCCTGGTCGACGACCAGAGCCGCGACGGCACCGCGCTTGTCGCGCGCGACGCCGCGGCCGCGCTTGGCGCCGCCGATCGCCTCACCGTCGTGTCGGGGCGCGCGCTGCCGGCCGGATGGACCGGGAAACTATGGGCGCAGCAGCAGGGCGTGGAGCTTACCGAGACCATGCCGCTTGCGCCGGATTACCTGCTCTTCACCGACGCCGACATTGTCTATGAGCCGGACGTGCTGATGAGCCTCGTCGCGCGGGCGCAGGCCGGCAGTCTCGTTCTCACCTCGCTGATGGTAAAACTGCGCTGCGAGAGTTTTGCCGAGCGGCTGTTCATCCCGGCCTTCATCTTCTTCTTTCAGATGCTCTACCCGTTCGCCTGGGTGAACGATCCCAAGCGCGCGACGGCGGGCGCCGCCGGCGGCTGCATGCTGGTGCGCCGCGACGTGTTGCGGCAGGCGGGAGGCATGGCGGCGATCCGCGGCGCCTTGATCGACGACTGCGCGCTCGGAAAAAATCTTAAAAATTTCGGGCCGATCTGGCTCGGCCTGACCGAGCGCGTGCACAGCATCCGCGATTATCCGGCGATCGCCGATATCCGCCGCATGGTGGCGCGCACCGCCTATGCGCAGCTGCGCTATTCGCCGCTGCTGCTGGCCGGAACCGTTGTCGGGCTGGCGCTGACTTATCTCGCGCCCGTGGCGCTGACGTTGTTCGCCGACGGCTTCGCCCAATATCTCGGCCTGGTCACCTGGCTGATGATGGCCTTCGCATTCCGCCCGACATTGCGGCTTTATCGCATGTCGGCGCTGTGGGGGCTGGCGTTGCCGGCGATCGCGGCCATCTATATGGCGTTCACGCTGGATTCCGCCTATCAGCATGCCCGCGGTCGCGGCGGCATGTGGAAGGGCCGCGCCCAAGCTGATGTTTCAGAGTCCAATGTTTCGGAACTGCGATGAATGACGCGAGCGCATTGCGATCGGGCAAGGGTCACCGGGATGAGAATTTCCCGGTGGCGTCTTGGCTCATCGCGCCGCGCCATCGCGGGCCGATCCTGGCGTTCTACAATTTCGTGCGCACCGCGGACGACATCGCCGACCACGCGACGCTGCCGGCGGCCGAAAAGCTCGCGCTGCTCGATCGCCTCGATGCCGGGCTCGCCGGCAAGGACGACAGCGATGCGGTCGCGGTGCGGCTGCGCGCCGAGCTCGCCGCGCATAACCTTTCGCCAAAGCACGCGCAGGATCTGCTCGCCGCGTTCAAGCTCGACGTCACCAAATTGCGCTATCGCGACTGGGACGATCTGATTGCCTATTGCGCGCTGTCGGCCATGCCGGTCGGCCGTTTCGTCTGCGACGTCCACGGCGAGAGCCGCGATTGCTGGCCGGCCAACGACGCGCTGTGCGCCGCTTTGCAGATCATCAATCATCTGCAGGATTGCCGGAAGGACTATCGCAATCTCGACCGCGTCTACATTCCGCAGGATGCGCTCGCCGCTTGCGGCACGACGGTCGAAGCGCTCGACGCGCCGCAAGCATCGCCCTCGCTGCTGATTTGTTTGCACAGGCTTGCCGGGCACACCGAGCGATTGCTGTGCGAAAGCGACGACTTTGCAGTCCTGATCAACGATTGGCGTCTCGGCCTCGAAGTCGCAGTCATCAACACGCTGGCGCATCGCCTGACGCGCATGCTTATGACGCGCGATCCGCTGCGCGATCGCGTGCATCTCTCCGTGCCCGCCGTCGCCGGCTTCACCATCGCCGGCATCTTGCGCGGGACATCGCGGCGGTTCGGTCGGCGCTTCTCCGCCACCTCGCAAAAACCGCGAGGTGTGTAGGTGAACCCGTCCTCCCAGGCCGCCGCGCGCGCGTCCGGCAGCTCGTTCTATCGCGGCATGCGCATCCTGCCGCGCGCCGAGCGCGAGGCGATGTTCGAAATCTATTCGTTCTGCCGCGCCGTCGACGACATCGCCGACGATCCCGGCCCGCGCGAGCCGCGGCGCGGGCAATTGCAAGCCTGGCGCGCCGACATCGATGCGATTTACACCGGCTCGCCGCCGCAGCATCTTGCTGGGCTCGCCCAGGCGGTGAAGGAATTCCATCTCCAGCGCGAGGATTTCATGGCCGTCATCGACGGCATGGCCATGGACGTGGACGCCGATATCCGCGCGCCCGACCAGGCGACGCTCGATCTTTATTGCGACCGTGTCGCTTGCGCGGTCGGGCGGCTCTCGGTGCGGGTGTTCGGCATGGCGCCCGATGCCGGGCTGGCGCTGGCCCATCATTTGGGCTGCGCGCTGCAGCTCACCAACATTTTGCGCGATCTCGACGAAGATGCGGCGATGGGCCGGCTCTATCTGCCGCGCGAGGCGTTGCGGGACGCCGGAATCATCAGCACCGATCCGGCCACTGTGCTGGCCAATCCGATGCTTGGTGTCGTCTGCGATACGGTGGTGGCGCTTGCCCGCCAGCATTTTCAGGAAGCGCGCGCGATCATGGCGCGGTCGCCGCGCCGCGTGGTACGGGCGCCGCGCATCATGGGCGATGCTTATCGGGCGATCCTCGACAAGCTCGTGACCCGCGGTTTTGCGCCGCCGCGCGCGCCGGTGCGCCATTCAAAGCTCTGGCTCCTCGTTATCGTGCTGCGCAATCTGGTGTGATGCAAAATCTCCGATGAATGGAACCGTCCACATCATCGGCGCCGGCCTTGCCGGATTGTCCGCCGCGCTGAAGCTGACGCAGCGCGGCCGCAGCGTGGTGGTGCACGAGGCCACGGCCTTTGCCGGCGGCCGCTGCCGCTCCTATCACGATGCCGCGGTCGGCATGACCATCGACAACGGCAATCATCTTTTGTTGTCGGGCAACCACGCCGCGCTGGCTTATCTGCGCGACATCGGCGCTGCGGACCGGCTGGTCGGTCCGGCCCATGCCGAATTCTCCTTCGTCGATCTGGCAAGCGGCGAGCGCTGGACACTGCGCTTCAACGACGGCCGGCTGCCGTGGTGGATTTTCGATGCCAAACGGCGCGTGCCGGGAACGCGCGTGCTCGACTATTTGCCGCTGGCGCGGCTGCTGCGCGCCGCTCCCGGCCAAGCGGTCGGTGACGTCATCGCCTGCGACGGCGTGCTCTATAAGCGCCTAGTCGAGCCGCTTTTGCTCGCGGCGCTGAACATCGACCCGCCGCAAGGCGCGGCGCGGCTCGCTTCCGCCGTGATCCGCGAGACGCTTGCCGCGGGCGGGCGCGCCTGCCGGCCACTGATTGCCCGCGACGGCCTTGGCGCGACGTTGATCGAGCCGGCGTTGGCGCATCTGCAACAGCGCGGCGCGGTCTTGCGGCTTGAGCACCAGTTGCGCGCGCTGCGCTTTGCCGCCGAGCGCGTCGAGGCGCTCGATTTCGGCGGCGACACCGTTGCGCTCACTTCCGACGACGCCGTCATCCTCGCGGTGCCGCCCTATGTGGCGGCGCCGCTGGTCGAAAACCTCACCGTGCCGACCGAGTTCCGCGCCATCGTCAACGCGCATTTCCGCTTCACGCCGCCGGCCGACATGCCGCCGATCCTCGGCGTGCTCAACGGCACGGTGGAATGGATTTTCGCCTTTCCCGGCCGCGTCTCGGTCACCGTCAGCGCCGGCGATCGCCTGGTCGACGGTGCCCGCGACGTGCTGGCGAAGACGATCTGGAGCGAAGTCGCGAGCGCGACAGGGCTGCCGGCGGAATTGCCGCCGTGGCAGATCGTGCGCGAGCGCCGCGCCACGTTCGCAGCGACGCCTGAGCAGGACGCCAGACGGCCCGGCACCGCAACCCGCTGGCGCAATTTGGCACTGGCCGGCGATTGGACCGACACCGGCCTGCCGGCAACAATCGAAGGCGCGATCCGATCCGGCAACCGCGCCGCCGAACTCATCGCAAGGCTGCCGTGATGGACGACACGCTCACCCACAGCATCGACAGCGCGACGCAAGCCTTGCTCGCGCGCCAGCGTCCCGACGGCCATTGGGTATTCGAGCTCGAGGCTGACGCGACGATCCCGGCCGAATACGTGCTGCTGCGGCACTATCTGGGTGAGCCGGTCGATGCCGCGCTGGAAGCCAAGATCGCCGTCTATCTGCGCCGCATCCAGGGCGCTCATGGCGGCTGGCCGCTGTTCGCCGGCGGCGATCTCGATGTCAGCGCGACGGTGAAGGCCTATTTCGCGCTCAAGATGATCGGCGATTCGATCGATGCCGAGCACATGCGCCGCGCCCGCGAGGCGGTGCGGGCCCGCGGCGGCGCCGCGCGCGCCAATGTCTTCACCCGCATCATGCTGGCTCTGTTCGGCTTCATTCCCTGGCGCGCGGTGCCGGCGATGCCGATCGAGATCATGCTGTTGCCGAAATGGTTTCCGTTCCACCTCGACAAGATCTCGTATTGGAGCCGCACCGTCATCGTCCCGCTGTTGGTGCTGATGGCGAAGAAGCCTTTGGCGCGCAACGCCAAAGGCGTGCGCATCGACGAGCTGTTTCTCGAGCCGCCGCAGACCATCGGCCCGACGCCGAAGGCGCCGCAGCAGAAGGCGTCGTGGTTCTGGTTCTTCCGCGGCGTCGACAATGTTTTGCGTGCGACCGAGCCGTATTTTCCCAAAGCCTCGCGCCAGCGCGCCTTCGATCGCGCCGTCGCCTGGGTCAGCGAACGGCTCAACGGCGAGGATGGGCTGGGCGCGATTTTCCCGGCCATGGCCAACAGCGTGATGATGTTCGACGTGCTGGGCTATTCCGAAAGCCATCCGCAGCGCGCCATCGCCCGCACCTCGATCGAAAAACTTCTCGCCGTGCATGAGCACGAAGCCTATTGCCAGCCCTGCGTCTCGCCGATCTGGGATACCGGCCTGGTGTGCCACGCGCTGCTGGAAGTCGGCGGCGAGCGCGCGACGGCCGAGGCCAAGCGCGGCCTCGATTGGCTCACCCCGAAGCAAATCCTCGACGTGCGCGGCGACTGGATCGCGCGGCGGCCAAATCTGCGGCCCGGCGGCTGGGCGTTCCAATATGCCAACGCCCATTATCCCGACGTCGACGACACTGCCGTGGTCGCCATGGCGATGGACCGGGTGCAGAACCTGTCCGGGGGCCAAGATTTCGATGCTGCGCTGGTGCGCGCCAAGGAATGGATCTTGGGCATGCAAAGCAAGAACGGCGCCTGGGGCGCGTTCGATGCCGACAATGAATTCTATTATCTCAACAACATTCCGTTCGCCGATCACGGCGCGCTGCTCGATCCGCCGACCGAGGACGTCACCGCGCGCTGCCTGTCGATGCTGGCGCAATTCGGCGAGACCGCGGCGAACAGCGACGCAGTTCGGCGCGCCATCGATTATCTGCGCCGCACCCAGCTTGCGGAAGGCAGCTGGTACGGGCGCTGGGGCATGAATTACATCTACGGCACCTGGTCGGTCTTAAGCGCGCTCAACGCCGCCGGCGTCGATCACGCCGCGCCGGAAATGCGCAAAGCGCGCGACTGGCTGATCGCCATCCAGAACGGCGACGGCGGCTGGGGCGAGGACGGCTCGAGCTACAAGCTCGACTACAAAGGCTACGAGCGCGCGCCGAGTACCGCGTCACAGACCGCCTGGGCGTTGCTCGGCCTGATGGCCACCGGCGGCGTCGATCGTCCGGCGGTGGCGCGCGGCATCGCCTATCTCACCGCGCAGCAAGGCACCGACGGTTTCTGGAACGAGCCGCGCTACACCGCGACCGGTTTCCCGCGCGTGTTCTATCTGCGCTACCACGGCTATGCGAAATTCTTCCCGCTTTGGGCGCTGGCGCGCTACCGCAATCTCAAGAGCGGCAATGTGCGGGCGGTGGCGTTCGGGATGTAGGCCGCCCCCGATGGGCCAAGAGATCGTAGGTGCACGTGGGCAATTGAGTAGATTACCACTGTACCTCGACAGATCAGAAGGTGAGTAACTTATCCGCCATATCGATTTATGCCCATTGTGGCGGGGATGTCACAGCTTTTGGGGCCCCACGCGCATTATACTTGTACCCACGAAAAGTGACTTGAAGGAGGGGCGTCATGAAGAAGCTTCTGATCGCCGGTGCCGCGCTTGCCGCGCTTGCCGGGAGCCCTGTCTTTGCCGCCGATCTGGCTCTGAAAGCGCCACCGCCGGCGGCGCCAGCATGGAGCTGGTCAGGCTTTTACGCGGGCGTCAATTTGGGCGGGGCGTGGGGCACGTCGACATACGCGTTCCAACCCGGCGCAGCGTGGGCCACTGGTCTCGGCGGCGCCGCAGCTCCGGCGCAACTCGTCAAGGACGGGGCTGCGAAGCTCAACATGAGCAGCATCAGCGCGGGCGGTCAAATCGGGTATAATTGGCAGGTGAGCAATATTGTTTTCGGTCCGGAGGCCGATATCCAATATATCGGCTTACGTAAGACCAACTCATTCACTCAAAATGGGCCTCTCCCCTTTATCGGCACCCCGTACGTCTTCACCGAGACTTCACGTTCGGATTGGATGGCGACGGTGCGTGGGCGACTTGGTGTCGCGTCCGGTCGCGTTCTTTTCTACGGCACGGGCGGCGTGGCCTTTGCCGACTCGGCGTCCGCGGACACTTTGACTTTCCCGACGTTTGTGCCGGTACCGACTTTCACCGGCGCGGGAACGCGCTCCAGCGTCCAAACCGGTTGGACGGCGGGCGGCGGCGTCGAATGGGCCTTCAGCGATCATTGGACGGCGAAAGCCGAATATCTCTATGCAAGATTCCCGACCAGCACGACGGGCATGAATCCGATCAACACGGTATTGACGCAGTCCTACACTGACCGTCTCGCCGTCAATCTCGCGCGCCTGGGCGTGAACTACAAATTCTGAGATTTGCATCGCTCACAAGGCAAAACCCCGGGCCATCAGTTTGGCCCGGGGTTTTTGTCAGCATGCGCTGCAGCGCATTTGCGCCGGTTATCAGGCCGCGCTCGCCGACGTTTGCGCCGCCGTCGCGGCCTTCTCGCGCGCCTCGTTGGCGCGGATTTGCGACAGCGTCAGCTGCACGTTGATGTCGAAGACGTATTGCGCCGGGCGCTGGTTCTGCATCGGGATTTCCGGCGCCATCGGGCCCTTGGTCTTGACGCCGCGCCAGGCGATCGCCAGCGCCTTGAGCGGATGCTTCATCATGGCGTCGGCCGCGGTCGGGTCGTAGCCGCAATGGGCGATGCAGTACGAGCCGCGCTACACCGCCACGGGTTTCCCGCGCATGTTCTATCTGCGCTACCACGGCTATGCGAAATTCTTCCCGCTGTGGGCGCTGGCCCGCTACCGCAATCTCAAGAGCGGCAACGTGCGGGCGGTGGCGTTCGGGATGTAGCGTGTTCGGAGGATTACTATGACGGACCATCAAACCAACCCAGTAACGACTGTGCTCATAGCGCGGATACCTACCGAGGGTATCGCGGACTTTCGCGCTTACGAGGATGCCGTCTTGCCGCTATTGCCCGAGTTTAACGGGCGTTTGGAGCGTCGTCTTCGCAATCAGGATGGCACCGTAGAGATGCACATCGTCAGCTTCGCATCGGAAGCGGACTTTCAGAATTATCGGAATGATCCGCGGCGCACGGCGCAAGCTGCGTTGTTGAAAAAATCATCCGCGATATTGGAACGGCTTCCGATGACGAACGTCCCCTGATGGCCTAGTGCGTCATTCCGCGGCGACGCAGCAACGCTGACTGCTTCTCTTACGCCGCGCTCGCCGAGGTCTGCGCCGCCTTCTCGCGCGCCTCGTTGGCGCGCATTTGCGACACGGTCAGCTGCACGTTGCTGTCGAAGACGTATTGCGCCGGGCGCTGGTTTTCCATGGCGATTTCCGGCGCCATCG
>Ga0116215_1002575_pt1 | contig 11112 bp, 10 predicted proteins | sample Sb_taG_7_FD_89698 | JGI IMG/M metagenome (GOLD analysis project Ga0116215, IMG submission 89698) | Peat soil microbial communities from Weissenstadt, Germany - Sb_50d_2_FS metaG | ecosystem: Environmental > Terrestrial > Soil > Wetlands > Peat | place: Germany: Weissenstadt | collected 2010-09-21 | reverse complement strand
TGACGGACAGTCGATGACGGACAGTCGATGACGGACAGTCGATGACGGACAGTCGATGACGGACAGTCGATGACGGACAGTCGATGACGGACAGTCGATGACGGACAATCATCGCAACCAGCTGTGACATCGGTCGGCCGATGGGCGACGAGGTCGACGTCCTGTCACACCCGAATGCTTCACTGTTCCCGTGGATCTCGACGTCCTCACAGAAGCAATCGATCGATTGCAGGAATCAGATCCGTCGGCGTGCGCCGACGCAGAGTCGATGGAGATCCTCCATCGCCAGCTCGCCCGCCTCGATGCGTTCGTCACCAAGGCGGCAGCCGTCTTCGATGCATCGGGTCACTGGGAGCCCGACGGCGCCGCCAACGCCGCAGCGTGGCTGGTGGCCCGGTGCCGACTGCCGAAGGCGCAGGCTCGACGCACGGTGCGCCGGGCCCGCGCGCTGCGTCGCCTCCCTGCCTGTACGCAGGCTTGGGCTCAGGGCGACATCACGGCCGCACAGGTCGATGTCATCGACGAGCTGCGCGACGATGCGACTGAAGAGGCGCTCGCCCGCGACGAGGAGATGCTCGTCGGCCAAGCGGTCACGCTGCGCTACGACCTCTTCGTGCGGGCCGCCGCCTACTGGCGACAACTTGCCGACCCCGATGGAGCCGAAGACGAAGACGAGAGGCGTCGCAGCCAGCGCGACGTCTATCTCGACAGCAGCTTTCGCGGAATGTGGTTGGGCAAGATCACCCTCGACCCCATATCCGGTGCCATCGTTGCCGGGGAGCTCGAGCGCCTCGAACGCGCCATGTTCGAGTCCGACTGGGCCGCAGCACGCGAGAAGCTTCACGACGAGCCCACGCTCGCCGACCTGGGCCGCACTCCAGGCCAACGACGAGCCGACGCCCTGGTGGAGATGGCGACCCGCAGCCAGATGGCGCCGAGCGACGGGCGTCGTCCCGCGCCCTTGTTCAGCGTCCTGATCGATTACGAGGCATTGCGCGGGCGGGTCTGTGAGCTCGCGCAGGGCACGGTCATCGCCCCTGGCTCGCTTCTTCCCTGGTTGGACGAGGCGTACCTCGAGCGAGTGGTGTTCGCCCCGGAGCGTCGAGTCGAGGTGAGCGCCACGGCCCGGTTGTTCTCAGGGGCGACACGCCGCGCCATCGAACTGCGAGATCGAGAGTGCACCCATCGCTACTGCGACACGCCGGCGGCGTCGTGCCAGGTCGATCACATCGTCCCCTTCAGGGCCGGTGGACCGACCATCGAGGAGAACGGGCGGCTGCTGTGCGGGTTTCACAATCGGCTGCGCAACGGCCGGCCACCGCCCGACGATTGACAACCCCGCCCACTTCTGCGGGCATTGCGTCGGGACGTCGATGCTACGGTGACGCCGATGTCAGAGAGGGGGGCGGTGACGAGGATGCTCCGGGCGTCGACGTGCACGGGGTACGACGACTGATGCCTCTGTTCTTGACCGACGACGAGTTCGCCGTCCTGTGTGCCGCGTGCGAGCGGCTCATCCCCGAAGACGAGACACCGGGCGCGGTGCGCGCCGGGGTCCCCGACTACATCGACGGGCTGCTGGGCGCGTTCCTCGTCGACCCGCCGCGCATCTGGGCGGGCGGCCCCACCTCCGGACGCCACGGCGGCGAGGCCGCCTTCGCGCGCTTTCACCGTCTGAGCCCCCTCGACGAGCTGGCGTGGCGGACGCGCATCGAAGGGTCGCGGGGCATCCCCGAGCGCGAGTTCAACGGGCCGGTGCGGGGCCTCCAGGAGAAGTACCGGTCGGGGCTGGCCGAGCTCGGTGCCGACTTCTGCGACCTCGGGCCCGAGGACCAGGACGACCGGCTGCGCAACTGCCGCTCCTTCACCGCCCTCCTCTACGAGCACTGCTGCGAGGGCATGTACGGCGCGCCCGAGTACGGCGGCAATCGCGACGGCGCGGCGTGGGAGGCCATCGGCTACCCCGGCGACGTCCAGCCCCGGGGATGGAGTGACGCCGAGGTGGCGGGGCCGTGACCGTCGATGCCGTCATCGTGGGGTCGGGCCCCGGCGGGGCCACCGCCGCCGACGTGCTGACGCGGGCGGGCTGGTCCGTGGTCATCGTCGAGAAGGGTCGCAACCACCTTCTCGACCCCGACGACCTGACGCGGCCCGCCGCGGACTACTCCAACGACGAGCTCAAGTTCCTGTACCGGCATTTCCTCGGTCCCGACCCGCTGGTCGAGCCACGCACGTTCCGCCGGGGTGAGGAGGAGGGCGACCACGCCTATGTCGGCGAGGTCAATTCCATTCCCACCACCGTGGGCGGGGGTGGCACCCACGCCGACGGCAAGGTGCCGCGCTTCCGGGAGGAGGACTTCGCGCTGCTGAGCACCCACGGGCCCGTGGACGGGGCCGAGGTGGCCGACTGGCCCGTCTCCTACGACGACCTCGAGCCCTTCTACGCCGAGGCCGAGCGCGCCATCGGCGTGGCCGGCGACGCCGGCGCCAATCCCTTCGCGGCGTGGCGCTCGGGCCCCTATCCCATGGCTCCGGGGGCGCCCATGTACGGCGCGGTGCTGTCGAGCGCGGCGGCCGAGGGCATCGGCCTGCATCCCTACGCCGCGCCCACCGCTGCCAATTCGGTCCCCTACGACGGGCGCCCGGCCTGCAACAACTGCGGGTTCTGCGCCTTCTTCGGCTGTCCCATCCACGCCAAGGGCGACCCCGTGGCGCTGCTCACGCGCGCCATGGCGAGTGGGAACGCCGAGCTGCTGGCCGAGACCTTCGTGGCGCGGGTGCGCACCGACGGGCGCCGCGCCACCGGGGTCAGCGTGGTCGGGCCCGACGGCGCCACGCGGGACATCGACGCCCGCCACGTGGTGATCGCGGCGGGTGCGGTGGAGACACCGCGGCTGCTGCTGCTGTCGGGGATCGACCATCCCCTCGTGGGCCGGAATTTCATGGTGCACTTCCAGACCTTCGTCATCGGCATCTTCCCCGAGCGTCTGCACGGCCACAAAGGCCGGGCGGTGACGCACGTGCACGACGACGCCGTGATCGTCGACGAGGCGGCACGGGCCGCCGCCGCCGAGGCGGGGTTGCCGTGGATCCGGGGCGGCCTCGTCGAGCACGGCGGGCCCAGCCTGCCGGTGATGGAGGCCAAGATCTACCCGTGGGGGGCCAAGCACAAATCGCTCATGCGCTCCTCGCCCATGCGCGACCGCATGTGGGCCTTCACCATGCAGGGCGAGGACCTACCCCAGCTCACCAACCGCGTGGACCTCGACCCCACCGTGCGCGACGCGCGCGGCTTCCCCGTGGCGCGCGTCACCTACCGGCCCCATCGCCACGAGCTCGTCGCCTCGGCCCATCACGCCCCCCGCCTGGTGCGCGTGCTCGAGGACATGGGCGCCACGTGGACGATGACCTCCACCTCGCCGCTCCCCGAAGGCCAGGACCGCCGCGGCGCACTCTCGGCCATCCCCATGAGCCGCCACGTCATGGGCACCACCCGCATGGGCGACGACCCCAAGACCTCGGTGGTCGACGCGCGGGGTCGGCTCCACGGGCTCGACAACGTCGTGGTGGCGGACTCGTCGGTGTTCGTGACCTCGGCGGGATACGGGCCCACCCTCACGCTGGTGGCGCTGGCGGCGCGCGCCGCCGCCGCGCTGGTGGGGAGGACCGATCCGGCCTAGTCGAGGAGGTGCTCGGCCAGGAGCCTGGCGCTGGCCTGGAATTCCTCGGCGGGGACCTCGGCGTGCATGCCCGGGCTCACGTGCATGCGCTTGTCGCCGCTGCCGAAGGCCTCGAAGAGGCTGAACGCCGTCTCGCGGGCGAACAGCTCGTCGTGCCACTGCACGATGAACAGCAGCGGGCATGCCACGGCGGGGGCGTCGGCGGCGAAGCGGTCCTTGGTGGGCCCGGCGATCCCCATGAGGCCGAGGACTGCCACGGTCACCCTCGGCTCGGCGGCCACGACCGGGAGGCCGAAGATCGTCCCCATCGAGAGCCCCCAGTACCCGCAGGGCCCCTCGGTCACTTCGGGCAGTGCCTGTACGGCGTCGAGGGTGGCCTGCCAGTCCGCCACCATGTCGTCGATGAGGTCGGGGTCCGCCGACCAGCGCGCCACGAAGTCGGCCAAGGGGAGGCCCTCCACCGCACCCTTGTCGGCGCGGCGATCCCCATGGACGGGCCCGTCGATCGCCACCGCGCACAGCCCCTGGTGCCGCACGAGCCCACGGGCCAGGGCCGCGATGTAGTCCTGGCGCTTGGACCCTGACGCCCCGTGCCCGAGCATCACGACGGGCCGGGGGTGCTCGTCGTGCTCCGGTGTCCACAAGAGACCCGGGACGCTGCGCTCGCCCACGTCGACGTCGATGTGGCGTTGGCGCACCCCTTTGGACGTCACGTCGGTCCCGAAGCGCATCGGGCCGAGCGTAGCGGTCAACTGCGCGGCACCTCCGACCAGGCCATGTCCTTGTCGAGGCGGGGCTCGCCGGGGAGGCCGAGCACGCGCTCACCGAGGATGTTGCGCATGATCTCGGATGTCCCCCCCTCGATGGAGTTGGCGCGCGAGCGCAGGAAGGTGTGGCGCACGTCCGCGCCTCCCGAGAACACGGCCCGGTCGGGCCTGCGCATCTCGTAGTGGGTCGGGAAGAGCGTGCCCGTCATCCCGAGGAGGTCGACGCACAGCTCGTAGACGCGCTTGTTGAGCTCGGCCCCCTTGAGCTTGGCCACCGACCCCTCGGGCCCCGGTGTCCCGGCCCGCCGCAGGACCCGGGCCCGCATGTTCGTGAGCCGCGCCACCTCGGCTTCCACCCACAACGTCATGAGGCGCTCGCGCTGGGCGCCGGTCTTGTCGGGCTTCTGCTTCCAGATGCGCAGGGCCTCTTGGATGGGGCCCGAAGCGCGCGCCGGCACCCCGCCGCCGATGGCCACCCGCTCGTTCATCAACGTCGTGGTGGCCACGCGCCAGCCCGCGCCCACGGCGTCGAGGCGCTGCTCGTCGGGGATGCGGACGTCGGTGAAGAAGACCTCGTTGAACTCGGCGTCGCCGGTGATCTGGCGCAGGGGCCGGACCTCGACGCCGGGCGCGTGCATGTCCACGATGAAGTAGGTCATGCCCCGGTGCTTGGGGACGTCGGGGTCGGTGCGGGCCACCAGCATCCCCCAGCGCGCCGTGTGGGCCAGGGTGGTCCACACCTTCTGGCCGTTGACCACCCACTCGTCGCCGTCGCGCACGGCCCGGGTGGCGAGGCCGGCCACGTCGGACCCGGCGCCGGGCTCGCTGAAGAGCTGGCACCAGATCTCCTCGCACGTGAACAGCGGGCGCAGGTAGCGCTCCCGCTGGGCCTCGGTCCCGTGGGTGAGGACGGTGGGGGCGCCCATGCCGTAGCCGATGACGTTGCGGTCGGCCTCGTTGGGCGCGCCCGCCTCACGCAGCTCGCGCTCGACGAGCCCCTGGAGCTCGGGGCTCAACCCCAGGCCCCCCAGCCCCACGGGGAACGTCACCCAGGCGAGCCCGGCGTCGAAGCGGGCGCCGAGGAACTCCACCACCGGCGTGGAGGCCGGGTCGTGGGACTCGAGCAGGTCCCGGATCTTGGATCGGACGAGGTCCTCGTCGGTGGTGACGGCGTCGGTGAGGGGCATGCGTCAACGTTAACGACAGCCACGGCGTTTCGTCGGAGGTGCACTCGTGGCGGGCCCTGGCCGGGATGGGCGGCGCAGGGGAATGGTGCGGCGGGGCGGTGGGGGCGTGCGGTCGAGCGACGGAGTGGGGCGGGTGCGGTCGAGCGACAGAGTGGGGCGGGTGCGGTCGAGCGACAGAGTGGGGCGGCGCGGACGGGAGCCGGGGGTGGCGCCCGCGCCGCGCGCGTCCCGGTGTCGCGTCAGGCGGGTCCGGCTGTGCGAAGGAGTGCGCTCACGATCCGGGCCTTGCCCTCCATCTTGGCCCGGTACATGGCCTGGTCTGCAGCGTGGATGAGGTTGGCGACCGATCCCGGCTGGCCGTGGGTGGCAGGGGCCACACCGATGCTGGCCGACAGGGTCCGCTCGCCGAAGGGGGTGTCGAAGGGGAGCTTGAACCCCTGCAGGATCCGCTCCGCGATCTCGAGGCCTTCGGCGTCGTGGGTGAGGTCCTCGCAGATGACGAGGAACTCGTCGCCGCCGAAGCGCCCCACGGTGTCCGACGACCGGACGCATTGCGCCAGGCGTTGCGCGATAGCGGTGAGGACGAAGTCACCAGCCTCGTGGCCCAGCTCGTCGTTGACCAGCTTGAAGTTGTCGACGTCGATGAACAGCACGGCCACCAGGCTCTCCCTGCGCCGCACGCGGGCCAGAGCGTGGGCGAGGCGGTCGCTGATGAGCACGCGGTTGGCCGCGCCCGTGAGCGGGTCGTGGACGACCTGGTGCGACAGCTGGGCGCTGAGCGCCCGCTCGGCTTCGTAGAGCCGGGCGTTGGCCACCGCGATGGCAGCGTGTTCGGCGAAGAGGGACACGGCGCGCAGGTCGTACTCGCTGTAGATGTGCCCGGCTGCACCGATCAGGTTGATCACACCCAGCACCTGGCCGCGGTGCTGCAGCGGCACGCACACCGCGCTCTCGGTCTCCTGATGGCCCTTCTCCGACACGGTCCCCTGCACGAGCAGCGGCTCACGGTCACGGGCCACCCGGCTGGCGATCCCGCCTCCGAGCTCGATGGGAGCGCCGCTGGCATTGCCCGCCCGGCACACCACCACCAGGTCGCCCTCGTCCTCGAGGAGCATGATCGACCCGCTCGAGGCCCCGAGGAGGTCGAACGCGCTCGACAGGATGAGCTGCAGGACCTCGTCCACCACGAGCACCGAGTTCATGGCCTTGCCCGCCTCGTAGAGCATGGCCAGCTCCTTGAGGCGGTTGGACAGGGCGGCGCCGAGCACCCGCTCGTCCACGAGGAGCTTGGCGAGGCGGCGAAGATGGCGCTCCTTCTCCATGACGTAGGCGGCCAGCCCCACCACGAGGACGACGGTGCCGATCCGGAAGCCCATGCCGTTGACGAACTCGAGGCGATGGCCTTCCTTCGACGTCAGCAGGGCCACCGCCGCGGCCAGGCACACCAGTCCGGCGAAGACCACCGTCCACAGCTGCGACCGCCGCCGGTCGACGGCCTCGAGGGTGGGGGAGGAGAACCCTTTGATCCCGACGATCCGGGCCTCCTGCTCGAGGAGCCTCGACACCCCCGTCATCCCGGTCGGCGCCGCGTCACTCTGCGCCGGGGGGATCGTCACCCGCGAGGTATCGGCGTGAGCGGAGTGGGCCTTGAATGGCGCCCCGGAGTCGCCCCGGTGGACCCCACGGCGACGGTGGCCGCCACGACCGGGAATTGGCCCAGAATCGGGCCGCCTGGGACGAGAGGGTGCCTGTGCACGTCGCGTCGTGGTTCTACGACGTGGAGGGGTGGCTGGCCGACGGCCGGGGACCGCGCCCCGAGGAGGCCGCCGCCCTCGGGGACGTGTCGGGCCTCGACCTCGTGCACCTGCAGTGCCACTTCGGGCTCGGCACCTTGCCTCGGGGCGCTGTCGTGGCTCCCCAGTGTCGAGCGCTGGGCCGCGGTGGCGGCCGCCCCGGCGAGCCGGGGCGGACGTCTGTTCCTTCACGACGTCCACCCCCTGGCCAACGCCTTGGCCGCCGGCGAGCTCGTCGCCACGAGCACCCACTTCGAGGAGCGCGAGCCTGAAGTGGACCACTCGGGCTGCACCTGCACCGACGGCCCCTTCACCTCATCGACGAACCCGACCTACTCCTGGAACCACGGCCTGGCCGAGATCGTCACCGCCGTCCTGAGGCCGGGCTTGGAGCTGGAGCGTCTCGAGGAGCACGACTGGACGTCCTTCGCCCGCTTCCCGTGGCTGGTGCGCCAGCGCGACCAGCACTTCGCCATCCCGCCGGGCCGGCCCCGGCTCCCGCTCAGCTTCAGCCTCCTGGCCCGGCGCTCCTAACATCTGGCACCGCGTCGGCCTTCGCCGGGGCGTGAGGCCGAGCCGACGGGAGGGCGTTGTGGAGCGAGTGGAGTTCGAGACGATCGTCTACGAGAAGGACGGTGCGGTGGCCCGCATCGTCCTCAACACCCCCGACAAGGCCAACATCCAGACCGCCCAGCAGGTGTGGGACATGGACGAGGCCCTCGTCCTCGCCGACGACGACGACGACGTCAAGGTGCTCGTGCTCAAGGGCAACGGGGAGGGGTTCTGCGCCGGGCACGCCATCGTCGGCGTCGACGAGATGCCCGAGGTCTACCCCACCACCGGCCCCACCCCGGAGCGCACGTGGCGGCGGCACCACCAGGGGCTGTTCCTGTGGCCGCCCTTGCGGTTGTGGGAGTTCCCGAAGGTGACCATCGCCCAGGTCCACGGCTACTGCGTGGGCGGGGGCACCGTGTACGGGTTGCTCACCGACCTCACCATCGCCTCGGAGGACGCCTACTTCCAGATGCCGCTCCCCCAGGGGTTCGGGTTGCCGGGCGCCCAGACCATGATCGAGCCGTGGGTCCTCATGAACTTCAAACGGGCTGCCGAGTACCTGTTCCTGGCGCCGACCATCAGCGCCCCCCAGGCACTCGACTGGGGGATGGTCAACCGGGTGGTGCCACGCGCCGAGCTCGAGACCACCGTGGAGGACATCGCCGCCACGGTGGCCAAGATGCCCCTCACCACCATTCTCGCCACCAAGCAGGGTCTCACCCGGGCGTGGGAGATGATGGGCATGCGGATGCATCTGCAGCAGTCCACCGACCTGGTGGCGCTGTGCACGGGGGCGAGCGACGTGCGCGCTTTCATGGCGTCACTGGCCGGGCGCCGCCCGCGCCAGCAGGCCGCCGACCACGCCGCCGCCGACTGAGCGCCGCGCCGTCGCGCTGGGTGAGCCAGGGCCACGATCGCACCTGCGAGCCCCAGGCCAGGATGGCCGGTGCGGCACCCGCCGACCGGTCGTTCACGATCTCCGAGGCCGAGCACGGGGCCCGCCGAGGCAGGCCCCGCGTGGCTCGGTCTTCGTGTCGAGCTGTCTACTCGCCTGGCACTGCTACTCGCCTGGCACTGCTACTCGCCTGGCACTGCTACTCGCCTGGCACTGCTACAAGGCGAACGACGTCCCCGCCAGCAGGCTGAGGTTCTCGGCGCTGTCCAAGCAGATCGTCGCCTTCACCGCTCCCTTGAGCCCGGTGTCACCCGTGGGGAGGCCGGTGTTGCCGCCGCTGTTGGGGATCTTGCCCTTGAGCGCCACTTCGATGATGTCGCCCGCGGGGCAGTGGAACTTCGGGTTCGGCACCGAGGCCCCCTTGTGGGTCTTCGTGGGGAGGATCTGCTTGGTGTTGAAGGTGAATGATGTCTTGGACCCGTTGGACCAGCTGATCGACGATGTGCCCGACGTGGCGCCCGTGAAGTTGAAAGTTCCCGTGCCCGGCGCGTTGGGCGACGGCGAGCAGCCGATCACCGACACCGTCCCGGTCGCGTTGCCGGACAGACCCGTGCAGCTGCCCGTCAGTGCCTTCGGCTTCGCCGTCGCCGAGGCGACGCCGGGAGCGAGCACGGCGACGATCAGCACGGGAATCGAGAGCAGGGAAACGAGCGTGACGAGGTGCGTCGATCTGGTGCGTTGCATGAGGAGCCCCCTTGGTAACAGTGGTGTCAGGCTAGACCGTAGGCCCGCCCCGTGGGAACCCCCTGGGATGAACCTGGGGTGCGCCTGAGAAAGTGCACCCCAACCGCCGAGTGCGAATACCCATGGGCGCGCAAGAGGGTGGGCCATAGCCCACCCTCTTGCGACCTGTTTCGCTCTCCCCGCAGGGCGCGGAGAGCACGGTTGCGTTCCCTTAGATCGAGCCGCTGCTCGTCGACGAGTCAAGCTGGAGCGACGAAATGCTCCCGCTGCACGTCGCGATCTCCGTCGAGCTCGTCTGGGTGAGGTATGCCGCGACGTTGCCCGTCCCGGCGTAGGAACCGCTGACCGAGAAGCTACCCGTGAAGCCGGCCTCTCCCTCACCGTTGATTCCCTCATGTAGGCCACTGATGTTGAACTTCGACGGCTTCTCGCCGGCCCACTTCACCTTGACCTTGACGACGACGCTCCCCGCCGCGGATTCAAAGCTGGCGCAGGTGCCTCCGTTGCTACCCTTGGTCGTCTTCGTCTTGATCGGCTTGATCTGGGCGGCTGTGGTCGGGCCAGGCGGCGTTCCGCCCGTGCACCCGCTCAGGGTCGCATTCACCGTCGTGACTTCCTTCTTAATCGACGGGCTGCCGGCCGAGGTCAGAGGCGGGTTGAAGTCGATCGTGCCCCCGAAGTGGCAACTGGTCGTCCCGCTTCCTGTCACCTTCCCGGCGAACGCAGTGCCCCCCACCAGTGCCACGGTTGCGAGCGGCAGTGTCACCGCAGCCAACACCAGCAAGCCCTTCTTCATTCGCATGTTCTTCCCTCCGTTTGTTTTGGATCTATCGTCCTACGACTACCCAAATTTGCTGGAAATTCGCTGAAAACCGATGAAAACTTCTTGATGTGCAGGCCACCTGGCCCCAATCCCGCAGCGTGATCCGCGGTCACGGGGTGTGACCGTCTACCGCCCGGCGCCGGCAAAACGAGGGCGCCGGGGCGCAGGCAGTGTGACCGTTCAGGGCCAAGAGCACCACCTCCAATCTGCGGCTCCTCTGCGGTTGAACGGGTGGGCATCAGATACGGGCGATGGTCCTCTCATTTCAGTATGTGCAGGTATGCGGTCGCGTTGTTGGACAAGCCGAGGCCCAGCACGTCGGCGATGAGCTCGCCCGTGACCTTCTTCTTCTTTCCGGGACCGCGCGCGATGAAGGACCCCGACAGCACCGGCGGGGTAAAGGTCACGTTGTTGTAGCTGGCCGGAGTCACGCTGACGCTTCCCTTTCCCTTGCGCCCGCCGACGCGGATCGTGACAGGGTAGGACGACGGCGCGCTCCCGCCGCTGAGCAGCGCCTCGAGGTCGGCCAGCGTCGCCACCCACCAATACGTCTTGGCGCCCGGCGCGTCACTGGCTTTCACGGTTTGGGTAGTCGTCACCGTCTGCGGTGAAAGGTACAACGTAGGGTCGGGTGGAAGGAACGGCCCCGGGTAGTGGAGCAGGAACGT